>Ga0116175_1002661_pt1 | contig 10606 bp, 15 predicted proteins | sample AD_UKC125_MetaG_FD_89802 | JGI IMG/M metagenome (GOLD analysis project Ga0116175, IMG submission 89802) | Active sludge microbial communities of municipal wastewater-treating anaerobic digesters from USA - AD_UKC125_MetaG | ecosystem: Engineered > Bioreactor > Anaerobic > Digestate | place: USA... | reverse complement strand
ATGCTGGACATCCTGCGCCGCAAATCGACCTTCGACGAGGTGCAAGGTGGGCTGGATGAATCCAATGCCCTGTTCGAGGCGCGCCGGTGCCTGTCGTGCGGCAACTGCTTCGAATGCGACAACTGCTATGGCGTGTGCCCGGACAACGCTGTCATCAAGCATGGCCCGGGCAAGGGCTTCGACTTCAACCTGGACTACTGCAAAGGTTGTGGCATCTGTGTCTCGGAATGCCCGTGCGGGGCCATCAAGATGGTGGCCGAAGGCACCTGACCCGTACGCCGAAACAATCGGCCGAGGTGCCTTTGCCGATCACAAGGCGCAGACAAAAAAAGGCGGGCCCTTCGACCCGCCCGCCTGGATGGCCGCAGCAATCAGGGCTTGACCGTTTCGGACTCGACGACCAGGTCCAGCACGTACACCGTTGACGACGCGCCGGCCGGCGCGGACGCGCGCTGGAACTTCTTCAAGCGAACCACATTCCGCACGCCGGGCGTGTGCTGATACCCCTCGATGGTTTCGTACAGGGGCCGCCATTCGCCGGGCACGCCGACCTTGAGCCCCTTCTCATCGAAGACCCGATCACGCACCTGCAGGCAAAGCGACTCCCCGTTCAACGGGTTCTTGCAGGCGACTCGCTGGGCGGCGACTTCCATGAAGATGCGGGTACCTGGTCCGTAGAGCGCTTCGGGTGTCGCCTGGCCGGTCAGGGTCAAGCTTGCTTTCGAAGCATCCACCAGTCGCAAGGTGGGCGTCGCACCTTTGACGAAGTCGGCCTGCAGGCCTTTGGCCAACAGGTCGGACAATGAACGGTCAGCTTGCATCAATGCCGGCTCGCAGGCCATCATGCTCGAGGCGAGGCTGCCCACGGTCAACAGGCCGGCCGGGCTGATCTGAAAGGCCCCCGTCAACTGGTTGCACGCCCCTTGAACGTGGAGCCGTGATCCTGAAAAGGTGAACACGATGGGGCGCCCGCCGGCCGGCACGAGGGATCCCAGGCGCTGGCCCTGCGCGTCAGTGGCCGATGCAAGGGTCCACCGATGGTCCTCGAGGGTCTGCAACAGGCCCGCCGTGGATGGCGACGCCGAATTTGTGGCGGGGACCCGATTCAGAACCCGATTCGCCGAGTTGGACCAGTTCGGTGGACCGTCCCGATCCAACAGCAGCAGGCGCCCTTCGCCGACTGCATAACGCTGCCCGTTCCCGTCCAGCGTGATCACATTGCCCGTCGCATTCCACGAAAAGCTCCCGCTCGCGACCTGAGGTGCCGGCTGCCGATCGACGTATTGGGTCGAGAGTTCGTACCGGGCGCCGGGTTTGAGTGTCAGGCGTGTCTTGATGCCTGGGCAATCGGCACAGGGCAGCACGCCTTCATAGGCACCCGCCCAGTCGAGTGCGTTCTGGCTGGTGTGCTTGTCGGCTGGCGCCGCATTGGCCTGCGAACCGGATGCCCCGCTCCCGTCATTCATGCCGGCACAGCCGGCGAGGATGGCCACTGAAAGGCCCCAGATACCCATTGATTTCATTTTTTCTCTCCTTTCAGACGGGCCGTTTGAAAAACGGCGCCGTTTCAAACACGGCAGCCGGAAAGCCCCGGCCATTGAGCGACAGACTGCGTTTGAGCACCAGATCAAACAACAGAACATTGATTTCGCGAATCCTGCGCAAGGGCTCCAGTGCCGCGGGATCCAGCAGCTTCTGGTCAAACAGCGACTTCAGGTAAATCAGCGGCACCACACCCGGCAAGGGATAGTCGGACGCGTTCAGCAAGCGCCTATGCCATTCGCTGCGCTCGAGCAGGATGGGCACGACGTTCATGCGGTTGCCCTGGGTGATCGCCGCGATGTCGCCGACCAGGTTCTTCCGGTAGTTCGGGTCTTCCATGAGCCGTGCAAACAGCTCGAAGTTGGGCAGCATCGCCCTTCCGCCCCGATCGGTGTCCTGGCCCTCGCCCAAAGACGCACAGTGCGCCACCACAACCTTGACCCCCGCATCGAGCGGGCGCCGCAGGCGCAATGGATTGCCGAGATGCTCCCCAAAACCATGCACCGCACGTTCGTCGCCCGCATGGGCGATCAAAGGCAGCTGCAGCGCAGCCAGCCGGGCGTAAAACCGATCGCAGCGCGCGTCGGCGGGGTCAATGTTCTGGGCGGATGGCAGCCACTTGACCGCGCGTGCGCCCTTTTCGACCGCAGCGTCCAGGCGGTCCAGCGCCTTGGGGTCATAGGGATGAATCGACGCCGCCCAGGCAAAATGCGCGGGATGATTTTTTGAGAGCTTGGCGACATAGTCGTCGGGCACGTGAAAGGTCGAGCGCTCGGGCATCGGAGCCCCAGCGTCATCGCGGGCCCAGTCGAAGGCGAACAGGAGCACGTGAAAGCCCGGCGGCATGCCCAGGCACTTGCCCAGCAGGCGCTCCACAAAACTCTTGTCCACATTGCCAGGCGTCTCATCCACGCAGGAGGCATTGATGTAGAACTCCCGCTGCACGTACCCGCGGGGACGCCAGATCTGTTCCAGTCGCGGGTTGTACCAGAGCCCGCTGCCTGAATCTCCATCCCCGAATACATGGCAATGGGTGTCCCAGACTTTTTCCGGATCCAGCCCTTTCCAGGCGGACGTGACCAGCGGGTGGTCGCGCAGATCCGTGGGCAAGTCGGCGCGACAGGCATTGAAGACGCCATCCCGGAGGGAAAAATCGCAACCCGAGGCCAGCGCTCCGGCAGCGCACCCCGCTCCGAGGAATAGCCGCCGCTTCATCATGCGCTGAATCGATAATCAAGCAAGGCGCTGGCGGCATCGGATGGTCCGCCGCATGCGTTCATCACAGGAGCTGGATGCCGTTTGAGGAGACGCGCACACGGTCACCCACGCGCAAACCCGGAGCGGCGGTTTGCTGAACGGTGGCCACCGAGCCATCGTCGTAGCGCACATTGATGCGCCAGACAATCGTCTGGCTCCGCTGTGCGGCCTGGTTGCCGACGAATGCTCCACCGCCTGCACCGATGACTGTTGCTGCCGTCTGTCCGCGGCCGCCCCCGATCTGGTTGCCCAGCAAGCCGCCCACCACAGCGCCCCCGACCGTGCCGACCGCCGTGTTGACGTTCTGCACCGTTTCCTGCGTGATCGACTCGACCGTGCCGACGCGGGACGACGGTTCGGACACCTGGAATGCCGGTGGCGTATCGCAGCCAGCAAGCGCCAGCGACAAGGCCGTGAAAACGAGAGCAACCCAGCGTGCCCAACCTGAACGACTGTTCATAGTGATTCTCCTGATGTTAGAGGTGCGTCAATCGGGCACTGCCGACTCATGCGAGTGGTGGGATCATGCGGCCACAACTCGCCGGTCGGCAGGTGGATGATCCCGCTCCGACAATTGAGCAATTCCGGGTCGCGGTCGAAGTCGTCCGGCCGAACGGCAATGCGCGGGTCGGACTGTGCGAGTTTCAAGGCTGCGGCTATGCCTGTCGCGCTCATTGCGCGTTTTGCCAGTGCGATGGTCTTGCCAACCTCTTTGGGATCACTCCCCGCGTCACGCAAGATCAGCGCCCCTAACGACATCGCTTCGGCGACCTCCTCGCTTTTGCTGCAGTTCACCCAGGCTCCAAGGTGCCACATCAACCAGCGACGCCCGCCATGTTCGTAAAGGAATCGACCCGCCAGAAGATTCGCGAGTTTGCGAGATAACAGGACATCCGATTGATCCTCGTCGCGAATCTCGGCAAGTTGCTTCGCCGCGCGCACCTCGTCCGAAGCCTTGATCAACCAGCGCGCGGTGATCGAACTGGGTGAACGCCCGAACGAGCGCCAACGGCCCCAAACGTCATTGCGACCCACATAGCTGGAGCCTGTGGCCGACCAGGCGTTGACGATCTCAAAGGCAGCGTCGCTGCCGTCGAATTCATGATGCATCGCCATAAGACACTTGAGCCAATAGTCCCTCCCGGCGCTGGCGTCGCAGCCAGACAGCACCTCGCGCGCATGGTCAAGGGTCCAGCCGAGCTTTGGCGCCAGGCTCAGCAGATGGTCATCGCCCGTCGAAACTTCGGGTTCGCCGAACCGTTCGCGAAACATCTTCTCAACGGCCGGCGCGATCTCGGCAACGGTGTTTTCGTGACCCCAAATCAAGCAGTCGTCAAGCACGCGACCCGTGAACGTCACAAAGCCATTACTGCCAAAGATTTCGACAGCAAAGGGCTCGCCTCGGGTGTCCTTCTTCGACGGCAGTTTGCCTCGCAGGAACGCGCGCACGCCCCGCCCGGATGGCGATAGTTCCGCATAGGTTCCATCGCACAGTGACAGCACGTCTGGTCGCACCAGCCCGTCTGTCACCACGTTGTCGAAGTCCAGAGCCACCACGCCGGTATCGGCGAACGGGGCAAAGCCAACGCCCGTATAGCCCCCCCGTGCGGCCGCTGTGACCGCTTCGTCATAGGTCACCAGTGCCGCGCGATCCGCGTCGGTTCCATGGGCGCCGCGCGGCCTGCCATCGGCGTAATACGGCACCTTGCGCTTGTCAGAAGTCAGCCGCCAGACAAGCCAGTTCTTTAATGGCCTCAGGAAATCGGGCGCGCGGGTCGTTTGAATCATCGAGAAAAAGCGTCTGGTTATTTCGACAAATGATGGCGAGTGATGCGATCCAGGGCTAACGGTCGAATTTCGCGAAATCCGGCCGTTGGACGTAGCGCCTCCCTCTGGTCACACTGCCCTTGCGTCGCAAATGGAATCGAGGCCATTTGTCTTGAGCCACCCCTGCGAGGGGGTGGCTTTTTTTTTGTCCCCTGAATGCGTGTGCGAAATCCATGTCGCATTAGGTAAATCCGGCCTTTCGGCAGAGGATTGGTGCCATGCAAAACCTAGCCAATCAACTCGCCTATTTCGCCGACCGCCCGGACCTGAGCGCCGAACATATTCACGCGGTGCTGACGCCCTATATCGCGGGCATCCGGTCAGGTTCGATCAAACTAGACCCGGCGTTCATCTTCAAGCTGATTGAAGAAGTCGCGGCCTATGAGCCCGAGCCCTACGTGCTCAGCGCGTAGAGCCGTTCGAACTGATCGGCGACCCGTCGCGCTTCCGGCGTGTCGGGCGCGATGCGCAGCAACGGCGAGCCGGCCACGGCCACATAGCGGACCGTGATCAGGCCCCGGCGCACCGTGAAGCGTGTCAGGCTGCCCTGACCGTCTGAGATATCCACGGCCAGGCCGCGTAGCGCGGCAGTGGCGGCGAGTGTGCTCAATGCCTTTGGGGTCATGGGGCGGCCGGCGCATTGGTCGCGCAATCAAAAGCGATGGAACAGAAACGCCCGACGTGGGCAATCCAGAACCTGTTCTTCGCGAGACGGATCGCGTCGCGCTGCACCAGTGCCTCGCGATGCAGGCGCAGAAAATTGTGAAATTGCCAGCGGCCCGGCTTGTAGCCGAGTTCCGGGTGAAGCTTGACAAACTGTGCCCAGGTGTCCGGGCCGGTCCGCCATTCCGTTTGGGTTTGCATTGAAATTACTCCAGAAAAGTACACGCTTGCGGCGAGTCAGTAGGAGTGTCAGAGTCCCAAGAAAAAGGCCACCGCAATTGCGGTGGCCCGTTTCTAACTGCGGTGTTTGATCAGGACCTGAGCAGCGCTTTGGCTTGCATGAATTTGCCTTCCAGGGTCCTTCGGCTAATCCCCGGATAGCCGGGGCCCATTCCATCCAATAGCGTGTCAATCAAATCGGCCTCGGACTTGAACGGCCCTGAGTGCGGAATCTCGCCTTTGATGTAGCACAGCAAGGCGCCAATGATTCTCAGATTCGCATTGTCTGCCCGCACGCTGGGACGGGGTGGCATGGGCAGGTCAGGCCACTTCTCGAAAGTCGGCAACAACTCCACGGGCCACCCGTATCGACTGAAAACCCCGGTGCCGTCATCCTCCATTGGCTCGTCGGCATCGCTGGCCCCATAAGCGGCCAGCGCGTCCAGAACGGCCTGCGCCTCGGGACTGTCCGGCTTGTGGCGATTGAAGCGCCCGAACCTATCCCAGCCGTGGACGCCCTCGCGTTCTATTGCGGTCGCCAACGCCCCGACCGTGACTCGGTCTTTGCCCTCATCGTCACCATCCAACAGGCGGATCAGACTGGTGAATTTCATCGGGTCCATGCTTGCTCCTGTGCGAGTCGCAGCGCGGCCGTTTCAAGGTGCCCATAGCGCCGCGCCAATACGGCAGGATCATGCCCCAGCACCTGCGCGGCCACGCCCAGGGTGACGCCCGCGCGCAACAGCGACGCGGCGGCCGCGTGCCGCACGTCGTGCATATGCAGGTCGGGTAGACCGACCTCTGTTGTCGTGGTGGCCCAGGTCTTGCGGAACGTGATCGGCTGCCCAGGCACCCTGCCCTCAAACACCAGCGCCTCGGGGTTTCGCTTCGGGCACACGCGGCGAATCAGCGCGGCGGTTTCCGGCGAAAAGAACAGCACACGCGGCGTGCCGTTCTTCGTAGTCGGCGCAATAATTTCCAGACGTTCAAGATCGACTTCGGCCCAGGTGCGCTCAAGCAATTCTGACTTGCGCGCCCCGGTGTCGATCAGCAGGGCCACGAACACGCCGAAACGCCGATCCCGAAACGCCAGCGCACGGGCGCGAAGGCGGTCGATCTGATCGCGATCCACCTGCACACGCCGAATGCTTTCCTCGTGGCGCCGCACGCCCACCGTGGGAGATTTGAAGCCCCGAGGGGCAAACCGCTTTTCTCGCGCCCAACGGTAGGCGCTGCCCAGTGCGGAAAGATCACGGTTTGCGCTGGCGGGCGAATAGCCATGATCGATCATGGCTTGCGCGGCGACTTCCAGTTGTTCGGACGTGAGCGACCAGGCGGATTCACTGCCAAAGGCGGAAACCCACTTTTTGAGTCGCATGTCGGAGCCGTCGCACTTGGCGACGCTAAAGGCCCGGACCAATTCTCCGAGGGTCAGCTCGGTGGCCGGTTGATGGGCTACAGCGTCGATGGCTGCAGCCAGATTGATGGACTTCCGCACTTCGATCTCCTACAAAGATCACTGCCGTGACCTGTTGATGAAAATCGCCGCAAGCGTGCGCTAGTCCTTGATTTTGGTGGGTGATGCAGGGTTTGAACCTGCGACCCCTGCCGTGTGAATGCAGGGAATAGGTGTCCGCCGGTGTCCGTGAATGTATATAAATCAATAACTTAGCGTTGCCAGTGTTCGCCAGTGTCTATAATTGTTCACTGAAAATTAGACACTTATTAGACACCTGAGAGGCAACCATGGCCACGAAGATCGACTCCCAGACTTCACGCGACAACCTGAAGGCCCGGCACGCGCCCTACTGGTTCAAAGTCCGGACCAGTTGCCATCTGGGCTACCGCAAAACCACGGCTGGCAGCGCCGGCACCTGGCTGGCCAGATATCGGGAAGAATCGACCGGCAAGTACGAGCTGCACAGCCTTGGTGCGCTGGATTCGATCACGCCGGGTAAGCGATACGACGAGGCTGTCCGCCTGGCGGGTGAATGGTTCGATCACCGCAGGGCTGGCGGCGCCGCTGCGTCGATCACCGTCGCCAAGGCCTGCACCCGATATGTGCAGCACCTGCGGGACCATGGCCGCGAGGCCAGCGCCAAGGACGCGGAAGCACGTTTCCGGCGCTGGGTTGCGCCCAACTCCCGCTTGGGCATGGCCCAACTGGACAGGCTAACGCCGGCCGTGCTGAATGACTGGCGCGTGAAACTCAGCAAGACGCTGGTCATACCGCAGGACAAGTCCAAAACACCGACGAAACCACGCGCCCCTGGTTCGATCAATCGAGACATGGCCGTCATCAAGGCCGCGCTGAATCTCGCCCTGGAAGATGGTTTCGCCACCAATGCAAACGCCTGGATCACCAAGCTGCGCCCCATCAAGGACGCAGACCAGCGCCGCGAACGCTATCTAGATGCTGACCAGCGCCGCGCCCTGATCGCGGCCGCACAAGATGATTTGGCGCCCTTCCTGCGCGCCCTGTCGCTGGTCCCGCTCAGGCCGGGCGCCATGGCCGCTCTCACGGCCGGAAGCTATGACCGGCGCCTGAACCAGTTGACGGTGGGCAAGGACAAAGCCGGCCGGGATCGCAAGATCACATTGCCCGCCAGCACCGGAGCGTTCTTCTCGGAACAGGCGAAAGACAAGCTTCCCGCCGCGCCGCTGTTCACGCGGGCCGATGGCAAGCGATGGGACAAGGACGCTTGGAAGACGCCATTCAAGGCCGCCGCCGCTGCTGCGGGACTTCCACCGGATGCTGTGACGTACAACTTACGGCACTCAGCGATCACCGACCTGATCGCCCTGCACCGCCTGGACACGATGACGGTGGCCGTGCTGTCGGGCACCAGCCTGGCCATGATCGAGCAACACTACGGCCACCTGCTACGCGACCATGCGGCCGATGCCTTGGCGAAGCTGGCTCTATGAACACCGCGAACCCCTGGCGCGGTTTATCCAGGGCAAAGGCGGCGGGGCTGGTGCTGATACTACCGACCCCGCCTGACCATCCAACGATCTAGGAGGATCGAAAAATGGCTGACGGAACTTTAACCCCTGCAATTGACGCCCGAGAAATGAAACTTAGCGTCGAGCGCCTGGCCGTCTGTATCGAGGCTGCCTGCGAAATTGAACATCTCACAAACGTTCTTGCTTCTACAGATATTTCCGGCGATGCCTGCTACCTGGTGAGAGGCCTTGCGCTGCGGATTCATGACCTGAACTGCGTGATTCTCAGCGCATTGTTCGATGATGAGGTCTACGAGACCAGCGACATGCAGCGTGCAGTGTTTGGGATGATTGGGGCACAGAGCCGCGCGGAGAGCGTGGCCAACCTCTCATAATGGTTTTGCCCCAGCTAGACCCGCGTCGAAACCGGGTCGAAAAGCCAGATCCTCCCGCTGGCCTGCTGGGGCACCTAAAGCGGGACGCATTCGGGAGGATGCACATGGATAGCCGGGAAATCAAAGACCACGCCCGATACATAAAACAGACGATTCTGGACGAACGCCTGTATCAGCGCCCAAGCACGGATAGCCTAGATGGGCACCCTGATCGCAACCGTAGTCACCACGATTACAAAGGGTTCATGCTGGAGCTGCAGGATGCGGAGCGAGGATTGGCAGCCGCCCACAAAAAACTGTCAAATTTGCGCCAGCACTTCGCGAAAGGCGAGATGCTTCCATTCGAGGACGCTGGCCGCGCCGTGGCAGCCGCCTGTGGATTGGTCGCGCAGGCTACGGCAGCCCTGCAACAGGTCAGCACGATGGTCGAGACGGACCACCCGCCGCACAGCCAAGAAATGAAGGCGCAGGCGCTCGCAGTACGCCTGGCCTGGGCCGAGCTAGGCGAGACGCAGCCGCGCGCCGTGCGGGCACTTGCAAAGCAGATCATCGCCGCAGCGGGCCTGACGGAGCCCTGCGAAACCTCTCTGAGCAACATGATCAAAGCCCTGAAAGAAGAGAGTTCTTAAGGCGCCTTGCATTCTGAATGCCAAATCACACGCGCCGATTTCTGCGGCCATTTGGCACATGAAACATGGGCAAAAAGAAACACTGCGTCCACGGTGATTCGCTATCGGTTTAGCGGACACCAACCCACAGAAAGGGCTGGACGTGGAAGCACAAGCACTCACTATCGACGAGTTCACCGACACCTACAAAGTCGGGCGGACAATCGCATACGAAGAAATCGCCAGTGGGCGACTCAAGACCTACAAGCTGGGGCGCCGCCGCTACATCAGCGCGGCCGCAGCCGCTGAGTGGCAGCGCCGCCTGGAGGCCGAAAGCAGCACGAGCGATTCACTGGAGCCGGCATGAAAGTCGCGCCCCAAAAAAGCGAAAGCCCGGCGGCAACCGGGCTGAGCGCAAACGAAAACACAAGCACCAGCATTCTAGACCAGAAGCGCGAGACGACGCTAATGGCACGCTTCGCCATGAAAGGCGCTGCAGTTCACCGGCTGGCAGATGGCGGGTTCATCGTTGCGCAGTGGGGCCTGACCCGTCACTGTGCCGACTTCGCTGCGTTGGTCGGCTTCGCCCGTCAGATGGGGGTGATCTAAATGAGCAAGCTGCAAGACACCGCAAAGCGCCTGCGCGAAGCCGCCGACACGCTGGAACAACTTTATGCAGCCCCGGCTGCGCCCGACATTAAGAGCGAACTGCTAAAGCGCTACGCGCAAGGCAAGCCGGTTTTGTTTTGCCAAGTGGACGGATTCACAAACATCCATCCTGGCGACTGCGTGATGCCAGCCGACAAAGATCGGCATTGCGTTATGCAATCGGAAGTCTATGAATTGCGCCGCACCAGTCACGCCGTCCGACTGCAGATTCGCCAAGGCACCACGGCAAAAGAGGCAATAGCACTGCTGGAAAAAATGCTTGATTGCGTCAAAACGTTGGCAGAAGAACATGGCCCGAACGCTTTCGAGTACGCATGTGAAGGCTACCCCGGCCAGTTACCCGCTGATGACTTCGAGGGGGTGCCGTTTTGATGCACGACACCGCAAAAGCAATCGACGCATTGCACGCCATCCCGCCCGACCTGCCCCGCGATGAATGGGTGCGGGTGGGCATGGCTGCGCACGCTGCTGGCCTTGACT
>Ga0116175_1002660_pt1 | contig 10609 bp, 7 predicted proteins | sample AD_UKC125_MetaG_FD_89802 | JGI IMG/M metagenome (GOLD analysis project Ga0116175, IMG submission 89802) | Active sludge microbial communities of municipal wastewater-treating anaerobic digesters from USA - AD_UKC125_MetaG | ecosystem: Engineered > Bioreactor > Anaerobic > Digestate | place: USA... | reverse complement strand
TTTGCTGTCACCACAACCTCACCGTTCTTAAGAACACTGCCGAATTTCAAAGCGAAAACCAGGCGAGGTAACGTTTGAACATCGGGGAGTTGGATAACAGAGCGAGAATCATCCCGAAGGGATCGGGATTAAGCCGTGGAAAGACGGTAGCTACAAGCATCTCAAGTACAATCTCACGCTCATATCTATTTCGCCGAAGGGACTTCAGATAGAGCCTGCACGACTTGCCTCCAATGGGAGGAAGGATGACTCAGGAAGTCACTCAGTCTTTAGCTGAGGGGTAGTTCACAAATTCTTATCTTTTGGATAAATCATATTATCGGTTCAGCACTTCTCCACAAGTTATATATATTTCTAAATTAAATATTATGTAATAAATATTCATGGCTCGAAAAACAGAATGAACATAAGAGCTAGTTGGATTTAAACCCCTACTACCCAACCAATCTCTGAAATTGAGAGGAAAACCACCTTCCTCTCAATTCAAATCCTTTTCGATAACTCTTTTAAGCATATTCTTGAAGCTTGGAATAGAAATTTTTTATCTTTAACTAATCTCGTTCTTAAAAGATAAGTAACACTTATTAATGTGAATTTAAAACTAAGGTAGTATTAATCTTTTCTCAATTAAAATAGGTTTACTGAATATATTGTTCAGTCCATTTTGATTATAGTTGGCAAAACAATGATGTTTGTGGTCAGGAATGTACATATCCAGTTCTATCTTTGTTCTTTGTATTAGATCACAGCAATATGCTGAGGCAATCCCGTAGTACCTTATCAGGACCCTGCAGACTTCACGAACATATGTTATCTTTTTGAAAGTAAGGGAATTAGCCCATTATCTTACTAGCAAAAAGGAAAAACTGGACTTTGTTAACCTATATTCGGCAGGTCGACATTAGATGTTAGCAATTTTAGCTGATTGTGTTTTTCACACATTCAATAAATATATAAGTGGTTTGAAACTAGTTAACATATAACTCAGATCTCACTGTATATATAAACAACGAACCATTTTTGCAATAATATTTAGTTTCAGGGATAATGTGTTTTTCAGCAAAAACGCCATCAGTAAAAATGTTGTGAAAAAAACAAGCTACCTGCCGAATATAGGTTGTTAAGCCTGAGTATGAAATTGAGAGAATTGATTCTTATGACATAAGGCAAAAGATTCTCAATATTTTAGGACTTACGCACTTGAGATCTAAAATCAAGTGCAACAGACGTTGAAGCTAAATCCATATTTTGCACAGTTGAAGGTTTAATGCTATTGATTTCCAGTTCAACCGCGTAAGTCCTATATTTCTTATGTTGATCCTACATTCGGCAGCAAGCACATTATAACACCTAAATATTATTTATTGCTATTTTTATAGGTTATATAAAAAATCAATTTCAAGCGGACTATATATTTAATCCGGTTTACCATTTTTCTCATTTAATGTAATTATATATTAATAATGTTATGGTTAACGTTCAGTAAATTTTTATTTAAATTTAATTTTAAAAGTTCTAAAAAAAACGATACCAAGAGAAAAATTGAATGGATTTTTATGTCGACCTGCCGAAAGCAGGTTGATTGGAAGAAATTAGGGTTTTCGAAGGGAAGTTTACATTACATGAAGCAGAATGCCAAGTCAGATAAACCGTTTACCCTTAATGCTCATGTCTTGGAAAGGGTAAATAATTGGGAAGCATTGGCTTCAAGTCAAAAGTAAAAATATGTATACTTTTGCTATAAAAGGAAAAATGTAAATTTTACAGATAAAGTGTAAATTTTACAGATAAAGTGTAAATTTTACAACAAAATAGTAAAACAATATCAGAAGACATTGTAAATTTTACAGTAAAATAGTAAAAAGGCATTAAGATAAATTGTAAATTTTATAGTAAAATAGTAAAACAGCTTAAGAAAAGGCAGTAAAAGGGTCGTAAAAACTAATTAATTTTGCATTCAATAGTAAATTGAACATGAAGTTATTGTCTGATCATCGAAAATAAACCATGGTGTAAATTTGGTAATCAACTTGAATAATGGAATTTATGATTTATATTTTTTAGATGCCTATCTGAATCGAAACAAATAGTCTACTATTATATACCAACTGTGACTGTTTAACATACACTACTAACTTTTGGAATAGGCTATAATATATACGACTGATTGAGACATGTTTTGGAAAATCGTATGGTTCTTGATGGATATTATAAAATACTTGGCACGTTTTATATGGAGTATTATTAACTTCTTGATAATAAACCCTCTAGAGAAAATAAAAAGGTTTTTGTGGGAGCTAAAGTGGAAAATAAGAAACGTGGTACATGATAAGATTAGTCGTGACGTAATTGTTTGTTTTATTTGTGCTCTATTAGTGAGTTATTTAACTTATTCAGACTCAATTTTTTATAAAGAAAACCACGAAAATGTGTTATATTTCCTTAGTTCTATTTCCCAAGCGCTTGCAGCATTTTTTGCTCTAACATTTACAATTTCTATATTTGGTGCTCAAACAATGGGACGGTTTACAGCATTAGATAGAATGATGGACAAATGGACAAAGCTGTACATGCTCCTATCTATCTTTGGCATAATTTTTCCTCTGGTACTATTAAAAACGGGTGTATATTCAATTAATTTGGTTTCATTTAGGAATTCCCTTGGTATAACTTCATCTTTACTACAACAGAAAATGGATATTTATTCAATTAATTTGGTTCCTACTTGGAATATAGACCTATTGGCAATTGATGTATTCGTATCAGTTTTTTGTGTTCTAGGAATAATACCATACTTAAATAAAATTAATAGAATCGCAAAATATGAGGGAGGTATCTCAAAATTATATGGCGAAGCAAAAGATGCAATTAATTCTGGAAATGATGTGGTTTCTTCGGATAACATTTCTAGATTAGGCGAATTAGGGCGCAGTGCATTGAAAGAGGCTCTACCAAATGAAGTTATGGACATTACAACCTGTATCAGGAATCTTGGAAATCTTGGTGTTAAGAACAATTTAGAAAAAGCAACTATAAAAGCTATCATTGAATTGAGAAGTTTAGGTCTTATAGCAATGGATAAAAAAACTAATATCGGGTTTTATCCAATCCCTTGGCCGGTAGCGAATCGTTATATGAGTATGCCCGAATATCCAATTGCTTGGAATATCACAAACGGGTTTAGAGAAATTTGTATTGATAGTATCGATAAAAACGCTGATGAATCGATTATATATGTTTCATGTGAAATTCTATTTAATATTGGGTATATATATATTCAGAAGATTAGGACTACTTTTCTGAAAACTATATCTCGTAAGTTACGTATGATTCTCCCTAATCAATTGAGCCTAATCGAGGGAGATTATAGTAACCCCGATACTCCAACTTTAGATGAAATGTTATTAGAAATAGCTGAAAAGACAACTAAAAAAAAGGAACCTATTTTCTGTTGGAATGATATTACAAGTAAATATAATGCAAAAAAAGATTTAGATAAAATAAACAATTTTTTCGAGAAACATACGGAAATGATGTATACAGCTTATAATGCGAAAAAGGCAAATAATAACAAAACTTTAATTCTTAACAGCGGGGATTCAGGTATAAATTACAACTTTGAACTTAATGAAGAAGATGGCAACGCTTTTTTAATTCGTCGATCTTCTAGTATGAGCGTTTTTGGAAAGGAGCATAAAAGTGAGCCAGAATGTGTAAAAATATTACCGATTCATTATGAAGATGACAAAATATACATATGTACATTTAAGTACGACAGAACGTTAGAGCATTCGTTAATATACTTATGGATTATCGGTACTTACATCATGAAAAATTACCCAATTTGGGTTACTGAGGGAGTGGTTTTTTCAATTAAACATTCAATAAAGAGCGATGTAAGAACTTTTTTTGAAAGTGAATATATTCGAAAAGAAACATCATTTTTTATTACCGCTAATGATGAAAGACGGGATAAATTTGAAGATCTTAGAGATCATATCGAACCATTTCAAGATTTCTACTTCGAATTTGAAGATTATTTAAAAAATAAACGAAACTGACATTATAGAAGAGAAGACACACTTTAAAATATTTATAGTGATGTAAACTGTATTGTTTCTCTTATTTTCGTACTATGCTTTTATGAACTCATTTATTCTATATCATATGGAATATGAAAAGCTTCACCGATCAAGCCAAGATTAAATATGAAAAAAAATTTGACTTTTTTTCTTTAATTTCCATTGTATAAACAGATGAATTTTAGTTAAGACAATTTAAAAAAAGTGGTTGTGCAAATACTCTACAAACGTGTATACTTTTTATTAATCTAATTGTATAAAAACAAACTAATTTTCTTTCTAGAAAATTTTCAGAAAAAATAGTGCTGTAGAAATATTTCAGTAGCGTACACTTTTTTTGAGTTACCTATATCCCTGAACAAAAGTGCGGGGATATAGGTATCTTCAAAAAAGTGTACGCTACTGAAAGATACTGACAGTACTATTTTCCTAAAATTTCCTTATCTAAAAAATACTTATTAAATTATAGTTTTTCTCGTATAAAAGTCAAAAAACGCAACACATGTGTAAGAGTTATGCACAACCGGCTTTTTTTACAAAACTTGCCCTACTTAAAAAAATCAATTTCCAAAACCTCAATTTATCAAATCGAATAATTTACAGTCTGAATTTAGAATCAACAATGCCCATTATCTAAATGTAGAAATTGTTTGAATTTTAAGACAGCCTCTTAGCTTTTTAGTTGTCTTGTTGTTATTTAATACATATTTGAATAAACGCAATTGAAAGCAAACAGAATTATTTTATTTTGAAGCTGTTTAAGCAGATATATTAATCTCTAAAAAAGACTCTTAAAACTTTTTTTAATTTTTGACGTATATCTTTTCTTTTAATCCAACCAATAATCCCAATAAATAGTACAGCTAATTCTTTAACTGTTAATATGTCACCCACATATCTAAAAGCTATTTCAGGTAGTGTTTCCTCTTGTTTATTATTTAATAACTCAACTAAAACCGATTCATATGGGATTCCATATTGTTTAGCCTTATCAAATATTTTTTGTCTATCACTCCATTCTGCATACTTATTTGTTTTATAATATCCAGAATTTTCCTTTTCTTTATATTCAGTAACTAGTGGCTCAATTTCACGATAACCTATTCCCGTTAATTTACTATAATCAAAAATTTTATCGATTAGTTCTTTATATATAGTAGCTATAGCGTCTTCTTCGGCATTTTCTTTTGTCCAATCCTTTTTCAGATTACTTTTCATAATTACTTTTGAATCGTTTAATACTACAGTGCCATTGATAATTAATTCTCCTTTTCGGAATACCTTATTGGAATCAATGTAGGTAAGGCCATTAAAACAGGTTCCTTCGCCCAATATGATGGGGGCATTATTCGTAAGTTGATTATTAAAGTTATTAGTGTGAACAAATCCATCCCTAAAGCTATAGTTCTTCATATCAGAAATACTAGAAACATTACCCCCATAGATGTTTTGTACCATACAAATATCAGAACTATTACCATTTATCGATACGCCCCTTATCGAGGGGCTATTCAATTCTTCATTACTTATTATAGGAATCAGTTTTTCAATTGGATATGGTATTCTAGTTACCTTATTTTTGTCAATAGAATCTGGAATGAATGTTATAGATGCTCCACTTGTGTTAGAAATAGTTGCGTTTGCTGAATATGGATAGCTTTGATAAAAAGAAAATAGCCCTAAATCATCGCTTGTGAGATTAGATTCATTTATAATATCTTCATAGGTTTTCAAATAAGTTTGCGCATATTCAAGTAAATCATCGTCTTCCACAAATATATTGCTATTAGAGAAAAGCGATTTTAATGACATAGGTAGTCCGTTTGAATTTAAAAGAATTGATTCCTTTAGGCTTAAGGCATAATGGTGCTGAGGATTAATTTCAATAGCTTTATCTAAAGCTTCTTCTGCTTCTTTGTACTTACCTAAATGTGCAAGACAAAGTCCTTTGTTATACCATGAGTCTGGGTCTCGAGGATCAATTTCAATGGCTTTATCAAAAGCTTTTATCGCATCCTTGTAATTACCTAAATATACAAGGCAAAGTCCTTTGTTATACCATGTGTATGAATAACCAGAATTAATTTCAATGGCTTTATCATAAGCCTTTATTGCTTCCTCATAATTTCCCTGACTGAACGCTAGAGTACTCCCTTTATTGTACCAAGTGTCTGGGTCTCGAGGATCGATTTCAATGGCTTTATCGATTGCCTTTATCGCTTCTTCGTAATTACCTAAACTTGCAAGACAAGCGCCTTTGTTAACCCATGCTTTAGAGTATTGAGAATTAATTTCTATGGCTTTGTCATAGGCCTTTATTGCTTCTTCGTAATTACCTAAACTTGCAAGACAAACTCCTTTATTGTACCATGCACTTGCTAACTGGGGGTCAATCTCAGTTACTTTATCGAATGCCTTTATTGCTTCCTCGAAATTCCCCTGAAACGCGAGCGCAACTCCTTTGTCATACCATGCATCTGAGTCTTGAGAATTATTTTCAATGGTTTTATCATAAGCTTTTATCGTGTCTTCGTAGTTGCCCTGAAATGCAAGAGCTTCCCCGTTGTTGACTGCCAATACAGTGGATGAAAAAAGAATTAAAAATAAAAGAAAGGCTGTTGAAGCTAAAATAATTAGGTATGATCTCTTCTTATTTTTCATCACATTTTCAGCCCATACTTTACAATATTTCTAAAAGTCATAAAATAATTATTAAACTATACAAACGATTCTTAAAGGTTTTCTTTTTTATCTAACCTTTATAGAAAAGATTTGAATTTTTTTATAGAGAATATAATCCCATTTGCCTTGTTTTTCATTGTGTTTAGTTTTAGGAATCAATGAGCACTATTTACAAAAAAGAAAATGAAAAAAATTAGAAAATTTATTTGTAAAAAGAATTATGGCTTTTTTCCTTCCCCTTACCAAATATTACACATTTTACTGTTTTACTGTAAAATTTACAATTTCTTCTGGTACTGTTTTACAATTTTACTGTAAAATTTACATTTTTACTTTTTATAGTAAAAATATACACATTTTTTACTTTTGACTTGAGACCAACACTTCCCATTTATTCACTCTTTCGAGAACATGAGCGTTAAGAGTAAACGGTTTATCTGACTGGGCATTCTGCTTCATGTAATGCAAAGTGCCTTTAGAAAACCCTAACTTCTTCCAATCAACATAAGATATATTGAGAATCTTTTGCCTTATCTCATAAGAATCAATTCTCTCAATTTCATATTCAGGCTTAACAAAATCCAGTTTTTCTTTTTTGTTAGTAAGATAATGGGCTAATTCTCTTACCTTCAGAAAGATAACATAACTCCAGGTGCTTTCTTTTCCCTGGTAACTTACCTTTTGGTTCAGCATATTGGTAAACTCATTAACAATCTTCCTGGCTCCTGTAGGCTTTAGCCTCAGATTGTAATTTTCTGTCCTGATAAAGTCTTTACTTTCCATAGCTCCACTTTCAACCAGGCTGATAATTGCCAGATCCACAAGGAATCTGAAAGGCTCCTGAAGGTCATAGGCTAAGCTGTTTTTGCTTGGTGTCATTTCATGCAAAAACCCTACATGAGGATCCAGACCTACAGAATTAATGGTTCTTAAACACTCAGCCTCAAGCAAAGAATAACCATAATTGAGCATTGTATTTGCTATATCTCCTGAACCCATAGCTCTTCTATACTGGTCTATCCTGTTACAGAAATCATATTCTTTAGGAACAGCTTTTGAAAACTCAATCCAGTATTTACCGGCTAAGGTTCCCTCTACTCCCAAAATTTCCCTGGTGCTTTTCACATCTTTTAGTTTTGTGAGTCCATCCGATATATCAAATTTAATTTCAGGATACCTTTGGCTCAGGAAATCAAGGACAGCCTTAGATTTGTAAAATTTAGCCTCAATGAACTTCTTTGCTATCTCAAGCCTTGCTTCTTTATCCTCAAAAACACGATATTGAGCAAACTTTGTTTTTACATTTGTACTCTCAGGAGGAAGCATTGTTGTTAAGAGCTTGCCATTCCAGTCTAAGATAGAAACCTGGACATTATGCTTAATCAGCCATCTAACAGCCTCTAAGGTCAAGTTTCCACTTTTACCATAGATGATAATGCTATCAATATCAATTCTTTTTGGAGAATATACATATTCTTGAGGCTCTTCAGTAGTTGAAAACCTTCCATCCTTGATATGAAGCCTGGCTCCATCAACATGCATATTTATGCCGTGACCATTCAAAAGAAGAAGCTTCACCAAAAGTCATCCTCCTTTTTTCCTTTAGTGTAAATATTTTCATGCAACCCCAAATTAATTAGAGCATCAGTTCTTACATTGGAAACAAACTGTGAGGCATACTCTTTTCCTTCTATTGCCAGCTCTTCTTCCAGCCTGTAAAGTTCTTCTCTATGTTCTTCTATAAGATTGGCTGTATATTCTGTGTTGTAAACATCTTCTACAGAAAAAGGATCTTGTAGGGTCTTTGCGTCTTTTATAAACCGTTCATTTACGGCTTTATGCCCATAATGCCCAAGAAGATAGATAATGTGAGTTCTAAGGTTTACATGTGTTGAGACAGGAACAGGATATTTACCTAGCAATTTTACTAATAGGTCAATTATTTTTGTTTTATTAGTTGGCTCAATATCTTTTTTCAAGATGTATCTGTCTAATAAAAGTAGGAGCTTATCAGCAAGTTCATCATCTATATTTCCGTTATCGATATTCTTATCAAACTGAGTTACAACTAGATCCAATTGTTTAGGGGTTAGGACATACGTTTGTTCATAACGTGCAATCTCTTTCAAAGCCATTTTTTGCTTTGTGGGCTCTTCTGAACCAAGCCTTTCTAAAATCTTATCCATATGCTCTTTGATTTTGGATATATCTTTCAAGGTTAGATAACTGGCTCTTTTATCAGTGTCCTCTATTCCTAATTTCGCAAAATCAGGATATTTAAGGCGTATAATGGCACCTTGATTAATTAGATTGTCCAATTTCCGGTTTATACTTTTGAGGCTGTATCCTCTCTCATTTTTATGTATTTCCATGAGGTCTTTTATGAGTTGCCGCCTTCTTACATACCCCTTTTCCGCTAAAATTCGCTTTACTTCAGTGTCAAAATTATACTCATTCTTTTTCATATTGAACCCAAGTATATATAAAATATATGTCAAACTTGTACTTAAAGTTATACTCAATTCTGTACATATACGGCATACTGCTTTCTATTTATTGTGAGTTACATGACCACAAAAGACAGAGTATTGATAACATTGTCTCCTTACCTCAAGGAGAAACTGGTAAAGAAAGCAGAAGAATACGGATGCTCTCAGGCTGAAGTTATGAGAACAGCTTTTATCAGATTGATGGAGGCTGAAAGATGAGCCGACCAAGATTTTCCAAAGACTACAGAACTTATGGAGAATGGCTAAAGGCTCAACCCAGAGATACAAAATATGCAAAGGAAATCATTAGGAAACATCAGTTTTTTCCTGATAGAAGCCTCAATCAACTTAGAAACCTCAGAATAGGAGACCTCGAGCTTAGCCAGGTAGCCTGGAAAACTCTTTCAGCCCAGAATAAGAGAGATAGAAACCTATCCCTCCAAGTTCTAAGGGAAGTGCGAAAAGGAGAAAACCTTTCTCCTGTGCTTGATAAAATGGGCTTAAGGACAGAATTTGCACTCAAGCATCTTGGAAAGAATCTGTACAAGTCAGGAGGAACCTGGAAGGTTACAAAAGCCGATACTATCCAGGCTGAAATGCTGATCTACTCCACAGAAGGACAAAAAACGATTATCACAGCCAGTTCTAAGGATAGGACTTTGATAGGAGAATATTTTGCCAGTGCCCAGAAGGCTATAAAAAACAATGATCCTTCAGTCCTTGACAAATTCAAAGATGTTCAAATAGTGGATGCTGAAGGCAAAGTTCACCATTTTGAAACTGACCTTGATAAGCTCTATGAGATCCTGGAAGCCCAGGAGGAACCTGAATTTTTGGAAATCTATCAGCACTGAGGAGGGGAACCTATGGATAAAGAAACCTATCAAAAAAGCTTGATGAAGCAGAAGAGAAAAGGAAAAACTTCTCTATGCTGTGTTAGCTGTGGGGAAGATGATTCAAGCGTTATTGAAATGCACCATATCCTCGGAAGAAGCAATTCAGACCAGGTTCAGCCTCTCTGTAAAAACTGTCATTCCAAGATAACAAAGGAACAGAATAAATTAAGCCCAAACGCCAGATTTGGAAGCGCCTCTCTGGGACAAAAGAGAGCCTTTCAGTTTATTTCTATCGGAGCCCTGTTGAAAGAATTAGGAACTCAGCTAATCAATGTTGGGCATGAGATGGTAAAAAATGGCTAAAGTTGCAGTTAGGGGATATACTCAAAGGCTTGAGAAAAAGGAAGGTAAGTCTAGCTTTAGACGTTATGATACTCCTCTCAGGCATAACAGGGTACTGGTCTTTGATACTGAAACAACCATAAACCAATATCAAAATTTTAAGATAGGATACTTCCTG
>Ga0116175_1002657_pt1 | contig 10612 bp, 9 predicted proteins | sample AD_UKC125_MetaG_FD_89802 | JGI IMG/M metagenome (GOLD analysis project Ga0116175, IMG submission 89802) | Active sludge microbial communities of municipal wastewater-treating anaerobic digesters from USA - AD_UKC125_MetaG | ecosystem: Engineered > Bioreactor > Anaerobic > Digestate | place: USA... | reverse complement strand
TACCTCTCCTTATTCAGGATTGGGAATAGAAGAAGGGGATTTGAAAGATACAATTATAAAAGCTCCTATCCAAAAATTAGAGAATAGACCTGAATTTACATTCCCTAAGAATAAGAGAAGATTACGAAGAAGGTGATCAAGTGCAGAGAAACAAAATATCCAATGAGCAAATAAAAGCTTTGATTATAACTATAGTAATAGGGGTAGGGATACTATCTTTGCCTAGTGATGTGGCTATGATAATGGGAAATGATGGTTGGATAGGTATATTAATAGGAGGACTGATAACCATTCCCTTTATCATAATGATAGATAGACTGTTCAAACTACAACCTGGGAAGACCTTCTTCCAGCTAGGAAAAGAAGTATTAAATCCTATAGTATTTCAAATATTTTTGATAATAGAAGTACTTTATATAATAATTCTACTTAGCTATACCAATAGAGTTTTTGCAGACGTTATAAAAGCCTATTTACTAGAAACCACTCCAACGGAAGTAATCCTCATGACAATGCTAATAGCCATATCCTATATAGCTCGATCTCCCATAGAGGTGATAGCTAGGATGGCAGTTATTATATGCCCTATCATAATAATATTTATTATATTCTTGATCTTAATAAACATACCCAATATGGACATTACAAATATATATCCCATGTTTCAGGTAGGTTATAAGGAGATTTTAAAGGGTATTATAGCTGCACTATTTTCCTATTCAGGATATGAATTTATGTTGTTAGCATTGCCCCATGCAGAGGATAATAAAAAAACCTTAAGCTATAGTTTAAAGGGTATGCTAGTAGTTATAGCCATATATTTAATAGTTTTTTTTATATCCTTATCCCAATATGGAATTCACCAATTAAAAAGAGAAATTTGGCCCACTATAGCCATCGTAAAGGAAGTGGACTTACCAGGATATTTTTTAGAAAATCTAGATGGAATAGTGATGGCAGTATGGGTTATGGTTATATATGGAACTATAGGTCCCTATCTCTATTCAGCAGGGACAATACTATCCCATATATTTCAAACCAAAGTACATGATATATTTATACTTCCTCTATTACCTATTATATATATAATAGCTATGTTGCCAAGAAATCTAGTGGAAACAGAGGAATACCTTGGGAAAACAGTAAGCTATTTTTCTATAGTCGCCATTTTTATTATACCTGCAGTTATGTTCCTATCCACCTATATTTATAATAGGAGGAATAGCCTATGAAAAAACGAATTGTAGCTTTGTTAATCCTATTGACTATTTTTTTATCTGGTTGTTGGGATATGGTAGAAATCAACCAAAGATTGTTCGTATCCAGTATAGGTGTGGATCTACACAAAGAAGAAGGAATGAATAAGCTTTTAGTTACCTTTGTATACCCCAATATAAATGCTATAGGGAAAAATGCAACTGAAGATAGAAAAAAATATATTATATCCACATCTTGCAGTAGCGTATTTCAAGCAGGAAAGGAGTTTAGTACCAATGTAGAATACCCTTTTTATTATAAGCATCTAAAGGTACTCATATTAGGAGAAGATGTAATCAAAGATGAAAAGTTAACTAGGGAAATAATAGATGAACTAAATAGGGATACTAAAATAAATAAAAAACTACTCCTATTGGTAGCAGAAGGCAGTGCTAAGGAAATACTAGAATCAAGACCTCCACAAGGGCAAATAACCGATGGGACCATATACAATATATTAAGGGATAATCGCTCCGCCAGTAGATTTACCCCTCAAACCTTAACAAATATGATCACCGAATTAGATTGCAATGGAGTATCTATTTTACCAAGGGCGAGAAAAAAAGGAGAAGAGCTATCCATATCTGGTGCAGCAATAATTAAAAACTATAAATTAATAGGCTGGATTGGAGAAAAGGAAAATAGAGCTATAAGCCTTATAAAAGATAAGGTAAAACAGGAATTAATAGATATATGCTACAATCAGGATATATTATCCTATACTATTACCAATGTAAATTCCAATAAAAAAATAGATATAGATGAATATATAACCACCAATATTTCCATCGAATTAGAAGGGTATCTTCAAGGATATAAGATGGACAATCAAGTAAATATATTTAAAAATGAAGTCCTATTAAATATGGAAAGGGCCTTAGAAAAACAGATAGAAAAAGAAATCATGGAAACATTAAATCTTCTACAAAAAGAATATAACGCAGATGTAATAGGGATAGGAGAATGTTTAAGCAAATTTCATCCTAAAATATGGAAAAGCCTACAAAGTAATTGGGAAGAAGTATTTCCAGAGGTAAAGTTCAATGTAGATGTAAAGGTAAATATAAGGAGAACTGGACTAACAAAATAATGGGATATTAGGGACAGTTCTACTTATCCCACGTTTAATCCATATTTTAAAAACTATAGTATAAAAAAACAATAATAGGAAATAATTAATAGTACCAGAAAAAAAGTATTCAGGAGGAATTATAATGAAGTATAAAAAACTAATTCTTTGTTTGGTATTATTGATTATATCTATAGTATATTTAATTTATCCCTATGCTAATAAAAACCACAAGGAAAGTTTCAAAGAAGAGATAATCCGATTCCATATAAAGGCCAATAGTGATAAAGATGAAGATCAAATCCTAAAGTTAAAGATAAGAGATGAAATATTAAAAGAGATGGAATACAAATTTGCAAATAGTAAATCTATAGAAGAAACTCGAAATATAATACTAGCCAATATGGAAAATATTAAATCCATATCAGAAGATATAATTGCAAAAGAAGGAAAGGATTTTTCCGTGGATGTATCTCTAGGCAAAAGAGATTTCCCCACAAGAAAATATGGGAATGTCACTTTCCCTTCTGGAGAATATGAAACTCTTATGGTAACCATAGGAGAGGGTAAGGGGAAGAATTGGTGGTGTGTTATGTTTCCCCCATTATGTTTTGTAGATATTGATCATAGCAATGCAAACAATCCCACGAAGGACCTGGGAACAGTGCTATCAGAAGAGGAAGTAGATGAACTTCGATCTTATAAAGAACCAGAGGAGCCAACTATAATATTAAAATCAAAAATAGTCGAAGTAATAGAAAAGACCAGAAACAATATAGTAAACATGTTCTTCAGATGGGATGAGGCTACTACTAGTGGAAACTAGTAGTAGCCTTAATATTTTGGGCTTTTTTCATTTATCTGTATAAAAATAATTTTTTTACAAAAAATATAGAAACCAACCAATATGAGAGGAGGAAACTATTTGAAAAAATTTACCATAATGACCATGATATTTGTGTTAGTATTCCTATCCATACTCATGTTTTATGAACCAAATAAAAATTTCATAGAAAGCACCAGTAGATATAATTTGTATGCGCCTCAAATACTCTACTGGGGCTCTAGAGGTCAAGATGTAAAAAATGTTCAGTGGCAATTAGTTAAATGGAAATACTTAATAGGTAAGGTAGATGGTATATATGGAGCTGAAACCTATAGAGCAGTTCGAAGATTTCAAGCCAAAAATGGGTTAGCAGTAGATGGAGTAGTGGGCCCTAAAACTGCGGCAGCATTAGGCATCACTCTAAGAGGTACAACAACTCCAGCCTCTGCCCAAGGTATAAATAGGAAAAACGACGAATACCTACTAGCTAGAGCTATCCATGGAGAAGCAAGAGGAGAACCATATATAGGAAAGGTAGCAGTGGGAGCTGTCATATTAAATAGGGTGAAAAGTCCAAAGTTTCCAAATACAGTAGCTGGGGTAATATATCAGCCCTTAGCCTTTACTGCTGTAGCCGATGGGCAGATAAATCTAACCCCTGGAAAAGACTCCATAAAAGCTGCAAGGGATGCCTTAAATGGTTGGGATCCTACCTATGGTTCTTTATATTATTGGAATCCTGCAACAGCAACAAGTAAGTGGATTTGGTCTAGAAAGGTAACATTAAAAATTGGTAAACACTGGTTTGGACTATAGGAGGTGATTATATGGACAGAAAAAGATGGTGGATAGTTCCAACTGTACTAGGCTTAGCATTAGTAGTGGCCTTGGTTTGGGGTTATAATGAATACTCAACTAAAAATGAATTAGGAGTGGCTTTAGAAAACCATTATCAGAGATTGTTTTTCGATGTTAAAAAGCATGTGGAAAATGTTCAGGTAAATCTATCTAAAGCCATGTTATCTGAATCTAGGGACCAAAATGTATTATTATTGTCTCAAATAATGAATGAAGCCTATTTTGCTCAAGATAAATTAGCCCAAATGCCTATAACCCATGCAGAAACAGCTAAGACGGAGAAATTTTTAAACCAGGTGGCAGACTATAGTTATTATTTAATCCAAAACCATTTAAAAGGAGAACCTTTAACCAATAAACAAAGGGAAACCTTGGCAAATCTTCAGGGAAATTCTGCTACATTTAATAATGAATTGGCTAAATTACAGTCAGAATTAGCAGATAAGAATTTCTTGTTAGGTAGTTTAAACAGACGACAAAGTAAAAAGGTTAGAGAAGGAAATGAGAAGATATTTCAAACCAGCTTAGTCTCCATAGAAAAGAATATGGCAAAAACACCAGAATTAATATATGATGGTCCCTTCTCTGATCAGATGATCAATAGAAAACCCTTAGGATTAGAAGGGGATGAAGTATCCAAAAAGGAAGGGGAAAGGATAGCAAGGGAGTTTTTTGGAGCCGATAGGGTTCAAGAGATAACCGCCTTTGAAGAAGGAAAGGACATTAAAGAGATAAGAATACCTTCCTATACATTTAGCATAAGGCCTAAGAATACTTCCAAAGAATTAGCAGTATATATGGGGGTATCCAAAAAAGGTGGTAAGGTAGTGTGGATGGCCAATGCTAGACCTGTACCCAAGGGGAAATTATCTATAAAAGAAGCTCAGGATAAAGCCTTAAAATATCTTAAGGATAAGGGATTTGATAGCATGGAACCTAATTATTATTTAAAATATGATGGTACCGTGTTATTCAACTTTGTATACAAAGAAGGAGATGTAACTATATATCCAGATTTAGTCAAAGTTAAAGTGGCATTGGACAATGGAGAAGTAGTGGGATTTGATGCATCTAGTTACTATTTAAATCATCATATGAGAAATATACCAAAGGTAAATATAACTATGGAAGATGCTCGAGATAAGGTAAAGTTGGATTTTGAGGTAAATTCCACTCGACTAGCATTAATACCTAAAGGCAATGAAGAGATACTATGTTATGAGTTTAAAGGGAAATATAGAGATGGAGACTATATAGTTTATATAAATGCATTAGACGGTAGCGAAGAACAAATACTCCAGATAATAAAAGATGAAAATGGCACATTAACATTTTAAAATAATAGTTGTAAATTCCCCCTAATATTATAAAATATAATAAAAGGGGGAATTTTTATGGACAATAGACCTATAGGAGTATTTGATTCAGGAATTGGTGGATTGACAGTACTCAAAGAAATTGTAGAACAACTACCAGGAGAAGATATAGTATACTTTGGAGATACTGCTCGGATTCCCTATGGAACCAGATCGAAAGAAACTGTAATAAAATATTTTTTTCAATCGGTAAGATTTTTGTTGACAAAGGAAATCAAAGCAATAGTAATTGCCTGTAATACAGCCTCTGCTTTGGCTATGGAGGAAGCACAGAAGGTATTCGATATCCCTATGATAGGGGTAATTGAACCTGGCTCAAAGGCAGCAGTAGCCTCTACTAAAAACTCCACCATAGGAGTTATAGGCACGGAAGGAACCATCAATAGCGGATCTTATCAGAAAAAGATAAGACGGATATTACCCTCAGCTGAAATAATAGGTATATCCTGTCCTTTATTTGTACCTATAGTAGAAGAAGGTTGGGAAAACTCCGATGTAGCTTATATAACAGCAAAAAAATATTTACTGGAACTAAAGGAACACAATATAGATTCCCTAGTACTAGGTTGTACCCATTATCCAGCCCTTAGATATACTATAAATAAGGTATTAGGGGATAAAGTAGTATTAATTAATCCTGCTTATGAGACAGCAAAGGCTACAAAGGCACTACTAAAAGAGCAAGATATATTATCCGAAAAATTAGATGGAGGTAAATGCAACTATTTTGTAAGCGATGATCCAGAAAAATTTAAACGAATAGGAGGCAATATCCTAAGAAAGGAAATAGCCTATGTTCAAAAGGTAAATATAGAAAACTTATAGGCACTAGTAAGTGCCTATAATTAGGCATTTGGTGCCGAAAATTAAGCACAAAGGGGGTTTAAGACTATGTCAGATTTGTTTTTCAGGGAAAATATATTAGAGATATTGGATTATATTGAAGAAGGCATCCATATTATAGATAATAGGGGGAGAATAGTATACTATAATCTATTTGCTCAAAAGATAGATGGAATAGATAGGGATAAAGCCATTGGAAGGCATCTATTTGAGGTATATCCTTCCTTAACCTATGAAACTTCCACCCTATTTACGGTAATGAAAACAGGGAAACCCATATTCAAAAAAGAACAGACCTTTATAAATTATAAAGGGGAGAAGATAACCACGGTAAACTCCTCTATCCCTATAAAGAGTCATGGAAAAATACTTGGGGCTTTAGAAATATCCAAGGACATTACTCAAGTAAGGAAGATGTCAGAAAAGATAGTAGATCTTCAAAGTCAACTATATAATCACAACACTATTCAATCCCAAGGAGAGGAGATTGCAAAATACACTTTTCTAGATATAATAGGGGAAAATGAGCAGATGCTAGAGCTTAAAAAAATCGCCCTAAAATCAGCAAAAACCGATGCACCAGTTCTCATATATGGGGAAACAGGAACGGGAAAAGAATTATTCGTTCACTCTATACACAATTCAAGTTATAGAAAGAACAATCCTTTCATCACTCAAAATTGTGCAGCCTTACCTGCTAATCTATTAGAAGGTATATTGTTTGGCACTGAAAAGGGAGGTTTTACTGGAGCAGAAGATAGACAAGGCTTGTTTCAATTAGCCCATGGAGGTACTTTATTCTTAGATGAGATAAATTCCATGCCTTTAGAACTCCAATCTAAGCTGCTACGAGTTATTCAAGATGGCTTCATAAGACCAGTAGGGGGAGTCAAAACTATAAATGTAGATGTGAGAATAATAACTGCTACCAATATCCCCCCAGAAGAAGCAGTTAAAAAAGGATTATTGAGAAAAGATCTATACTACAGATTAAATGTAATAAATTTACACATTCCACCTTTAAGGGAAAGAAAAGACGATATTCCTATACTTACCCAATATTTTATCAAAGAATTAAATAAAAAATTAAACAAGTCCGTAAAAGGAGTTTCAAAAGAAGTAATGAATATATTTTTAAAATACCCTTGGGAAGGCAATGTAAGAGAATTGGAAAATTTATTAGAAGGGATAATGAGTATACAAGATATGGATATTATAGAAATAGAACATCTACCAGCTAAATTTAAAACCTACAAAGTAAATAAAGCTAAAAAAACCTTTTCTTTAAAGGAAACTTTAGAAGATATGGAAATAGATTTGATAATTAAAGCCTTAGAAGAAACAGAATATAATATTAGTCAAGCTGCGGAAATATTAAACATTCCTCGACAAACTCTTCAATACAAGATATCCAAATATAATCTAAAATAAATATAATAAATATACAAAAGGGTGCCAAGCACCTTTTTATACATTTTTATGTGCCGAGAAATAGGCATTAAATTTTAAATATTGTTATTATTTTCACTAGAATGGCAAAACTAGAGCTTATTTATATAGGAAAACGTTGGCATAGATATTGCATCATATAATATGTAGTAATAAATATTTGATTATTAATTATTAAGAAGGAGTGTGGCATATGAAAAAAGGATGTCCATATGGAACCCATAGAGTATTGGAACCAAAAGGGGTTTTGCCCCAACCAGCCTTAAAAATTGACAATAATATGGAGATATATGACAATGAAATATTAATCGATGTGCAAACTCTAAATGTAGATTCAGCGAGCTTTACCCAAATAAAGGAACAAGCTAAAGGGGAATTAGAAGAGATAAAGAGGATAATGAAAAGCATAGTAGATGAAAGAGGCAAACACCAGAACCCAGTAACTGGTTCGGGAGGTATGCTAATAGGAACCGTTGAAAAAATAGGTCCCGCTTTAGAAGGAAAGACAGACTTAAAAGTAGGGGATAAAATCGCTACCCTAGTATCCCTATCCCTAACACCTCTTAGAATAGATGAATTTTTAGAGATAAGGCCCCATGTAGATCAAGTAGATATTAAGGGAAAGGCTATACTATTTGAATCTGGCATATATGCAGTACTACCAGATGATTTACCAGAAAATTTAGCTTTATCTGTACTTGATGTAGCAGGAGCTCCAGCTCAAACGGCAAAACTAGTCAAACCGGGAGATACAGTAGTAGTCATTGGAGGTACAGGAAAATCTGGCATGCTTTGCTTATACGAAGCCAAAAAAAGAGCAGGAGTTACAGGGAAAGTTATATGTGTAGGCTCTAGAGATGAAACTATAGCAAGGACCAGAAAAGCCAATTTGGCAGATTATTACATAAAAGCCGATGCAACCAATGCAGTAGATTTGATGAATAAGGTAAAAGAGATTACCAATGGAGAGATGGCAGATATAGTAATAAATACTGTAAATATACCAAATACCGAGATGAGCAGTATATTATTAACTAAAGATCAAGGAATAGTATATTTCTTTAGTATGGCTACTAGTTTCACCAAAGCAGCCTTGGGAGCAGAAGGGGTAGGCAAGGACATAACTATGATAATAGGAAATGGTTACACCAAAGACCACGCAGCTATATCTTTGGAATTAATGAGGGAAAGCCAAGAATTGAGAAATATATTTGAAGAATTGTACGCTTAGGCAATTACAATGGGACAGTGGGGACAGTTCTCCCTGTCCCACAATTGAAAAGCCTACAAGAGTAGAATTATGTAGAGTTCACATGTGCATTGTTAAAAGACCCTAGAGAATGACCCTAATGTGTAAATTGTGCACTGTATAAAAAAAGGGGGTTATATAAAATGAGATCCTATAAGGATATAGAATTATGGAAGGATGTTACTGACACCCAATGGAATGACTGGAGATGGCAGGTAAGGAATAGAATTACCCATGTGGAAACTCTGAAGAAGGTCATAAATATAACTGAACAGGAAGAAAAGGAGATTGGGATAGTACTGGAAAAATTTAGAATGGGCATCACACCATATTATGCATCATTGATGGATCCAGATGATCCAAATTGTCCCATTAGAAAACAGGCAGTTCCTACTATTATGGAAACCCACGAGAGCATAGCTGATATGGAGGATCCATTAGCAGAAGATGTGGATTCACCAGTGCCTGGTATCACCCATAGATATCCAGACAGAGTGTTATTTTTAATTACAGATCAGTGTTCTATGTATTGTAGACATTGTACTAGAAGAAGATTTGCAGGACAAAAGGACTCAGGAGCTCCAAAGAGCAGAATAGACCAAGGCATAGAATATATAAGGAATACTCCACAAGTAAGGGATGTGTTATTATCTGGCGGAGATGCCCTATTAGTATCCGATGAGCGACTGGAATATATAATAAAGGAACTAAGAGCTATACCCCATGTGGAAATCATAAGGATAGGTACTCGAACTCCTGTAGTTATGCCTATGAGGATTACTGATGATCTAGTAAATATGCTAAAAAAATATCATCCTATATGGTTAAATACTCATTTCAATCATCCAAAAGAAATTACAGAAACCTCTAAAGAAGCAGCTAGAAAGATGGCAGATGCAGGAATTCCATTAGGCAATCAATCGGTACTACTAAGAGGGGTAAATGATTGTCCTCACATAATGAAAGAATTAGTTCATAAATTGGTGATGATGAGAATAAGACCATACTATATATACCAATGTGATCTATCCATGGGTATAGAACACTTTAGGACCAAAGTATCTAAAGGTATAGAGATAATCGAAGCTTTAAGGGGACATACTTCAGGCTTTGCAGTGCCGACCTTTGTAGTAGATGCACCAGGAGGCGGTGGAAAGATACCCGTTATGCCTCAATATTTAATAAGTCAATCCCCTGAAAAGATAGTATTGAGAAACTATGAAGGAGTAATCACTACCTATACAGAACCTCAAATGGTAGAAAAACCTTGTGATTGCCCTGTATGTAGGGGAGAAAAGGAAGGGCACACAACTGGTGTATCAGAACTACTCCAAGGTCCAGAAGTAAAAGCTATGGAACCAGACAATCTAGAAAGAAAGCAAAGAAAAGCCTATATGGGACAATAGGGACAGTTCTCCTTGTCCCAGAAATCACTCTGACCTTATAAATTGGTAAAGACTGTATATTAATACTTGATAAAAGTGAGATAACGAGAACTATCCTTTGTTATACCAAATTATCCATTGTATAAAACAGGGGTGAAAATATTGCTATTAAAATATATTTACAATAAATACAAAATCATATCTATAGTAGGCATGGCTAAAAATAGTGGCAAAACTGTAGCATTAAATCATCTAATTCACGAAGCCATAGAAGAGGATGTGAAACTAGGAATTATATCT
>Ga0116175_1002652_pt1 | contig 10627 bp, 8 predicted proteins | sample AD_UKC125_MetaG_FD_89802 | JGI IMG/M metagenome (GOLD analysis project Ga0116175, IMG submission 89802) | Active sludge microbial communities of municipal wastewater-treating anaerobic digesters from USA - AD_UKC125_MetaG | ecosystem: Engineered > Bioreactor > Anaerobic > Digestate | place: USA... | reverse complement strand
TATGTTTGGTATCTTTACTCCTATTATGGGAGGGGTAGCTATGGCTCTCAGTTCTACATCTGTAGTTACTAATTCTCTTTTACTTAAGCGATACAAAAATAAAATTTAGGCGGGCTTTTAATTCTTCTATCGCCTTGATAGCTGAATTATGGAATAGCCATCTTAAAATGATGTTTTTATAAAAATAAAAATGACCTTTCTTTATTTTGTAAAATATATAAGACGAATCATCTCTATGTTAAAATTGAGGTAAATTCAGGAGGACCAAGTTATAAATGGGTAAAAATAGAGGAGTAATGTCCAATTTCTTTCATTCCTGGCGCCTGCGCTGGCAAGTAGTTTCTCTAGAGAAAGAAAAGGAAGAGTCTCTTCGTCGATTAGGAAAGAAAGCTTATGAGCTTTTTATAGAGCGGAAAGATTGGGGAAAAGAAGAACTGAGAGAAAATTGTCAGGAAGTGCTCTCCATTGAAGAGGAAATTGAAGATTTAGAAGAAAAAATGCGCCGTTTAGAAGGAAATAAACCCCGCCGGGTTTGTCCTTCTTGTGGGGAGTATATAGAGGAAGGCTCTCTTTATTGCTCCCACTGTGGTTTTTATCAAAAGCAGGAATTAACTTGCTCTCAATGTGGAGAAAAAATAAACTCTCAAGACAGATTCTGTCCTCGTTGTGGCCAGGAAGTTAAAAAAGCTTCTCCTGATAAAATAGAGGAGGAAGAAAAGAATGATCGAAAGATACACCCTTCCAGAGATGAAAAAAATCTGGAGTGATGAACACCGCTTCGAAATCTGGTTGGAAATAGAACTTTTAGCTTTAGAAGCTCAACAAAAATTGGGGCTTCTACCTCAAGAAGATTTAGAAAAAATTAAAAAAGGTATTTCCTTTTCTCCCGATAGGATGCAAGAGATAGAAAAAGTAACTCGCCACGACGTCATCGCTTTTCTCACTACCTTATCAGAAAATTTAGGACCTGAGTCTCGGTTTATTCATTTTGGTATGACTTCTTCCGATGTCTTAGATACTGCCAATGCTGTTTTGATGAAGGAGGCTTTAGATTTAGTGTTGGAGGATATGGAGGGGGTATTGGATTCCATCAAAAATAAAGCTTTGCGGTATCGTTATACCTTAATAGTGGGGAGGACTCATGGAGTTCATGCCGAACCCACTACTTTTGGGCTAAAGATGGCCGTATGGTATACTGAGATGCTCCGCAACCGAGAAAGATTAGAAAAAGCTAAGGAAAATATTAGAGTAGGTAAAGTTTCTGGAGCAGTGGGAAATTTTGCCCACCTTGACCCTCGGGTAGAAGAATATGTATGTGAGAAACTGGGATTAAAACCTGATCCTGTTTCTACTCAAATTGTCCAAAGAGACCGCTATGCTGAGGTAATTTGGGCTTTAGCTATGGTGGGGGGAAGTTTAGAAAAATTTGCTGTGGAGCTGCGTAATCTCCAGAGAACAGAAATTCGAGAGGTAGAAGAAGGTTTCAGTAAAGGACAAAAGGGCTCATCTGCTATGCCCCACAAGAAAAATCCCATTACTGGAGAACAGATTTGCGGATTAAGCCGGGTTTTACGAGGCAATTTGGTGGCAGCTTTAGAAAATATTCCCCTCTGGCATGAACGAGATATTTCTCACTCGTCAGTAGAAAGGATAATACTTCCCGATTGCCTCATTTTAGCTGATTATTTACTCCATACTTTTCAGCGTTTATTGGATAATCTGGTAGTTTACCCGGAAAATATGAGAAAAAATTTAGAGAAGAGTCGAGGGTTGGTTTTTTCAGAGAGAATACTTCTGGAGCTAATCAAAAAAGGACTAACTCGAGAAAACGCTTATGCTTTAGTGCAACACTGTGCCATGGAGACCTGGGAAGACGAAAGCCTATCTTTTCTCGAGGTTCTCAAAAATGACTCCTCGATTCGGGAATATTTTTCCCCGGAAGAACTGGAATCCTTTTTTGATTATAATTATTTTCTTCGCCAGGTAGATTTTATTTTGAAAAGAGCAGGAATAGAAGGCTAAATAATGGAAGAGAAATGGAATTATAAGAAGGCAGGAGTAGATATTGATCTGGGAGATAAGCTAATACAGGATATAAAAGATTTAGTTTCTCACACCTATAGACCTGAGGTCATTTCTGGAGTGGGGGGTTTTTCGGGGGTTTTTCGGCTGGGAGAAAAATGGAGCGAACCCTGTTTAGTAGCGGGAAGCGATGGGGTGGGTACTAAACTAAAAATAGCCATAGATTTAGATAAACACGATACTGTAGGTATAGATCTTGTAGCTATGTGTGTTAATGATGTCTTATGCACCGGGGCGGAACCAATATTTTTTCTCGATTATTTAGCATGTGGAAAATTGGAAGCAGAAAGGTTCAAAAGCATAATATCGGGAATTGTGAGGGGTTGTGAGGAGGCAGGGTGTACTCTTTTGGGGGGAGAAACGGCAGAAATGCCCGATTTTTATAAAGAAGGTGACTATGATCTGGCGGGATTTGCTGTAGGGGTAGTAGAAAAAGACGCTTTAATTGATGGGGGGAAAATTCGAAAAGGGGATGTTCTTTTAGGATTGGCTTCCTCGGGTCTACATAGCAATGGCTACTCTCTGGTGAGGAAAGTTTTACAATCTCGAGGGGTAAGCTTTTCTGATCAAATTAACGGGAAAACTTTAGGGGAGGAATTGCTTCGCCCTACCAGAATTTATGTGAGGTCAATTCTCCCTCTTTTTCGAGAAGTAGAGGTAAAAGGAGTGTCTCATATTACTGGAGGAGGGATGATAGAGAATATTCCTCGAATTCTTCCTCCCCATCTGGGAGTTAAAATTTATAAATCTAAAATTGAAATTCCCTGGGTTTTTTCTTATATTCAAAGACTAGGTAATATTGAAGAGGAAGAAATGTGGAGAGTGTTTAACTTAGGTATAGGTTTAGCGCTTATTGTTTCTCGGGAGGAGGCAGATAAAGCCTCTTATATATTGGAAAAAGAAGGAGAGAAAGTTACGGTAATTGGTGAGGTAATAGAGGGCAACAGGAAGGTGCTTGTGGTTGAGTGATAAAAAAATAGTGGTATTAGTCTCTGGTAGAGGAACCAATCTTCAGGCTTTGATAGAAGCTACTCAAAGTGGCTACATACCGGGAAAAATCAGTTTGGTAGTTAGTGATAATCCTCAAGCGTTTGCTCTGGAGCGAGCTCGGAGAGCTTCTATCCCCACTTTAATTTTAGATTATAATTCTTTTCCTCACAAGAGAGTTTATGAAGATGCACTTTTACAGGCATTAGAGGAGGAAAACCCTTATCTCGTTTGTCTGGCTGGTTATATGCGTATAGTGGGGAAGAATATAATTATACGTTTTCGGGAGCGGATTATGAATATTCATCCTTCTCTTCTCCCCGCTTTTCCTGGCTTAGAAGCTCAAAGGCAAGCCTTGGAATATGGAGTTAAAGTTAGTGGGTGCACTGTTCATTTGGTTGATGAGGGAATGGATACCGGGCCAATAATTTTACAGGTTTCTTGTCCAGTTGAGGATGAAGATACTGTAGAGTCTTTATCGGAGCGGATTTTGCAACATGAACATCAGATTTATCCTCAAGCAGTTAAACTATTTTTAGAGGATAAATTGAACGTAGTAGGACGAAGAGTATTCATTAAAAAGGAGTGAAAGAATTGAAAGTTATGGTAGTAGGCAGCGGAGGAAGGGAACATTGCCTGGCCTGGAGAATATCACATAGTGGATTGGTAGATAAAATTTATTGTGCTCCAGGAAATGGAGGAATGAGCGAAATCGGAGAATGTGTTCCCTGGGAATCTCTTGTGGATCTTGCTTCTTTTGCCCAAGAAGAAAAAATCGACCTCACTATCGTGGGGCCGGAAGCTCCTTTATCTCAGGGTATTGTAGATTTATTTGAAGCTCATTATCTTCCCATTATTGGTCCAGACCAGAAGGGAGCGCTTTTAGAATCTAGTAAGATTTTTGCTAAAAATTTTATGAAAAAATATAAAATTCCTACTTCTCCTTTTGAAACTTTTGATGATTACAAGGAAGCAGTAGACTACCTTAAAAAAAGGGATACATATCCTTTAGTGATTAAAGCTGATGGTTTAGCGGGGGGCAAAGGAGTTTATATTACCCGCGATGTAGATGAGGGGATAAATGCTTTAGAGCAACTCATGGTTGATCTCAAATTTGGTAACGCTGGAAAGCGGGTAGTGATAGAAGATTTCTTACAAGGAGAAGAAGCTACAATAATGGTGTTGTGGGATGGTAAATCTTATTTTCTTCTTCCTTCTTCTCAGGACCACAAAAGAGTGGGAGAGGGTGATATTGGTCCTAATACCGGAGGGATGGGTGCTTATTCTCCTGCTCCAATAATAACTGAGACAATGGGAGAGAAAATAGAAAAGAAAATTGTTTATCCTCTTTTGGAGGGTATAAGAGAAGAAAAACTTAAATACCGAGGAGTTATTTATATAGGTATTATGGTAGACAGAGAAAAAGAGCCCTGGGTTTTAGAATTTAATGTTCGCTTAGGCGATCCAGAAACTCAGGTAGTACTTCCCCGCATAAATAATGACTGGTTAGAAGTGAATTTAGCTATCTGGGAGGGAAAATTAGGGGAGATTAAATTTTCAGTGAGTGACTCGCCTATGTTGGGAGTGGTTTTGGCGAGCAAAGGTTATCCAGGTAACTATGAGGTAGGCAAGAAGATTTTCGGACTGGGAAAATTCCCCAATCGAGAACATGATGAAGTGTTAGTCTTTCATGCTGGGACAGAGAAAAGGGATGATGGTTTTTATACTGCGGGAGGAAGAGTTTTAAATGTTTGTGCTCGGGGTAAAAATTTGCAAGAAGCTAAAGATAAAGCCTATCAGGCGGCGGCAGAAATTCACTTCGAAAATATTTATTACCGTAGGGATATTGGCTTTCGAGCTATAGGGGAAAAGTAAAATGGCATTAGTATATGTGGTATGTGGAAGCAAAAGTGATTTAGAATACGGAAAAGAATGTGTCAGAATACTTGACGAGTTAGATATCGAGAGTCGAATTTTTATTGCTTCTGCTCACCGTTCACCAGAAAAAGTAGATGAAATCGTGAAAAAAGGGGAGGAAGAAGGAGTAGAGGTGATTATTGCTCTTGCCGGTTTCGCTGCTCATCTTCCCGGGGTAATAGCCTCCAAGACCATAGTTCCTGTGATTGGAGTTCCCATTAATTCTTCTCCTCTTTTGGGGATAGACGCTCTTTTATCTATTGTCCAGATGCCAGGCGGAATTCCCTGTGCTGGTGTGGGAATTGGAAAATCAGGAGCTCAGAACGGAGCAATTTTAGCTGGCGAAATTTTAGCCTTGCAGGATAACAAAATAAAAGAAAAACTACAAGAATTCAGGTTGGAGCAAAAAAAGGCTATCGAGAAAGCAAATGAAGAACTAAGTCAGCACTAACTAGATAAAATATAGAGATTGTTCTCTGCTCCCTTGTAAAGATGAAAAATGATGTTATAGACTGTTTTCCCGGAATGCTAAGTAGGCTTTTCTTTTCTCTGCACCTCAACATGCCTGCGAATTAATCTGCTGAGTTAAGCCTACTCCCACCTGACTACTTTAACATCAGGAAAGCTCTGGATCTCTAGTAGCAAGGGGGAGGGGTCTATGCCTGGAGGAGTGGTGACTTTAAAAGCGATCTCTGCTTCTTCTCCTGATACTTCGAGCTTTATATCTACTATATTTACTTTGTGACTTCCTAAGGCGCTTCCAATTTCTCCAATAAGTCCTGGTCTATTCTTAGCCTTCACGGTGAGCAACCTTCCTGCTCCGTGTTGTAAAGTTTTAGCTTCAAAAGATCGGAGGAAGACTAAAACCCCGTAGGTAAGAACGGTAGTGGTTATGGCCACAAAATATTCTCCTATTCCTATAGCGATTCCTACTCCAGCCATGAGCCACATCGCTATAGCAGTGGTAATACCTTTAACTGCAGTTCCTTCCCGGAGTACTACTATTGCTCCCAAAACTCCCATGCTGGAAACTATCTGAGCTGCTATCCTTCCCGGATCTGACCCCGGTAGAGTGGTGGAGACGATGGTTATAAGAGTAGCTCCAAGACAAGTTAAAATATAAGTTCTAAGCCCGGCGGGTTTGTTCACTGTTTCTCTTTCCCACCCTATAATTCCTCCCAAAATCATAGCTAAAACTAACTTAAAAAGAATTTTTAGATATTCCATATTCTTTTTCTTTCTTTTTTTATTAAATTGTTTTTTCATTGTAAAGCGATTAAAGAAGATTTGCAAGATATTCCTGGCTCTATAATAAATTGGGTAGAAAAAACATCTAAAAAGGAGCATGGTGGCAAAGGCGAGAGGAGTGAAAGTAGTTATGTCCTAATCCTTGTAAACTCGGAAAGTGGATGGCCTTTGTGTTAAAGTACATTTTATAGAAAATTTTTACAGAAAGGAGACTATCTACCAGGAGGAGAATGTTAAAGAGTAAAATATGAGACAGGAATTGAATCAAATGTTATGAAGAAAAGAGAGTTTGGTCATGCAACAACTATTAGAAATAGAAGTAACTGGTTTCCCAAATAGATCATTATCAAATAGTAAAAGAGGAAGAAAATCAATCAGGATGTCGTAATAAACTGGGGGCTTTCTTGAAAGGGGATACTGAAGTCCATACTTTTAAATTATAGCTGTCAAAGTCAGGACTGATTTCCAAGAACTGCAATATCTCACTTGAACATCGGGGAATAAGGTATTTTATACTGCTCTTGACCGAAATTGTTTTATATACTCATCAATTATCGGTAATTTCGTCATCTCAAGGAAAAATGAAATGAAGACAATGACCACCTGGAGAGCTGTAACGGGGATATAAGGATTTTCAAAGGGAAAGGTAAAAGTGGTATCAATGTCTCCTCTAGCGGTAGAAAAAGTGCTTTACAAGCTCGGCAGAGAAAAAGTAGGCTATTACTATCCCGGCAATGCCCGCAAGCACACGGGGAGGAAGAGGGGCAAACCCCATGATTGGTGCCATAAAAGAATAAGGTAACCAGAGAGCTAGAGCTATGACAAAAATTGAAGCGAGCGCAAGAGCCCTCGCCGGAGCGTTGCGGAAGAAAGGTAAGCGGGTGCGGAGAGAAAAAATCACCGTTGTAGCAGAAAGCACTGACTCCACAAACCATCCCGTTCGGAAGAGAACCTGATCAACCCTCAGGAGGAGGAGTAATCCGAATGTAGCAAAATCAAAGAGTGAGCTCAACGGACCGAAGGCGTTCATGAAACGGCGGATAAAACCAATATCCCAGCGGTGTGGAGCTTCAATGTATGTTTTGTCTACCTGGTCGGAAGCAATTGTCATCTCTGGAAGATCAGTTAGCAAGTTGATGAGGAGAATCTGTTTAGGAAGAAGAGGAAGAAAAGGGAGGAAGAGAGAAGCCACAGCCATACTGAACATGTTCCCGAAGTTGGCGCTGGTGGCCATGAAGACATATTTCAGTGTGTTGGCAAAAACTCTTCTTCCCTGAATCACTCCCTCCTTGAGTACTCCCAGGTCTTTCTGGAGAAGAATAAAATCGGCGGCTTCTTTGGCCACATCTACTGCGCTATCCACTGAAATTCCCACATCGGCATCATGGAGTGCCAGAACGTCATTAACTCCATCACCCATGAAACCAACTACGTTACCCATCTTCTTCAAGGCAATGATAATCCGCTGCTTCTGGCGGGGGTCTACCTCGGCAAAAACGCTGGCTGCCTCAGCTGCCCGGAGGAGAGCCTCGTCACTCAGGATGTCAAGTTCTTTTCCACTCAAAACCTTTCCGGTTTCTATACCCACGGAGGAAGCAACATGGGTAGCAACAAATTTATTATCCCCGGTGATGATCTTCAGTCGAATGCCCATTTTCTCCAGCTCCGATAGAATATCTCTTATACCCTCCTTGGGTGGATCGAAAAAAAGTAGAAAACCAATGAACACCATGTTGTTTTCACTTTCTCTGGAGCAGGGGACACCAGAGATAGCTTCTTTCCTGGCCACTCCCAGAACCCGGAAACCCTGCTCACTCCAGGTACGGTATAGAGTGAGGATGCTCTCCAGTGCGGTTTCTTCAAGAGGAACAACCTCCTCTCCCCGAAGAAAAGATGAGGAAACCTCGAGGACATTTTCCAGCGCACCTTTTGTGATGAAGCGCAGAGCCTCTGAAGTAGAAGATTCCTCCTGGACAACAACTGTAAGACGTTTGCGCTCAAAATCATAGGGGACCTCATCAACCTTCCGGACATTACTTATCTCCATCTGATGAGAGAGATAAATGGCTTCATCTAAGGGGTTAATAAGTCCAGATTGTAGCCTGGCGTTGATGTAAGCTTCCCGGAAGACTAAATCGGAAGGTTTTCCCTCCACATCGTAGGCTCCTTCCAGTTTGACGGTCCCTTCAGTTATAGTTCCCGTCTTATCCAGGCAGAGGATATTCATACTTCCGAAGTTCTCAATGGCTGCCAGGCGACGCACAATGACGCCTGCCTGGGCCATAAATCTAGAACCTTTGGAGAGATTAGTGACTATGATTGCAGGTAAAAGCTGGGGAGTAAGCCCCACAGCGAGAGCAACTGAGAAAAGTAGGGAATCTAAGATTGGTCTATGGAAGACCAGGTTAAGAATAAAGATTGCAAGAACCAGAATAAACATCACTTCCGAGAGAAAATATCCCAGGTGCTGGATTCCCCGTTCAAACTCTGTGGCAGGAGGACGGAGCCGTAACTGATGTGCAATTTGCCCGAGAACGGTTCTCTGCCCCGTCGTTACAACCAGCATCTTACCGATGCCGCTTGCCACACTTGTCCCCATAAATACCACATTTTTTCTCTCAGGAAGACTGCTCTGAGCCGAGGTCGCTCCTGGTTTCTTCTCTGCAGGAAAATTCTCTCCGGTTACCACAGCCTGATTGACGAAGAGATCACGGGCTTCAAAAACCACGCCATCCCCGGGAATGAGACTCCCTGCAGAGAGGAAGACAACGTCTCCAGGAACGATTTCTTCCATGGGAACGAGCTGTTCCTGCCCTTCCCGTAGTACTCTGCACTGCACTGAGACTCTCTTTTTCAGTTTTTCTACAGCATTGCCAGCACTGTACTCCTCAAAAAATCCCAGAATCGCGCTTAGAAGAACAATGCTGAGAATAATCGCGGAATCCACGAAACTCTGTACCACTGCAGAAACGACAGTGGCAAAGAGGAGAATTAAAATAATGGGGCTCTTGAACTGGGAAAGGAAGAGGGATAAGGCAGAGAGTTGTTTTTTGGCTTCCAACTGGTTGGGTCCTGCTATCCTCAGGCGCTTGAGAGCCTCATCTTTGGAAAGTCCCCGGGTAAGATTGGTATTCAGAATGTCCGCCAGTGTTTCAGGAGTAAGAGTCCAGTATTTCGTAAGCTCTTCTTTTTGCGATTCTCTCGTTTCCACCCGCTACCCCCCTTAGCTCTGAAGCTCATTATTGCCCCCCAATGAAGCAGATACTCTCTGAATAACTCCTCTTGTTAAATCAAAGTAGTATTGCGCCTCTGAAATACAGCGGTGGATAAATTGTAATTTTTATCCATAGATTTATAAATACCCTTAATCCTTATTAGTTTATCTGTCTGTTTTTCTTAATTTTATCATATTCAATCTCTCATAAGTGATTTTTGTTCTTCTTTAACTTCCTGAAAGATGGTATTGCTTTAGGAATTGACAGAGATTATTGACAAGCAGCAACCAGAAATAGTTGAACTTCAACGAGAAGTAAAACGCCTCGGGGATCAACTCCGCCTGAATAGTTGCAACAGCAGTTATCCTCCATCCACAGATAAAAATAGAACCGGGTCAGAAAAGAAAGTAAATAACCTACAAAAGAGCACTACGAAAAAGACTGGAGGTCGAGAGAATAAAAACAGGCAAAAAGAGCTCTGTGAAGCTCTGGTGCGCCCGGCGGGATTCGAACCCTCAGCCTGCGGTTTAGGAGACCGCCGCTCTGTCCTTTGAGCTACGGGCGCACATTAATGCTTATTCCCTTGATTATTTTACTTTTTCTCTTTTCTTATGTCAAATAAGAAGTTCCTGACTGATTCTTTCTCCAATTTCTTCTAAGGAAGGTACATCGGGGAACCAGTTTCTTTCTGTAAGGTCCATAGCTATTCGCTGATACACCCAACTTATCAGTTGTACAAGAGAAGAGGGTAGAGGTGGAGGATTTACTTTTACCAGACCTCTCCAGCCCACTGGATTCTGGAGTTTAGCTTTTTCTACTTCTTCAAACCAGGAAGTTTTCCGATAAAACTCTCTGGCGATCTCTTTAGAAAGATGTATCCCCCGGAAGGTGTAACGGCTCTCATCAGGAGTCCCTACCACATCTACCACCATTAAATTTCTATCTTTATCCAAAGCCAGCTCTATTTTTCCATCCTCGTTTTTCAGGTTTATTCTTTCTACTTCTTCAGTTATCAAGTCATCTATGGCAAGAACTGTTCGGCGGATTTCTTCTATCTCTTCTTTTTGCAATATGCCGGTCTCTTTTACTTCTTGCCAGCTTAAATAGCGGTCTTGCTCTTCTAATTTGGTAGAAACGTCTACAACGGGTGGTGACAATCTTTCCTCTGGAGCAGGAAT
>Ga0116175_1002650_pt1 | contig 10635 bp, 7 predicted proteins | sample AD_UKC125_MetaG_FD_89802 | JGI IMG/M metagenome (GOLD analysis project Ga0116175, IMG submission 89802) | Active sludge microbial communities of municipal wastewater-treating anaerobic digesters from USA - AD_UKC125_MetaG | ecosystem: Engineered > Bioreactor > Anaerobic > Digestate | place: USA... | reverse complement strand
TCCTACCTTCAGGAACTCGACGTTGACTTCATCAAGATCGATCGAAGCTTCGTGAACGGACTTCCCGAGGAGGTCGACAGCCTCTCCCTTTGCCAAGCAATCATCGAGATGGCTCACCGGCTAGGACTTCGGGTGATCGCAGAGGGAGTCGAGACTCAAGGGCAGCGCGATGTCCTCGTTGGAGTCGGCTGCGACTACGGGCAAGGGTTCCTGTTCTCTCGATCCGTGTCGCCCGATGCTCTGCTCGAACGCCTAGGAAAGGCGGAGGGCTAGCGGCCCCTCTAGGTGGCTTGCAGGACGTCGTCGGCGAGTTCGTCTGCAATCAGTTTGTGGACGTGGTCACTCAGTTCGGCAGTCGTGGATGATTCGACGACAGACAGTGGAACCTCAGGCAGCACCGTCACTGAAATCGGGTGGCGGCCCTGGAGGATGAATCCGTGCTTCGGGAGAGCATTGGATGTTCCGCGAATGACGATCGGCACGATTGCGCAGTCGGTGTCGCGTGCCATGTCGAATGCGCCGCGCTTGAAGTCTTTGAGTTCGCCTGTCTTAGACCGCGTGCCCTCAGGGAAGATCATGATCGACGAGCCTGATCGGAGTGTCTCCTCAGAGGCCGCCATCATCTCCGCGATGCTCTCGCGGTCACCTCGCTTCAGCGGGATGTACTTGTTCCACCGCATGTTCCAGCCAACGCCGGGAACCTTGAAGATCTCCGCCTTCGAGACCCACTTGAAGTCCTTGAACAGCCGGAAGAGAACGAGGATGTCCAGCAGCGACAGGTGGTTGGCGACGAGGACGTAAGTGCGCCCAGCCTCGATGTGCTCGCGACCCGTGATGGTGACTGGCCAGGCGGGGTTCGTCCAGGTGTAGAGCGACGCCCAAAAACACGTGAAGCGGTGAAGAACGACACGGCGTTTGTCGAACGGCATCGTGACAAGCCAGATCACAAACGCGATCGCCGTGAGGGGAATCGAGCTGATCACTACGAAGAGCCAGAAGACAACCGAACCTATTTGCCGCATCTCATGAGGTTAACTCCCGATACTTACGCCACCGTAGGCGGCAGTGTCGGTTCGCCGTCTGATGGTTCGCAGACCCAGCAATTCACCCGTCGGGTGATGTGTAGCGCGGACCCGAGGTGGGAACTATTCAGATACAACCTCGCCGGGCCACGACAACGCTGGCACGGACCAAACGATTCGAAAGGTACGAAGCAAGATGCAAACCCGCCCCACGATGTTCGAGCCCTCGGAGAAGGATCTCGAGTTCATTGGCACGATGAAGCCAGCACACGTCCCGGCCCGCACTTACTCAGTTGAGAACCTGTACCAGCGGTAGCCGCGAATTCGACTGCCCCTCGCCTCGCGGTGAGCAGCTGCCCCTGAGGTTCACGCCGAGTCGCAGCTTTACGCGCCAACCTTGATCCGGTTGCCGCCGGCCTTCTTCGCCTCGTACATGGCTGAGTCGGCTCGCTGCACGGCTTGCTCGATGTCCTCACCTGGGGTGAGTTCGGTCAGGCCGATGCTCATTCGGGGATGAAGGGTGAAGCCACCCATGTCGTGAGGCTTGTTCACTCCGGCCATGAGTCTGGCGATGAGAGCCTGACCGTCGGCAACATTCGGGACTCCGGTGAGGACGATGAGGAATTCGTCTCCGCCCATGCGTGCAACGAAGTCGCTGCTGCGCACACCGTCGCTCATGCGCCCAGCCACGACGCGCAGCAGTTCATCTCCAGCGGGGTGTCCGTGGGCATCGTTGACTTTCTTGAGGTTGTCGAGGTCCGCGAACCCAAGCAGTGTTCGGGCACCGGACAGCTGCGCGTCAGGCAACATTGATTCGATCTTCTTGTACGCCTCCGCGCGATTCAAGAGGCCGGTGAGGTGGTCGTGATGTGCCTGGTGGGCCAATTCCGCTTCGGCTTCGATCTGGTCGTCGACGAGGTTGAAGGAAGCCATGATGCCGTTGAATTCGCCTGCCGCATCAGTGAAGGGAGCGGCGCGGACTTCCACCCAGTGATAGTCGCCCTCTCCGGACCGGAGTCGGAGCCTGGTGACGCGAGCACTCCCCGCGTTGATTTCTTTTCGTCGTGCTTGGGCCAACGCGATGTCGTCGGGATGGGTGAAGTCTTCGAACCGGTGGCCCACCCAGTCCTCCGGTGACCAGCCGAGGATCCGGGTCAGCGATGGTGAAAGCCATTGGAGGATGCCGTCCCTGGCGAGGAGGACGACGTCGGTGGCGTTTTCGGCGAGAAGGCGGAAGTGCTCTTCGGATTCGCGCAGCACCTCTTGTTCCCGATACTCGGAGGTGACGTCGCGCCAGGTCAAGCTCAGGCCGCCGTTGACGACAACGCCACGGAAGTCAAAGCGTCGGGTCCCCGCGGAGATCTCGCTTTCGAATGGCGCGGCATTGAGGATCATTGGTGTCCCCGACTCCACAGTCTCCACATACCGTTGGAAGAGCCCGCCCGTTGCCTGATTGGGGAACAGGTGCAGCATCTGGGCGCCGACGAGGTCCGAGGCAGGCCGCCGCAGGTATTCGAGGGCGGCGGGGTTGGCGTCACCGTACGTGAAGTCGATGATCATGCCGCTGCCGTCACGAACCGGATGAAGCCAAACCCGGGCATCCAATTCCGAGTCAAGCACTGCCTGCAGATTCGCTCGCTGCGCTTCCAAGTCTCGTTGCGCTTCGACCAAGTCGTCGACGATCTTCATCCCGGAGACCACCCCCGCCGGAGAACCATCGTCATCGACAAGTGGGGTGGCTCGTCCGGCCACCCAGTGATAGGTGCCGTCTCTAGCCCGAAGCTCGAACAGGTATCCGTTAGCGGGTGTGGGGTCCGCGCCTGAGTAGACGGCCGCGCGATCGCGTTCGGTGGCGGCGAGGGCCTCCGGCCGCCACAGATCGGCCATTGCCGTGCCCACCAACTCGTCCGGGGTCCACCCGAGCGAACGGGTCACGCTCGGGGACACCCACCGAACACAGCGATCCGGCCCAGCGAGGAACACCACGTCCGACGCGTTCTCCGCCAGCATCCGGTACTCACTTTGGGAACGTTCCAGCAGCGCAGTCGCCTCACGGGCAGCCTGATCCGCCTGCCTAGCCGCTGTGACGTCGACGATCTGAGAGATGAAGAAACGTACGCGGCCGTCGGTGGTTCGAACAGCGGACACCGACAGGTCACCCCACACCACATCCCCGTTGGGACGCAGATATCGCTTGGCGAGCCGATAGGTGTCTCGTTTGCCGTCTATGACGTCTGCGACCAGCGTGAGGTCAGCTTCGAGATCGTCGGGATGGGTCATCTCCTGCCACGTCGTACGCAGAAGCGTCGGCTCATCCCTGTCGAGCAGCGCGCACAGCGCAGGATTCACACCGAGGAATGACCCGTCCGGCGCGATCAGACACATCCCAATCGGTGCATTCATCATTGCGTGCCGGAACATCTCCTCGCTTTCAGCGAGTTGGCGTTGGATCTCGTGACTGTCGTTGACGTTTCGCAGCCGCACAACGCGGAACTGAGTCCCATCCGAGTCGTTGCCCAGCCGACCTGCTGACTCCATCCAGACCGACGCCCCGTCGGCATCGATCACGGGGAACTCGAACCGAGCGTCCTCACCGGTCGTCGCGACCCGCTGCATCTGCGTCGCCAATTCCTCCCGAAAGTCCGGGTGGACCATATCGAGTGTGCTCCTGCCAACCCACTGGTCGGGACTGAAGCCGAGCACCTCCTGGATAACCGGCGACACCCATTCGATGACACCATCGAGTCGGACCCGCATCACGATGTCGGTGGTGTGCTCGGACAGCAGTCGGTGATCCGCATCTACCGTCATGGCTCACCTCCAACACGCATCGGGCCACGAGGCGTCGGGGCCCTTCTTCAAGTGTCCAGGCTAGGGGAGATTAGGCGGGGGAAGAGGATTCAGCAGGGCAGCCCTTAATGGCGAGCGCGACAACAAGTTGGACCGTGTTCACCACGCACAAGCAGCCACGTCCGGCTGCGGACGCAGTCCAGGCCGCGGTGATCACCAAGGCTGTGACGGAGATTAGACGGCCCCGTTCGCGCTAGCAAGGACCCTGTGGAGTTGCGTGGGACGTCGTAACCCGGTTTTCTGGCAAGGTGAATTCCGAGGTACTCGCCGCCCTGATCATGCTGTTGAGCGCTCTTTCATACGGCGTGAGCTACGTGTTCCAACACAAGGGCACGCAGGACACAGTCGCAAATTCGACCGAAGGCAAAGTCGGCCCGGCCAAGCTCCTGAAAAACAAGTTCTACTTAATCGGTGTCATTCTGTTCGTCCTCGGATTCTGCATTCACATCGTCGCGCTCGCGTTTGGATCCGTCTCGGTGGTTCAACCGCTTATCGTCACGGAATTGATCTTCATCCCGTTCGCCTCCGCAATCTTGCTCAAGACCAAGATCAGCGGCAAGGAGTGGGGGGCAATCGTTGCAGTAACCGCCGGTCTTGCCGGATTTCTGTTTGTGGCGATGCCCACGGAAGGCAAGAACGCTCCAACATTCACCGACTGGGTAATCACCATCGGCGGAACCGTGTTGGTGTGCGCGATTTTGACCGGAGTTGGAGTCAAATCTGCTCTGGTTATTCGGGCTGCGCTGCTGGGTATCTCCGCAGGCCTGGTCAACGGCCTGATGGCTTTGACGGCAAAGGGGGCGCTGCACGGCTCTATCGTCGAGATGCTGTCGAACCCATTGACCTACCTCACGATCATCATCGCCCTGTCCACGTTTGCCACGGTCGCGTTGGCTTTCAAGGCAGGCCCAATTACGATTTCATCGCCGTCGATCATCGCCACGAACCCGGTGTATTCGACGTTGATGTCGATGTGGCTGTTTGGCGACATCATCCGCTCCGGCCCGCTTGCCATTAGCTTGATCGTGATCTGCGTGGTTGTCACCATTGCTGGTGTCTTCTATCTGAGCGCTGCCGAGCACAAGGAAGAAGAGACAGCTGAAGCGCTCCCGCATGCGACTGAAAGTCCTGGAACGGCGTAAGCCACCCGGTCGAGGTACGGCACCGTCCTACCTCGACTGCGCGCGTAGCGGCCGGTCCTGTGGCTGGCTGCACCTCGGCGGATTCGCCTCCATCATCATCTCGCGGGACCTATTGCTAAACGGGACAACGATCACGGCATTGCTCACGCGATCGCCCGGATACCTCCGAGAGGCCCGCGACCGAAGCCCACGACGGTGCGGCGACCGGCAAGCACCACGAACAACTCGTCGCCGGTGGCACTCTCTTGGTGAACTTGCCGGAAATCGTGGACGGCGAGGTCGCCTATCGCAAACTCGACCACCGACCCTCGTGCAAGACCGCCAACGACAGGGCGAATGCAAGGCCCTGCCCAAAACTGGGTAACCTCTACCCGAGCGGCAGCACGACCGGTTGCGCACCACCTCGTGGACCGAGTCACCGCCAGCCGCCCCGCGGGTGTAGCTCAATGGCAGAGCGTCAGCTTCCCAAGCTGAACACGGGGGTTCGATTCCCCTCACCCGCTCGCATAGAAATGGCCTCGGGTGAACCCGAGGCCATTTCTATGCGATCAGACTGACGATGGGGAATCGAGGAGGAGTTGCCCCAGTGGGGCAACGACGGTGCTCCCCTCACCCGCTCCACATGGAGTTTGCGCAGGTCAGCGGCCAGAACGGCTGACCTGTGCAGCTGGGAGTCAGGCGAGAGTTGGATTCGTGCGACTTGGGCGGCCCGAGGACCAGGCCCTTGCCCGGAACTTCGGTGCGTGCTTGATTGACCGAGACCGTCCCGGCTTCGAAGTCGGCGACGGCGCGCCGCGATACCCACCCTTAGAGTTGCTTTGTGGCGAGCGAAGACACGACGGTCGGTCACTGGGATGCGACCTACTCGGCGGGTGACACCAATCGAAGCTGGTATCAGCCGCACGCGCAGGCCTCGGTCGAGGCCATTCAGGCAGTTGGAACCGTGTCTGACACTGTGATCGACGTGGGCGGCGGCGCTTCCACACTGGTCGACGACCTGCTCGACGCCGGATATCGCGAGTTGACTGTTCTGGACGTTTCGAATGAAGGAATGCAGATTGCCCGGGACCGATTAGGCCAACGTAGCGATCACGTGCGCTGGCTCGTCGAGGACATCACGACTTGGCGTGCAGACCAGGTCTTCGATCTGTGGCACGATCGCGCGGTCCTGCACTTTCTCACAACCGCGTTACAGCAATCGGCTTACCGCGAAGCAATGCTGCAGGCAACCCATCCAGGGTCCACCGTCGTCATCGGCGTCTTCGGACCGAATGGTCCACCGCAATGTTCCGGGCTCGACGTCGTCCATTTTGACGAGACCAAGATCAAGCAGCTTCTGGGACCCGACTTCGCCATCATCAGCCAAGAGCGACGAGAGCACACCACCCCCAGCGGAAACGCTCAAGAGTTCCTTTGGACGAGCGCGACTCGAATCCGCTGACCGCTCCAGTCACCTCGACCGAGTAGGACCCGGGCGATGCGATCAGGGGACACCCGCGCGCCAACCCCTACCGAATCAGATTGAACGCGGCCGTCCAATCCGCATCTGTTTCCTCCGAAAGCGACAGCCGCCACACATAGCGCCCCTCAGCCAGATCCTGGAACGGTCCGAAGCTGAACGCGATCGGGACTTGAATGGGGACACCCTCCAACGCACCGGCCGGTCGGCCGACGGTAAGCGCTCCGGCGAGCTCAACACTGGCAGTCAGTCCATCAACGAGTGGCAGCTGAGTCTGGCCGTCCTGTGTCTCAAGTTGAAGCCGGTACGGGATCTCCGAATTCGTAAGATCCCACGGCACATAGACGAGCACACCAATACTCGTTGGCGCGCCACTTCCCACTGTGGAGATTCCGGCTCCGAGGACGAAGAGCTTCCCCGCCTCGACCTGCGCGTGGTCACACAGCAAGACCTGAACTCTGATTCGGGGGCGTTCGTCGCTAGAGGTCACGAGATGACCCTAACCGGGTGCCTGCAACGAGGTCGCCCGTCAACCTTCACACCTTGTAGGACTTCGACTTCCGGTAGGCCTTGAAGTCCGACGTTGCTGGTGCGGACCAGACAACGCGCAGGGTCAAGCCACCGGCCAACGCTCGCACCTTCAGCGAACCGCTGGTGCAATACCGCGATCCATCGCCGCGACCAGTTGACCGTGTGCCAGTCGCCTTGGCGCCGGGAACCTTGCAGTACAGGCGGAAGTAGGCTTGATCACCACGACGGTTGCACCGACCTTCACGCCGATACGTTGGCCCGCATTCGTTGTGCACTTGGGCTTCATCAGCTTCTTCACCGAACCATCGAAACCGCCGCTGGCAGTCACACAGTCGCCCGCCACCTGCTGGGTCTGCTTGCCCGGTGATGGCGGTGATGGCGGTGCTGCCTCGTAGGTGAATGCCCCCGCTAGCGAGTCAGCCTGCGAATCCGGATTCGTCACCGATACCGCGGCCGAACCTGCGGCAGCCGCGCTGGTCGTGCAAGTCAACTGCGTCGCACTCGCCACAGCAACTCCGGTGCATGCGGCACCGCCAATCGCAGCAGTCGCGCCGTCAATGAACCCCGTCCCGGTGATTGCCACCGCCGTGCCGCCGGTGACCGGCCCGACTGCCGGACTTACACCCGAGACGGTGGGAGCGGCGTAGATGAACGACGACATGATCGAGTCTCCCGATGACTGGCCAACCGCGACGTACTGCGGTCCTGCCGCGACTGCGTTCCACAGCGAACTGTTGCCACTCGTCTGCGCCGTCCAGGTCGATCCGTCGGCAGAGGTCATCACGCCGCCACCGAATCCGACGGCCACGAATTGATTCGCGCCATACGTGATCGATTGCCAGTAATTGGTCGCGGCAGCGGACGCCGCAGCTGCCCAAGAAGTCCCGTCTTGGGAGGTCATGACGCGGTTGCTTCCGGCTCCCGCGACAGAAACGAACAACTCACTGCCGGAAGGTCCGCCATATGTGACGGAATTCCACTCTTCTCCCGAGATTGCTGATGCGGCAGCCCACGTCAAGCCATCGCTAGACGTGATCACGCAGTTTGTCCCACTCGCAGAGGTGCAATCGCCGCCGATCGCCTTTGCCACGGCAACGAACTTTGAGGCTCCGAATGTCACCGAACTCCACTGTGCAACGACCGTTGTCGCATTTTCCGTCCACGTGATGCCGTCTGTCGACGACGCGGCCCACTGTTCTCCGATGGCGACAAATTTGCCGGAGCCGTAGGTCACTCCGGTCCAGTTGGTCGGTGTGCCAAGCCCGGACTGGCCTGTCCACGTGATGCCATCCGGTGACGTCATCGCGAGGAATGTGCCGCCATTGTTCGCGACTGCGACGAACTGCCCGCCGCCATATGTGACTGCTGACCAGATTCCAGACGGCGCAGTTCGCGATTGCCAGGTGACTCCGTCCGGCGATGTCATCACCTCGTTCGCGGCAACCGCCACAAACAGACCCTCGCCGTAGGTGATTCCGTGCCAGTACTGGTCGTTGATCGGAGGTGTGCGCGAGACCCAGGTGTCGCCGGGTGCTGCCACAGCAGCGGGGGCTACGGCGGCTGCGCCAACCGCTGCTACTAGTACAGCGGCAAACGCCGCCGCGACAGTGCGGGCTCGCAGTGACCTGAGGTGTCGGATGGCTCTAGTCATTGGAGTCTCCACTGTTGAACGAGTGTTGATCGTGGGGGTAGCCGCGGCTGAGGGCTTGCCATTGTGCCCGGAGCGACTTCAATCACCCAACAGATAGGGCGTAATCGTTTCCAAGACCTTGGGGTCTTCGATCGTGCTCGGCACCGGTTCCTCGCGACCCTCAGCAATTGCCCGCATGCTTCGTCGGAGGATCTTGCCTGAGCGCGTCTTGGGCAACGCGGGCACACATACCACCGATTTCAGCGCCGCGACTGGGCCAATGTGCTCACGAACACTCGCCACCACCGCAGCGGCGATCTGGTCCGGAGAGGCCTGCGCATCTGCTTGCAGAACGATCAGCGCGCGAGGAACCTGGCCTTTGAGCGCGTCGTGGACGCCAATGACGGCACACTCTGCGACATCGGGATGTTCGGCAACCACGGCCTCCATCGAACCTGTCGACAACCGGTGGCCCGCAACATTGATCACGTCATCTGTTCGCCCCATGACATGGACGTACCCATCGTCATCAACAAAGCCGCCATCACCGGTGGCGTAGTACCCGTCGAATACTTGCAAGTAGCCGGACACGAATCGGTCGTCGTCACCCCAAATGGTTTGCAGGTTCCCAGGAGGCAACGGCAGTTTGATGGCGATGTTCCCTTCGACACTTCGGCCGAGCGGTGCACCTTCGCCGTCGACCACTTCGATCCGGTAACCCGGCATCGCAACCGCGGGCGATCCGGAACGAATCGGCAGCAGTTCGATGCCTCGCGGGTTCGCTGCAATTGGCCACCCGGTCTCGGTCTGCCACCAGTTATCGATGACTGGCACCGCGAGCAGTTCAGTCGCCCATTCGTAGGTATCGGGATCAAGTCGCTCACCGGCGAAGTAGAGCGCTTCGAGCGACGAAATGTCGTGGCTGCGTAAAAGGTTCGCGTAGTGGTCTTCCTTGCGGATCGCGCGGATAGCCGTCGGTGCCGTGAACAACGCCTTCACACCGTGGTCAGCAATCACTCGGCCGAAGGCTCCCGCATCCGGAGTTCCCACCGGCTTGCCTTCGAAGAGCACAGTCGTCGCACCCGCAAGCAGCGGCCCGTAGACGATGTAGGAGTGCCCGACGACCCAACCCACGTCGCTAGCAGCCCAGAAGACGTCGCCAGGTCCGATGTCGAAGATGTTCGTCATGCTCCACAGCACTGCGACCGCGTGTCCACCGTTGTCTCGCACGACGCCCTTGGGTTTTCCCGTGGTCCCTGATGTGTACAGGATGTAGAGCGGGTCATCTGACTTCACTGGGACTGATTCGATCGGAGACGCTGCAGCCATCTGCTCGTCCCAATCGACGTCCAGCGGACCAAGCTCAGCAACCAGTTGTGGGCGCTGCTTGATGACCTGGGTGCTAGGCGTGTGCTCCGCGGTCTCGATCGCCTGATCCAACAGCGGCCTGTAGGCGATCGGCTTAGCGCGTTCAATTCCGCAGCTTGCGCTCACGATGACCTTGGGTTCCGCGTCATCAATTCGAGCAGCGAGCTCGTCTGCAGCGAATCCGCCGAACACCACCGAGTGAATTGCGCCGAGCCGGGCGGTCGCCAGCATGGCTATCACGGCCTCGGGAATCATCGGCATATAGATCAGGACTCGATCGCCCTTCTCAACACCGAGGCCGGCGAGTACTCCGGCGAACCGTGCGACCTCCCCAAGAAGTTGCTCATAGGTGTAGGTCGCAACCGTGCCCGTCACCGGACTGTCATAAATCAACGCGGCTTGGTCACCGCGACCAGCTTCCACGTGGCGGTCGAGCGCGTTGTAGCAAGTGTTGAGCGAACCACCCGGAAACCAATGAGCACCCGGCCCAGCAATGGGATCCAACGCGACTGCAGGATCCACGTCCCAGTCGATGGCTTCGGCCGCTCGCAACCAGAAGCTCTCGGGGTCGTCGATGCTCTCGCGGTAGAGCTGCTCGTACGTGTCGGATTGATCAGAGTTGGGTGCGTTCAC
>Ga0116175_1002647_pt1 | contig 10646 bp, 10 predicted proteins | sample AD_UKC125_MetaG_FD_89802 | JGI IMG/M metagenome (GOLD analysis project Ga0116175, IMG submission 89802) | Active sludge microbial communities of municipal wastewater-treating anaerobic digesters from USA - AD_UKC125_MetaG | ecosystem: Engineered > Bioreactor > Anaerobic > Digestate | place: USA... | reverse complement strand
TGCTGATTACCATTACCTCTCTCTTTATCATGGTCAGTCTTCTGGCCAACCCCCTCTTTGTCCGCTTTTTCTCAGAGAGAAGCCTGATTGTTTTAGGCTTGACCCTGATGGCACTGGGTGGTGCCCTGCCTTTTCTGCTCCCCCAATACGCCTTGGTTTTCCTATCCAGGTGCTTGCTGGGGCTGGGGATTGGGCTCATCAATGCCCGAGCCATCAACATCGTCGGTCTATTCTATCAAGGGAAGGAACGGATCCAGATGATGGGTCTGCGGGGTTCTTTTGAGGTCCTGGGGAGTGCTAGTTTGACCATCTTGGTGGGCTGGCTCAGTGGCTTTGGCTGGCAGGCCGCCTTTTTAGCCTACCTTCTGGCCCTGGTCATCCTCTTTCTCTTTGTGATCTTTGTCCCCAAGAGGGAGATGGTGGCAGAAGAAGCTTCCGGCGAGAAGCCAAAGCTGACCAAGGAACTCTTGAAAATGGGCCTGGGCCTGGCCTTTCTGGCCTTCTTTGTCATCAATGTCAATACCTTCATCACCATCCGGATTCCCCTCCTTGTGACCAATCAGCAGCTGGGAACGGCCGTTCAGGCTAGCTGGATTTTGGGGGGTATGCAGCTGATGGGCATCCTCTCAGGGGCTCTCTTTGGGTTTCTAGTGGGCCGGCTCAAAGATTGGCTTCTGCCTCTGGCCTATGTGGTCTTTGGCCTGGCGATTTTGCTTGTGGCCTTCTCCACCAATCTCTGGTTCTTGGCCCTGGGGGCCATGATATCCGGTTTCTTTTACAGTGTGGTCCTCAATATCGTCTTTAGCCGCACGACTGAGAAAACACCGCCAGCTCTTTTGACTCTGGTCATGACCTTGGTGTTGATGGGCTGTAATATTGGCGGGGCGACGGCTTCCATCCTACCAAGCTTTTTGGAAACCCTCAATCCCACTCCAACTGGGGCCTTTGGCCTCTATGCCATCGGTTGTGCCCTGGTCAGTCTGGCCTTGATTGTCCAGCAGTTAAGGAGAAAAAAATCTGCTTAAGCTTTCTGCAAGAATTCTTTTAGGAAACTTTAAGGAGCCAGGTTTATACTAGACTCATCCTAGTAATAGGAAAACAAATTTTCTTTTTCATATATCTCCTAGAAGGAACGCTGAGTCATCAGCGTTTTTTCTATTGTTGCCCAAGATTTCTGCTATAATGGGTCTATGCGATTGGATAAATTTTTAGTGGACTGCGGCCTTGGCAGTCGAAGCGAAGTCAAGAAAATTTTAAAAGGCAAGCAGGTGACTGTCAATGGACAGGTGGAAACCTCACCCAAGCGGCAGATCGATGAGAAGGCTGACCAGATTGCAGTTTCTGGTCAGGTCCTGCAGCATGAAACCTTTGTGTATTATCTGCTCAATAAGCCCAAGGGGGTCATTTCTGCCACCCAAGATGACCGCCATCGGACGGTTTTGGATTTGCTGGATGAGACGGCCCACCTCAAGGAGGTCTTTCCAGTGGGACGCTTGGACATTGATACCCATGGCCTCTTGCTCCTGACCAATAACGGGCCTCTGGCCCATGCCCTGCTCTCTCCCAAAAAACATGTGGACAAGCTCTACCAGGCTGAGGTGGCCGGACTCATGACAGCCCAGGATGTGGAAACATTTCGCCAGGGGATAGAGCTGAAAGACTTTCGCTGCCAGTCAGCGGATTTGGAGCTTGTAGAGCTGGATGAAACAGCAAATAAGAGCCTGGTCCGCATCACCATCCGTGAGGGAAAATTCCACCAGGTCAAACGCATGGTAGCAGCCTGCGGCAAGGAAGTCATCGATCTACAGCGTCTAAGGATGGGGCCCCTGGTTTTGGATGAGAGCCTGGCCATCGGTGCATTTCGCAGGCTGACCCAGGATGAACTGATGAGCTTGGAAGAATTTGGGGTGGAACTCTAGCAACAGGAAGGAAATGAGGTTTTAACCATACAAATACTTGAAGTTTCAAGGGAGAAGGGGTAAAATGAGATTGTGAAAACGATAACAAAACCTGTGTTCCAGTAGAAGGAGGTTCCCATGTCTCATTTTGTCAATAATGATTTTGCAGATGTCTTGCTCCATCGCCACTCGGTTCGCCATTTTGACCCCGCCGTCAAAATCAGTCGGGAGGAGCTCCAAGAAATGATTGCGGAGGCCATTACAGCCCCCTCAGCCTGCAATCTGCAGCCCTGGCGCTTCATCATCATTGACACTGAAGCAGCCAAGGACGTCTTGCGCAGCTTCTTTATGCCCTTTAATCATCCCCAGCTGGAAACAGCAGCTGCCCTGGTCTTCATTTTCGGGGACACTCAGGCCTACAAATCCTATCGTGACCTTTGGAATCAGGCCTGTGAGGATGGCCGGATTTCTCCTGAAAAGAGGGACCAGGTCCTAAAGACCTTCCTGCCCCTCTATGAAGCAGCCTCCTATGAAGGGCTGGTCCATGATGCCAAGACCAACAGTTCCCTGGCAGCCATGCAGTTGATGCTGGTCGCCCGTGCCCACGGCTATGATACCAATGCCATCCAGGGTTACAATTCCAAGGTGGCGGCGGAAAAGTTGGGACTGGATCCTGAGCGCTATGTGCCCAATATGGCCATCGCCATTGGCAAGGCGGACCCAGCCTACCTCAATCAGGAGGTCCAGTCAAGCCGCTATGCTCTTGAAGAGGTCTGTCAGTTTTTATGATTCTAGGTGCTGCGAAAAGGCAGCCTGAAGGGGGAACTTGGAATTTCTGGTAAAAATCCTAGAAATTTCAACTCCTTTATGCTACAATACTACAAGCGTAGGTTTTTAAACTCATCCCGTGAGGTGAGAAAGACATCAAGTTTCAAATGAGGGCCTATGACTATCAAATAGAACTGGGCCTTTTTGCATGCCCAGAAAAGGAGTTTTTATGGAAATGAAGTTACAGGTTTCAGAGCAGGAGGAGCGCACAGCTCTGGATTTGGATGTTTCAAAGGTAGACCTGCTCCTGGATGTGGATGAAAAGCCGGAGTTTGGCAAGGGCCTGCTCTTGAGCTTCCAGCACGTCTTTGCCATGTTTGGTGCCACCATCCTGGTGCCTCTTATCTTGGGAATGCCAGTATCGGTTGCCCTCTTTGCCTCTGGTGTGGGAACCCTGATTTACCAAGTAGCCACCAACTTTAAGGTACCGGTCTATCTGGGATCCTCCTTTGCCTATATTTCAGCCATGGCTGTGGCTATCAAGGCCTTGGATGGCAATGTTTCAGCTGCCCAAACTGGGATTCTCTTCGTCGGACTGATTTATGTCCTCATTGCGGGATTGGTCAAGATAATCGGTACCAAATGGATTGATACCCTTTTGCCTCCCATTGTCATCGGACCGATGATTATCATCATCGGGCTTGGCTTGGCCAACTCGGCAGTCACCAATGCAGGCTTTGTCACTGATGGTGACTGGAAGCAGATGCTGGTAGCCATCATCACCTTCCTCATTGCGGCCTTTGTCAATACCAACGGTAAGGGCTTTGTGAAAATCATTCCCTTCCTCATCGCCATTGTAGGAGGTTACCTAGTTTCCATTACCCTTGGCATGGTCGATTTCAGCCCTGTTTTGGAAGCAGCTTGGTTTGAGCTGCCTGGCTTCATCCTTCCCTTTAAAACTGGAGCCTTTCAGAGTTTTGAACTCTATTTTGGCCCTGAAATGCTGGCTATTCTTCCGATTTCTATCGTTACCGTAGCAGAACATATCGGAGACCACACTGTCCTCAGCCATATCTGTGGCCGTGAGTTTTTGAAAAACCCTGGCCTGAACCGGACCCTGATTGGTGATGGGGTGGCCACAGCCGTATCCGCCCTTTTGGGTGGACCTGCCAATACCACCTACGGTGAAAATACAGGGGTCGTGGGCATGACCCGAATCGCATCGGTGTCTGTTATCCGCAATGCAGCCCTCATTGCTATCACCTTTTCCTTCCTAGGAAAATTCACCGCCCTGATTTCCACCATTCCAAACGCTGTTCTGGGTGGCATGTCCATCCTGCTTTATGGGGTTATCGCCAGCAACGGTCTCAAGGTCCTCATCGAAAGCCGCGTCGACTTCGGTCAGGTCCGCAATCTGATTATCGCCAGCTCCATGCTGGTTCTGGGTCTGGGTGGTGCCGTCCTCAATCTGGGTGCCCTGACCCTTTCAGGAACAGCCCTCAGTGCCATCGTTGGGGTCGTCCTGAACCTGATTTTGCCCAAGTCTGAAAAGTAAATAAAGGAAAGAGTTTGGGACAAAATTAGTTCCAAACTCTTTTATACTTGTTTTAGGCACTTATGGCGCAGTGGTTGAGTGGGCTCTAATGTGCTGATAAATCAGCTTTTACAGCCCTACTCAACTGTGCGGAGGTGGGACGACGAAATCGAATTTCTTCGAAATTACCGATTTCTGTCCCACTCTCTTATTTGTGTTTGATGACAATTACTACAAGAACATTAAATATATGTTGTTTCAAACAAAATTTGTTTACATTTGACCATAGTTATGTTAACATTGTTGTGTTTGTGATAATATTTATGCTTGATATGTACGTATCTATTGCAGAAAAATTTGTTTCACATTAGGAGAGTTTTATGAATCATCATCGATTCAAACCAATTAAGGTTATGGTAGTTTTTGGGACAAGACCCGAAGCCATCAAAATGGCCCCCTTAGTTTTAGCTTTAGCCAAAGATAGTGAACGATTTGAGCCAACGGTTGTTGTGACGGCTCAGCATAGAGAGATGCTAGACCAAGTCTTAGACACCTTTCAGATTGTTCCAGATTATGATTTAAATATCATGGGACATAGACAAACGTTAACAGATATTACAGTCCAGGCCATGAGTAAACTGCAAACGATTGTTACAGAAGTTCAGCCGGACATTATGCTGGTTCATGGGGATACAACAACGACTCTGGCAGCTAGTCTTGTTGCTTTTTATAATCAGGTCAAAATTGGCCATGTAGAGGCTGGTTTGCGCACGTGGAATAAACTATCTCCTTTTCCTGAAGAAGTCAATCGCCAGGTAACAGATGTAGTGGCGGACCTTTACTTTGCTCCGACTAACGAAAGCAAGAGTAATTTGCTGCAAGAGGGCCGGGCAGAAGAGGACATCTTCATCACAGGAAATACTGCTATTGACGCACTGTCCTTTACAGTGGATAGTGACTATCACCATGAGGTTTTAGATAGGATTGGCGCAGGGAATAAAGTTATTTTATTAACCATGCACCGTCGTGAAAATCAAGGCGAACCAATGGCCAAGGTATTTGGCATGATCAAAGACTTTGTAGCGCAGCATCCGGATGTTGAGGTCATCTACCCAGTTCATTTGAGCCCAGCTGTTAAAGAGGTAGCAGAAGCTATTTTGGCGGGGGTTGAGCGAATCCATCTCATCGAACCTCTCAATGTCCTGGATTTCCACAATTTGGCAGCGAGAAGTTATTTTATTATGTCAGACTCTGGTGGCGTGCAAGAAGAAGCACCCTCTCTTGGAAAACCTGTACTGGTCCTTCGTGATACGACAGAACGTCCAGAGGGTGTTGCTGCGGGGACTCTTAAATTGGTCGGTACAGATCCAGACTTGATTGCGCACGAAATGACCTCTCTCTTGACAGATAAAGAATACTATCAGACCATGTCCGAAGCGAAAAATCCTTATGGCGATGGTCAAGCTTCGAAACGTATTTTAGAAGCTATTGCTTACTATTTCAAAGGAGCAGAAAACAAACCAGAAGATTTTAAGGTCGAGGATAAATAATAGACATGTTAAAACAAGAATTACACTATATAACAGTTTCCCTTCTGTACTGGGGGGGGATTGTTGCGAGCTTGTTTGCGACACATATTTTCTTCCCTGGAAGTGAGTGGATAACGCTTGGCGTTATTCTCTTAACCATTGTGTCCGTATGGCTCCTGCCAGAACTACTAGCTATATGGCTCTTGGTATTGAGTACGACTGCCATTGTCATGATTATGGTTTTTGGTATCAGTTACATCCCTGTACCAGAACGGGTATTTTACATTTTCCTTCTTCCGGCTGCAGGATTAGCAACCCTTTATCTCCTTAGATTGTCCTATCAGCAGCTTGCAGGAAATGAAGAAAAGGCAGCCCGAAAAACACTTTCTTTCTGGAGAAGGGCCAATGAGTCAGCCTTTCCTGTGCAGATTGGAATGGTGAGGTGGGCTCACTTCGAGCAATTTCGAGAAATCAATCCTAGAGAGAGCCGCCGTGTTTTGCGGGTTGTCAAACATCGTCTGAAGTCTCATCCGAGCATTCGCGATGTTTTTGTCTTGCCAAATGGTGCCTTTTTGATTTTTGCAAATAATGATTCTAGAACTGCTTCTTTACCGGAACAGTTGAAAGAGTCTTTGGAAAAAATTCCCTTTCGCAATATCTACAATCCGAATGCCATTCAGTTTCAGATTGTGCAAGATGAATGGGAAAAACAAGAACTTGAGTCTTTGCGCTTTGCTGATCTCATCAAGCATTTAGGGCGCAAGCTGGAGACTGAAATTATTATAGAATATTAGGAGAAAAATATGACACTAACGGACATTTTTTTCTATATTGCAACAGGAGTCACCGGATTGTTCGCAATCTGTGTGTTTATTCTCTTAATTTGCTATTTAACAATCTATGAGAGAGTTAATAAAAATTTTAGGGCGGTGAAAAAATGATTAGCCAATCTTTAATGATTTTCACTCTAGTATCTATTTGGTTTTCGATGGGATGGGCCCTGGTTCCCTTGTTTTCGTCTGTTCACTTCTGGTTAAAGCGTAGTGATTTTAAGGTGAATACAGATCCACTTCCCTACTATCCCAAAGTCACGATTGTAGTCCCAGCCCATAATGAGGATGTCGTGATTGCCCAAACAGCCACTGCCATTCTGAATTTGAACTACCCAGTGGATCGGGTTGAACTCCTCCTTTTTGCAGATAACTGTAATGATAATACTTATGAAGAAATGCAAAAAGTGAAGGCCTTGCCTCAGTTTGCTGGAAGAAATATCACCCTGATTAACCGGAAAGGGACAGGAGGCAAAGCCGGCGTCTTGAATGATGCCTTGAAAATGGCAACTGGAGAATACATCTGTGTCTATGATGCAGATGCTATGCCAGAGCAAAATGCCCTCTATTTCCTTATCAAAGAAGTTCTGAAGGATCCTGAACGACATGTTGCAGCCTTTGGCCGTAACAAAACAAGAAATGCAACCCAGAATTTCCTGACACGCTGTATCAACCAAGAGATTGTCGTGACACAGCGCGTACAGCATGTTGGAATGTGGCATTTGTTCAAGATTGGTCGGATTCCAGGAACCAACTTCATCATCAATACTGACTATGTAAAGAGCATCGGTGGTTGGCGCAATGGTGCCTTGACGGAAGACACAGATATCTCCTTCAAGATTATGGAAAGTGGAAAATTGATTGCCTTGGCTTATAATTCAGAAGCCTTTCAGCAAGAACCTGAAACGGTCCGCACCTATATGATGCAGCGCAAACGTTGGGCCAAGGGAAATTATGAAGTGGTTATTTCCAACTTTAAAAACCTCTTTAATCGAAGCAACTGGCGGGTGAAGCTAGAAGTTTTTTACTATTCTTGTACCTACTTCTGGTTCAATGCGGCCATTATTTTGTCTGACCTTATTTTCTTTGCCAATATTGTGGCCATGGTTCGGCATCTATTTGACCCTGCGGTTACCCTACCATTTGCCTTTGACCCTTCCAATGTGTACATCGCACAATTATTGCTCTTTAACTGGCTTGTAATGATTCTGATTTACTTGCTACAAATTACTATCTCACAGGCTAGTCAGTTTGGTCAGGCAACTATCCATCAGGTTGGGATTGCCCTTATTTCCTACTTCACCTATACGCAGCTCTTTATCATTATTTCTATTGTGTCGGTTTGGTCTGTCACAATGGATAAATTATTGCGGCGTGACGGCACCAAGTGGGTTAAGACCAAGCGCTTTGCAGGATAGGAGGATTCATGCTCAGAAAACGATCAAAATATACAATTTTTGCCCTCCTCTTAGTAGCTTTTATTGCCCTCTTTTTCTACTTACGGATGAACAAACCTAAACAATTACAAAGCAATGCCTATCAAGAGTGGTCTGCTAATTTTGTAGGCACTCTTGATAACAAGACCTATATTAAAACAGAAGAGACTGCTGATGGACAAGTCACTCTGTCTGAAGCACAAGGGTATGGCATGCTGATTGCAGCTCGTGCAGGGCAGCAAAAATTAGCCAGTCAAAAAGATTTTGACCGCCTTTATCAATATTATCTAGATAATCGTCTACCCGATAGCCAATTGATGTCATGGAAACAAGTCATCGCAGAAAATGGTGAGGTTGAAACTTTCGATCATAATGCCACAGATGGTGATTTATATATCGCCTATGCCTTGATGGAGGCAGCTAAGGTTTGGCCCAAAAAAGCAGATGATTACAATGCACAAGCGAAGGCCATCCTAGAAGATATTCTTGCTCACAACTACAATGCAGAATTAACCATTCTGACAGTTGGGGACTGGGCTACAGAAGATAGTAAGTTCCACAGTCTTATGCGGACCTCGGATGTCATGCCCCAGCAATTTGAAGAATTTTATCAGCTGACCCAGGACAACACATGGTTACAGCTGAAAGATTCTATGCTTGACAAGCTCGTCCTGATGAGTGAACAGTACAAGACTGGCTTACTTCCTGACTTTATGTGGGTCGGTGAAGATGAGGTAAAAGCTGCTGAAGCCAATGCTGTTGCAACAGAGTTTGATGGTACTTATTCCTACAATGCCTGTCGGGTTCCCTACCATCTGGCCCAAAGTCAAGATGAAAAGTCCCAGGCTGTTCTAGGGAAAATGCTTAACTTTTTCATGTCCACAAGACGCATCACCGCTGGTTATGAATTGAGCGGGAAAGAAGTGCACAATTACCAGGCGGCCAGTTTCTTGGCACCTATCTTCTACGCTGCCCAAAAGACAGCAGGACATGATAAGCTTGTCCAACAAAACAAGTTTATCTTTATGCAAGATTTATCTAAAGAAGCTTACTATGAAATGGCTCTCTTAACTATGGTAGCCTTAGAAGTTTTTTAAAAATTCCAGCACAAGTATAAAACTTTATTTAGAAAACATCATCCATCTATGGTAAAAGAAAAGCAATAAGCTGGAGGAAAAAATGAAAGAATTAGCTAAAGAAACCTATGGCAATAGTCTCCATATCTGGTATGAAGCAGAGCTCTTAGCTGACCATGCCTATGGGAAGATTTTTAATACAGGAGAAGAAACCTGTCAGGAAGTGGCAACCTGTCTCTTAGCAGACCTGGAAAAACACCAGGACCAAGAAGAAACCTACTGGTACATGGGATCTTCCCTAGACCAGATTCTCTTGATGATCCGCTACCGGGATAAGAAGTGGTCTGTTCAAGTCAATCTCAAGGACTTCGATTTTGCCCTCCATCTGGATGCTGTTGAAGCCTGGAAAAAGCAACTCCTCTCACAGCTTGCATAAAAGTCATTTAGGAGACCCTCTCTTGCCCAAATCAGTTGACAAGTCTGCCAATCCTTGGTAGAATGATTAAAGTCCAATGGACAAACTAGCGATTCTTGGTTGCAGGATATGCCAACCTGCCACTCGGATTCAGCTCAAATACAAAGGAGAAAAACTCATGGCAATCTCAAAAGAGAAAAAAAATGAAATCATGACCCAATATGCGCGTCATGAAGGCGATACTGGTTCAGTAGAAGTGCAAGTTGCAGTCCTTACTTGGGAAATCAACCACCTCAACGACCACATCAAAGAACACAAAAAAGACCACGCAACTTACCGTGGTTTGATGAAAAAAATTGGTCGCCGTCGTAACCTCTTGGCTTACTTGCGTAAGACTGACGTTAACCGTTACCGCGATTTGATCCAATCTCTTGGACTTCGTCGTTAATTTTTCGTTAAAATCACTTGATGCTTCGTTACTGGCTCTTCTAAAGAGATTTTATCTGAAAAAAATAGGAATAGGCTCCTCACTGATGTGGGGAGTCTTTTCTGTAGACTCTTTATTTCTTGCGGTTGCAGTAGTCTATTTCTGGAAGTTTTTGGGCACCTTATTTAGAACAGTTCTAAATATTTTCTTTTCTGAACTAAGAGTGCTATACTACAGGTATGAAGATATTTGAACTAGATAATCTGGGCCTTGTCAGCCCAGAAAAGGTGATTTTAGAAGAAATCAGCCTCTCGGTTGAAGCGGGGGCGCATCTGACCATTACGGGACCTTCAGGGTCTGGCAAGAGCAGCCTGCTCAAGCTGTTGGCGGCCTTGGTTTCCCCCAGTTCTGGGCGGATTGTCTATCAGGGGCGGGATCTGGAAGACCTGGACCCAGTGACTTACCGCAAAGAGGTTTCTTATTGTTTCCAACAACCAGTTCTTTTTGGACAAACGGTGTGGGATAACATGGTCTTTCCCTTTGAAATTCGCCACCTGCCTTTTGACCAGGAAAGGGTTTTGACTGCCTTAGCGCGCTTGAATCTGGGGCATGAATTTTTAGAAAAACCGATCAAGGAATTATCTGGTGGGGAGAAGCAGCGGGTGGCTCTTGTGCGCAACCTCCTCTTTGAGCCCAAAGTCCTCCTCCTGGATGAAGTTAGCTCTGGTCTAGA
>Ga0116175_1002645_pt1 | contig 10649 bp, 8 predicted proteins | sample AD_UKC125_MetaG_FD_89802 | JGI IMG/M metagenome (GOLD analysis project Ga0116175, IMG submission 89802) | Active sludge microbial communities of municipal wastewater-treating anaerobic digesters from USA - AD_UKC125_MetaG | ecosystem: Engineered > Bioreactor > Anaerobic > Digestate | place: USA... | reverse complement strand
GTTGTCGTAGCAGATGTAGAGCACGTCGTCATTGCGCTCGAACATCCCTGACAGACAACCGAATCCGATGTCAACGGTGCCGCCGTCGCCGCCCTGGGCGACCACGCGGATCTCGTCACGGCCTAAAGCTTTGTATGCCGCCGCGACGCCCGACGCGACCGCGGGGGCGTTGCCGAACAGCGAGTGCAGCCAGGCAACTCGCCACGACGTCTCGGGATAGGGCGTCGAGAAGACCTCGAGGCAACCGGTGGCGTTGACCGCAACGAGCTGCCCGTCAGCCGCTCGCATCGCCGCATCAAGGGCATAGCGCGCACCCAGCGCCTCCCCGCAGCCCTGGCAGGCCCGGTGGCCGCTGGTCAGCGAGTTGAACCGCTTCGGGTCGGACTGGACCGAGCGTTCGGACACCGGCAGCAGTCGGTTGCCGACGGCGAAGGACCCTACTTGGTAGAACTTCACCGGGGTGGCGGCCGGGCTGTCGTGGACGACCTCGGGCACGACACCCATGTGGTAGCCGGCGTCCGGGACCGAGGACGGCCCATGGACGGTGACGGCGCTGGTCGAGGTGACCTCCAGCGACTCGGCGGCGGACGGCGACGCGGATGAGGACGACATGTGGTCCTTGGCCTCTCTTATCGGGACCCGGCGCGCACGGCGCCCAGGTCGCGCAGGATGTTCTCGGCGGCCGGGCCGGAACGACGTCCGGCGCGAGTGCGCGCCAGTTCGCGGTCCACGAGGCCGTGGTCGAGGTCGAGGAAGGTCAACGCGGGCAACTCGTCGGCGACCGCCTGATCGAAGGCCGCGTGCAGTGAGCTCTTGAGGATCGGCCGGCCGCCCAACCCGGCGACGATGGTGTAGTTGGCGATCGGGCTGGCCGACATGGCCATCCGCACGTGCGAGGCGACAATGCCGCCGATGCCCACCGAGAACGCCTTCTCGAGACAGACGAACCGCTTGGCTGCACCGAGCGCCTCGCGCACGGCGTCCAGGGGGAAGGGACGGAAGGAGGTGATCCCGAGCGCGCCGATCTTCTCGCCGCGCTCGCGGCGTTCGTCGATGACGTCCTTGATGGTGCCGAGCACCGATCCCAGGGCGATGACGACTGTCTCGGCATCCTCGAGCCGGTAGCCGCGGACCAGCCCGCCGGAGTCACGGCCGAAGACCGCGCGGAACTCCTCGGCCACCCGGGGGATGACATCCAGGGCCTGCATCTGCCGCTCGTGCGCGAGGTAGCGCACCTCGGTGAACGCCTCTGGTCCGACCATGGCTCCGATCGAGACCGGCTGGTCGGGGTCGAGCACCTGTCGTGGCTCGAACGGCGGCAGGAAGCGGGCCACCTGGTCGACCTCAGGGACGTCGACCTGCTCGACGGCATGAGTGAGGATGAACCCGTCCATGCACACCATGACCGGCAGCGACAGCTCTTCGGCGATCTTGAAGGCCTGAACGTGCAGGTCGGCGGCTTCCTGGTTGGTCTCGGCATACAGCTGGATCCACCCGGAGTCGCGCTGGCTCATTGCGTCGGTGTGGTCGTTCCAGATGTTGATGGGGGCGCCGATGGCCCGGTTGGCGACGGTCATGACGATGGGCAGGCCCAGCCCGGAGGCGTTGTAGACCGCCTCGACCATGAACAGCAGCCCCTGGCTGGCCGTCGCGGTGTATGACCGAGCCCCGGCCGCCGAGGCGCCGATCGCCACGGACATGGCGGCGAACTCGCTCTCGACGTTGACGTATTCGCAGCCGGGCAACTCACCGGACTTCACGATCGCCGACAGGCCCTCGACGATGTGGGTCTGGGGCGAGATGGGGTAAGCGCAGATCACGTGCGGACGGCAGGCTGCGACCGCGCGTGCGACCGCCATCGAACCCTCAAGCTGAGTGAGCACCGGCACTCTCCTTCGTGTGCTCGCCGGCCGTCGTGGGGCGCAGCGAGAGGACCAGGTCGTATGCCGCGGTGGCGGCAGCGACGTTCTTGTCGCCCAGAGATCCGGGGAAGTGCTGGCGCACTGCCTCCAGGAGAGCGGGCAGGTGGATGAGCCCGGTAAAGGCCGCGAGGCCGCCGAGCAGGACGAGGTTGGGCATCGGGCGGCCGATGTGCTCACGGGCGATGACGGTGGCGGGGATGGTGAGGATCTGGCACCGCCCGTCCTCCATCTCCTCCAGCCCGAGTTGCCCGACGGTGCGGGTGGAGTTGATCAGGACGAAGCCACCCGGTTTGAGGCCACCGAATACGTCGACCTGGTGCAGCAAGGTCGAGTCCTGCACGACGAGAGCATCGGGCGTGACGACGGGTTCGCGCACCCGGATGGGCGTGTCGGACATGCGGCAGAACGCGACGACCGGAGCGCCGGTGCGTTCCGACCCGAAGCTCGGGAAGGCTTGCGCGTGCCGGCCGTCGGCGAAGAAGGCGTGGGAGAGCAGCTCGGCGGCGGTGACGACACCCTGTCCGCCTCGGCCGTGGATGCGGACTTCAAACATGCGCTCAACCTAAGCCGGGGTCCGACGCCCCGCCAAGGGCCGTACGTCCTCACCTGTGACCCAGCCGTTACCCTGTGCCCATGAGTGGTGGGTTGGTCGCGCTGTTGGACGACATCGCCGCGTTGGCCAAGCTCGCCGCTGCGTCGATCGACGATGTCGGCGCCGCTGCCGGACGCGCGAGTGCCAAAGCCGCCGGGGTCGTCATCGACGACACGGCGGTGACACCTCGGTATGCCACCGGCTTCTCGCCAGACCGTGAACTGCCCATCATTAAGCGCATTGCGCAGGGATCGCTGCGCAACAAGCTGCTGTTCATCCTGCCGGCAGCGATGCTGCTCAGCCAGTTCCTCCCGTGGGCCCTCACCCCGTTGCTCATGATGGGCGGCACCTACCTGTGCTACGAAGGCGCCGAGAAGATCTGGGAGAAGGTCTCAGGTCATGGCAGCGGCCACGAGACTCCCGCAGGTATCCAGGGTTCCCCGCAGGAGGAGGAGATGGTCAAGGGTGCGATCCGCACCGACTTCATCCTCTCTGCGGAGATCATGGTCATCGCCCTCAACGAGGTGGCCAACGAGCCGTTCGTGTCGCGCGCGATCATCCTCGTCGTCGTCGCGATCGCCATCACCATCGGTGTCTACGGAGTCGTCGCGCTTATCGTCAAGATGGACGACATCGGCTTGCACCTGGCCGGACGCCAGTCCGGGATGTCGCGCGCGGTGGGCAACGCACTGGTCAGGGCCATGCCCAAGCTGCTCTCCGCGTTGGCCACCATCGGCACGGTCGCGATGTTGTGGGTGGGCGGACACATCCTGCTGGTCGGCTTCGACACCCTCGGCTGGCACACCGTCTATGGCTGGGTCCACCACCTCGAGGAGGCGGTGCTCCACGCCACGGGGGCGCTCGGCGGCGTCCTAGGCTGGCTCACCAACACGGCGCTGTCCGCGGTCTTCGGCCTCATCGTCGGCCTGATCGTCGTCGGCGTGCTGCACGCGCTGCCCCGCAAGAAGTCCGGCGCAGAGTCGGCCGCGCACTGATCTGGTGGAGGCCCGACCCCCGGTGAGGAATCCGAGCCGCAACCGGTTGGGCTGGCCGACCCGTGCGGGGCTCCTGGCCCTCGTGGTCGCGTCGTGGGCAATGCTGCGCCTTGAGGAGCCGATGCAGGCCCGCCTGTTCGGGTCGGGGATCCTCGCCGTGGAGTTTGCCGGGTCTCCCGACCGGTGGGCCGACATCGTGGCCACGAACGGCGCGCTGGGCATGGCCGCGGTGCGGGAGTCGCTGCGCTGGGACCCTGCATACATCGTCCTGTATGCCGTGGTGCTCACCTTGCTGATGCGCCGCCTGACCCGCATCGACCAGGCTGTGCCGCATCGAGCACAGTGGCTTCCCACGATCGCGGCCGGCTTGGATCTCGTCGAAGACGGCTGCCTCTGGGCCAGTCTCGATTACCCGTCCGCGCTGCCACTCGCGATTGCGGCGGCGGGCGCCACCATCAAGTTCGCGCTCCTGGGAACAGTGCTCGGGTATGCCCTCCGGTCCTGGCGCCGGACCAGAGACCGTGGCCATCGACTGGTCTGAGTCGGGAGGCCACGACGCGGTCGGCCGGTGCGCGAGGAGCCGATAGAATCGGGTCCTTGCCGGCGTGGGTGGACGACCCGCGCGAGGAGGCCGAGGCGAGCCGCACCCGCGAGCTGCACCACGGCATACCGTGCCCTGAAGGGCGACGCCGGGTCAGCTCAGCGCGGCAACGCGCTTCCTACTCGTGATGCTGGAGTTCGCATGTCCTTCGATTACCGGGTCGCCGACCTGTCCCTGGCTGCTGCCGGTCGCCATCAGTTGCGTCTGGCCGAACATGAGATGCCGGGCCTCATGGCGCTGCGCGAGCGCTACGCCGACAGCAAGCCCCTCGCCGGCGCCCGGATCGCCGGTTCGTTGCACATGACCGTGCAGACCGCAGTGCTCATCGAGACCCTGACCGCGCTCGGTGCGCAGGTTCGCTGGGCGTCGTGCAACATCTTCTCCACCCAGGACGAGGCCGCCGCAGCGGTCGTCGTGGGACCGCACGGCACCGCCGAGGAGCCGCAGGGGGTGCCGGTCTTCGCCTGGAAGGGCGAGAGCCTGCCGGAGTACTGGTGGTGCACCGACCAGATCCTCACCTGGCCCGCAACCGCCGACGGCTCCACCGGCCCCAACATGATCCTCGACGACGGCGGCGATGCGACGATGCTCGTGCACAAGGGCCGCGAATGGGAGGCCGCCGGGCAGGTGCCGCCCACGACAGACGAGGACAGCGAGGAGTTCGCCGTCTTCAAGGAGCTGGTGCGCCAGACCATGGCGGCCGACCCGCAGAAGTGGACCCGCACCGCGGCCGGCATCAAGGGCGTCACCGAGGAGACGACGACCGGCGTGCACCGCCTCTACCAGCTCGCCGAAGCCGGCGAGTTGCTCTTCCCGGCGATCAATGTCAACGACTCGGTGACCAAGAGCAAGTTCGACAACAAGTACGGCTGCCGGCACTCGCTCGTCGACGGCCTCAACCGGGCCACCGACGTCCTCATCGGCGGCAAGGTGGCAGTGGTCTGCGGCTATGGCGACGTCGGCAAGGGGTGCGCCGAGTCGCTGGCCGGCCAGGGCGCTCGCGTCATCGTCACCGAGATCGACCCGATCTGCGCGCTGCAGGCGGCGATGGAGGGCTACCAGGTGGCCCGCCTTGAGGACGTCATCGGCAAGGCCGACATCGTCATCACGGCAACCGGCTGCTTCGACGTCGTCACCGCCGAGCACATGGCGGCGATGAAGAACAAGGCGATCGTCGCCAACATCGGTCACTTCGACAACGAGATCGACATGGCCGGCCTCGGTCGGGTGCCGGGGATCGTCAAGACCGAGATCAAGCCGCAGGTGCATGAGTGGACCTTCCCGGCGACGTCCGAGCAGACCGAACACTCGATCATCGTGCTGTCCGAGGGCCGGCTGATGAACCTCGGGAACGCCACCGGGCACCCGAGCTTCGTCATGAGCAACTCGTTCAGCAACCAGACGATCGCCCAGATCGAGCTGTTCACCAAGACCGACGACTACGAGCGCGAGGTCTACACGCTGCCCAAGGCTCTCGACGAGGAGGTCGCTCGGCTGCACCTGGACGCTCTCGGGGTGGAGCTCACCGAGCTCACCAAGGAGCAGGCGGAATACCTCGGCGTCGACGTCGCCGGCCCCTACAAGCCCGACCACTACCGCTACTGACGCATCCGGCTCGACCACATCCGGTATGCCGGGTGCGCACCTCGCGCACCCGGCATACGTGTCTGTGGGTCTCTACCGTGGCGGGATGTCGTGGAATCCGGCATACTTGTCCTGACGGCGCCCTTCACCCCCTGGGAGGGCGCCGTCGCTTGTGCAGCTGGTGGTCACATGGGGATCTGACCCGATTCCCTCGGCGATTCCCTACGGCGATTCCCTGCTCGGGGGCACCCGTGAACAGGCCGATGTGTGATGATCGGTGCACCGGGCCGCAGGGGAGAAGGAGCAGGACGTGAAGGGTCGCGTACTCGTCGTCGACGACGATCTCGCGTTAGCTGAAATGCTCAGCATCGTGCTGCGCCAGGAGGGTCTGGAGGTCTCGCACGTCGCCGACGGGTCGACAGCGGTGGCCGCCTTCCGCGACGCGCGTCCCGACCTCGTGCTGCTGGACGTCATGCTCCCGGGGATGGACGGCATGGAGGTATGCCGTCGCATCCGTGCCGAGTCGGGCATCCCGATCGTCATGCTCACCGCCCGCACCGACACGGTCGACGTCGTCGTCGGGCTGGAGTCGGGTGCGGATGACTATGTCGTCAAACCCTTCAAGCCGCAGGAGCTCATCGCCCGAATCCGCGCCCGGCTGCGGCGCGGCGACGAGCCGGAACCCGAGCGTCTGGAGATCGGCGATCTGGTCATCGACGTGGCCGGCCATTCGGTGCGCCGCGGGTCCGAGGTGCTGTCGCTGACGCCGCTGGAGTTCGACCTTCTCGTCGCATTGGCCCGCAAGCCGTGGCAGGTCTTCACCCGCGAGATCCTCCTCGAGCAGGTGTGGGGATACCGCCACGCCGGGGACACCCGACTGGTCAACGTCCACGTGCAGCGGTTGCGCAGCAAGATCGAACACGACCCGGAGCACCCTCAGATCGTCGTGACCGTGCGGGGTGTGGGATACAAGGCGGGTCCTGCCTAGCCCATGACCGTCGCCGGTGACACCCTCGCGATCAGGACCGGCCCCGCTCGCATCCTGGCCCGCATGGTGCGCGCCTGGCGGCGTTCGCTGCAGTTCCGCGTCGTCGCGACCACTCTCGTCCTGGGGATGCTCGTGCTCGGCCTGGTGGGCACCTACCTCTACCAACAGATCGGTGCGGGGCTGGTCGAGGACCGGCGCACCCTGGCAACCGCCGAGGCGCTCCAACTGACCAAGAAGGTCAAGGTCGCCTTCGACCGCACCGACCAAGCCCAGGATCAGCAGACCCTCGCGCTGTTTGCCCAGGATATCGTCCAGGACGTCGCCGGCACCGAGCGCTCGCGCTATGTCGTGCTGCAGCGCCTGGTGGGCAACACCGCCACGGTCGTCATCCCCAGCGTGGTGAGCGGGGAGGTCGGGGAGGGCGTCATTCCTGAGGGACTACGTCGAGCGGTCGCCGAGGATGCCAAGAATCAACAGCAGCAGATCGTGCCCGTCAAGCTCACCGGCACCGCCGACGCCGTCCCATCTCTCATCGTCGGGCAACAAGTGACCCTGCCCCTCGCGGGAGGCTATGGCATCTACTACGTCTACCCCATGGAACGCGAGCGCGATTCGCTCGTCGTCGTGGGCCGGACCTTCCTCTATGGCGGCCTGGTCCTGCTGCTGCTCATCGGCGCCGTCGCCTATGTCGTGACCCGGTTGGTCGTGGCACCGGTCCGGCGCGCCGCAGAAGTGGCGCAACGGCTGGCTTCTGGCACGCTCACCGAACGCATGGAGAGTCGCGGCGAGGACGACCTCGCGAGCCTGGCAACCTCGTTCAATGCCATGGCCGCGAGTCTGGAGCGCCAGATCGGTCAGCTGGAGAACCTCTCGAGGGTGCAGCAACGTTTCGTCTCGGACGTTTCCCACGAGCTGCGCACCCCGCTCACGACGATCCGCATGGCCGTCGACCTCATCTACGACGCGCGCGAGGGGTTCGAGCCGGCCATGGCGCGGTCTGCGGAGTTGCTCCGAGGCGAACTCGACCGCTTCGAGGCGCTGCTGGCCGATCTCCTGGAGATCAGTCGGTTCGACGCCGGGGCGGCCGTTCTCGATGTCGAGACCACCGACATGCGGCGCACCGTGACCAAGGTCGTCGATGCCACCGCCCGCTTGGCCGAGGGCAAGGGCAGCCGGGTCACCGTCCTCGACCCAGGCCACCCCTGCGAGGCGGCATTCGACCCGCGGCGGGTCGAACGCGTGGTGCGCAATCTGGTCGTCAATGCCATCGAGCACGGCGAGGGCCGGCCGATCGAGATCAAGGTGGAGCGCAACGAGTCAGCGGTCGCGGTTGCCGTGCGCGACTACGGTGTCGGCCTGCGGCCGGGGGAGGCCGGTCTGGTCTTCAACCGCTTCTGGCGCGCCGACCCGGCCCGGGCTCGCACGACCGGCGGCACCGGTCTCGGCTTGGCGATCGCCCTCGAGGACGCCCGGCTCCACCATGGTTGGCTGCAGGCATGGGGGGCTCCAGGTGAGGGCTCCTGCTTCCGGCTGACGATTCCCCGCAGCGTGGATCGCTCGATCGATTCCTCCCCGCTCCCACTCAATCCCCGCCACCCGCAGGTGTCGGCTCCGTTGCTCGTCGCCCAGAACGGTCGCGGACCCACCATGGCGGCGTCGGAGTCCCCGTCCGCCACTCCCGGTATGCCGCGCACGGACGGATTGCCGTGATCCGGCGGGTCTGGCTGCTCCTCGCGGGAGTGGTCTGCCTCAGCGTGGTGAGCGGATGTTTGGGGCTGCCATCCAGCAGCGTGGTCTCGGTGGGCCGCGGCATCGACGAGCAAGTCGCGCCCGAGGCTCGCATCGTCGTCCCCGCACCGGCCCCGGGAGCCGACCCCGACGACATCGTCCGTGGCTTCTTGCGTGCCGGTGCTGCGTTCCAGGAAGCACCCGAGGGGGAAAGTCCCGTCGGCACGGCATACCTGGCCGCCGCGTCGGTCGATCGGTGGCGACCGACGAGCTCGGTGACCGTGTTCGACCGCACGAGCGTCGTCGAGATGTCCATGGTGGGCACTGATCGAGTGCGTGCGTCTGTGGTGGGCGTCGCGGTCATCGATGAGGTGGGCCGCTATCGGGAGTTGCCGCCCAACACGGTGGTCGCCGTCGAGTTCGGGCTCGTGGCTGTCGGAAACGAGTGGCGAATCCTGTTGCCGGAGAATGGATTTGGCATCTGGATCAACACCGATGACTTCAGCCGCGTGTTCGCCCCCTATCGGCTCAACTACGTGGGCATCGGGACCCGTTTCCTCGTCCCGGACGTGCGGTGGTTGCCGAACGGCCCTCGGCTGGTCACGGCGCTCGCGCGGGCCCAGCTCGGTCCGGTGCCGGAGCACCTCCGCGGTGCCTGCGAAACCGGATTCCCCGAGGGCGCCAAGCTTGCGCTGGACGCCGTCTCCGTGACGGACGGGATCGCCACTGTCGTCCTCACTCCCATCGCCTCGACCGCCGATGCCCTATCCCGGCGCGAGATGTGGGCCCAGCTGGCAGGCACCCTGCTGGCTGTCCCGGGCGTCATGGGCGTCATCTTGGAAGTCCAGGGGTCCGGTCGGTTGGCGGTCGAAGAGGTGACGGGGGCCTTGCGGGGGTCGCGAGATCTCGGGTATGCGGAGGAGCCGACCTGGACGTCGTCAACGGCGTTAGTCCGCGTGGGTGAGGAACTACGCATGGTCGACATGACCCGGCTGGGGCAGGTGGGCGACGTGAAGGTCAACCCGATCGCGTCCGATCTGCCGGCCGTGCCGGCCACGATGACGGCGGTCGCCTGGGCCGCCGACGGTGTCGGGTTGGCGGCGCTCGACGCACAAAGCAGCGTCCTTGTCCGCTGGCGGGGCAAGTCCCAGATTGCCGTCCCGCCGTTCGCTTCCGGGCTGACCCGGCCCGCTTTCGACGCGCTCGGCCGGCTCTGGGTTGCGGGTCAAGCCGACGGCCGGTCCTCGCTGTGGACTCTCAACGGACTGGCCGCCCAGAGTGTCTCCGCCGATCGCATCGATCCGGCCTGGCTCGCGGGGCGCACCGTCATCGTGGTGGCACCGTCTCCAGACGCGACGCGCCTTGCGGTCGTGTCCCGCGGCGGTGACGGGATCGACCGGCTGGACATCGTTGGGATCGTCAAGGACACCACTGGACTGCCCAAAGGGCTCACCGCCCCACAGCGTGTCGGAGAGCCGCTGACGCGGGTTCTGGACACCGTGTGGATGGATACCGCCACCGTGGCCGCGCTGGGTGCGGTCTCCGCAGCGGACCCGGTGCGCCCCTTCGTGGTCGAGTTCGGGCAGGGGATCGGGTTGCGCCGGCGTGGCACGGTCGGCCCCGAGGAAAACCTTGTGCCGGCCCCGCCGTCGCCACGATGGGTGGTCTCGACGGGCGGCCCGCGCGGGCTCGTCGTGATCAGTGCTGGATCCGGGGTGTTGGTGCGTGTCGGCGGCGGCTGGCTGCCCCTGGCCGGTGCTGAAGAACTCATCGTGCCTCCAGCGCACTGAGGCCCGATCCACACCCTGGGGCCTCAAGTCCCATCGTCCACAGCCTCGCCGGACCGGCCGGGCAGGCGTCGACCGCGCCGTGCACGCTGGTGGTCATGTGGTGGATGTGGGACGACCTTGCCGACCTGGTCATGGCCCGCGAATGCGCGGGTTGCGGCACGGCGGGATCCGTGCTTTGTTCCGGGTGCCGTTCCGATCTGGACGGCCAAAGGTATGCCGTCCCGTGCACCGTCCGCCCGGTGCCTGCGCCGGCTGGGCTGCCGCACGTCGTGGCCAGTGCCCGCTATGCCGGGGCGGTGCGCGCAGCCATCGTCGCGTTCAAGGACGAGGGACGGGGCGACCTGGCCGCGCTGTTGGCTCCCATGCTCGCGGGTGCCCTGCTGACCATCCTGGGTCTGGAGCGTGCGCAGCTGGTCTCGGCGGAGCGCGGGGGGTCGGGGCCGCAGTCG
>Ga0116175_1002642_pt1 | contig 10662 bp, 6 predicted proteins | sample AD_UKC125_MetaG_FD_89802 | JGI IMG/M metagenome (GOLD analysis project Ga0116175, IMG submission 89802) | Active sludge microbial communities of municipal wastewater-treating anaerobic digesters from USA - AD_UKC125_MetaG | ecosystem: Engineered > Bioreactor > Anaerobic > Digestate | place: USA... | reverse complement strand
CTTCGGACAGGCCGTCATGGCGCGCGTAGTAGCCGCCCATGATGCCCTGCAGCTCGGGGAACTCGCCCACCATGTCGGTCAGCAGGTCGGTCTTGGCCAGGCGCGCGGCGGTGTCGGCGGCCTGCGCCAGGGTTTCACCGCCCAGCTGCTGGCCGATGGCGCGGGCGATCGCGCGCACGCGCGCCATGCGCTCGCCCTGGGTGCCGAGCTTGTTGTGGTACACGACCTTGTCCAGCCCCGTCACGCGCGACTCCAGCGTCTTCTTGCGGTCCTGGTCGAAGAAGAACTTGGCGTCGGCCAGGCGCGGGCGCACCACGCGCTCGTTGCCGCCGATGACGGCGCTGGCGTCAGCCGGGCTGATGTTGCTGACCACCAGGAACTGATGGGTCAGCTTGCCCGCGGCGTCCAGCAGCGGAAAGTACTTCTGGTTGGCCTTCATGGTCAGGATCAGGCACTCCTGCGGCACGTCGAGGAACTGTTTCTCGAATTCGCAGACCAGCACGTTCGGCCGCTCGACCAGCGCGGTCACCTCATCCAGCAGCGCCTCGTCCTCGATGGGGCGGCAGCCGCCACCCACCTGTTCGGCGGCCGCGGCGAGCTGGCGTGCGATCTCGGCGCGGCGCGCATCAAAGGAGGCAATCACGGCGCCATCGCGTGCCAGCGTGTCGGCGTACTCGTCAGCCTTGGCAATCACCACCGGCGAGACCGCGGCCTCGAAGCGATGGCCTTGCGTGGTGTGGCCGGCGCTCAGACCCAGCGCCTTCACCGGCACCACCGTGGAACCGTGCAAAGCCACCAGGCTGTGCGCGGGGCGCACGAAGTTCACGCTGCTCCAGCCGGGCAGCTCGCAGTCGGTCTCGAGCTGGTAGCTCATGACCTTGGGAATCGGCAACTTGGCAATGGCTTCGTCGAGCGCCTTCTGCAGCCCGATGTCCAGCGTGGCGCCGGTGACCAGGCTGTCGTAGAACAGCGCCTCGGCCTTGCCGTCCGGCGCGCGCTTGAGCGTGGCAGCCAGCGCCACGGGGTCGGCGACATCGGCGCCCAGCGCGGCGAGCTTCTTCAGCAGGGCCGGCGTCGGATGGCCGGCCGCGTCCAGGCCCACGGCCACGGGCATCAGCTTCTGCTGCACGGCCTTGTCTTCGGCCTTGAGCCAGACGTGGCTGACGTGCGCGCCGAGGCGACGCGGCGAGGCATAGGCGGCGACCTGGGTGTCGGGCGAGGTCAGGCCCTGGGCCTTGAGCTGTGCGGCCAGCACGCCGGCAAAGGATTCGCCCAGCTTCTTCAAGGCCTTGGGAGGAAGCTCTTCCACGAAGAGTTCGACGAGCAGGTTCTGGGTGGTCATGTTCTGGTTCTCCGGGCTCAGGCGGCCTTCTTCTGGATCTGGGCCACCCACTCGCGCGGGGCCATCGGAAAGCCCAGCCGCTCGCGGCTCTCGTAGTAGCTCTGTGCCACGGCGCGCGCCAGGTTGCGGATGCGCCCGATGTAGGCTGCACGTTCGGTCACGCTGATGGCGCCGCGCGCATCCAGCAGGTTGAAGGTGTGCGCGGCCTTGAGGACCTGCTCGTAGGCCGGCAGCGCCAGCTGCACGTCGATCAGATGCTTGGCCTGCTTTTCGTGGGCGCTGAACGCGGTGAACAGGAACTCGGCGTCGCTGTGCTCAAAGTTGTAGGCCGACTGCTCCTGCTCGTTCTGCAAGTACACGTCGCCGTAGCTCATGGTGTCGGTCCACTTCAGGTTGTAGACGTTGTCCACGCCCTGCAGGTACATGGCCAGGCGCTCCAGGCCGTAGGTGATCTCGCCGGTGATGGGCCGGCAGTCGATGCCGCCGACCTGCTGGAAGTAGGTGAACTGCGTCACCTCCATGCCGTTGAGCCAGACCTCCCAGCCCAGGCCCCAGGCGCCCAGCGTGGGGTTCTCCCAGTCGTCCTCGACGAAGCGGATGTCGTTCTTCTTCAGGTCGAAGCCCAGCGCCTCCAGGCTGCCGAGGTACAGCTCCAGGATGTTGCTCGGTGCGGGCTTGAGCACCACCTGGTACTGGTAGTAGTGCTGCAGGCGGTTGGGGTTTTCGCCGTAACGGCCGTCCTTGGGCCGGCGGCTGGGCTGCACGTAGGCGGCCTTCCAGGGCTCCGGGCCCAGTGCGCGCAGGAAGGTCGCCGTGTGCGAGGTGCCCGCCCCGACCTCCATGTCGTAGGGCTGCAGCAGCGCGCAGCCCTGGGCGTCCCAGTAAGACTGCAGCGTGAGAATGATCTGTTGGAAGGTGAGCATGGGTACAAGGGTCCAGGGCTGGGGCCCCCCGGGGTCGGGTCGGGCAGGCTGGTCGCATCGCAGGCTGCGAAAACCCTTGATTTTACGGGGGTGCACGGCGCGATGGCCCGTGGGGCGGCCCCATGACGCGAAGTTCCTGCAGAAGGCGCCTCTCGCCCGCTCAGTCGCGCCAGCGCCGGGCCCGCCAGGCCGCAGCGGCCAGCACCCCCAGCGCGAGGGCCCAGACCGGCCACAGGCCCAGCACCGACACCCAGTTGGCAAAGGGCGTGTTGCCACTGCGCCCCTCCACCACGCCCTGCAGCACGCCGCGGGTGAGCCGCGGCAGGCTGGCCGTGACCTGGCCGCGATGGTCGATGATGACGGTGGGCCCCGTGTTGGTGGCGCGCAGCATGGGGCGCTCGAACTCCAGCGTGCGCATGCGCGAGATCTGCAGGTGCTGGTCGATGGCCACGCTGTCGCCGAACCAGGCGATGTTGCTCACGTTGACCAGGATGGTGGGCGCGCGGTCGGCGTCGGCGAAACGCACACCCAGCTCTTCACCGAACAGGTCTTCGTAGCAGATGTTGGGCGCCAGGCGCTGGCCCTTCCAGTCGAACGACGGCTGCGTCAGCCCACCGCGGAGGAACTCGCCCATCGGGATGTTCATCATGCCAAGGAACCACTCGAAGAGCGGCGGGATGAATTCGCCAAAGGGCACCAGATGGTGCTTGTCATAACGATAGACCACCGCCAGCCCGGGCTTCATCCCCATCACCGAGTTGGTGTAGCCCTCACGGGGGTTGCCCAGCGGCACCCCGATCAGTGCGGCGCTGCGACTGAACCGCGCCTGCAGCGCCTCCATATACCCCGACGGCAGCTGCTGGGGCAACAGGGGCAGCGCGGTTTCCGGCGCGACGGTCAGGCTGGCGCGGCTGTCCTTGAGAGCCCCGCCGTACCAGCGCAGGGAATCCTCCACACCGGTGCCAGGCTGAAACTTCTCATCCTGCGGGATATTGCCCTGCAGCAGGGCCACATCCAGGCTGCCCGTGCTGTGGGTGAAAGACGGGATGGCCCATCGGGCCCCCAGCGGCAACACCACGACCACCGCGGCCAGGGCCGCCACACGCCGCATCCGCCCCGGCACGACGGACACGATACCCGGCAGCATGAACGCCGCCCAGGCCGCCACCGCACCGATGCCGTACACGCCCACCCAGGGCGCGTGGCCCGCCAGCGGGCCGAGGGTGTGGGCATAGCCGCCCGCGCCCCAAGGAAACCCCGTCAGCCAGCGGCCCCGTGCGAGCTCGGCGAGGGTCCAGGATGCCGCAAAAACCAGAGCAGAAAACGACCATCCTGCGCCGGGAAGCCGCACAAAAAGCTTGAAAAACACCGCGCAGGCCGCCGCGTAGTACAACGACAGGGCCCCGGCCAGGGCCCCCACCGCCAGCACCGCCAGCGCGGCGGGCAGCCCGCCATAGGTGTGCATGGAAATGAAGAGCCACCAGAAGGTGCCGCTGAGCCAGGCCGTGGCAAACACCCAGCCCAGCCAGGCCGCCCCGCGCCAGCCCGTCTGCCAGGGGGGGCGGCGCTCCGCATCGCTCCAGGTGCTGCTGCTCCAGGACGCCAGGTTGCCCGCACAGCCGTTGAGCTGCCAGCCCAGCACGGACAGGCTCAGGATCTGCAGCCACCACAACGGCTGGCCACTGCCCGGGGCCGCCGTCGACACGGCCTGGGCCAGGCCGGCCAGCAGCACCGACAGGGTGGGCATCAGCCGCGCGCGCATGCCGGCGCAACCGTCTCAGCGCGGCGTGGCCGAACTGGCCACCGGCGAGACCTTGAACCAGCGCACCGCGCCGCCGCGGGTGTGCTGCACCGTGAACCCCAGACCGGCCAGCGCATGGTATTCGCCGCGCTTGGGCACATGGCCCATCTTGTGGGCAATCAACCCGCCAATGGTGTCGAAGCCCTCGTCCGGATCGGCGCTGGCAAGCCGCACCCCGAAGGCTTCCTCGATGCGCTCGATCGAGGTGTCCCCGCTGACGCGGAAGCTGCGGTCCGGCAGGCCGAAGATGTCGCCGTCGTCCTCGGCCACATCGAACTCGTCTTCAATCTCGCCGACGATCTGCTCCAGCACATCCTCGATCGTGATCAGGCCGGCGGTGCGGCCGAACTCGTCGATGACGATGGCCAGGTGGTTGCGGTTGCCGCGGAAGTCGCGCAGCAGGTCGTTCAGCCCCTTGCTCTCCGGCACGAAGACGGCCGGACGCAGGAGGGCGCGGATGTTGAGCTCGGGCGCACGCTGCAGCTTGAGCAGGTCCTTGGCCATCAGGATGCCGATGATGTTCTCGCGGTCGCCTTCGAACACCGGAAAGCGCGAGTGCGCGGTGTCGATCACCAGGTGCAGCAGGTTGTCGTAGGGCGATGCGATGTCGATCAGGTCCATGCGCGGCGCCGCCACCATCACGTCGCCCGCCGTCATGTCGGCCATGCGGATCACACCTTCGAGCATGGCCCGGCTCTCGGCGTTGATCACCTGGTTGTCTTCGGCCTCGACCAGGGCCTCGATCAGCTCTTCGGGCGAATCCGGTCCGGGATGGATGAATTCGGCCACCTTCTGAAGAAACGAGCGCTTGTCTTCGCGTTCAGGAGGACGGGCAGGGTGGGGGTCAGACACAGCCGGGAGGTGCAGGACGTGCGGTGGTTTCGGTATCGCTAGGATAGCGGAAACCGCGCCAGCACCGCCAGGTCATGGAGCGGCAGGCCCCCCGAAACCGAGCCGATGGCCTTCAGTCAGACGCCGACGGGTGGCGGTCGCCAGCGTCCTTCGGCCGGACGATGAGGTCATGCAGGCGCTTGCTCTGTGACTTGACCAGGTAGTCGGCCTCGGCCAGCTGCTGCTCGACCAGCTCGCTGACGTGGGTGTCCAGGTTGGCCGGCGCCAGGCTGAGATGGGCTTCGCTCTCGCTCCCGTCGCGCACCACCTTGGCGCCCGCCTTGCGCGCGATGCCCAGCATGGTGGTGTTCTCGGTCAGCGCGTGGATGAAGATCACCGTCACGCCCTGGTTGCGCGAATGCATCACCGCGCGGTCGAACAGGCGCGCGCCATAGCCACGTCCCCGGGCATGTGGCAGCACGGACACGCCGAACTCCGCGCAGAAGGCACGCTTCGGGTCCACCGAATAGGCCAGGTGGGCCATCGCGATGAGTTCCAGCTTGCGGTTGTAGATGCCGAAGATGTCGTCGCGCTCGAAGTCAAGACCCGTGACATAGCGCCGGATCTGCTCGTCAGAAGCGGCGTATCCGAATCGCAGGTAGCGGTCCTGCGCCTGCAGAGCCAACAGGTGGCGCGCCACCCGTTCCCGCTCCGACGGGCCGATCGCGCGGATCGGCACCAGCGCCAGGGCGTGGTGACGGCCGGCAGCGGGTCGGGCGTCCGTGTCGGCACCTGACGGCGTCAGCGGACGCAACAGCTCGCGACCGGCTTCCAGTGAGGCTTTCAGGAGGGCTTTGGGTTGAACCATGGCTCCAATATTAGGGTTTTCCCTAGTTCGAGCACCCCAATTCTTCGTGCCCTGGCGCACCGACAGCGGCCCTCGGGGCTGTTCCGCAGGAAAAACAGCCTATTCCCGGCGTGAAATGGCGCTATTTAGCTATCATTTCAGGACTTTCCAGGCGGGAAAACTCCCGAATCACGACCGCGGAATGTGGTTTTCATGCCGCACGAACGTTCGTTCGGGCGCTCTCTGGCGTCAAGGCAGCGGCACGGCGGTGGTCGATTTGACCCGTTCCATGACAAAGCTGGTCCGGCAATCCTGCACGCTGGGGTGTTTGAGCAGGGTGTCCATCATGAAACGGGAGTACGCCGCCATATCCGCCACCACGAGGCGCAGCAGGAAATCCATCTCGCCCGTGAGCGCCGAGCACTCCACCACCTCGGGCCAGGCCTGTACGCTGGCCCGAAACAGGTCCATCGGGTTGCGCTTGGCACTTTCTGCGCGCTTTTCGAGCTGCACATTGATGTAGGCCGTCAGCCCCAGCCCCACCGCTTCGGGCTTGACCAGCGCCACATAGCGGTCGATCACGCCCGTGCCTTCGAGCCGCTTGACACGCCGCAACACGGCACTGGGCGACAGGCCGACCGAGGCCGCGATGTCGTCATAGGTGGCGCGGCCATCGGCTTGCAAATGGCCCAGAATCTGTCGATCAAGCTTGTCGAGTGCTTCCATGTAATCAATTTTGCATGATTACTGCGCAATCAACAATCGATGCGCCGAAGTTTGCAGAAAACGTGATGCCTTGCGCCGATACAGTCTGTGGACCCCAACAGGAGACAAACCATGAGCCTAGCGCCGTCCCATTCCGCCGAGCCCGCCACCACCTGGGAGAACCCCATGGGCACGGACGGCTTCGAATTCATCGAATACGCCGCGCCCGACCCCCAGGCGATGGGTGAGCTGTTCGAGCGCATGGGCTTCAAGGCGATTGCCAGGCACCGCCACAAGGCGGTGACGCTGTACCGCCAGGGCGGCATCAACTTCATCCTCAATGCCGAGCCCGACTCGTTCGCGCAGCGGTTTGCGCGCCTGCATGGCCCCAGCATCTGCGCCATTGCCTTCCGGGTGCGGGACGCCAAGGCGGCCTACGAGCGCGCGCTGTCGCTGGGCGCCTGGGGCTATGCCGGCCAGGCCGCGCCGGGCGAGCTGAATATCCCGGCCATCAAGGGCATCGGCGACTCGATCATCTATTTCATCGACCGCTGGCGCGGCAAAAACGGCGCCCGCGACGGTGACATCGGCAACATCGGCTTCTACGACGTCGATTTCGAGCCCCTGCCCGGCGCCGAGCTGAACCCGGTGGGCTACGGCATGACGGTGATCGACCACCTGACGCACAACGTGCACCGGGGCCGGATGGGCGAATGGGCCGGGTTCTACGAGCGCCTCTTCAATTTCCGCGAAGTGCGCTATTTCGACCTCGAAGGCCAGCAGACGGGCATCAAAAGCAAAGCCATGACCAGCCCCTGCGGCAAGATCCGCATCCCGATCAACGAAGAGGGCAACGACAAGGCCGGCCAGGTGCAGGAGTACCTGGACCGTTATCACGGCGAGGGCATCCAGCACATCGCGCTGGCCACCGACAACCTCTACGACACGGTCGATGCCCTGCAGCTGGGCGGCATGAAGCTGCTGAGCACCAGCGACACGTACTACGAGCTGCTGGATGGGCGCATCCCGGGCCACGGCGAGGACCTTGACGCGCTGCGCCAGCGCAACATCCTGGTGGATGGCTCGCCCAGTGAACTGCTGCTGCAGATCTTCAGCGAAAACCAGCTCGGGCCCATCTTCTTCGAGTTCATCCAGCGCAAGGGCAACGAGGGTTTCGGCGAGGGCAACTTCAAGGCCCTGTTCGAGACCATGGAGCTGGACCAGATGCGTCGCGGCGTGCTGACGGCCTGAGCGCAACCCACAGGAAACCCGGCGACCTCACACCCAGTCCGACAGCACCGCCTGCGTCTGGGACCACCGCTCGCGCAGCCGCTGCAGGCGAGCGATGGCGTCCGCGGGAACGCCCTCGCGCGCATCGATTTCCAGCTGGTCACTTTCGGCCTGCAAGGCTGAGGCGCCAATGTTGCCGGCCGCGCCCTTGAGCGCGTGTGCCGCCGCCGCGAGGGCGGCTGCATCCTGCGCGGCAATGGCCGCCTCGAGCGCGGCCAGCCGACGCGGGGCCTCGGCGAGGAACATGCCGATCACCTCGCGCGTCAGGGTCCGGTCATCATCATCAAACTCGCGGAATTCTTCCAGCCGGCTGAAGTCCATCAGCGAAGACGAACCGCTGGCGGGGCGCGGCACGTGCGACGAAGCGGACAGCTGGTCGCCTGCGTCCGTTGGCCCCGGGTCCGGCCCGGGTGCCCATTTTTCCAGCGCTTGCGCCAGCGCAGCCACGTGCAGGGGCTTGGTCAGGTAATCCACCATGCCGGCGGCCAGACACCGCGCCTGATCCTCGGGCAGTGCGGCAGCGGTCAGCGCGATCACCGGCGGCGCCCTTTCGCCCCAGGCCGACTGGATTTGCCGGGTCGCCTCCAGTCCGTCCACGTCCGGCATGTTGACGTCCATGAGCACGGCGCCGAACGGGCGACCCCGCGCCATCGCACGGGCCACCGCTGCCACCGATTCGCGGCCATCGGCGGCGGTTTCGAAGTCATAGCCCAGCTTGCGCAGCATCGCCGTGGCCACTTTCAGATTGACCACGTTGTCATCGGCCACCATTACCGTCACCTGGCGGCGGGGCTCCGCCGCAGGCCGTGGCGAGGGCTCCAGCAAAGAATGGTCGGACGACATGCAGCGTGCGAGCGTGGCGCAGAGTTGGGCCTGACGGGCAGGCTTGAGCAGCCGCGCATCAAACAGGCGCGCATTGTCGTCGCCCGACGGCATGAAGCCCGAGCTCAGCAGCACCAGTGGCAGGTCACGCCATTCGGGCCGTGCGCGCAGGATCCGCGCCAGGGCCACACCATCCATCTCAGGCATGTGCATGTCGGTGACGACCAGATCGGGCAGCCAACCGGCCGACTCGCCAGGAAGGTCCCGCTGTTCCAGCCAGCGCAGGGCCTGCGCGCCAGACTCGGCAACGGCAACCTCCATGCCCCAGAGTTCGAGCTGCCGACGCAGGATGCGCAAATTGGTCGGGTGATCGTCGACGATCAGTGCACGGCTGCCCCGCAGCAGGCCGGCGGCGGCGTCCATCCCCGCCGGCGCGAGAGTCGTCAGACGGGCGGGCAGGGTGAACCAGAAGGTTGAGCCTTTGCCGAGTTCGCTGTCGACACCAATCCGGCCGCCCATCAGTTCGACCAGGCCCAGGCAGATCGCCAGCCCGAGGCCGGTGCCGCCGTACTTGCGCGTGGTGGAGGCATCCACCTGGCTGAAGGCCTCGAACAGAGAGCCGACGCGGTCCGCCGGGATGCCAATGCCGCTGTCCTGAATCCGGAACTCGATCACCGCCTGGCCATCGGCACCCGGGCCGTCCATCAGCCGGGCATGCACCGTCACCTCACCACGGGCTGTGAATTTGACCGCATTGTTCACCAGGTTGATGAGAATCTGGCGCAAGCGCGTGACGTCGCCCACCAGTGCGGCCGGGAAGCCCCCATCGCCGGGCTCCGGCATGTCAATGATGAGTTCCAGACCCTTTTCCCGTGCGCGCGGCGCGGCAATGTCGCAGGCTTCTTCCACCGCGTTGCGCAGATCAAACGGTTCGGTCTCAAGCTCCAGCTTGCCCGACTCAATCTTCGAGAAATCCAGGATGTCGTTGATGACCGCGAGCAGCTGGTCGCTGGAGACCCGGATGGTCTGAAGGTAGTCGCGCTGTTCGGGGTCCAGCGGCGTTTCTGCCAGCAGCGTGCTCATGCCCACCACCCCGTTGAGCGGCGTGCGGATCTCATGGCTCATGGTGGCCAGAAATGCCGCCTTGGCCCGCGCCGCGGCCAGCGCCTCTTCGCGTGATGCGCTCAACTCGGCCGTGCGCTGCACGACCCGCGTTTCCAGAGAGTTGTTGGCCTCCTGCAGCGCGAGCGCGTCAGCTTTCACCTGTTCCCGAAAGCCCTGCAACAGCTGCGCGCTGTCATGGAGCACTTCGGACAACACCCGCACCTCCCGAATATGCGTGTCATGGTCAATCACCGGCACCTCGCCGCGGCCGAGTTGCCCGGCAGCCTGGCTCAGGCGGGTCAGGCGCTGGCCCACAGCACGCGCGATGAGCCACGCCAGCGCAGTGCCCAGCAACACCAGCAGTCCGATGAGGCCGAGCGCCATGCTGCGGGCCTGGAAAATGGTGCCGGTGAAATCGGTTTGCGGCGCCGCCACGACCAGGGTCCACCGCAGGCCCAAGTCCTCGCCGAACGGGCGCTGCACCATCAGAAGGGTTTCGCCCGTCACGGGCACGCGCTGCACCGCCTGGTTGTCGGCCACCACGTCGGCTCGTCGTTCGGCCCGTTGTGCTTCGAGGGCAGCAAAGCTGGCGCGAATGACCGGATTGCCGCTTTCACCGGGGCTGCGCCGCACCGTCTTTCCCCCTGTCGCCTCCACAAAGAGCTCGTCACCCGCCGAACTGGCCACCAGCGCGCCCTGCTCGTCCACCACAAAGGCCGCCCCATGAGCACTGATGCGTTGCGTCCGCAACGCATCAGTCAGCTGTTTCAGAAAAAGGTCTACGCCGAACACGCCCGCGACGCCACCGTCCGGGTCATACACCGGCTGGGACAGGCTGACCACCAGCTGCCGCCGTTCTTCGGACACGCGCACAGGAGAAAACACCCGCCCCTTGGCGTCAGCCGCACCGACGTACCAGGCGCGGGTGCGCGGCTCAAAATTTCGCATCTCTGTCGACGCCGGCCGGCCACGTTCGCCCGGACGGCTGGCCAGGAAG
>Ga0116175_1002641_pt1 | contig 10664 bp, 11 predicted proteins | sample AD_UKC125_MetaG_FD_89802 | JGI IMG/M metagenome (GOLD analysis project Ga0116175, IMG submission 89802) | Active sludge microbial communities of municipal wastewater-treating anaerobic digesters from USA - AD_UKC125_MetaG | ecosystem: Engineered > Bioreactor > Anaerobic > Digestate | place: USA... | reverse complement strand
CCCGGCCAGCGGGTAGAATCCCGGCCAGCCTTCGGAGACGTGGGTGAGTGGTTTAAACCAGCAGTCTTGAAAACTGCCGACGGGTAACCGTCCGTGAGTTCGAATCTCACCGTCTCCGCCAGATCACCAGGAAACAAGCGCCTTTCGGGGCGTTTTTTCTTTTTTTCTACCAATTTTTCTACCAATCAGGGTAGTGCTTGGAAACGTCAATTTGCCGGTCTTTTGGTGACCAGGCAACTCAGGATGGCACGTGTTTGAATCGCCTTATGCTGAGGAATGGCCTTTGCACTGCTTCTTTGCGCGCTTGTCGTGTTCGGCGTTGGGGTAGTCCATTGAACTGGTTCCCGACTAGTTCTTTGCCCCAATTTCTTTGCACGAATAGTTAAGTGGCCGCTTTAGGGCTTTGCATGCCGATCTAAAGGAATCGAGGTAGCCGCATGCGATCGATCCGAACGACAGATTTGCAGCGATTGCGGTCCTTCAGAATCTACCTACAAGCTTGCGCTGAGTTGATGCAAGCGGCCATTGGAGTACGGCTACACGCGTTGTGCCGAACGACCGCTCACTTGGTCGTACAAAACAGGTGGGGCATTTCGTCGTGAGTTTTCAGAGGGCGTGGAGTGCCAGCCGCTTCAGCGCCTTCAGATCGAGCAGCAAAATGCCGCGATAGCTGACCTGAAGCACACCAAGACCCTCCCATTGCTTCAGTACTTTGTTGACGCTCTGCCTGGACACGCCCAGCATGTGCCCGAGACCCTCCTGAGAAACATCGAGCGCAACGCTTACGCCCTGCCGAGCGTGCGGGTTCTCCAGAGTGTGTGCCTCCAGCAACTTGCGGGCCAGCCTCACGGGTAAGGGGTCCAGCACAGCGCCGTCCATGCGGTCCAAGGTTGACTTGTAGCGCAGGCCCATTAGGCGCAGAAACTGCAACAGGAAATCCGGGCGATCGTCCACCAAGCGATGCAGTGTTTTGGCGGGCAGCACCAACAGATCGCTTTGCACCACGGCGAACGCGTCGTGTGCACGCGCCTGTCCTGAAAAAACAGACGCCTCGCCGAACCAATGCCCAGGAGTCACCAACCCCAACACCGCTTCCCGCCCGCTGACGCTGGTCACGCACAGGCGCGCCAGGCCGCGTTCGATACAGAACATCGCATCAGGCGCCGAACCGCGCGCAAAAAGCAGTTCCTTCTTGGCCAGCCGTTGTCGCCGCGCGTGCTGCCGCAGCAAGGCGTCTAGCTCGGGGTCCAACGCACCCACCGAGCCGGCCGTTAAATGGTCGCGGGGGGTGTTGGCGCTTTGCTTCACGGTTGAGCGTAGGCCGACCACGGTGCGTGTTGCGCTGCCCCAGCCTTCAGACCGACAGGAACTGGGTCACCAGCCGGTTGAATTTGTGGGCTTGCTCCACATGGGGTATGTGTCCGCAACGCCCCAAGACGTGCAAATCTGCCTGCTGCATGCGCACGGCCATCTGGATGCCGATGTCCAATGGCACCACCCGGTCTTCGCTGCCCCAGATCACCAGCGCAGGCGCTGCGATGTCACACAACCTGTGTGCCACGTCGCCAAACTGTTGGGGATACTGGGCAAGACTCATGCTGAAGTTGTCCAAGTGCTCTGGCCGCGATTGTGCTGCGACAACCATTTTGTGAATGACCGCGTCAGTGTATGGCGCCGGGTCACAGACAACCGCGTCTATGAATCTTCGCATGTTTTCGGCGGTAGGCGACCGATAGAACGCCAGCATCAACCGGACGCCCTCGGGCTGCGCCGGCTGAAAGCTGCTTCGGCCGCCGGTGCCTCCAGCCACCAGCACCAGCTTGGCTACGCGTCGGGGCCACTGCAAGGCGAAAGCCACTGCGCTGTGGGCGCCCATGGAAGCGCCCATCACGTGGACAGGCTGCTCGACGCCTGCCGTCTGGAGCACCGCAGCGAGTGCCCTCGCATTGAGCGAAGATCTGTCCTCCAGACACAAGACCGGTGCACTGCGCCCCCATCCTGGCAGATCCGGGCAGATCACTCGGTGTCCTGCATCCACCAAGGCATCGCGGTTGGCGGCAAAGCTGGACCATCCTGTTGAGCCCGGGCCGGACCCATGCAGCATCGCCACGACGGGGCCTTGTGTCAGGCCGGGTGCTGAATCGGTGTAGTGAATCGCCAGCAAACGCCCGCCGTGTTCCAGAACAGCACGCTGTGAAGCCCCATCTTCATTCAAAGGTGTTCCGGCCGGAGTTCTGCAGGGTACAGCAGCCTGTTGCATGACACCGTGCCTACTGGGTTACACGGATATTGCCCGCCTTGGCGATCTTGGCGTAAATCGCTGCGTCCGTCTTCAACTGCTGCAGAAATTCCTCAGGCGTACCGCCGCCAGGCAACACACCCAAGGTCTTGAATTTCGCCAGGATGTCCGGCATGCGCAGAATGCTGCTCACCTCAGCGGCCAGCTTCTGTGCAATGGCCGGTGGCGTGCCGGCAGGCAGGAACAGGCCGTGCCATCCGACCGTATCGAACGAGTGGTAACCCATTTCTGTGAATGTCGGCACATCGGGCAATTCGGGGATGCGCTTGGGGCCGGCCACCGCCAAAGGTCGCATGGCCTTGCTGTTGGGCAGCGCCGACGGAATGTCAATGAAGGCGCTGGGCAGATGCCCACCGGACAAATCGGTCACCATGGGTGCCGATCCCATAAAAGGCACGTGCGCTATGTCGAGCCCGGCTTGCTGCTTGAGCAACTCACCGTGCAAATGGGCGCCACTGCCGATGCCGTAGCTGCCGAAGCTGTATTGAGCAGGACTGGCTTTGGCGAGGGCGAGGTACTCCTTGAACGACTTGGCTGGCGATGTGGTGGGCACCACAAACAGGTTGTTCGTCTGCAGCGTCATTACGACTGGCGACAAATCTTTGAGGGGGTCGAAGGGGGGCTTCTCGAGAACGGCGGGCAGTTGGATCAACACCGTGTTGTGGACCAGCACCGTGTAGCCATCTGCGGGCGCCTTGATCACCGCTTGTGCGCCGATGATTCCCGATGCGCCCGGCCGGTTGTCGATGATCACCGGCTGGCCCCATGCCTGCTGCAGCTTCTCACCAATCATGCGCGCCACCGCATCCGATGCGCCACCCGCGGGATAAGGCACCACAAATTTGATCGGGCGGCTCGGATAGGCCGCTTGTGCCGTGGCCGACGACAAGGCCCAGGGGCCCAATGTGAGCAGCGAAAGCGCTGCCGCTTGAAATGCGCGTTTGCTCAGTTTCATGGTGATGTCTCCAGTTTTCGAGGATGGGCAGGGGGAAAAGGACAAGACGTTCACTGCGTAAGCGCAGACAAGATGCGGTCGCGCCGTTGTTTCAGCGCCGGGACCAGGTCGTAAGGCAGGTCCGGGTTGGTCTGGTTCAAGACGTGATCGATTCGAGCCTTCACGAGCGGAAGGGCTTCCGGACTTGGAAACACGTAGAAACGGTCATCTGCTACCGCTTCAAAGGTGATTTCGGCGACTGCATCGGCCGAGATGGCGCCGTTTTTCACCGCCTGCTGGGCAGCGGCGCGTGCGGCTAGCTGGGATTTGGTCAAGGGTGCCGCATCCAGCAGATGCGCTGGGCGGTTTCGATCGGAGTGGCCAATCTCCGTCGACACATAAGATGGGCATAGCACCGCCGCGTGCAGTTGTGGCGTCACCAACTGCAGGTCGTGCCGCAGGCATTCGGAAAGGGCCACCACCGCGTGCTTGGAAACGCTGTAAATCCCCATCCCAGGGGCCGTGAGCAGACCTGCCATAGACGCTGTGTTGACAATGCAGCCCTCGTAGCCGGGATCTGCGGCAGCCGAGGCGACCATCCTGGGCGTGAAGCTGCGAATGCCGTTGATGACACCCTTGAGGTTCACGCCCAGCAGCCAGTCCCAGTCTTTTTCAGTGTTCTCCCACACCAATCCACCCGCGGTCACACCCGCGTTGTTGAACAGGAGATGGACCTTGCCAAAACGATCCATGGCCGCTTGTGCGAGTTGATCGACGGCCGATGCATCAGACACGTCAATGACAATGCCGATGACCTCCGCACCATCGGATCGCAGACTGTTCACGGTTTGGTTGAGCACGCTGGCTTCGATGTCTGCCAGCACAAGCCTCATGCCGCGCCGAGCAGCGGCAATTGCCAGCGCCTTGCCCAGGCCGGCGCCGGCCCCGGTGATGACAGCCACGCTGTCCTTGAATTGCCTCATGTGAACACTCCAGACTGCCGACGTGAGCCGAGCAAGGTTGATACGGGCTCAGTAGCCGTAGGAAAAAACGGGATCGGTCAGATCGATGGTCGGCAGCACCTGACTTTCGTACAGGTAGTCCTGGCTGTGCTGCCATTCGGGCTTGTCTCCGCGCTTGGGCATGCGGTCCAGTCCGCGCAGCAGGTAGCCTGCGTTCAAGTCCTCGGTATCCACCCAAGGCTGGATAGACATACCGGCATCCGAGGGCCGCAGCTTTGGGGCCACACTCCTGGCCTGGCTGGCCCGCATGTGGTCCAGCAAGTTGCAGACAAAGGTGCCAATCAGCTCGGCACGCAGCGTCCAGCTGTAGCGGCCGTAGCCATAGACCCAAGCCATGTTCGGCACGCCCGTGAACATGATCCCGCGGTAGCTCACTTTTTCGGCGAAATCCACGAGCTGTTCGTCAACAGTGAAGGGAATCTCCCCCATGACAGACAGGTCGAAGCCGGTGGCGGTCACGATGACGTCGCAATCCAGACGATCGCCCGACTGGAGGCGGATGCCTGTTTCGTCGATTTCAGCAATGTGATCAGTCACCACCGAGGCTTTGCCGCCTCTGATCGCCTTGAACAGGTCGCCATCGGGCACAAATGCCACGCGCTGTTGCAGCGGTTTGTACGGGGGCGTGAAGTGCCGCTCCGCATCAAATCCTTCCGGCAAGCAGGCTTTCACGCCGGCAATCAGCTGGGCCTTCAGTCCATCCGGATTGGAACGAGCCCGGTCGATGAGGTCGGCCCGGTCGCGCACCACTTTGCGCCGCATGATTTCGTGAATCCAGGCTTCATCGATTTCCAGCTTGCGCAGTTCTTCTGCCAGTGCATCCGCGTTGCGCCCGGTCGCGAAGAAGGTGGGCGTGCGTTGCAGCATGGTCACGTGCCCACATTGATCGGCCAGCGACGGGATCAGCGTGGCAGCCGTCGCGCCGGAGCCAATCACGACCACACGCTTTCCCGACAGATCCACGTTGTCTGGCCAATGCTGCGGGTGGATCACATCGCCTTTGAAGCGCTCCAAGCCTGGCCACTTGGGTGTGTAGCCCTTGTCGTGTCTGTAATAACCTTGGCACATCCAGAGAAAACTCGCTTCAATCTGCTTGGACTCTGGCTCGGCGCCATGCTCGGAGTCCGCTGTGACGTCAAGTCGCCAGGAATGGGATTGACTGGACCAGGCCGCCGATCGAACCTTGTGGCGAAAGCGGATGTGAGGTGCCAACTCGGCGTCCTCAATCACCGAGCCGAGGTAGTCGAGTATTTCTTCTCGTGAAGCGATGGGCTTGCTGGTCCACGGCTTGAACTGGTAGCCAAAGGTGAAGAGGTCGCTGTCGGAGCGTGCACCCGGGTATTTGTGGATGAGCCAGGTGCCGCCATAGGAGTCCATGGCGTCCAGGATCACAAAGCTCAGTTCTGGGCACCTCTGACGCAGCATGTAGGCGCACCCAATGCCGGAGATGCCCGCTCCGACGATCACCACATCAAAACGCTCGATGGCCGCTGAGTCGGTCGAAACCGCGCTGTTCACCTGCATGTGTTGTCTCCATGGGTCGGGCGTCTTTTGCGCCCCGTCTGGAGAAATTATGTTGAGCGTGCCAACACAAGACTGTCGCCTTTTAGCAGTCTTTCAAATACTCAATCGACGAGTCGAGATAACACCACTCACGACTTTCCTCTGAGCTCGAAGGCTAGGGCAGCGGGTGGCCCACCACATGAACGACGCACGAATTTCAAGTTCGATACGGCTCAGGCTACCGACGCAAAGGAGGTCGGATTGAAGTTGGAGCGATGGACATCGCTTCTACGCAGGTCCAGCTGCCGTTTTTATAACGTGCTCGAATCCGCGCAGACCAGTGACTGTTTTGGGCGGTCAATCGGCTGTTTGATTTTCAGCCTGGTGAATGACCGGTTATCAACCGGTGACGGCGGTGATGGCGGTGATGCCGGTGGACAAATCAGAACTCGATACACCTCGCCAGAAGTGCTATTTCCGCTATTCAGTAGCGGAAATAGCACGAATAGCAACTCAAGTCGGCATCGAAATCCAAGAAACGGTGATTTGAGAATGAAGCTCATGCCGTCAGGAGGCACCCGTCCTTCTGCGTTCGAACCGCCTGTCGTCGCAGTTCCGAAGTGACCTGCTGCCCCGCCCCCCCCAACCGGTCGTACCAGATTGAAGCTAGTGAAGTCCGTCAACCACCAGAAGAATGACGGACATGAAGCAAAGCAGATTCAACCAAAAACAGTTCAGTGGGTTCCTGCGGTAGGTCGCTGCGGCTTGCCTGTCAAATTGCTGCGCCGCAGCAGCGGCTTCAGCGACGCCACGTTTTTTCAACTGGCGCACCAAGGCCGTCGGCATGCAAGTCTGCAAGGCCAACCGGCTGGGAGAACTGGTGTCCGGAAATGCCAAGCTCAGGCGCCTGTTGGCCGAAGTCCGCATGGACACGCAAGCGCTCAAGAGAGTTCCAGGCGTGAAGCACGAACCCCGCAAGCGCCGGCAACACTGACGAGAAGCCTAGAACAATCCGACATCCCTGCGGAGCGCTGTCAAGTTGCGCCTTCGGGTCGAATCAGAATTGCCCCATTGAACGGGTTCGGCTTGCATCGAGTTGTTCCACTCTACACGTCCGTATTGAGACCTGTCGATGTCGTAGAAGGCGGAGGATTCGGCCACAACAACTTGACCATGTTGGTTCTACCGACCTTGTAACATACGATGTACCCGTTCCATCTCAAAAGCTCTAGCGCGCATTCTCGACGAACCTTGTCGCCACGGAGGGCATTCGGCCCGGATTGGCTCACCCAGTTTCGCTTGAAATCGTATTGGTAAGGATTCGATGGCACGTGTTGCCAGAGGAACGCAAGAAGCTCTTGCGCGTCCTGAATACGTTGCAAAGCGGTCCTGTCCTGCCCGAACAGGCGTTTGAACTCGTTCAAGAACCAACTGCTCAGCTTGATGGCATTGTCCATTGTCTGCCCAAAGATTGGATCGGTCTCTGTTGGAGCTTCCAGCAGGTGAAGCAGGCCAGCCAGGCGCGTAGCCTGTTCCGGCGCCTTGACCGCAGCCGCCGGAATGGTCGAATAGACGCCGCCGGGCCGGCATCCTTCTTCGCAATAAATGGCAAATTCTTCCAAGCTTTGGCGGGCGGATCCACTTAGCGCAATCGTCCTACGCGGCCCAACCGGCGAATCCAACAGCCCGGCAACAATCGCATGAAATCTGGTAAGAGCGCGACTCTCCACCGGACCCGTGTTTGGCGGGCGATACCCCAGTTTTGAAGGGGGATCGCAGACGAGGAAGCGCGGAAGAAAGCCGCTGTTCATCGCCTCATTTCCATGCTTCTTAATGAACGCATCCAAAGACTCAGGCTGAATCATGATGAATGCGGTGAGACGTTCCTTGCCTGTCAGGGACACGGGAGGCTTGCTTACGCGATTTATGTGCTGAGGGTCACCACTCCAGATGGCGTTTAACGGAGCGAACAGCTTTGACACCGTTCCGCCAAAGAAATTGGTTCCCTCCGTAGACAAGACTCCCACGGAGGTTATCCCGTCACCAATGGTGTCGAACAGGGCCTCTCGCGAAGTGTCTTCAAGACACATGCGTGACAAGCGCGGCGCCTGGGGTTCACGCTGGCCGAGATCAAGACTTTGGGGGGCATCTCCACTGATGCCGAGCGGCCGCAGCAGTACAACGGCCTGTACAAGGTAGTGATCCTCAAGCTGGCCAGTGCGTTTTTCGCCCAGGCGGAACTCGACCGCCGTCTGAAGTCCTGAACAACTTCGTCGATCAGCATCGACAGGCCTATGGGGTCGAGTCGATCTGCAAAGTGCTGCAGATCGCCCTGTCAGGCTACTGGCGTCACGCCGCCCATCAATGCAATCCCCATCTGCACTGCGCCCGTGCCAAGCGAGACGATGCCCCTGTTCTACAGATTGAGCGCGTCTGGCAAGCCGACAAGCGGGTCTACGGTGCAGACAAAGTCTGGAAGCAGACGAACCGGGAAGGGGTTGGCATTGCACGCTGCACGGTGGAACGATTGATGAAGCGTTTGGGTATCGAAGGGGGTACGCTACGGCAAGGTAATACGCACCACGGTTAGAGACATGAAGACGCCGTGCCCACCGGACCGGGTCAATCGCATCTTCAAAGCCGATCGACCCAATAAGTTGTGGGTCTCTGACTTCACCTACGTCTCGACCTGGCAAGGCTGGCTGTACGTGGCCATTGTGATCGACGTGTACGTCAGGCGCATCGTGGGCTGGAGGGTGAGCAGTTCCATGCACACGGACTTCGTTCTGGATGCCTTGGAGCAGGCGCTGTACGACAGACAGCCGCAACGCGATGGTGCATTGACCCACCATTCCGACAGAGGGTCGCAATACGTCAGCATTCGATACAGCGAGCGCCTGGCCGAAGCTGCCCTTGCGGGATGGTTATGGAATTGATGCCTTGCTAAATCAATGTGATGACGGTGGAACCACCGGGTCTGTCAAACGGGTAGGGAAGACCAAGCAGATCAAGGTCGGCACCACGCAGTATTGCAACCAAGCGACAGGTACCTACAAGCTGAAATAGGTGGCTTCCCAAGCCTGCGTGCCTGAGTGTTCGGTCTGGAGCAAGCAGATTTGGTAGTGGTATTTCGGGGACTAGTCTTTAGCACCCAGCCAGCCAACAATTCGAGCGAGCCGAGGCCCGCCTGAGCTACCACACTACGCCGCCTTGGCTAAATCCATCCTCATCATTGTCAGCAGCGAACCGCAGGGGATCACCGGCAATGTGACCGTCGGCTTTGTGGAGCCCATGCAACGGACCAGCCGTCGGCTTGGGAGAACTTGCTTCATTTTCAGTTGAAGAACCTTAGCGGACTTCCACATATCCACCCCTGTCGCGTTCAAAGTGCCCATGGCGGCCACACCCGCTCGCTGGGGGGCAGGCAAAGCAAAGCAATCCTGGCATCCGCCTGCATCTGCGCCTTGGATGGGCAAACGATCAGTACGCACTATCTTTCAACAAATGCAGCGCCATGGCGTGATAGGCAGGCAACGAATGCGGGTCGATGCCCAGGTTCCCGGCGATGTGATGGGAGGCGTAGCGTGCAATCACCATTTGCGCCATCGGATCAACGTAAATGGCCTGTCCATGGATACCACGGGCCATGTAGGCCCCATGGCTGTTGTGCGAGATCCACCACATGTTGCGGTAGCTCCAGCCTGGCAGGGTGTGATAACCGGCCGGGGCAAACTTGAGAGGATCCGCACCGTTGCGGATGTCATCAATGACGGCTTTGGGAATCACCTGCTGCCCCATGGCCATTCCATCATTGCGCATCAATTCGCCAAAACGGGCGAGATCTCGCAGGCAGGTGTTCAAGCCGCCGCCGGCAAATTCCGTGCCTTCTGTATCAATGGTGATAAAGGCATCGTGTTCGGCACCCAGTCGACTCCAAATTCTTTGCGACAAAAGTTGTGCCAATGACTGGCCCGTGATGCGCCGAACAATCCAGCCTAGGGTGTCGGTGTTAATGGTCTTGTACGAAAAGCTTTCGCCATGCTTGCCCAGCTTCTTGACGGTCTGAAGAAACTCATAAAAACTCTGCGCGCCCTGGTAATCGGGCGGTCTGGGCAACAAGCCACCGGCGCGGGCATGAGCCCAAATTTCAGCATGAGGGTCGGTGTAGACCTCGCTGTACTGCAATGCCGTTGTCATGTCCATCACCTGTCGAACCGTGGCATCGCCGAAGGCACTCTTTCCAAGTTCCGGAACATAGTGCGCAACGTTTTCGGTGTCATCAAGCAGGCCCTCGTGAACCAGACAGGCAGCGATCGTGCCGATGAACGACTTGGTGACGGAGAAGGCAATATGCGGCGTATCAGCGTCGAGCGCGCCCCTGTAGCGTTCGTAAACGATATGTCCTTTGTGCAGCACCACGATGCCGTCGGTGTAGTTTGCTGAAAGGGATTCGGCCCAGGTCATGTTTTTGCTGCTGCCGATGGGCATAAACGAAACAGCATCCAAGTCCGGCCGGTCGGCGCGAGGAAGGGGTGCCACCAAGCCTGAACCACGGGATATGTTTTTGCTGGGAACCAGTGTTCGATAGTTGCTGTTGGCCCATCGGTTTTGCGGAAACTTGAGCATGCTTCCATCGGAAAAGCGAACCAGCTTCTCTTGAGGCGGTGGCGAGCCCATCATCCAGCCCATCAGGAGAGGGTCGGACTGCGCGGCGTCTGGCAGCGCTGATTCGGGCGTTATTTTTGTGTCCATGCTGTGTCGGGTGAAAGAGGGTTGAAAAAAGTTGGAATGCCGTGGTCCGAACCAGCCGCCGTGCCGTGTTTCCATGCTTCAGGCATGAGCTTCACGACAGGCGCAGGAGCCTGAAAACCTTCCTTGAGGCCCGCAACCATTGTCAGATGTTTGT
>Ga0116175_1002640_pt1 | contig 10665 bp, 9 predicted proteins | sample AD_UKC125_MetaG_FD_89802 | JGI IMG/M metagenome (GOLD analysis project Ga0116175, IMG submission 89802) | Active sludge microbial communities of municipal wastewater-treating anaerobic digesters from USA - AD_UKC125_MetaG | ecosystem: Engineered > Bioreactor > Anaerobic > Digestate | place: USA... | reverse complement strand
CACATCCGTGGGTGCCCGGCTTGGTTGACACCGAGCTCATATCCCGCCGCAGCACGTCGTCACGGGTGGAGCACCCGTTGTGGCCCCCGTCGACGTCGACGTCATCACTCCAGGCCGATCCGAAGACGCACCCGTGCCCGGCCTTGCACGACCGGTCAAAGCCGTCGGCCCGCACCCTCGAGGACACCACCACCAGCTGCTCGAGCGTGGCCAGCGCCGTGGTGCCCGAGGTGCTCGCAGCGGGATGGACCGCTGAGTCGCCTCCCGCGCCGATCGTGATCCCGACCGCAGCGATGATCGTCAGTACCAGCCCGCGCAGCCATCGACCCATGTCCCAGAGAAGGTCACCTAACGACACAGGTCGTGACGGATCTACCGGGGCTGCTGGTGGAGGACGATAACCCAGTGAATGTCGTCGGTTCGGCGCGTCAGCTCGTCAAGGATCCACTCCCGCGCCTTGTCTGGGGGGATGCCTCCAGTTCCTGCTCCGATCAGTGGCGTCGCGACGCTGAGGAGTCCGTGACTGGTTGCGGCCTCGCCAGCTGCTCGAACGCTGTCACGCACTGACCCTTCGGATGCACGCCACCACGGGTGCAGCCCGGCGACGTGGATGATTGCGCGGATCGTCTCCAACTCTCCGGCTCCGGTCACCACCGCCGTACCAGTCGGCATCCTCCCAACCGCTCGTAGGTCCGCCCATGGTTGCGGCCCAGTGCGCTTCTTCAGCTGGCCGCTTACTCCGCCCGAGGGCCACCAACGTGGCATGACGTTGATGTTCCAGGGGTTCACAAGAGCGTCCACCTCCTGCTGCATCAAGTCACCCTGAACGGTCGTGATCGTCATGGTCAGGCTCCGAGGGTGAGCGCGAAGAGGGCTCCGGCGACGATCGCTGGACCGAAGGCGAGGTGATCGTGGCGCCGGCCCCGGCGGGTCGCGAGGATCGCGCCGGCAATGAGGGCAGCCGCGGCGAATGCGGCCAAGGTCCCGACGTAGATCGATGGCCAGGAGTGCGCCCCCAGCACCGTCCCGGTCAGGGCGGCCAGCTTGACGTCCCCGAGCCCCATGGACGCCACGAGAGCCATCACCAGGTAGACCAGCCCCAAGACGACTCCCCCGATCGCTGCCCGACCCAAGGCGCCGGCCCCGGCATCCGCCAACACCAGCTCCGCGCCGAGCACCGTGAGCGTTGCCGCGGCCCAGACGAGCAGGATCCGGTCGGGTAGGCGGTGGACGTCGAGGTCGACGAGGGCGAGCACCACTCCCCCGACGAGATAGACCATCTCGGTGGCCGGGATCGCTGGGGTTCGTGGTCCGGTCACGACCAGCACGGTCCCCAGCGCTGCGGTGAGTGCCGGTGTGGCCCACCACCAGCGCAGGTCCAGACGGGCCTGGTCTTGGGGCTGGCGATAGCGGCCGCGCCGCTGCCACCCGGCCGCCGCCGTGGAGGCCAGGATCGCGGCGACTACCAGCCCCATCGGAGGATCAGCTCGCGGGGGGCCGCTGCTCGGCCGCGCGGTCGCCCCGGTCGCTCTGCTGGGGGTGCTGCGGTGCCGGTTCGCGCTTCACCGGTCGGTATGCGGCACCGCCGGCGAGGATCTCGGGGTGGACGGTGAACACCTCACGTCCCTGGGCGTCCTGGGTCTCGCTCATCACGGGTGGTCCTTTCCTTGATCGGCGGGCTCTGGGGTGATGTCTCGCAGCTGGATGACGACGCGGGTGCCGGTCGACCCGTCTGGGCTGCGCCAGGTGGCCTCATGGGAGCCGACCACCTCGAACTCCATCCCGCGAGGAAGTAGGTGGGCGGTGTTGTCCTGGGAGTCGGAGTGCCCGAGATAGACACCTCGTCGGGTGGCGATCTCGAAGACCGCGACCCGGCCGGCGGTGTCGCCGGCGGCGTACCTGGTCGTCTCGTGCAGCTGGTGGGTGCCGGCGGTGTACCGGTCGAAGGAGATCTGGTCGCCGGCGTGGAAGTTGTGCTCGACGAAGGCAGCCAGGTTGGAGTGGTTGATCTGGTAGGGCATCGCGACGTTCGCGTAGATCACGTGACCTCGGTCGTTGCTGCGCTCATAAGCCTGAATGGACCGGTCGACGCGACGCACCACCTGCTGCTGGGCGTCGGAGAGCGCCTGGACGTCGCCCGTGTTCTCGGAGAGGGCGTCATTGAGCTCGTGCCAACGCCGCGGGTTGGTCATCAGGGCTCGCTGCGCCTGGTACTGCGCCGCGGGCAGCTGACCCTGGACCCCGATCCGGGTCTTGGACCGGGCCTTCTTCTGTCGGGAGGAGAACGGGACCCGCTCCTGGTCGGCGGTGGGCAGTGACCGCTGCATGCGCGGATGGCCCAGCTCGGCGGTGGTCGCCCGCGGGCTGATCCGCTCCCGGTCTCTCTGCTGACGGGTCAGCCCGGGCATCGCCTCGGTCATCGAGTCCAGGTCCCGCAGGCCGGCTCGCGCCTCCCCCCGCGACTGCGCGCTCTCCGGGGAGACGATGTCGGCGAGCTTGGCGCCCACCGAACCGGAGCCGCGGTCGGGGTCGACGACGTAGTCAGGATCGCGTCGGCGGGGCATCAGTGGGTCCTCTCAGAGGCGGTGGCCTTGAGAGAAGGTGCGTGATCGGGCTGATCGGTGACGCGGCGCCGCCTGCGCCGACCGGCCCGCTCGGCTTCGCCGGTGCACGGCTGCGGACGCGCCAGCAGTAGTGCGGCGGTGCTCAGGTGGGTCTTGGGCGTGGAAGGCTCCACCATCCACGCCTGGGTGTACCCCTGCACCACTTGGTCATCGCCGGCCTCGAACCGCCACGGCTCCATTTCGGAGAGGACCTCATGGACCAAGACGGTGGCATGGAAGCGGGTGGGCACGGTGGTCTGGTCGATGACCTTCCCTCGGCGTTCGACCTCCTTGGCCCGGGACTCGACGTCGCGGAAGATGGCCAGCTGCCGGATCCGCAGCTGGCGGACGGGGATCTCCAGGACGACCACTCGATGCGGCTCCAACCAGCGCTGCCGCTCCCAGGCCGGTTTGACTCCCATCTTTCGGGGCAGCCTGAGACCGTCGATCGCCTTCAAGGCATACCGGGCCTGCTGCTCCTCCCTGGCCATCGTCTCGGCGGCAGGCTGCAACAGCGCGATCAGCTGATCACGTCGCCGGAGCGGGATGTGGGCGATCGACCGGCCATGATCGGCGTGCAGCCACCGTTGCACGGTGCGCCGAGACACCCCCATCGCCGCCGCGGCCGCCGCGGTGTCCGGCCCGCCGTCACTCGCGAACCCGAACCGCAGGCACATCACCCTGGCCACCCGCGCTCGGGTCCATGCCGGCCTGCTCATCGGACCCGGCCCGGGCGGTCGGTCCGGAGGATGACGGTGGTCATCGCCAGGACCCGCCGTGAGGCCGCTCGATCGTGATCGAGTCGACGTCGTCGAACTTCCAGTCGTTGAGGTACTCGCTGTCCCAGAAGCTGCTGGCCCAGGACATGAAGCCCTTCTCCCCGCCCTGCTCCCAGGCGTTGAGCATTGCCTCGGCGTCGGTTGGGTCCAGGTCCAGCTGGGTGACCCGCTTGCGCATGTAGTCCTGCCCGGCGGCGTGCGGACCCTGCATCCCGTCGATCGCGACGCGGGCCCCTCGGCTGGCGATCGCCTGCCGTAGAGGAGATCCGGCCAGTGCTGCCTTGCGGCCGGCCTTGGTTGTGGCGGCCTGGCGGGCCTTGGTCGCCAATGTCTTGGAGTGCTGACTTGACGGCCGCTGCCCGCTGCCGGTCTGGGCGGTCTTGACCCACCGTTCTACGGTGCGCCGGGAGACCCCGAGCTTGCCGGCGGCCCGGGTCAGGTCGATCCCGGACTTGGTCCGGCTGGAGGCTCCGCCCACGGCCATGAGCATGCCCCGCACGTCGCCGCCGACCTGGCCGGAGACGTCGGCCTGACGGCCGGTCAGCATGGAGAACAGGCTGGTGCGCAGATCTGCCATCACTCAGCCCCCCGGCTCCGCTCGACGATGGCGTCCTTGCCCTTGTAGGCGCCTCCGGTCAGGTGCGGCAGGTGATCCTCGAGTCGGGCGCTGCCCTCGACCTTGTACCGGCCGAGCTCACGGCCCAGGGACCGGTCCCCGCCCGGCCAGGACGCGACCGGGTCCGGGTCGGCCGAGGTGTACAGGACGGTGTCGGCGATGATCGCCACCGGCCACCGATCAGTCTCCTGGCCGATCTTGGCGACGCGACGCAAGATGTTCGTCCTGGCCTTGGCGATGATCATGTGCCGGCGGTCTGGGGCATACCCGCGCCGGTTGGCCATGTAGATCTTCGAGCCGAGCATCCCGATGGTGGGCGCGTAGATTGCCTTGAGCTGGTCGCGGGCGATCTGGCTGTCGGGGTCGTCGATGTCCAGCGCGGTGCGGGCGTCACGGACCCGCTCGTACCAGGGGTCGAAGACACGGGCGTGGTCGCTCCAGGTGTAGGCCTCGAGGATCTGTGGGTCGTAGTCCTGCTCGCGAGCGAACTCCAGAGCAGGAGTGGTGACCCAGCGGATCTTGCCGGCGTTGATCCCGCGTGGATCGAGAGGGTTGGGCACGCGCCAGTCCCCACCGTCAGGGATCTCGATCCGCCAGTAGCCCGGCACACGGGCCTGGAACGCGGTCCCCTCGGGATGGTGCTGAGGGACCCCAATGCCCAGCTCGAGACCGGCCACCCCGGCCAGGTAGGACCCAGACCGGTCGTAGGCGTGGACCCACTGATGCTGAGTGAGCTCGTCAGGGGTGGGCTGCCGGCACCACGAGATGTCGGTTTCGACATTGGGGATCTCGGCCGGCGGGCACGGGTCGAGCAGCTGGAAGAAGCGGTCTCGGTCCTTCCAGCGAAGAACTGTCATCAGGTCAAGACCGGTGGTCGACCCGGAGAGCTGGAACGGATGCCCAAGGGCGTCCGCGAGCAACCCGATCCGGCGGGCCAAGGTGGCGTGGTCGGGGTTGCCGGCGACCAGCGGCACCCCCTGGTCCTGACCCATGGCGGCGCGCAGCACGAGCCACACACCCTTCTGCTTGGGCTCGCGGGTGGTCCAGATCCTCGTCCACCGACCCAGAGCGTTGCCGTCGCCGCCGCTGAGGCTGTACCCGGCCTCCAGCGCTGCACGGACCCCGTCCGCGCCCTGGGTGACTTCGCGAGCGACCTTGTCGCGGTCGGTCTCGTTCGCTGCGCTGATCGTCGCGACGTCGATGCCCAGGCGGCTCGCCAGCCGGTCACCGATCCACACCTGCCCGGGCGCACTGAGGTACTTCGTGGCCTGTGTTCCCAGCTGGAGCCACTGCGCCAGCCGCATCAGGTCCCCAAGGTGGCTCGGTCCCTGCCCAGGCGTGGGCAGGTGCTCGCCGTTGCTGAGCCAGATGCCGTCCTCGTCGACCACTGCCGCAGCGGCCCTGAACGCGCCCTCAGCGACGTCCTCGAGGCGAGGCGGTGTCGTTGGCGGCGTGCTCGCGGTGGGGGTTTCCTCGGTGGGCCGCTCGATTGGGTCCGAGGCTGCGGGTGCCGGCCCAGCCTGTGCCATCGGCGCCGACGTGGGACCGGTCGTGCGGCCGGCGCGCTGGTCGGTGGTGGTCCGCTCCCAGCACGGCCCGTGACAGCGCTGGCCGGCGATGACGACGCCGCACCGTACCCCGCACACGATGCACGGTGCGGTGTCGTTGACCTCCACCCGCTCGGTCCACCCGACCTCGCCGGCCGCGTCGGTGACGGGACGAGATGTCCATTGCGGCTCCCGCATGGTCTCCTCCTGGTCCTCGACGGTGTCGTCCTCGGACGCTACGTCGGCATGCTGGGGATCGTCTACTGGGTGTGGGTCTTCGTCGGGTGAGAGCCCAGGCAGGACCGGTTCACGTGGCGGCTGGCGGTCCGATCCCTCGTCCCCGCTGTCCGGGCCAGAGCCCGTGGGAGGCGGGTCGTCGGCTCCGCTCTCGTCCTCGTCGACGAGCCGGTCGAGGCGCAGCACGACCATCCGTGCGGCGTCTCGGCCCTCGGCCGGCAGGCTGCAGTGCAGGGTGAAGCGCATCTTGCCGTTCTTCTCGCGCTCGAAGAAGACGACGTCCTCGTCGGCGAGTGCGCGAAGGGCGGTGGTGCGGTCGATCTGCAGCTGCTCGGCCTGGGTGGCCGACGCGGTCTTGATGACGGCCTCCAGGGCCGCCGACGGGCACATGATCACCCGACCCCGGTCGCGCACCCCCGGGTCGTGCATGACGTAACCCAGGCGTGTGCCCAGCCGTTCGACGCGGGTCTTGAGCGGGTTGCCGAGATTGTCCGTCTCGATCACCTGTCGTCGCCATCCCAGCTGACCGGCCAGCGGCCACGGAGGGCAGTCGCCGGTTCGGGCGTCGTCGACGAATGCCAGCCCCTGGCGCAGTGCGAACTGCAGCAGCTCGCGGACGCGGCCGCCAGTGGTTCGGGGCAGGTCGTCGTCGTGCGCGGCCCCGCCGGCCTCGATCAGGGCCTCGTTGACCCGCACCAGCAGGTCTCGCCGCTCTTGGGCGCTAAGAGCCCCGGCTTCGAGGAGGAAGTCCGTCATGGACACCCACCCGATCCACATGTGCGACAGGGCCGCTGCGGCCCGGATCGTCTGCCCGGCGCTGGCCATCTGCCGGGCGTACTCGTCGGCGATCGTCAGGTAGTGGCTGCGCCGGTTCTGCAGGTCGCCGGCGAGCCACTGGAGGAAGCTGGCCATGACGGCGGCCCTGCCATACCGCGAGTCGGGCTCGTCGAGAGGGAACAGCAGGCCGGTGTCGACGTCGCCGCGCCACAGGGGCACCACGAGCATTCGTTCGGCGCCGCTGCCCGGGCGAGGCATGACCTCGCTGGTGAACAGGGCGCTGGCCCGCGGCGGGGTGCCACCGAAGATGGATTGTCCGTCACGAGAGCTGCGGCCACGCTCCTCCTGGTTGTGCACCAGTCGGGCGCTCTCCTCGAGGTGCTTCTGTGCCTCGATCCAGCTCTTCGTGGGGGCGAAGTCATCGGCCCAGTAGAGGGTGTCCTTGGCGGCATACAGCTTCAGCCGCAAGGCGTTGAAGGTGTCTCCGTTGCCGCTCATCGAGCTGCCTGGCTTGGAGTGTTCCCACTTCTCCCCCAGGTGGTGCATGGCCTTGCTGGCCACGCTGGTCTTGTAGCTCCCCGGTGCTCCAATGAGGCTGAGGACCCACGGGTTGTGTCCGAGCACGGACCGGTAGACCTGGCCGAGCAGCGGCGCGGCGACGCGCTCGGGAAGGCGGTCGAGCATGCCGGCGGAGTGCTCGAGGAAGAGGTCCCGCAACCGTTGAGGGTCGGCGAGGGGGTCGGGCAGGTCGTAGCGGCGCATCACGTCGTCGAACTGGACTCGCACGTCCTGATGGCCGCTGGCCCCGATCGCCCCCCGGGCGTGCACGAATCGCCACTGCCCGTCGGGGAAGCAGCGCCACCCCGTGGCCCGGAAGAGGACCTCGTCGACGACGTTGTCGGAGACGGCCCAGATGGCCCGCTCGACAACGTCCAGGCCAGATCGACGGTGGTCGTAGTCGATCGGCCCGGGAAGGGACTTCAGCCACGTGCGGTCACTCCACGTGTCCTTGTCGATCCGGATCTCCATCAGCTCGCCGGTGACCGGGTCTGGGTACTCGATGCGGACCGCGAGCAGAGTCCGGGGCGCCCCGACCTTCTTCCGTTCCGGCGCGGCACGTCCCATCAGCGGGGGTGCCGCGACGTCGGCGGCCTCGGTCTCCTCGAGGTACTCCCGCGCGGTGACCTTCACGACGGTGGACAGGACGGTCTTGTAGTTGCCGTCCTCCTCTTCGTCACCCTCGGATCGCCGGTTGCGCGGCGGGTCCCACTGGACGATCTGCCCACCGAGGATCCGGAAGACGGGCGCGGTCGCGGGTCCCTTGACGGGGACCTCCTGAGGCTCCTCGTCCTCGGCACCGTGCAGTACGTGTGCGGTGGGGGGCTTCGCTCCCCCAGCCCCACTCGCCGCCGTCGCTGGCGCGGGAGGCGACGGCGGTCGGAGGGACGGCGGCACAGGGGCACCGACCCGGACGTGGGCCTGACGGGTGGCCTCGGTTGCGGCGTCCAAGAGCTCATCGGCACGGACCATCGCCTCGCCCACCCAGACAGTGCCCACCCGCAGGCCCTGGCCGTGGACCTTGTCGACGAGGTCCTTGAGCGCCTCGTGACGGATCTGAGCCTCCGTCACCCAGCGGGTGGCGCACCGGCGGTGTTCCTCCGCCGCCGGCCCCTGGGCCTGGTCGACCAGGGCCAAGTGCGCGTCAGCCTCCGCCAGCGCCTGGTCCAGCTGCCGTCGCTTCGCGGTCACAGCGCTGAGCTGGTGCCAGGTCGAGACCTCCAGGACGTCGACCGCCACCAGCTCCTCAACGGTGTGGTTGGCCTCGACGTGGTCGGTGAAGTCCGACTTCGGGGTCTCCACCGCAGGCAGCTTCAACGCCACCTGGGCCCCCACGGCCGTCAACTTGCGGTGCAGCTCCACGCCGCGGGCCCACCCGGTGTCGTCTCGGTCCAGCACGACAACCACTCGAGCGCCCTCGAAGCAGTCGACCAGCTCGTCGGGGAAGGACTTTCCCCCCTGGGCGTTGGTGGTAGCCACCAGGTCGAGCCGCTCGGCCGTGTGGACGTCCTTCTCCCCCTCCAGTAGCCAGACCGCGGTTCCAGCCTGGATGGCCGCACGCACCTGTGGCGCCCGGTACAGCACCGGGAAGAAGTTCTGCGGCTTGCGTCGGACCGTGCGCCCGGTACTGGTGACAAAAACCTGGGTGAACTGCTTGTGCCGGTCGCCCTCAGCGGTGCACTCCTCACGGATGACCTCCTGCACGAGTTGGCCGCGCAGGTCGACATACGGGTAGCGCTCCACCTCGGTCCAGACGTGCTCAGGCTCGGGTACCCCGCTGCGCGCGGCCTTCACGATCGGGGCGGGCAGTCGACCCAAATGCCCTCGTCGCTTGGCTGCCCGCCGGTTCTCCGGCGACTTGCCCACCCGCCCAAAGGCGCGATCACGCTCCGGCAGTGGTTCATCGAACAAGTCCGCCAAGGTCAGGCCCAGCGGGGTGACCAGGTCCTCGCCGCGGGCCTGGCAGCCGAAGCAGTGGAGCAGGACGAACCCGCCGCGGTTGCTGGCCTGCCAGGTGACGTGCAGAGATCCGGTCTTCTCGTCGTGTGCGGGGCAGCCGAGCATGTACTCGTGCGGGCGCATCTGCCGGACCGACAACCCAAGGCGCTGGACGGCGGCGACGACCCTGTCCAGGGACGATCGAGGCCCCGCGGACGACCACGGGGGCGGAGTGGGCTCAGTCACGTGTCACCCCCCGAGTGGGCTGACACGCCGAGGCGTGGCGAGGCCGAACTGTGAGTCAAAGTTCGGTATCCTCGCAGTGAGCGAGTGCACGAGATCCTTTCGTGAGTCGGAGTCGCCACCCCACCGAGCCGCCAAGCACTGGGGGTGGCGTTCTTCGTTTCTAGGGGCTTAGCCAGCAGCCCATAGCAAGTCCTGTCGTCCTGCTCCACCAGGGGTGGCGTAGTCCGGAACCCGCAGGTCATGCTCCCTAGCCAACAGTGCGCAGACGTAGTCGCTGAGCGACTCGTAACCCTCGCTCTGTGCGAACTGCCGGTAGAGCTCCCACTGGTCTTCAGGTACCCGAACCGTGATGGCGTGACGGTTGCCCTTTGGGCGGGTGCCAGGCTTGCGACGGTCCATGGGAAGTTTCTACCGCTGTCCTGATGCAGCATCGTGGACCCGACCCGAGGCGGCGTGTCGCGTGTGCTCTGAGGCGCAGTGAGGGTCACGCGAAGAGAAGGTGGGGCGCGGACGAGATCTGTGACAGCTGCTTCTGACGCCGACGTGACCCGCCTCTCTCCCGCGTCGGGGCGAGCCTAGGTATTCGGGGTGTCGTCGATCTCGAAGAGACGGTTGGAGGGCCCGTTTCCATAGCGCCACAGGGGCAATGGGAGGTCGGGGTCGGCGCCAGGCCCGCGGAGCATTCGCATGCCGCTGAGGGTCGGCTCCCACAGGCCCGCCCGCACGAGCCGCTGAACGGACTCCTCGTCGTTGCCGGCGAGCTCGTCGACGACGTCCGTGGGCACGAATCCGGTCCGGCCGTTGCGCGAGCTCCACAGGCCGCACTGGATCCAGAGCCCGAAGGCCGCCAGGCCCGCGGGCCCGGAGATCTCCGGGAGCTCGTTGACGTCGGAGTGCCAGTCGAAGGTGCCCACGGTTCCAGTGTGCCGCTGGCCTCGGACACACACCCCCCTCGTCGTCGTCGTGTGGTGGTCATCTCCCCTCGCGCGCGCATACGAACCCCGGCAGGTATTCGGTGGGAAGTGTGGGAAGTGAGTGCATCGCCGCAGGTCAGAGGCCATTTTACACTTCCCCCCGTGGTGGGAAGTGTGGTGGGAAGTGTGGTGGGAAGTGTGTTTAGAAGACGCTCAGAGCCCGGTTTCAGGCCCAAAAACGGGCTTGGAAAACGCTCCTGGAGGCTTGAAAAGCGCTCTTCCGGCGTTGGAAAACGCTCCCTGGGGCTTGGAAAACGCCCGTCCAGGGTTGGAAAACGCCACGCGCGAGCCGCTCCGTCTCGCCGGTGCACTGGGTGGGTCAGACCGCCAGGGGCAGGGGGAAGCGCTGCCCGGGATGCCGGCGGGGATCTTCGGGAAGGCCCCGGGTCT
>Ga0116175_1002638_pt1 | contig 10671 bp, 7 predicted proteins | sample AD_UKC125_MetaG_FD_89802 | JGI IMG/M metagenome (GOLD analysis project Ga0116175, IMG submission 89802) | Active sludge microbial communities of municipal wastewater-treating anaerobic digesters from USA - AD_UKC125_MetaG | ecosystem: Engineered > Bioreactor > Anaerobic > Digestate | place: USA... | reverse complement strand
TCGATAGCTCTCTTTTTTATGGCAAAAAAGCGGTTGAGGTTTTCAAGAAAACAAAAAACTTTCCATCACTACTTACCGTTTTAAACAACATTAGCAAAGCTCATAGAAAAAGAGGCGAATATGATAAAGCAATTGAGTATCTTTTTTCTATTATGAAAATTGCCGAAAAGCAAAAAAATGATTTTTGGATAGTAAACTCATACGTCAGTTTGTCTTTGAATTATCATGATTTTGAAATTTTTGACAAAGGAATTTATTATGGAAAAATTGCCTTAAAAAAATCATTAAAGTACAAAGAGGATGATAAAAATAATTTTATATATAATTCGCTAAATGCTATTGCAATCAATTTTGACGATTGGAATAAACCTGATAGTGCGTTGTATTATCATAAAAAGGTTTTCAATTATTTCAAAGGGAATGATACTTTACAAATTGGCGAAACCTACAACAATATTGGCAATACACTACTCAAGCAAAAAAAGTTTAAAGAAGCAAAACAATGGATTTTGAATTCTTTGGCAATCGCCAACAAGAAATTTGAACAAAATGGAGGTGTTAAAGACACGTATTATTATTATGATAGGGCAACATTGTTTACTAATCTGGCAACTATTTCTTATGAAACTGGAGATTATAGAGCAGCAGATAATTATTTTGCTAAAGCTTTTGAAAATGCCAAAAAATGTAATAATGCCGAAAAATTAAGAGATTACTATTATCAAAAATCTCTTTTCAATAAGAAAAGAAATAATCTAAAACAAGCAGTAGAAGATCAAGAAAACTATATAAATCTTCGTGATTCAGTATTTGCTCAAGAAAGAGAAAAAACATTTTCTGAACTTGAGGCAAAATATCAAAATGAGAAAAAAGAAAAAGAATTACTACTGTCCAAAAGTAAGGTTGTAGCAAAAGAAAACGAGATAAAGCAGAAAAACACTCAGTTTTTAATTCTTGCCCTAATAAGTGTTTCCTTGTTGATAATTGTATTTTTGGTTTATAAGCAGCACAAATTCAAAATTAAACAGCAAAAGCAAGAGTTTGACCTTCGAGAAGCTATTGCAAAAATTGAAACTCAAAATAAATTGCAAGAACAACGGTTAGAGATTTCGAGAGATTTGCACGATAATATTGGTTCTCAACTAACTTTTATCTATTCATCTGTTGATAATATCAAGTATGCATTTAATATTGTTGATGAAAAATTAAACTCAAAGCTTTTCAATATTAGTGATTTTGCTAAATCAACTATTATAGAATTCCGTGATACAATTTGGGCAATGAATAAAAGTGAAATTACTTTTGAAGATTTTCAAACGAGACTTCTCAATTTTATCGAAAAAGCCAAAATCGCAAAAGAATCGCTCCAATTTAACATTGATATCCCAAAAAACTTAAAGAACTACACATTCTCTTCAGTTGAAGGAATGAATATTTATAGAACTATTCAAGAAGCAATAAATAATAGCATTAAGCATGCAAATGCTTCTCAAATCAATCTAACAATAAATTCTGACGACAAAAATATAGATATACTAATTGATGACAATGGAAAAGGTTTCCAAGAAAATGAAGTTGATCACATCAATGGATTAAACAATATGCGTCAACGAATTAAGGATTCCAATGGAACTATTGAGATAAATTCAGCATTGAATGTTGGAACAAAAATAATTATTCATTTAGTAAGAAAGGACAACAATAAATAAGGCATTTGCCCTATTTTTCTATAATGAAAATAACCGCATATTTGCTTTGTAAGTGTGGTATTTACTATATAATAAGTAGAAACAAGGTTGTTTTTATTGTTGTCCTTTCTAAATCTTTTACTTATATGAGTAATTTTGATTTGGAAAGGACTTTTTTAACAAACACATCGACAAAAATGGGTAATAAATCTTTAATGATTTTTCTTCTCTTATGTATGAGCAATTTGCTTTTTGCTCAACAAAAAAAACTTATTTTAAAAATTGATTCCATCAACAATATAAAATACGAAGACAAAATTGAAAACACAGCTAAGTCTGTAAAATGGTTCAATGAAGCTTTACTCAATTCACAAAAAATAAATTATAAAAAAGGCATTGCAGATAGTTATGCAAATCTGGGATTGGTATATTATTATCAAGGAAAATATGATTTGAACACTGATGCCATGATTAAGGCAGCAAGAATCTATGAAAGCCTAAAAATGGAATCAAAATTGGCGCAAACATGGGCCGAATATGGTTATCATCTTAAAAGAAAAAATATGCCTTTGGCAATAAAATATATGCTCAAAGGAATAAAAATATCAGAGAAATTAAATGATAAAAAATCCCTTTGTGGCATGTATGACAACTATGGCGTACTTAAGGAAATGAAAGGAGAATTGGATAGTGCATTAATCTTTTATAACAAATCATTAAAGCTCAAAACAGATTTAAAAGACAGCTTTGGAATGCCCTATTCAATCAATAATATTGCAGGAGTGAAACTCATGCAAAACAAAACAGATGAAGCAAAAAAATATTTTGACAAGGCATACAACATCAGAAAATCCATCAAAGATGTTTATGGAATTTCTGAAAGCCTAAATCTTTATGGCAATTATTACAAAAAAATAGGAAACCTAGATTTAGCATTACAATATTATGAACAATGCGCTTACTGGAGCATGAAAAATAAGTTTCCGTTAATCTCTCAGGAAAATCAAAAGCAAATATCTGAAATATACGAGTCTAAAAACGACTATAAAAATGCACTAAGCGCCTATAAAAATTATGATTTTATAAAAGATAGTATTCTGAATTTTGATATAAGAAATCGTCAAGCCGAACTCGATACGGAGTATGATACTGAACAAAAAGAAAAGCAAATACTCGTGCAAAGAGCAGAACTAGCCGAAAAAAATCTTTGGATACTTGGTGGTTTTTTTATTGCATTGCTTGCTATCATTATTGGTTTTTTTGTCTATAATCGTCAAAAACAAAAAACACAACAACTTCAAAAAGAGAATGAGCTAAAAGATGCACTACTAGTTATTGAAACTCAAAACAGACTTCAGGAACAACGACTAAGGATATCAAGAGATTTGCACGATAACATTGGCTCTCAACTTACTTTTATTATTTCTTCTATCGATAATTTAAAATATGGATATTCTATAGAAAACCAAAAATTGGTCGAAAAATTGAACTCAATAAGTTCATTTACTAGAGAAACAATTTCAGAGTTGCGCGACACAATTTGGGCATTGAATAAGGACGAGATATCTTTTGAAGATTTAAAAATTAGAATTTCAAATTTTATTGATAAAGCAAAAATTGCCTCAAGCGGAATTCATTTTGGGTTTGATTGTGAAGGGAATTTTGAAAATATAAAATTGTCATCACTTCAAGGAATTAATATTTACAGAATCATTCAAGAAGCGATTAATAATTCATTGAAACATGCCAATCCAAAAGAAATTCTGGTAAAAGTAAAACAAAACGGAAGCGAATTTTTAGTGATCATTAATGATGATGGAAAGGGTTTTGATCAAAATGATGAAAATCTAGGAAATGGATTGAATAATTTATCAAAAAGAGCCAAAGAACTCAAAGGCGATGTGAAAATTAAATCTGCGCTAGGAGAAGGAACAAGGGTAGTATTAATATTTAAAATCGAATAAAAGATGGTTAGAATTGTAATTGTTGACGATAATGTTTTTTTGCAAAAAGCGGTAGCTGAAAAACTGTCTTTTTTTGAAGATTTGACTTTAAAATTTACCGCATTAAATGGTATAGATTTGTTAGACAAGTTAGCCAAAAACAAAAACATTGATTTGATTTTGATGGATATCGAAATGCCCGAATGCAATGGGATTGAAGCCACCAAACTTGTGAAAGATAAATACCCACAAATCAAAATTATCATGCTGACGGTTTTTGATAATGATGAAAATATTTTTAATGCAATAAAAGCTGGAGCCGATGGGTATTTGCTAAAAGAAGTAAACCCAAAAGAACTTCATCAAGGAATACATGAAACGATGAATGGCGGTGCGGCAATGAATCCGTCAATTGCCTTAAAAACGCTTAAATTACTAAGAAATCCTGTCGAATTCAATACTAACGAACAAGAAGAAATAAAACTTTCGACTAGAGAAATAGAAGTGTTAGAACAACTCAGCAAAGGATTAAATTATAATGTCATTGCAGAGAACCTTTTTCTTTCGCCTTCTACCGTTAGAAAACATATTGAAAACATTTATACAAAACTACAAGTTCACAACAAACTAGAAGCAATTCAAAAAGCAAAAAATAATAAATTAATATAATTTCTATCTTTGGTTAAAAATTATTAGCCAATGGCAACCCGAAAAGACAAAACAACAGAAAACGCGATAAGAGATGTTTTAATCCCAACTGTGCAAGCAATAGGACGTTCAGGAAAATTGATTTATCTTTTGATAGTTTTGGTTCTAGGAATAATTATTTGGAAAGTATTTTCTTCAAAATCAGAAAGCTCTACTATAGAATACAATACTAACCTTATAGAAAAACAAATCAAAAATGTAGGTAAGCTTGTTGTAACCGAAGGTCATTTTGCAGAAGTTTTGACCTATAAAGACCAAAAAAAGTACTTAATGGATTTAGTTTCATTCGAGAAGAAAGCCATCATTATAGTCAATGCCGATGTTACAGTTTCTTATGATTTACACCAAGTAAAATATGATGTTGATCAAAATAACAAGACAATAACCATTCTTTCAATTCCCAAAGAAGAAATCAAAATCAGCCCTAATATTGAATATTATGATGTGGAGCAAAGTACTTTAAACGAATTTACTGGTGCAGATTACAATAAAGTAAATAAAACTGTTAGAGCTAATTTAGCAAAGAAGATAGAAAAGTCGAGCTTAAAAACGAATGCAAAAAATAGACTTGTAAGTGAACTGTCTAAAATATTAATCCTAACAAACACTATGGGTTGGAAACTCGTTTATGACGGAACAGAGATTTCTAATGACAATGATTTTAAGAAAAGTTTATAAGCAAATTTGAACTTTCTAACTGCATTAAAATACGTCAATTGACGTATTTTTTTTAAGTATTTCTAAAATTACTTTTGAGTTGTAACTTATAAATACTTTGTAATGAAATCAAAAAATTACTTTTCGAAAATTGCTTTAGCAATAGTTTTATTATTTGCAGTTGCAACCAAAGCAAATAATGTACAAATTACAGGAACTTCAGTTTCTGGAACGAATATCTCTTTTAATATTTCTTGGGAAAATAGTTGGTATGCAAGTGCCACACCAGCCAATTGGGATGCTGTTTGGGTATTTGTTAAATACCAGGATTGTAATACAAAACTTTGGAATCATGTTAACTTGAATCCGTCAGGTCATTCTGTAGGTTCTCCTCTTCAAGTCAATACAGTGACTGATAATAAAGGTGTTTTTTTACGTCGTAGTGCCATTGGAGGAGGAAATATTTCTTCAACAGCCGTTACTTTGAGTATGAATCTACCTGCTGGGACATATAATTATAAAGTCTATGGAATAGAAATGGTCAATATTCCTCAAGGTGATTTTCAAATAGGAGATGCATCAAGTTATTACACTTATAATAGTATTTCAATCAACAGTAGTGCACAAACAAGTGGCTTGACAGCAGCTTCGATACAAGCTTCCTATTCAGCCGCTGTTCCAGCTACATTCCCGATGGGTTATAATTCATTTTATTGTATGAAATATGAAATTTCAGTGGAGCAATATGCCGATTTTTTGAATTCATTGACATTCGACCAACAAAAAAATAGAGTAGAAATGGATCCAATTTCAGCTGCTGGAACTTATGCGATGTACTCTGGTTCAGCTTTACAATATAGATGCGGATTGTCTATTGTAACACCTGGAAGCAATGGCGCTATCCCAGCTGTTTTTGGTAGCGATGCAACACCAGGAACTCCAAATAGTGCCAACGATGGTCAGAATGTGGCTATGAATATTTTAAGCTGGTTTGATGTTGCTGCATATTTAGATTGGGCAGCATTAAGACCTATGACTGAATTAGAGTTTGAAAAAGTATGTCGAGGTCCAGAAAATAGAATCGCTGGTGAGTACGCATGGGGAAGCAATCAAGTAACACAAGTGATTAGTAACGCTCTAAATAATGCATTTCAGGCAAATGAAACATCTAGTGCAACAGTAAATAACGGAATGTGTACATATGGATTAAATAGCGTTAATTCTGCTTATGGACCAATTAGAGTTGGTGCTTTGGCAACAGGTTCTTCAGGAAGATTATCATCTGGTGCTGCCTACTATGGTGTTATGGAAATGTCAGGAAATGTTTGGGAAACAGTTATTGGAACCTACTATGCAAATGGTGTTGCATATAATGGAACTCTCGGCGATGGAACATTAACAGCTACTGGTTTTGCTAATCAATCTACATGGCCAACAGAAAATTCAGCTTCAAATGGTGTTGGTGCTAGAGGTGGATCATGGATAAATACACTACCTTTTATTTGCACATCTGATAGATATAATATTATAAATTCAAATGGTTCTCCAACTAGATTATATGGTATTGGAGGAAGAGGAGTTAGATAAAATCTAATTAGATTTTCATAGCACTTTTGTGCGTCTTTTTTATAATTATTAATTAAATCTAATGAGATGAAATCAACAAAATATATTTACAAAGTGTTGATGGTATTTCTGCTTGCCCATTTTCCTTTATATGCACAATATACTGGAGGAAGTGCAGATGGTAATTCAAGTAATGAATTTATCAATTCTGTGTGTGGCAATCCAGCTCATTTCTATGCCTATTTTGGTGGAAATGGTGAAGGAGAATCAGTTAATACACTAATCAACGCAACGTGTAGTACACCTCCTGGCGGTTTCGCTTATTTAGGAGGAATAGGTGATGGAGCTGGCATACATACAGTTGAAAATACAACTTGTGGACTTCCTCCTGGAGCTTATGCATATACTGGAGGAACAGGTGATGGTGAAGGTTTAGATGTGTTAATGAATCAATCTTGTCCTTTCCCACCTCAATTTTACGCTTTCCTTGGAGGAAATGGCGATGGTAATTCAATGGGTAAATCAACAAGTTGTGCAGTTGTACTTCCTGTTGCCGATTTTTCAGCATCGCCTACAACGGTCTGCGTGAATGGTAATGTAACCTTTACTGATTTATCAACCAATGCAGTTGGGTGGGAATGGACGCTTCCTGGAGCAACTTTGGTAGCACCATCTACAATTTACAGTCAAAATCCAGTGGTAAAATACACCGCAGCAGGAACTTATACAGTTACTCTCAAAGCCAGAAATCCGGATGGTGATGACATTGAAATAAAAACATCCTACATCACAGTTGGTGCAGCTGCTACAATTACGGGTACCACGCCTGGAGCACGTTGTGGAGCTGGTTCAGTAGCAATTGGTGCCTCAAGTGGAGGAGTTGTTCGATGGTACAATGCGGCAACTGGCGGAACATTGCTCGGAACGGGTTCAAGTTTTACAACACCAAGTATAACGTCAACTACCACTTATTATGCGGAAGCGTTCAACGGATGTATAGCTTCAACCAGAACAGCTGTAGTGGCGACTGTAAATTCAATTCCTACAATCACAGGAAACCCAGCAGGTAGATGTGATACAGGAACCGTAACAATCAGTGCCAATCCTAGTGTGGGAACGGTAACATGGTTTGATGTTCCAACTGGCGGAATAGCTTTATCTACAGGTGCTGTTTTTACAACACCAGGTATTAGTACTACAACCACTTATTACGCAGAAACAACGTCACCAGAAGGTTGTGTTTCTACCCGAATTTCAGTTGTAGCTACAGTAAATACAGCACCGACAATAACATCTACAACCCCCAATAGTCGTTGTGGTGCTGGAGTTGTCAACTTAAGTGCAACAGCTAGCTCAGGAATAATTAATTGGTACACTGTGCCAGTAGGTGGAACACCGATTGCAACAGGAAACAACTTCAATCCAAATTTATCTGCTACTACAACCTATTATGTAGATGCGACTGTTGGAGGTTGTACTTCATCCAGAACAGCTGTTACAGCTACAATAAATGCGACACCAACTATCACATCAACAACACCAGCAAGTCGTTGTGATGCGGGTAGTGTTACCTTACAAGCTTCAGCTTCAAGTGGAACTTTGAATTGGTATAATACCCCAACAGGAGGAACATCTTTAGGCACAGGAACAAGTTTTACAACACCATCAATTTCAATTTCTACTAATTTCTATGTAGAAAGTACCAATGGGACTTGTACATCTACCCGAACTGCTGTTCTTGCTAGCGTGAATCTGACACCAAGCATTACGTCAACTTTCCCTTCACAAGTTTGTGACTCTGGATCGGTAACACTTGGAGCAATAGCTAACTCGGGGACAATAAACTGGTACAACGTGGCTAGTGGTGGTTCAGTTTTAGGAACAGGAACTAGTTTTACCACACCATCAATAAGTACTACTACAACTTTCTATGCGGAAGCGGTAAACAGTGGTTGTAACTCGGTGAGAGTTCCTATAGTCGCAACTGTTAATTCTACACCATCTATTACATCTACTACTGATTTGACAATATGTGGAAATGTAGGCGGAACTTTATCTGCAACAACAAGCGCAGGGACTGTTTACTGGTACACTGTGGTCTCAGGCGGAACTGCTTTTGCAACAGGAACAAGTATTCCTGTGAGTGGTGGCTCTTATACGTTCTATGCAGAAGCGGTTAGCAATGGATGTACTTCAGCAAGAGTACCAGTGGTTTACACAAGTACTCCATATCCAGTAATAACTTCTGTTAGCTCTGCTAGTCGTTGTGGAAACGGAAGTTTAACATTATTAGCATCATCAGATTTTGGAGTTGTTAATTGGTACGATTCACCAACCGGAGGAAATTTATTGGCTACAGGTACAAGTTTTATTACTCCACCATTGACTAATACAACTTCATATTATGTTGAGGCGGTAAATAATAATTGTGTATCTACTTCTAGAGTTGAAATTGTGGCAACTATCAATCATACTCCGCCTCCATCAGCAAATGCTAATCAAACATTCTGCTTGGGAGAAACCGTTGGGTTAATTAATGTTGTTGGCTCAAATGTTGTTTGGTATGATAGTTCAATCGGAGGAAATGTAATTCCATACGGAACAGCCATTGTGTCTGGAACAACCTATTATGCTTCACAAACAATTTCTGGTTGTGAAAGTGAAGAAAGAACTCCTGTTGTGATGATTACTGGTGGATGCCTTGGAATTGATGATTTAATTAAATTTGATATAAAATTATATCCAAATCCAGTTGAAGATATTCTTACAATTAAGTCAACTGATTTTCTATCGAGGGTTGAGGTTGCTAATATGCTGGGACAGTTAATTTTTGTTCAGCAAATAGATAATCTAGAAACTACAATTGATATGGCAAGATATCCAACAGGAACTTATAGCTTTAGAGTTTATATTAATGATAAAGTTGAAGTATTCAAAGTACTTAAGAAATAAATGTAATTAAACGAAAACGGTTCTCAATTTGAGAACCGTTTTTTATTAAAGTTTGCTTTCTAAACTCTGCCAACCACCACCATTTACAACATCTATACCGCTGTTTTTCAAAATTGAAGCAGCTTGAGCACTTCGCATTCCACTTCTACAGCATACAACAATTGGCTTGTTCCAACTTTTAATTTCTTTCGCTTTAGAGAAAATAGTATCCAAAGGAATGTTTTTTGAACCGCTAATATGACCTTCGCGGAATTCACCAACAGTTCTAACATCAACAATTATTGCTCCTTTTTCTATGTAGTCTTTTATGTTTTCAGATTTATTTCCAAATCCGAGCATGTTTAATATTCCCATTTTTATGTTTTATTTTTGTACAAAGATACTTTTGATTTGAATAACATTTTGTAATATCTGTTACACAAGAGCTTTTTCGTTTATATTTGATAAAATGAAAGTTACCGAAAGAAAATCCGAAATAATTACTATTGCCTCTCAACTATTTAGAGAAAAAGGATATAGTGCTATCACCATGCGAGATATCGCACAAGCTATGGATATAAAAGCAGCAAGTCTTTACAATCATATCAAATCCAAACAAGAAATTTTAGTTTTAATTATTATTGAAATTGCCGAAGAATTTACTACCGTTATGAACGAAATTGTTTCATCTGAAGTTTCTTCTATCGAAAAAATAAAGAAAGTTATTCATCTCCATATCGATATCACATTGCGAAATCCCGATGCGCTCGCTTGTCTTAATAATGATTGGATGCATCTTGAAGATAAAGATTTGAATTATTTCCTAAAGATGAGAACCGATTATGAGGAAAATTTTAGGAAAATTGTCAAACAAGGCATTGCATCCGAGCAAATAAAAAACCTCAATCAAGAAGTAATTATTTTTTCAACATTATCAACATTAAGAACACTTTACCTTTGGTATAACAAAGCTAAATCATTGAATGATAAAGTTTTAAAAAACGATTTAGAAGAGATACTTCTCAAAGGAATAGTATAATTCGTTTTTTCTTAAAAAATTACAACGTTTTCGTAACATATCAAAAAAATCACTAAATTTGCATAGTAAACTAACAATTGTTAGTTAAAATTTATAATTTTAAAATGGCAAAATTTCATTCTTTAAAAGTTGCAGATAT
>Ga0116175_1002627_pt1 | contig 10706 bp, 14 predicted proteins | sample AD_UKC125_MetaG_FD_89802 | JGI IMG/M metagenome (GOLD analysis project Ga0116175, IMG submission 89802) | Active sludge microbial communities of municipal wastewater-treating anaerobic digesters from USA - AD_UKC125_MetaG | ecosystem: Engineered > Bioreactor > Anaerobic > Digestate | place: USA... | reverse complement strand
TATCTATCGGAAGGGCGGCGCCATCGTCGGCATACTGGCCTTGTTTATGCTGGACCTGCTGATCATGGGCGTGGCGCGGTATTTTGGACTTACATACAATATACCGTTTTTCGGCGCAATTTTTACTGGGTACAATGCCGTGCATGAATTTAAATCAATGATTGAAAACATCAAGAAGCTCGGGAACAAGGTGCCGAAAGTCATTGAAAACGTCGCGAACAAGGCCGAGCAGGCGCTTAACCAGGGAAAGATACCGAGCCCGCCCAGTATTGGAGGCGACAATGATGAAAAGAGTAATGTTTGATCCCGGACATTACGCCCGGTACAATGCCGGTCCACCCGGCTACTACGAGGGCGATGCCATGCTCGAATTTGGTCTTGCACTGCAGCGGGAGTATGGCGTATTTTTGACCAGGACGGACGGAAAGAATCTGGACCTAAAGGAGAGAGCTGACAAAGCAAAAGCAGCAGGATGCGATACGCTGATCAGTCTGCATACTAATGCGCCGGAAGCGGCTAAAGGCATCATCATATTTTACAGCGTCCAGCGTCCAGGGGATAGAGTAATAGCTGAAGCGCTTGGACAGGCTCTGGCAAAGGCAACAGGACTGACATTCCGGGGTGCGAAGATAAGGACCTATGAGAAAGATCCTACGACTGATTACTATGGCGTGATAAGGCACTCGATAAGGCACGGCTTGGACCATGCTTTTATAGTCGAGCATGGAAGCCACTGGGAGTTTGCCTTAAACATGCCGGCTAAGATAAAAGCCTGCGTGAAAGTCTATGGCGAATTTCTTGGACTCATAAAGGATCTTGATTGGCTTGAGGTCCTGAAGCTTACCACTGACAGTCCGGGCAAATGGGAAGTCGGTATAACTGCTGCTGTCAATGCAGCAAAGGCCGAAGGCGACCTTGGACCGTTAGAAATATTCAAGTTCCTGCCCGATCTCGTGTTGAAGATCTATCGAAATAGAGGCGTCTATGGCGCCGGGCTGACATGGGAAGAAATCATTACAAAGATTACTGACAGTCCAACTGCATGGTTGACCGGTATTTCTGTGGTCGTTAATGCGGCGCGGGCAGAAGGCGATCTCGGGCCGCTTGAGATATTCAAGTATCTTCCCGAATTGATTATGAAAGTATACAACAGCCCTCGGTGATCCCGGGGGCTTTATTTTATAGGGAAATTTGCTTTTTATCGGGCAATAAATAAGCACCTCTTTTATTCTATTTTTTTATCCGTTAGAACTATAAGCCATTCTCGACCTTCGTCATCAAACATTGTATCTTGACCGAATTCATAAAATTCTTCTGCATCAGCATCTCCATGCTATCATGGATTGTACTACGCCCACCTTTTCCGCAAGTTGCTTTTGTGTCAGCCCCATGTTCATCCTTAATTCCTTTATTTTTTCACTGGGATGCATTGATCAACTCCTCCTTACAAGATATACAGGATATCTTCCCAAGCTTATTATATCACCAATAGTGATAAAATCAAGTGATTTTAGTGATATTTGTAGAAAGAACGAGTTAATCACCTATAGTGATTTTTTTCGCTAGCTAGTCCATTTGCAGAAAAATCACCAATAGTGATATTATATTACCGAGATAGTGATACGGAAGAGGAGTGAGGTCAGTGACGACATACAAGGATCTACGTAAGAGAGCGAATCTTTCAACTGACGAGGCAGCCCAGAAACTCGGCATTTCCAAGTCTATGCTCTACAAAATGGAACAGGGCTACAAGAATCCCAGCCATAAACTAATGAAGAAAATGAGCGAAGTGTATCACTGCTCGATCCAGGAACTTTTCAATGCCCTCAATATCACCGATAGTGATATTGGCATTACGAATTCCCGAGGAAGGAGAGCTGCAAAATGACGCATGAATATCTGTTGCAGAAATATGGCACGACCTTGACATTCCAGCAGGCATCCAACGAGATCGGTCTTCACTGGCAGACTATCCGGGAAATGTGCGTCAGGGGAGATATACGGGCTATCAAGGCAGGACGCAGATGGATACTGACGACAAAAGCCCTGGCGGAATACCTGGACGGAACATCACAAAAGAGCGAGATTGCAACGGTTCCGCGAGGGCGGGGACAGTACAAGAGGATCGTTTAAGAAGGTTAGAAAGGAGGGATAGCGTGAAAAACGGCAAGCGGCCGACGGTGGCGCAAATGGAGCTTATGCAGAAGGCCGGTCTGGATCCCAGGGAATGGCTCGTAACGAAGAATCTCAGTGACAGCATCAGCATCGTGCACCGGCAGACAGGCCAGCAGAAGGTAATAAAAAAGCCGGCATAACCGGCACCAAGAACTATCGCCCTCATTATAGCACAGCTATGGTGTAGGGGTCAAGGGAGAGTATCAGATGAACAGCAAGATCGAGATCAGAGTTATCAACAACAGAATCTATGTCAGAGTACCATACCAGATCAAGGATCAACTCAAAGAGATCGAATCAGCACGCTGGAAAGCAAACATAAAGCTGTGGTCATTCGCTGCCACGCCCATAGTGGCACTCAAGATCGACAGCGTCCTTCCTGCGGGGTACCAATGCGACGACGGGTTCAGGAAACTGCTTGAACAGGCATACAAGATGGGCGAATCACAGGCCATGAAAGATGCTGACGATCTTCCGCCTATCCCTTGCACCAGGTTCCCGGCATGGAGGCACCAGCTGCAAGCGTACTGGTTCGCACACGATCTCCCGGCGGCGATGCTGTACATGTTCATGGGTACCGGCAAGACAAAGGTTGCAGTAGATCTGATTATCAACCGCAAGCACAAGCTGGTCCTGATCGCATGCCCGAAATCCGTAGTCAGCGTGTGGCCGAAAGAGTTCAAGAAACACGCCGGCAATGACATGTACGAGGTCCTCCCTCTCAGTAGCAATGATATAAAGAAACGCACCGAGGCAGCAAAGACGTTCGTCCGTCTCCAGCACACGCTGGGGAAGCAGGCTATTATCGTTGCCAACTACGAGATGATTTGGCGCGAGCCGTTCGCATCGTGGCTGATGACTGCCGGAGTGGACCTGGTCGTGTGCGACGAATCTCACCGTATCAAAGCGCCGGGCAGTAAAGTATCGGTGTTCCTCGCAAAACTCGCCGACCGTGTCCCGTACCGCCTGTGTCTCACAGGCACGCCGATGCCGCACAGCCCGCTCGACGTATATGGACAGTATCGCTTCCTTGACAAAGGCATATTCGGCACGAGCTTCACCAAGTTCCGCGCCCGCTACGCCGTGACGGTACCGCTGGGCGATACCGGGGCTCTGAAAATCACCGGGTACCAGAACCAGGACGAACTGCAGGAGAAGTTTTACTCCATTGCATACCGTGCTGACCAGGACGTCCTGGATCTGCCGGAAGCTGTTCATATGACGAGGGAAGTCGAGTTGTCGGCCAAGACGATGCGAATCTACAGGGACCTTGAAAAAGACTTTTATGCCCAGATTGACAGCGGTGAGGTCACGATCAGCAATGCACTCACAAAGTTGCTCAGGCTGCAGCAGGTATGCTCCGGCTATGTCCCGTCCGATGACGGCCAGATACTCCATGTCGGCGACGAGAAGGCTGACGTTCTGGCTGATACCCTCGGGGACATCGACATAAACGAGCCGGTCGTGGTGTTTTGCCGGTTCAGGCAGGATCTCGATCGGGTCAGGGAAGTGTGTGAGAAACTGGGGCGCAGTTACGCGGAGCTGTCCGGCAGATGCAACCAGTTAGCCGAGTGGCAGGCAGGCAAGTATAACACCATAGCTGTCCAGATCCAAGCCGGTGGCGTTGGTGTGGATCTCACACGGGCATGCTACAACATTTATTACTCCGTCGGTTGCAGTCTCGGCGACTACGAGCAAAGTCTTGCCAGATCACACAGACCGGGGCAGACGAGGACGACGTTCTTTATCCACATCGTGGCGACTGATACCGTCGACGAGAAGATCTATCGCAGCCTGGAACAGAAAAAAGAAGTCGTCCAGGCGATCCTGGACAGGGAGGTATAGAGGAGCATGATGGCACAGATTAGGGAAATGCTGATGGAACTGAAGGAATACCTCGACAGCGGGTACGCGACCGTCGAGGACGCTGAGAAACTGCACGAAGTTGGATTCGCACTGCCGGCGCATGACGGCAAGTGCAGATTAGAACTGGAGGTATACACAAATGCTTGAAAAGGTCAAACGGATCGTCGCGATAAAGAACCAGCTCGACGAGCTGGACGCACAGATGAAAGCGCTCAAGGCTGAGTATGACAAGCTGGAGCCCGAGGTCATTGAGTACATGACTTCCGAAGGGATTCAGAACCTTGCGGTGGATGGCAGGACGGTATACGTCAAGCGCCAGATCTGGGCCTCGGTGAACAAGGAAAACCCGTTCGCGCTGGATATCCTGCGCGATAACGGCCTTGGAGACTTCATCGAGGAGAAGGTCAATAGCCAGCGCATCAGTGCATACGTCCGGGAATTCGAGAAGGAAGGAAAAGAGATCCCGTCCTGGTGCCTTGAAGCACTGAATATTACGGAAAAATTCTCCGTGGGCATGCAAAAGAAGGGGTGATGGTGATGGATATAAGCAAGCTTATTAACTGGGTTAAAGATGGACGCGGAAGAAGATCAGTTGACATTAAAATAGGCGAGCCAGGTAATAGTCAGTATTTACGCATTTGGGCTTATGACTATGATCTGCTAACAGGAATCAGTTTAGACAGTCCAGATGCTGAAATAAACCTACAAGCTCAAAAAGAAGCTTCAGAAAGGCTTCAGTATGAGCTTCTTAAAGCAAAGTTTGAAGGAGGCAAAAACATATGAACAATGAAACAGCACTCGTAAAAGTTGACAATTACGCAGCCCTGCAGCTCTCCGCAACGGAGTTGCGGGAAGTCCTCACCGAAAACCTCGGCGGCCAGCAGCTCAGTGCTTTCGAGCTGGATCGTGTCAAGGTACCGTCCGGCGGAGGGACGACCTGGGAGATCCCGACGTTGGAAGGTACGGAGGACGTTAAGTCCTTTGAGGGCGTTGTGATCTACTTTAAGAACCAGAACGCCTACTGGCCGGAACAGTACAACGGCCAGAACAACCCGCCCCAGTGCGTTGCTGATGACGGCATGTTTGGGATCGGCGATCCCGGCGGCGACTGCTCGCAGTGCCCCCTGAACCAGTTTGGCAGCGCCCCTGACGGAAACGGCGGTAAGGCATGCAAGAACATGCGCACGCTGTTCATCCTGCGCGAGGGCGACATCCTGCCGCTGGTACTCACACTGCCGCCGACGAGCCTGAAAGATGCAAGGAAGTATTTCCTGCGCCTGGCATCAAAGGGCGTACCGTACTATGGCGTGATCACGGAGTTCTCGTTGGAGAAGGAGAAAAACGACAGCGGCATCACGTACAGCAAGGTCAAGCTGACAATGAAAGGACGGCTTGACGCGGAAACGACCAAGAAGCTGAAGGCGTTCCAGGAAAGCCTGAGGCCCGCTCTTGATGCAGTCAAGGTGGACAATGACAGCTACTGGCCGGACGAGGATGCTATCGAGGCGGAGGAAGGTTGACAGTAACAGGCGGCTTGCCCGCCTGGTTCGTGGACGGATGGCGGAAGGGAGACGCTAAAGGCCGACAGGGGATGAGCGCTGGCAATGTTGGTTCAAGTCCAACCGCAGGAAACTGCGTAAGTCCCTGCGTGGTGGGAACGGCTGGGCATGTGCGGGGTTCGAATCCCCGCTCCGTCCACAAACTGCACCCGGTGCGGACTTCCCTTGGCAAACGTCCGCCACCGTGAGCGAGGAGAGGCCCTGGACTTTCCGCACCGGGTGCAAGATTTATGTAAGGGTGATGCACCAATGAAGAGATCTCAAATCATTTTTAGCGTCATCGTTGCCCTGATCATGTGTTTGTGGATCGTCGTCCAGGAAGTCAACTCGGCAAAGGCCCAGGAAAGCATCGAGGCGCTGGCACAGCAGAACGAAGCACTTCAGCAGCAAATCCATGAAACCCAACAAACAGCAGAAGAACGCATCGAGGAACTCACAGCACAGGTCAGGCAGTTGCGGCAGGACATGCGGGCGATTCAGAGCCGGGGCAGCGATGCACCAAGGCAGAAACTTACATATCTCGGCGAGTACACGGTAACTGGGTTCTGCCCTTGCGAGAAATGCTGCGGTAAGTGGGCTAAGAACCGCCCCGGGGGCAAGGTGTACGGAGCTGGCGGGATCGAGCTGATCCCGAATGTCAGTGTTGCGGCGCCACTGCCGATCGGGACCCGATTGATGATCAACGGCAAGGAGTACATAGTCCACGACCGGACGGCGGATTGGATCGTGGAGAAATACAACAGCAAGGTCATCGACATATACAAACCCACACACGCAGAAGCCTGGAACGTTGGGAACGGTAAGCATGATGTGTGGATGATCGAGGAGGATGCGGCATGAAAAAGAAGCCGGACAAAATGAACATCTTTACATATGTAAGACGCAAGATCAAAAAAGCATTGCTCATTAACAACAGAATAAAAGAAAAATTCGGCTGGTGGTTTTGCGGTGTATGCGTACAGTATCATTCGCCACTGGTGGTCAGATACAGGATCATGGACGGGTTTTGCGACGACTGTTGTTCGCTTGGTTACGAAGCTCTGAAAGACAAGGGAAACATAGTTAGAGTCAACTAAAGGGGCAATCGAGATGGTGAGGCAATTTTTACAGACACTGTTCGAGTATAACGAGGACCACTACATACTGATCTGGATATACGACGGCGAGAACCGCAAGGAATCGTACTGGTTCAAGGACTGGGAGGCGGCGGCGAAGTTCGTCAAGACTCTGGGTAACGACATCAACGTGTACGTCGGTGTGGGGCTGTCGCCGAAGGACTATGGCCGGGACAACCGCTGCATGCAGAAGGACATCGTCGGCATCCCGGCGCTGTGGTTGGACCTTGATATCCTTGACCCGGCGCACAAGAAAAAGAACCTGCCGGCATCAGTCGATGAGGCATTGAAGCTGTTTGATTGGCTTGAGCATCGTCCGACCATCCTCGTCCACTCCGGGCATGGCCTACAGGCGTACTGGGTATTCCGCGAGCCCTGGGTATTCGACGACGATACTGAACGTGAGGCTGCAAAGAACCTGTCAAAACGGCTTATATATGCTTTCAAGCGCCAGGCACAAAAGTATGGCTGGGACGTTGACAGCGTGTTCAACCTGGACCGGGTTCTCCGCGTTCCGGGAACGATGAACTGCAAAAGTGTTCCGGTCCCGGTGCGGCTTCTGGAGTGCAATGACCTGCGATACAACCCGTCCGATTTCGATGATATTCTGCCTCCTATTAAGGATGCCGAGGAATACGAGACGGCGCTGGTCAAGGGCGACCTGATCCTTGACCCGAATGCGGCGCCGCCATTCGAAAAGTTCGAGGCACTGAAAGCCATCGAGCCAAAGTTTGCGCTGTCATGGGAACACAAGCGCAAGGATATGCAGGACCAGTCGGCCAGCGCCTACGACCTGGCACTTGCGAACTATGCTGCGATGGCCGGGTGGACCGAGCAGGAGATAGCGAACCTCCTGATCGCCCGCAGGCGCAAGCACGGCGAGGACCTGAAGCTCAGGCAGGACTACTACAAGCGGACAATCAGCATTGCTATGCGCAACGCCGAGAAGTACCGGGCGGAGGAAGAGATCGTCCAAATGGCGGCGTTAGAGCCGCCGGAGCAGAAACAGATCAGCCCGGAACGCAAGGAAGCGATCCTGCAGAATTTGTCCCATATATTCAACGTCCGCATCGTCCAGATCATAAAGTACCTGTCCAGCCCGCCGACATACCGCCTCGTGACCGACAGCAGCAGTATCCTCCTGGGAGAGGTTGACAACCTCATTGTCCAGAGCAAGCTCAGGAACAACCTTGCAGCTGCAACGGGCAAATACCTGCCCCGGTTTTCTGCGGACAAATGGGACTGCATCGCCCAGCAATTGCTCAATGCCTGCATTGAGCAGGATGTAGGCGAGGAAGCAACGGAGAAAGGCCAGATACAAAGCTGGCTGGACCAGTATCTCACCGATAAGCCTGTCCTTGACAAGCCGGAGGCTGCAGCGCGGGGCAACGACCCGTTCAGGCAGGGTGGCCACACGTATATATTCGGCTCCGACTTTCGGCGCTGGATCCGTGTGACGCAGATGGAGAAGGTCACGGCAAAGCAGCTGGGGACCATGCTCCGCAGCATTGGCGCGGAGCCGGAGAGGATCAACATCGACCTTGAGGACGGCGGGAGAACTACAAGAAACGTTTGGAGGTTGAAATAACATGGCTGATGGATATGATAAGCTCAACAATTTCCTGCGAACATACTGCCCGAACACACGGTGCTGCGAGTGTCATTTCAGGAAAAGCAACAGATGCACGCATCCGATGCGGCCGAGAGTGAAGCTGCTACAGCACAAGCTGAAACGGGGTGGCAAGAAGTGAGGGAACTGATCGTTGACAACTTCGCCGGTGGAGGCGGCGCATCACTCGGCATCATGTAGGCGACGGGACGCCCGGTTGATATAGCGATCAATCATGATCCTGCAGCGATAGCGATGTACAAGGCGAATTTCCCCGACACAAAGGTGTATTGCGAAAATATCTGGGAAGTGGATCCTGTTGAAGCAACCCAAGGCCGACCGGTAGCCCTGGCATGGTTCAGCCCAGACTGCACGCACTTCAGCAAGGCTAAGGGCGGCAAGCCGGTGGATAAGAACATCCGTGGTTTGGCATGGGTGGTCTTGAAATGGGCGGCCAAGGTCCGGCCTCGGGTAATCATGCTTGAGAATGTTGAGGAATTCGTTACCTGGGGCCCGGTCCGGAAGGGGCGGCCTGTAAAATCCAAGAAAGGCCAGACATTTCGGCTGTGGAAGTCACAGCTTGAATCCCTGGGATACAAGGTCGAGCATCGTGAGCTTGTTGCCTGTGACTACGGTGCTCCGACAAGCCGCAAGAGGTTCTTCCTTATTGCACGCCGCGACGGTCGGCCAATAGTGTGGCCGGAACCGACGCATGGAGATCCGGATGGCCTCATGATAAGGTGTGGTTTACTGAAACCGTGGAGAGCGGCTGCAGAATGCATTGACTGGTCAATACCCTGCCCGAGCATATTTGAATCAGCGGCCGAGATAAAGGCGAAGTACGGGATCAGGGTTAAAAGACCGCTTGCAAAAAACACGCTCCGCCGAATAGCCCGGGGAATTATGAAGTATGCATTGATAGCGCCGTTCTTGACAAAACCCACTTCATCATGGCACGCGGGCGAAGTTAGAGCATTCCTTTTGACCTATTATGGCAATTCTGATGATATTGGTCAGTCCCTGAACGAACCGCTCAGGACAATTACAAGCAAGGATCGGTTTGGGTTAGTCACTGTGGCCGGGCAGGATTATCGGATCGTCGACATTGGCATGCGGATGCTCACACCGCGGGAACTGTTCCTTTGCCAAGGGTTCCCGGAGGATTACATCATCGATCGTGACTATGTTGGCGATCAATATCCCAAAGAGGAACAGGTCGCCCGCTGCGGTAACGCGGTACCGCCGCAATTCAGTGAAGCGCTTGTCAGGGCAAATCTGCCCGAATTGTGCAAGCAAGAGGAAGCGAGGTTGATATCATGCTGAGCAAAAAGGCAGGTGATGCCCGATGAATACACAGGTCAAGGAGTACCGTGTATTCGGTTAGGTCCTCCCGGGACCGGTAAAACCACGTACCTCACACGACAGATCCAGGGCGCTGCCGAGAAATACGGCATCGAGAATATCCTGGTCGCCTCATTTACACGAACGGCGGCGCAGGAGCTGGTCGGACGTAATGCCAACGCCGGGGATAGCATCGGAACGCTGCACAGCCACTGTTACCGGGCGATAGGTTACGGCAAAGTGGCAGAAAGCAATATCGACGAGTTCAACAAGGCGTACCCGCATTTCAGGCTCTCTGCTGAATCTGCCAGCGTATCTGTTGAGGATGCTGCAGCGGAAGCCGGTCCGATGCAGAAGACCGTCGGCGATGAGCTGTTCCACCGGATGAATGTCCTCCGGGCGCGCATGGTACCGCAGGAAATGTGGCCGCAGAACGTCCGGGCATTCCACCGGGCATGGCACGATTTCAAGCACCTTGGCAATTATATAGACTTCACCGACATGATCGAGATCGCATACCACAACGTCGACGAGGCCCCGGGATCCCCGGTGGTCGGGTTCTTCGACGAAGCCCAGGATTTCACCCCGCTGGAACTGGCGCTGATCCGCAAGTGGGGGCGGGCAATGGAGTACATAGTCATAGCCGGGGATGACGATCAGACCTTGTACAGCTGGCTCGGCGCGACGCCGGACGTGTTCCTCGAGGGCGACCCGGACGAGAAAAGGGTCCTCTCCCAGTCGTATCGGGTACCGGCAGCGGTACACCGGTACGCCGAGCGGTGGATCAGGCAGGTACAGCACCGGGAGGAGAAGGAATACAAACCGCGCGATATGGAAGGCGAGCTGAGATACCTGGAAACAGGAACGTACATGGACGCGGAAGCCATCGTAAACGACGCGCAGCAGTACCTTGAAAAAGACAAGACGGTGATGTTCCTTGCCAGCTGCTCATACATGCTAACCGGCATCATTCGGCAACTGAAAAAACAGGGCATAGTGTTCCACAACCCGTACCGCATCAAACAGGGTGCATGGAACCCG
>Ga0116175_1002624_pt1 | contig 10708 bp, 8 predicted proteins | sample AD_UKC125_MetaG_FD_89802 | JGI IMG/M metagenome (GOLD analysis project Ga0116175, IMG submission 89802) | Active sludge microbial communities of municipal wastewater-treating anaerobic digesters from USA - AD_UKC125_MetaG | ecosystem: Engineered > Bioreactor > Anaerobic > Digestate | place: USA... | reverse complement strand
GCGTCCACGTCCAAGCACGGGATGACCCGCACTGCCAGGCTCATCGCACCGCGTCCAGCGCCTGCGGCAATGTGAACGATCCGGCGTACAGCGCCTTGCCGACAATCGCGCCCTCCACGCCGGCAATCTCGGCGATGGCCAACAGATCCTCCAGCACGGCGACTCCCCCCGAGGCGACTACCGGCCGATCGGTCGCGGCACACACTTCGGTCAGCAGGGCGAGGTTCGGGCCGGTCAAGGTGCCGTCGCGGCGCACGTCGGTGACCACGTACCGGGCACACCCCTCGGCATCGAGGCGGGCCAGGGTCTCGAACAACTCCCCGCCTTCCTGGGTCCAGCCCCGGGCGGCCAGCGTCGTTCCCCGCACATCGAGCCCGATCGCCACCTGGTCGCCATGTTCGGCGATCACCCGGGCACACCACTGCGGGTTCTCCAGAGCGGCAGTCCCGATGTTCACCCGCCGGCAACCGGTGGCCAGCGCCGCGGCCAGCGACTCATCGTCACGGATCCCGCCGGACATCTCGACGTCCACGTCGAGTTCCCCCACGACCCGGGCCAGCAGGGCGGAGTTACTCCCCCGCCCGAACGCCGCGTCCAGATCCACCAGGTGAATCCACTGCGCGCCCTGTTCCTGCCACGTCAGCGCCGCGTCCAGCGGATCCCCGTAGTCGGTCTCGGTTCCGGCCTCCCCCTGCACCAGGCGCACGGCCTGACCATTGGCGACGTCGACGGCGGGCAGTAGTTCCAGCGGCATACACCGAGGTTACGCAGGCCTCAGCCGAGCCCCAGCACGCCGGGGTTCAGCAGATCATCGGGATCCAGGTGTGCCTTGATGGCTCGCAGCAACTCCACACCGCTGCTCCCGATCTCGGCGGATAGCCACGGCGCGTGGTCGCGGCCCACCGAGTGGTGGTGAGTGATCGTGGCATCGCTGGCCACCAACGCATCCGTGGCAGCCTGCTTGGCGGCCCGCCACTGCTCGACCGGATCGTCAGCCAGCGGGCAGATCACCGTGAAATACAGGCTCGCCCCGGTCGGGTAGATGTGGGACAGATGGGTGCCGATCAGCGGCTCCCCCAAGGTCGCCCGCAGCGCGGCGTGCACGCCGTCGTACGTCCCCTGCAACTGCGACCACTCATTGGCCGTCTCGAGGGTCTCGACGAGGTAACCGGCGTCGAGCAGATCGTCGCGCAGGTACGGCGCGGAGAACCGGTTCTTCTCCCAGGAGTGCCCGACGGTGGTCCCCAGACCCACGCCACCAAACTTCCGGAAGGTCCGGTGAGCATGCCGCCGACGAGCCGCGACCACATCCTTGGGCCCCTCCCACCCCACGATCGCCAGGCAACCCCCGGCCACTCCGCGCAGTGACGTGTACCGGTCGAAGGCTCGCTGCAACGTGCCCGACATGGAACTCATCGCCAGATTGACCGCGCTCTCGTCGGCGTCAGACAGGCGCATGATGTCGGCGTTGGCCCGCTGCTGGGCCAACTCGCGGAAGGCCCGCGTCCCGGCAGCGAACGTCGGGAACAGCAGGCCCTCGTAGCGCCGGGTCTCGGGAAGCGGGCGCACCCGCAGGCCGACCTCGGTAACGATGCCCAGCGTGCCTTCGCTACCCAGGAACAGCTGCTGCAGGTCTGGACCGGCGGCCGTTGCCGGCGCCGTGCCGAGCGCGAAGTCCCCACGGGGAGTGGCGACTCGCAACTTGGTCACGGTGGCATCCGCCCGACCGTAGCCGGTGGAGGTCTGCCCTGCGGAGCGCGTCACCGCATAACCGCCGATCGTGGCGCGCTCCCAGGACTGTGGGATGTGACCCCATGTGAATCCGCGTGCCGCCAGCCAGCGCTCGAGTTCGGGGCCGGTGATACCAGGCTCCACGAGCACCTCACCGGAGTCCGCATCCAGGTGGCGCACGGCCGCCATCCGCCAGAACGCGACACCCACTGTGATGTCAGCGCCCACGTCAACGCCGTTGACCACCGACGTGCCGCCGCCGAAGGGTACGACCTTCCAGCCATGCCGCCCAGCCGCTTCGAGAACCGTGCGGACCTCGTCGTGCGATGTCGGCAGGAGCACTGCGTCCACGGCCGGCACCTCGGCGGTCGGCCAGCGCCGATGACACAGGTCCGTGAACGAGAAGCCGCCCGAACACCGCAGGCGCAGGAGGTCGTCGGTTTCGAACGCGACTCCGGCGGCCACCAAATCGGCCTCAGGAATGCGACTGGCCCGGATCGGCACGCCTGCAAGATCGATTGCTGGACGTGGCCTGACCGTGCCCATGCCCCGCGCGTCAAGGAAGACGTGCAGCGACTCCGGAATGCCGTGAGCCCCGCCACCCCACCGCTGAACCGTATCCGTGGTGACCATTGAAACCTCCCGAAGCGATGTTACACTGATAGCCATGGTGTCACAGACTGGCTCTGACGTCAGTAGTCGACTGCTCGACGCCGCCGCACACCTCATTATTGAGGGCGGGCCGGCCACGGTCACCGTTTCGGCCATAGCGGCGCAGGCGGGCGTCTCCCGGATGACCGTTTACCGCAAGTTCCCCGACAAGCACGCCGTCCTCGGCGAACTCTTCAATCGTGAGTTGGGTCTCATTCTCGATCGCGCCGTCCGCGCCGACGCCCCCACGCAACGCGACCGCATCGTGGAAATGGTGTCCCTGACCGTGGGCGAGATCAATGTGCACCCCCTCATGCAGGCGGTGTTGCGCCAAGAGCCCGAGGAACTCACCGAATGGATCACGGGCCGGCTCGGGCGGACACAGCGGCAGGCCCGAACGGTTCTCCACGACCTCATTTGCGCCGGACAGGCTGAGGGCAGTGTCCGGGCCGGCGACCCCGATGACATGTCGCTGACCCTGGTGCTGGTCGCCCAGACGTTCGTCTTCGCCCACCGCATCGGCGGCAATGACTCCGAACTACGCACTCTCGTGAAGGGATATCTGTGATGATCCGACCCGGTGACCCCAGCAGCTTGCTCAACGCCGATCGCCGCCAACGAGAACTGCGCGACCTGCGCCGCTCCCGCGCCACCGAACTCCTGGTGGTGGGCGGGGGTATCACGGGGGTCGGGGTGGCCCTCGACGCCGCGGCGCGCGGCCTCGATGTAACCCTGGTCGAGCGCGCGGACCTCGCCCACGGGACGAGTCGCTGGAGCAGCAAACTCATCCACGGCGGCCTGCGCTATCTCGCGTCGGGCCATCTCGATGTAGCCCTCGAAAGCGCCAAGGAGCGCCATCTGCTCATGACCCAGATCGCGCCCCACCTGGTGCGCGCACTGCCCACCCTGATCCCCAATTACGGAGGAAGAGAGCCCTACATCCAGTTCGCTGGCCTGCTCGCCGGCGACACCTTGCGGGCTCTGGCGGGCACCAAGCGCGACACCCTGCCGCGGGCACGCGTGGTGAATACCGCCACCGCCTTGAAGATGGCGCCAGCCTTACGCAGCGACGGCCTGCGCGGCGGCATCGTCGGGTGGGACGGGCAGGTGGAGGACGATGCCCGCCTGGTCGTGGCCGTGGCGCGCACCGCCGCCGCCTACGGCGCCCGCGTTCTCACCCATGTCGATGCGGTCGACGTTGGGAACGGACGGGCAGTGCTGCGTGACGAGGACGGCGAGTTCGAGGTGGCCGCCCGCGAGATCATCACCTGCACCGGCGTCTGGACCGAGCAACTCAACCCCGACATCACACTGAGCCCGAGCCGGGGTTCCCATCTGGTGGTGCGGTCCGAACGGCTCGGCAATCCGACGGCATCGCTGACCGTGGGTATCCCCGAAGAGTTCGGGCGGTTCGTCTTCGCGATCCCGCAGCCGGACGGCCTGAGCTACGTGGGCCTCACCGACCTTCCCACTGACTCGTTGCGCCCGGACCCGCCCCAGCCGACGACAGCGGAAATGGACTGGCTGCGCGAGCGGATCTCGGTGGCCCTGGCCGTCAAGCTGACCCCCGAGGACATCATCGGTACCTACAGCGGATTGCGCCCCTTGGTCCGCGACAGTCACGCTGTGACCGCGGACATCTCCCGTAAGCACCTGATTGCCCGCCAAAGCAATGGCGTCATCGCGGTCACCGGCGGCAAGCTCACGACCTACCGGAAGATGGCCGAGGACGCGATTGACCTGATCACCACTGCGCCCTGCCCCACAGCCAACATCGCCCTGGTCGGAGCGCCGGGCGACAGCCGCAGCCGAGACCGGTTGATGCGCCGGTTCGGGGCCGAGGCCGCGGTGCTGCAGGAGGCTATCGACCGCGAACCGACGCTCGGACAGCGGCTGGCGAACACGCCTGCCGTGGCCGCAGAGGTGCGCTGGGCGCGGCAGGCCGAGGGCGCCCTGTCACCGCAGGAGGCTGCTGAGACCCGTTTGCGGGTCATGATGATCGACCAGCAGCGCGAGGCGGCACTGGCGGCAGTTGCATCCGTTTGGTGAAGCCTCGATGGAGGGTTCATTACGATACGGTGCGTAGTTGTTGATTTTGGTCGTTTGAGCATTGAGTTACAGCCTGTGACGCTTTTACCCTGGAATTGACGCGGAGTCCTCCGGCCTGGGCCGAACGGTTGAAGCCGGTGGACCCGAAGAGGGGGCGAGAGCCATGCGATCGGTCACGGTCTGTGTCAACAGTCCGCCATTTGTCGCTGTCACCCCTCCTCCTTGCCCCGTGCTCCGGGGTCCAGGCTCCACGCCCTGGGAAGCAAGAGGAGGAAACCATGTTCAAGAAGAAGAAGCTCCGCAGGTTCCTCGCAGGGGCCACGACCACTGCGGTCGTAGGTGGGATGCTGGCACTGGGGTCGCCAGCAGCCGCCACGAGTACTCGTACGGATAATCCGAGCGTCATTGGATGCGGGCTACCGATCACGTTGGTACTCGATGCGTCCGGATCGATCGAACAAGGCGCGGAGCGTGATGCCGTTAAGGCAGCTTCGATCGCCTTCCTCAACGGTCTGGCCGACACCTCGTCGAGCGCTCGGATCATCCAGTTCTCCACGACCTCGGAACAACTGTCCCCCCGACTGCCGATCGCTGGCACTGATCTCACGGCCCTGAAGGACGCCATCAACACCAAGTACTACACCGGCGTGGGCGGCAACATGACCAACTGGGAGATGCCTCTGTGGCAGACGAGCACGGAGACACCGACGCCGCTGGCCGATGGTCTCGTCGTGTTCGTCACTGACGGAGATCCGAACACAATCGGCGGTTTCGAGGGCAAGAGCATTTCCTATCCTTCGGAGGATTCTGCTGCCACTGCCGCGATGGTGTACGCCAATTCGCTCAAGACTGCGGGCAACCGCGTCATCGCGGTCGGCGTCGGCGTGAGCGGAAGTTCCTCGCAGGCCCGGTTGACCAAGATTTCCGGCGACGTGATCAAGACCTCGATCGCGCCCACCGATACGATCAACTCCTTCGATGTGCTGATTCCGGCGGACTTCACCAATCTCGCCTCGGCGCTGAAGAGTGTCGCGGCAGCACTCTGCGGCGGTTCAATCACCGTGACGAAGTACACCGATCCGGGCGGGCAATGGACCACCACTCCCGGTGTCCAGATCGCCGCAACGGTGACCGGCGCAACCTACGGCCAGGACTACCTTTGGTCCCAGCCGGTAGGAACCACCACATCAACGGCTGTCACCACCACGGACAACAATGGTGTGGCTCAGATGCAGTACAACCCGGCGAGTTCATGGCCTGCCCTGACACCGCAGCCGACAGTACGGGTCACGGAGACCTTGGCAGTTGGGTACGGACCACGTGATTACACCTGCACGTTCAACGGCCTCACAGCACGTGCGAACCAGCACGGGCAACTGACGGTCAACGGGAACGAGGCGTACTTCGAGGTCGCCGCTCTGAGCGCCGATCAGTCCATGAGTTGTGACATCTACAACCGTGGCCATGGCTGGTTGACGCTGGCCAAGGATGTCCGCGGCAAGGGCGATCCCGCAGCGTGGACCCTCAGTGCGATACCGGTCGGCACCATCGACGGCCAGCAACCGGTGACGGGTAACGGCGATCCGACCTCCAACGGCGGCGTCCAGGAGGAACAGGTCTACGCCGGCACCTACCAGCTCGCCGAAGAAGGTGGACTGGACAACTACACCAGCCTGGGTTGGACCTGTGAGTCCGACGAACCCGGCCAGAACAGCCTGGCAGTGACCGAACCGGCTGACACCGTAACGATCGCGGCCGGCGAGAGCTGGACCTGCACGGTGACGAACGTGCGCGACACGGCATCGCTGACGCTGATCAAGACAGTCAGCGGCAGCAGCGTCAAGGCCGATGCGTTCACCTTGTCGGCGACCGCCGAGGCCCCGGATGCCGAGCTGAACTTCAGCACGGCAGGTGGCGCCGGCACCGTCCACGAGGTGTGGGCGAGCACGCCGTACGCGCTGTCCGAGACGGGCCCCAGCGGCTACACCCCGGGTGACTGGCTCTGCACCGCAGCACCGCGGGACGAGGCCGTACCGGTTCAGCAGGGCAAGGTCACGCTGAAGAAGGGACAGAAGGTCACCTGCAGTCTCGTCAACACCCGTGACACCTCCTCGCTGACCATCAGCAAGGAATTCAACCCGCTCGCCTCCGGCTACAGCGGCACCTTCGACATCGCCTACAGCTGCGTCGAGGGCACCGATCCGGTCAAGAGCGGCACGGTGAAACTCGCCGCCGGCCAGCAGGCCAGCGTTGAGGGGCTGCCGGTCGGCACGGTCTGCACCGTGACCGAGCCTGCCCTGCCCACCAACCCGAGCGGCTGGACGTTCAATGCGCCCACCTTCTCCCCGGGTGACGGCAAGGCGACGATAGTGAAGGGCTCTGCGGCCACGGTGACCGTGGTCAACAGCATCAGCCAGGTCAGCCCGGTCAAGGTGAAGCAACCTTGCCCCGTGACACCCAAACTGGTGACGCCCAAGCCGAAGGTGGTCGGCAATCAGGTTCTGATCACGAAGATGTCGACCAACTCGAAGTGCACGATGAGCAAGCCGGTCGTGCTCTGCCGCCCGATGGTCGCGACAGCGGCGGGTGAGACCGCCTTCTGCAAGACCTCGGTCAGCAAGAAGGGCAAGGTTATGGTCAAGACCGCTGGTTACGACGCCGTGCGCGTCACAGTGATGGTCAAGGCCACGCCGAAGCCTGGCTCCGTCGACAGCTGGACGCCGAAGGTGTGGCGTCAGAAGTGGACCCTGCGGTAGGTCCGCACGACGGCGTGGGGCCGCATCCGAGAGGGTGTGGCCCCTTCGGTTACGCCTGCGTCACTGTGTGTAATCGCAGTGTGATGCGCGGGAGCGGGCTCAAACCCGCAGCGTGACGACTCTTGGTCAATATCGATACCGCTGTCAGCGAAATAACAATCCCGTTACGGCGTTGGTTCTTCCCACAAAAGGGTGGTTTGGCTATCCTTCGTGCCCATTGTTTCGCCCAAGTGGGTGATATACCCTTGCGAAAGCCGAGGGATATCATTACATCGACCGAACAGTCGATGGCTGCGGTCCATTCGGGGGCGAGGAGGCGTCAGGTGCTCACTTTCTGTAAGGCACGTCGCCCAAGCGTGACAGATCGTCACGCATCTTCTACACACTTTCTGACTTCAACTACGTTCTGTGTGCATTCGCACGTCAACGGGAGGCGACACCATGTTTAAGAAATTCCGCAGGGCAATTGCGGGAACGACATCCGTGGCAGTGGTGGCAGGCATGGTGGCGACGGGGGCGGTAACGGGGGTGGTCGCCACGGCGACGCCGGCCGCCGCTGCCATCCCTACTCCTGGGGACAACCAGGCCATCATCTCTGTGAAGGTGGGCGGAGTCCGGCCCACACAGGACGCTACTCCAACAGGACGCTCCGGCGTGAAACTTGAGTTGTTCAACGACAACAGTGGGAGCGTGGGCACGTCCACAGGGCTCTTATGCACCTCGGACAGCAGCGGAGACTGCAACTTCACGGTGGATCAGGCAGGGCTGAACAAGCGCTATTGGGTGAGGCTGGCGGCCAACAACCCCTGGGTAGGCGAAGGCTCCCTGGTCACTGGCGGAACACAGAACGGCGTGCCAGCGTTCGAGCTCACCCGCTACCAGTTCCGCACTCCGACGGTCGTCGGCGGTCAAACATACGAATCGACGAAGACCGGCAGCAACGGCTTCATGCGGACAGCCAACCTGGGGTTGACCCGTTTTCGTGGACATCGGGTTAAGCGGCTTCTTGCGCCGCGGTGGTGTACTGCGTTTCGAACTGTAGTGGGCTGATCTGGCCGAGCGCGGAATGCCGTCGGCGTGTGTTGTAGACGGTGTCGATCCAGCGGCTGACCGCCGCGATGGCTTCGGCCCTGCTGGCGAAGGTGTGTCGGTCGTAGAACTCGGTCTTCAACGTCGACCAGAAACTCTCCTGCTGGGCATTGTCCCAGCACACCCCTGTGCGCCCCACCGACTGGCGCACGTCGAGTTCGTCGGCCACGGCGGCCATCTGCTCGGAGGTGTACTGGCATCCCCGGTCGGCGTGGAAGATGACCCTGCTGGTGGGCCCGATCGCCGGGTCGCGGAAGGCCACCGCGCGGCGTAGCGCGGTCTCTACCACGTCGGTGTGCAGGCTGTCGGAGAAGGCGTAGCCGAGCACCCGCCGGGAGCAGCCGTCACGCACCGCGCACAAGTACAGCCAGCCTTCCCCGGTACCCAGATACGTGATGTCGGAGGTCCAGACTCGGTTCAGGACTCCGGTGTCGAACTGGCGCTGGACCAGGTCCGGGATCGAGTGCGGCAACTCATCGGCGATGGTCGTGGCAGGAGTCCACGGCCGCGGGCTGATCCCACGTATCCCCTGCTCACGCATGATCTTCGCGACCGTCTTCCGCGACACCACCTGGCCGGCCTGACGCAGATCAGCCAGGATCCGCGGAGACCCATTGACTCCGTCAGAGGCCACGTGGAACTCCTTGATCTGCACGGCCAGCCCGGCCCGCCGCGCCGCCCGAGGTCCCGGCTCGGCGCGCCTGCGCGCGGCCCAGGCGTAGTAGCCCGACGTCGACACGTCCAACAACTCCGTCATCCGGGTCACTGGGAAGGTGGCCTTCTCCGCGTGGATCACCTCGAACGCCTGCTCGGCGCTCAGGTCTCCTTCGCGAAGAAGGCCGCGGCTTTTTTCAGGAACTCCCGATCCATCCGCAACGCCGCGTTCTCCCGGCGCAGCCGCTCCAACTCGGCGCGCTCGTCGGCGTCCAATGCCTGCGGCGGGCTGTCCATCTTCGCCCGCTCCGCTGCCACCCAGCGGCCCAACAACTGCTCCCCGACCCCCAACTCACGTGCCACCTCAGCGATCGTGCGACCGGTGTCAATCACCAGCCGCGCCGCCTCACGCCGATACTTGGGGGTATACGACTTCCTGTTCGCACCCATGGATGCCATCCTCGTCTGCCGGGGCAAAACCCGACCATCAGGATGTCCACCAAACCGGGGCAACCTCAAACCCGCAAGACGGATCTAACGAGTACGTCCGCAATGTGTCTTCTGGGGTTTGGCAGTCGTCTCTGTCCAACCCTGCCTTCCCACCGAAGTGCGGCATCAAAGTGGCGCTGGTACTTGACCTTTCTGGATCCGTCTCGCCCTTCCTCCCACAACTGAAAACCGCTGCCCAGACATTCGTGAACTCTCTGGTGGGGACCCCTTCTCAGGTCGCCGGATATACCTTCGCCGCAAACGCACCACGCGCTGGGACAACGAACCTTGGCCTGACGTCAGTTGCCACGGCCACGGGGCCGGACAGCGCAGCCACGGTCAATACGTGGATTAGTGGTCTGAGTTCTGGTGGAGGGACCAACTGGGATCGCGGAATGTTCCAGGTTGCAGCTAGCAGCGATCAATACGACGTCGCAGTTGTCATAACTGACGGAAACCCCACCTTCTATGCAAACGAGCAGGGTCCTGGCGACATGACCCGATTCATCGAGATGGAGAACAGCGTCTTCTCCGCCAATGCGATCAAGAACAAGAACACGCGCGTGATCGCGGTCGGCGTCGGTGACGGTATTGATGGAAACCCGGCCAACCTCAAGGCGATCTCGGGAACCGTCAAATTCGAGGAGAACGTCACCCCGCCCGAAACCGCTGATTTCTTCCAGACCACAGATTTCGAAGAAGCCGGCAAAGCATTGAAGGCCTTGGCGGAATCGAGTTGCCAGGGCTCCATCAACGTCTTCAAGAAGGTCCTTCCCTGGAACGGCACGGGTCTTAACGGGGCCACCGACGGTGGGGCCGGCTGGGTGTACACCGCAGCCAAAGCAAACGGCTCAGACCCGGTTCAGGTAACTGGCTCACCGGCAACCACGAACGCCACCAGTGGAACTTCCGTCTCCGTGACATTCGACAACGCCTCGATTAATAGCGCTCCGATCAACCTTGCCGAGGTCCTTCAGGCATCCCAGCAGGGCTACTCGCTGGTGCAGCAGGGGCCGAACAACTTGAATGCCACCTGCGTCAAATCCGGCACGAGCGAGACAGTCCCAGTGACCAATAATGGGGCACTCGGCTGGACCGTGAATGCACTTCGCCTGGGGAGCATCACCTGCACCGTGTATAATCGGCAGCCACCGCCGACTGGCCAGCTGAAACTGGTCAAGGACGTCACCAACAACGACGGTGGCAGCAAGGTGCCCAACGACTGGACGCTGAAGGCCGAGGCCTCCGGCACCAACCCGAACGGCGCCCGGAACTTCCAAAACGCCGGC
>Ga0116175_1002623_pt1 | contig 10713 bp, 13 predicted proteins | sample AD_UKC125_MetaG_FD_89802 | JGI IMG/M metagenome (GOLD analysis project Ga0116175, IMG submission 89802) | Active sludge microbial communities of municipal wastewater-treating anaerobic digesters from USA - AD_UKC125_MetaG | ecosystem: Engineered > Bioreactor > Anaerobic > Digestate | place: USA... | reverse complement strand
GCTCATGGCGGGAACTGAACGAACTGTCGTAAACACAAACGAACGGTGCCCGCCCCCACAGAGGGGACGGGCACCGCACGAATCGGATCAGCCTTGCGCGGCGTCCGGAACCTCACCCTCCTGGGAGGAGGTGTAGGTGAAGGTGTTGTCCTCACCGTAGGTGTACAGCCCCATGATGGCGCGACTCGGGTCGCCCACATCGTTGAGGTCGATAGGACCGGACTGACCGTCGTAGTCGGCGTCCTTTCCATCCTTGATCAACTTCAGGCAGTCCGCGTACGTGGTGCACTTCTCACCATCCGCCGAGACCTGCTTGATGTTGTCGGCGATCGCCAGACCGCTATCGTTTCCGGCAGCCTCAGCGGCCAAGGCGATGAGAATGGTCGCATCGTAAGCCTCCGGAGCGTAGGTGAAGTCCTTGAGCTTCGGATCAACGTCGAGCAGCGCCGCTCGGAACTCATCCGATGCCTGCGCACCCGGGATGGTGCCCTGCGTGCCCTTCATGGCGCCCTTCGGCAGGTCCACGTAGGCGGTGTTCGACATGTTGCCGTCCACCAGGTACAGCGGCACATCGTTCGGGCCGACACCCTGCTTGAGCATCTCCTGGATGATCTTCACGGTCTCGTCAAAGCCGATCACCACGATCGCCGCGGGGTTGGCGGCCTTCGCCTCGGACACCTCAGCCTCGAATGACGCAGCCTTGGGGTCATAGATCTGCTTGGAGACCACAGATCCGCCGGCTGCCGTGTACGCCTTCTCTACGTTGTCGGCCAGACCGGTGCCGTAGGCATCGTCAAGGGCCAAGATGGCGAGGGTGGTGTTGCCGTCGCCAGCAACCGTGTCGCCAAGGACCTGCCCCTGGAAGGTGTCCGGCGGCGCCGTGCGCGCGTACAGACCCTTGTCCGGGTAGGTGGAGAACTCCGGCGAGGTGTTGGCAGGCGAGACCTGCTGCACGCCGGCGCTGGTGATCTTGTCGATGACGGTCAGTGACACCGAGGAGGAGGCTGCGCCAACGATGGCGTCGACACCCTGGGAGAGCTGACGGTCAACGGTCTGGGAGGCGATGTTGGTGGACGTGTCGCCGGAGTCACCGACGATGACCTCGATGTCCTGGCCGAGAACGCCTCCGGCCTCGTTGATCTCTTGGGCAGCTAGGTCGACACCGGCGAACTCGGGCGGTCCGAGGAATGCCAGCGAGCCGGTCTGCGGCAGCAAGGTGCCGACCTTCAGGGCGCCGTCACCCTGAGCAGCTGTGGTCTCCGCGGTCGGGCTGGCGGACGTGTCAGACGAGCCGCTGTCACTGCTACAAGCAGACAGCGCAAGACTCGCCACACCCACGACCGCAAGCGACCGAAGAATGGTCGATCGGGACATATATGGACCCCTTTGTGGTGGTTCGGTGGACACGACTGTCGTGTCCGTGAGAGTAACCATACGGATAATAGCCAGTGACACAATCACATACGCGCTGATGTTGCGTTTCCGTGATCGACTTTTGAGTGCGGACAGATCAGGCCTGCAACGTGCGACGAGCCACCTCAACCAGCGGCATGCGCTGGTCCATGGCCGCCCTGCGCAACCACGTGTACGCCTCCTCTTCGGAGATCCCCAGTCGCTGCTGCACCCGTCCCCGGGCACGCTCAATCGTCTTGCGATCAGCCAGACTCTGGGCCAAATCGCGGGTCTTCTGCTGCTCGGCACGCAATTGGCTGTACCGCTGCCAGGCCACAGTCAGGCTGGCGCGCAGCTCCTCGGGCTTGAAGGGTTTGACCAGGTAGCCCATGGCACCGGCGGCCACCGCCCGCTGGATCAGTTCAGGCTGGCTGAACGCCGTCAGCATGACCACAGCGGTGCAGTCCAGGCCGATGATCGCGCCAGCCGCCGCGAGGCCGTCCATGTCCGGCATCTTGATGTCCAGCAGCGCCAGATTCGGGCGCAGCTGCTCAGCGAGTTCCACCGCCCGCCGGCCGTCACCCACCGCGGCCACTACCCGGAAGCCGAACTCCTCGAGGGTCTCGACGAGATCCATGCGGATCAGCGCCTCGTCCTCGGCCACCAACACGGTGAGTGAATCTGACATGGGTTCCTCCTGCGCCCAGCGTAGGGACGCCCCGTTACGATGAGATTGCACGCCCTCGTAGACCAACTGGCAGAGTCACAGGTCTCAAAATCCTGCAAGTGTGGGTTCGAATCCCACCGAGGGCACCAGTTGCGCTACTCCACCACCAGCCGTGGTTTCAGGTCCTGGATCCGGGCCAACACACCATTGATGTATTTTCCCGACTCGTCGGTGGACAGTTCGTTGGCCAGTTCGACGGCCTCCGCCAGCGCGACCCCGGACGGCACCTCCCCCCACAGCACCTCCCAGGTGCCGGCGCGCAGGATCGCCCGGTCCACGGCGGGCATTCGCTCAAGGGTCCAGCCCTGGGCATACGTGCTCAACGTCTCGTCGATCTGGTCGCGGTGGGTCTGCACCCCGCGCACGATGGTCTCCGTGTATGGGTTCATCGGGCTCTGCATGCGGACGGTGAGCGATTCCAAGCCGATCTCCACGTCGCTTTCGCGCAGGTCGCTCTCATAGAGCACCTCCACCGCGCGCCGACGGGCTTTGCTGCGGGCGGACACTTAGCTGTTCACGCGGCCCAAGTAGGACCCGTCGCGGGTGTCGACCTTGATCTTCTCCCCGTTCTCCATGAACAGCGGAACCTGGACCTCCGCGCCGGTCTCCAAGCGAGCAGGTTTGGTCCCACCGGTGGATCGGTCTCCCTGTAGGCCGGGCTCGGTGTACTCGATGGTTAACTCCACGTTCGCGGGCAGTTCCACGTACAGCGGCGTCCCGTCGTGCAGGGCGACGATCGCCTCCTGGTTCTCCAGCATGTACTTGACCGCGTCGCCCACGGTCGCCTCCGAGACAGCCACCTGGTCGTAGGTGGTGGCGTCCATGAAGATGAAATCGGCGCCGTCGTTGTAGAGGTAAGACATCTGACGCTTGTCGACACTGGCTGTCTCGACCTTGACGCCGGCGTTGAAGGTGCGATCCACCACCTTGCCAGAGAGCACGTTCTTCAGTTTCGTCCGTACGAAAGCCCCGCCCTTGCCGGGCTTGACGTGCTGGAACTCCACCACCGACCACAGTTGGCCGTCGATCTTGAGTACCAATCCGTTCTTCAGATCGTTTGTCGTCGCCACGTCGTCGTCTTCCTATCCAACCCTCGTCAATTGGCGAGGGAAATCTGTGAGGATCTGTACGCCCTTCTCGAGGACCAACAGGGTGTCCTCGATGCGTACCCCACCGCGGTCCGGCAGGTAGATCCCTGGCTCCACGGTCAGCGGAACACCGGCTTCCACTGTAAGCGGCGAGGTGGGTCCCAGGAACGGCACCTCATGGATGTCCAGTCCCACCCCATGCCCCAGCCCGTGTCCGAAGAAGTCGGCCAGACCGGCCTCTTCGATGACGCTGCGCGCGGCTCGGTCCACGGCCGAGGTGAGCACACCCGGTGCCAGCGCATCGATCCCGGCCTGCTGGGCGCGGGCCACGACGTCGTGAATCTGCAGTTGCCACTCCTGCGGCTCGGCAGCGACCACGAACGTGCGGGTGCAGTCCGCGTGGTAGCCGTCGTACATCGCACCGAAATCGATCTTCAGGAGATCGCCGGGTGCGATGGGCCGCATGGTGGGCTGATGATGCGGGATGGCGCTGTGCGGCCCGGCTGCGACGATGCTGTCGAACGACCTGTCCGGTGCGCCCTCCAATCCCATCAGCAACTCGAGGCGGCGGGCGATCTCGATCTCGGTCGTACCCGCCCGCAGATCCTCGAGCAGGCGGCCCAGCGCGCGGGTGCTGATGGCACACGCCTGCTCGAGGGCCGCGATCTCCGTCGCGTCCTTGACCTGCCGCAGGGAGCTCGCAGCGACCCTGACCGGCAGCAGTTCAACGCCAGGGACGTCATCGCCGGCCCGTCGCCAGGCCGCGACGCTCAGCGATGCGCCATCAAATCCCACGTGGCTCACCCCACGGTCGCGAACGGCCATGAGCAGGTCGACCACCAGATTGCGGGTGACGACCAGTTCCACGTCCGGCGCTTCGTTACCGGCCTGGATGACGTAGCGGCCATCGGTGGCCAGCAGCGCCTCATCCGTCGTGACGACCATGGCGGCGTTGGACCCGGAGAAGCCACAGAAATACCGGATGTCGGACAGGTCGGTGATCAGCAGAGCGGCGCAGTCTTGGGCTGCCATGCGCTCGCGCAGCCGGTCGCGGCGCGTTGCCTGGACAGTCATTCGCAGCCCAGCGCCAGGACGGCATCCACAGCGAGTAGGTAGCTCGTGATCCCGAAGCCAGCGATCGTGCCGGTGGCCACTGCCGCGATGACCGAGGTGTGGCGGAACTCCTCGCGGGCGGCCGGGTTGGAGATGTGGACCTCGATGAGCGGTGCGCGCAGTTGTGCCGCGGCGTCGCGCAATCCGTAGCTGTAGTGGGTGAAGGCGGCCGGGTTGAGGATGACCGGAACCCCCTCGTCGGCCGCTTCATGCAGCCACCCGATCAGTTCGGCCTCGCTGTCGGTCTGCCGGACATCGACGTCCAGGTCGCGCGCAGCCCCGTACTCCGTGACCCGCTGCTGTAACTGCGGCCAGGTGGTAGCGCCATAGATGTCCGGTTCGCGGGTCCCCAGCCGCGCCAGGTTCGGGCCGTTGAGGACCAGCACCTTCACGACTGCACCTGCGCGTAGGCGGCGGCGACCAGCGCGGGGTCTGGTCCGATCAGCATCTCGGGATGGGCCACAGCCGACAGTATGACGAATCGCAACGTGTCACCGCGGGTCTTCTTGTCCCGGCGCATGGCGTCCAGCAGTGCCGGGAAGCTGGCGTCGTAGGAGGTCGGCAGGCCCACACTGGACAGCACCTCCCGGTGCAGGTCCACGTCCGCGTCGCTGAGGCGTCCGGCCAGTCGCGCCAACTCCGCCACGTACACCATGCCAACGGCGATGGCTGGTCCGTGCCGCCAGCGGTACCGCTCGTGCAGTTCGATGGCATGCCCCAGCGTGTGCCCGTAATTGAGCACCTCGCGGCCCAGAACGACGTCCACCGATTCCGTGAGGTCGCCGGCCACAACGTTGGCCTTCACCGTGATCGCACGTTTGATCGCGTCGGCCAGCGCCGGCGACTGCGGCTCCAGGATCCCCGCCGGGTCCTGCTGCACCCGCTGCAGGATCACCGGATCGGCGATGAAACCGCACTTGATGACCTCAGCCATCCCGCTGATGATCTCGGCGCGGGGCAACTCGACCAGCGTGTCCAGGTCACAGATGACCGCCGTGGGCTCATGGAAGCTGCCCACGAGGTTCTTGCCGGCGGCGGTGTTGATGCCGGTCTTGCCGCCCACCGCGGCGTCGACCATGGCGAGCAAGGTGGTCGGCACCTGCACGATCGGCACCCCGCGCAACCAGGTGGCGGCCACAAATCCCGCGAGATCGGTGGTACTCCCACCGCCCAGGCCGACGATCACATCGGTGCGGGTGAAGCCGTTGTCCCCCAGCACGCTCCAGCAGTAGTTGAGCACTTCGACGCTCTTGGCATCCTCGGCGTCGGGCACTTCGATGGAGATGGTGGACCAGTTCTCGGACAGGTCTGCCCGCATCTGCTCACCGGTGGTCCGTAGCGCCCGCGGATGGATGATGGCCACCCGCGCGGCGCTGGCAGGGATGGCGGCCATCACCTCGGCGAACAACCCGCGGCCCACCAGCACGCCGTACGGCGAAGCGGTGTTGACCATGATCGTGTCCGTCATCGGCTCTTCTCCCACTCTTGGATCTCATCGGCAACCGCCGCCACAGCCCGACCGTCTGTGGCCACCACCAGATCGGCGCACGCTTCGTACCACGGGGCCCGTTCGGTCATCATGTCGGCCATTTGCGCCCGGATATTCCCCAGGGCCACGGGACGGATGCCCGCCAAGCCACTGCGACGCACCGCATCCACCAGCCCGACCTGCAACCAGACAACGGGGTGGGCCGCAAGGGCGCTTCGGACCGCCTCCGACATCGCCCCACTGCCGACCGCCACCACGCCGTCGGGCTGGCGCAGCGCATCCAGCACGATCAGCTCCTCCCGCGCCCGGAAGGCCAGCTCGTCGTCGATGACGGCCTCGGCCACCGACGAACCGTGTTCCTGCTCGAAGAGGGCGTCAGTGTCGAGCAGGGGACAAGACCAGCGTTCTGCGAGCTCAGCGGCAACCGCGGACTTGCCGCAGCCGGGCGCCCCGACCAGGGCCAGCCGAGCGATCACGCCGGTTCCGGCGGCGCGACCAACGTCTCCAGGTAGGCCAGCAGGTTGCGCCGGACCTCTTCCAGGGAATCGCCACCTGTCTTCTCCAACAGAGCATCCGCCAGGACCAGGGCCACCATCGCCTCCGCGATCACCCCGGCGGCCGGCACCGCACATGCATCCGAGCGCTGATTGATCGCGGTGGCGGCCTTGCCCGTGGCCACATCGATCGTGCGCAGCGCCCGGGGGACCGTGCTGATGGGCTTCATGGCAGCCCGCACCCGCAGCGGCTGACCGGTCGACATGCCACCTTCGGTGCCGCCGCTGTGGCCGGTCTGCCGGGTGATCCGACCCTCGACGAGCAGGATCTCGTCCTGGGCCGTGGAACCGCGCATCGCGGCGAGGTCGAAGCCATCACCCACTTCGACACCCTTGATCGCCTGAATGCCCATCAGGGCGCAGGCGAGGCGGGCGTCCAGACGGCGATCGGCGTGGACATAGCTGCCCAGGCCCGGGGGAACTCCCTCAGCGATGACCTCCACCACACCACCGAGGGTGTCCGCCTGCGCCTTGGCCGCATCGATCTCGGCGACCATGGCCTCCCCCACCGCCGGCGACGCGCACCGCACCAGATCTGCATCGATCGCGGGAAGGTCTGCGAACGTGGGGGGCGGGGCGGCACTCGCCACGGTCCCGATCCGGACGACATGGCTGAAGACATGGATGCCGGCCGCCTGCTGGAGGAAAGCCTTGGCCACGGCACCGAGCGCGACGCGCGCTGCCGTTTCACGGGCGCTTGCCCGCTCGAGCACCGGTCTGGCGTCCTCAAAACCGTACTTCTGCATGCCGACCAGATCCGCGTGGCCGGGCCGGGGGCGGGTCAGGGGTGCGTTGCGGGCCAGTTTGGCCAGGATCGTGGCGTCCACCGGGTCCGGCGACATGACCTGCTCCCACTTCGGCCACTCCGAGTTGCCGACCTGGATGGCGATCGGCCCACCCTGGGTGCAGCCGTGCCGGACACCCCCAAGCAGGTCGACAGTGTCTGCCTCGAACTTCTGCCGGGCGCCCCGGCCATAGCCGAGTCGCCGACGCGAAAGTGCAGCGGCCACGTCAGCGGTGGTCAGCGCCACGCCCGCTGGCATCCCCTCCAGAACCGCCGTCAGCACAGGGCCATGGGACTCCCCTGCTGTTATCCACCTGAGCATGCCCACATCGTGGCACGCGGGCTCACAACTGCCGGGTGTCGCCCTCGCAGATGGTCAGTCGGTCCTCGGCACCACTCGCAGCGAACCACCCGCAGCCCCCACCGAGGGACGACACGAAGGTCACACCCGAGGCATCCGGCACATTCAGGTACAGCGTGGTCCGCAGGTTGTTGATGCGCACGATCGCCGAGACCTCGCCGACGTCGACAATGGTGATCCCGGTGGTCTCACCCTCCTTCTTGACGCCGCCACCGATCGGCACCGGCGCCTTGCTGCCGGAGTCGTCGGACTTGGACTTCTTCTTCGCGGCGTCACCGCTCTGGGACCCGGTGGCCGCGGGCTTGTCGGCAATGCTGCTCTTGGTCCTCGTCGTGGGTTTCGGCACGGGATTGCTCGACGAGGCCTTCTGGCTGCTGGATTCTTGCGAGTCCTTGGCGGCTGGTGTCGGCATCACGACGGGGGCGAAGGGATCGCGCTGCGAAGCGGTCGTGATGCGGATGGCGGCGGAGCGGTCCTGCGGGATGTCCGGGGTCGCAGGCGTATTGACGGTGACCTCGTCCGCGGCCATGGTCGACTCGGGTTCGGGTGTCACGGTCGTCGGCGTGGGCTGTGCCTGCGGCTGTTCTTCCCCGCCCTTGGGGAAGAACAGCAAGACGGCGGCGATCGCGACGATGCCGACCAGCACACTGGCCACGATGAGCATTCGACGATCTCGCATCAGAGCCCTCCCGCCTCTTGCAACGCCTGGTCGGGCAGATTGCGCAGCCGGTCGTTCGCCACGAACACCCGGGTCTCCATCGTCAAGGTCAGCGGGTTCGCCTTCGGGCTGTCGGCGTCGGCAGTGCCCCGTGCGAGTTGTACGCCGGTGATCAGATAGGCCCGCTGCAGACTCTCGATGCGGGCGGTGAAGCGCTCCAGATCGGCGAAGTCGCCGGTCGCCGAGATGGAGACGGGGACGTAGGACAGGCCGACGCCCTGCGGGAGCTTTCCCTGACCCAGGTCGGTGGGGGTGGGTTGGGGGGCCGGCTTGGGGGCGTCCGGGGAAGCCTCCGGTGCCGACGTGTCGGCAGGTGCTGCCGCCTCCGGAGTCTCGACGGTGAACACGGTGATCTGGCCTGGGGCCAGTGAGTCGATCCGTACCCGGTTGACGCGTCCGGCGGTCTGGATATCGCGCAGGAGAGCGGGTACATCCACTGACGCCGGAATCTTGGTCTGGATCCGGCGCAGCGCCCTGATCTGAGCCGGGAGATCCTGGGCCTGGCGCTGCAACTGCGCGGCCTGGTTCGCGATCATGATCGCCTGATCGTCGAGCTGAACGGTCTGCTCCTGGGTCGCGGCAACCGCACTCATGCGCGGGCTGATGAGAAAGGTCCACCCGAGGGCCAGCACGGCCAGCGAGGCCAGCAGACCACCGATGATCCACATACGCGGGTTGGAGGTGTTCATTGCGTCGCCTCCAGGTATCGACCCGACAGCGCCTGGTCGGTCAATTGCGCGGTGGCGGAGAAGCTGTAGAGGCCTTCGGTGCTATTGGTGACGTCGGTGAGAACCGGTGAGGCGTAGTCGGCGTTGAGGCGCAGGCTGTCCATCCAGGCCGCGATGTCGTCCATGGTCTTGGCCTCGCCGGTGAAGGCCACTGTGCCCACACCGGGGATCACGGTCTGCGAGGTCGTCATCGCCTGCTTCTCCCCCGGACCGACCACTGCGTCCAAGGTGACCAGCGACAGCTCCAACGGCTGCATCCGCGACAGCCCACCCAGGAGGCGCGACACCTGCACCTCCTGGCCCATGGCGGTGGCCAGGTCGGTGCGCGCGGTGGTGACCGCTTGGTAGGCGGCGGGGACATAGGCGTAGCGCTGCTTGAGCACCATGGCGGCATCGACACGGGCCTGGGCGTCTGCCTTGGCCGCGTTGGCAGCGCGCTGCTGCACACCTGTGTAGGCGACGAGGAGCACGAGCAGGCCGATCACGCCAGCGAGCATGAGCAGTGCTTTGCGTTTGGCGGCATGGACGAGGCGGCGGTTGCGGATCGCTGGTGGGAGCAGGTTGGCCGAGGGGAAAGCGCCACTTGTGAACAGGCTTTCCAGCGGGGTCTCCGGGACGACCTGCACCGGTTGTTTTTCCGGGGCCGGCTGCGCGGGCATCTGAACGGTCATGCGGCCACCGCCAGTGCCAGACCGATCGCGGTGGCTGCCTCACTGTCGGCCAGGGGCACCTCCGTGCCCAGCCCCAGGTTGCGACCGGGGTCGGCACGCCGAACGTCGGTGTGCAACGCGTCGCGCAATTGGAAGTCGAGGCCGAACTGGGCGGCGCCGCCACCGATCAACCAGACGCGATCGATGCTCCTGCCATTGTTGGTGCGGAAGAACATCACACTGGAACGGATCTCCTCGATCAACGAGCCGGTCGCGGCGTCCAGGGCCTGCCGCGTCGAGTGCTGATCGCCGGGGCTCATGGTCGGCCAGAGGGCTCCGACGCCCTGTTTCCAGGCCTGCGCCTGCTCATAGTCGATGTGGAACTGGTCGGCCAGGGATTCGGTCACGGAGGCTCCACCGCGGGCCATGACCCGCACGAACGTGGGGCGACTGCCCTCGTGGACCACCAACGAGGTTGTATTGGCGCCCACGTCGATCAGCGCCTCCGCGCCGATCGCTGACCGGTTGCAGACGGCATGCAGGGCGCCGAGGGGGGAGAAATCCACGCGGTCAACGGTCAGACCCGCCCGCTCGATGGCCTCGACAGCGGCAGTGACGATGTCCTCGTTGGCGGCGAGCAGGAGGCCGCGCAGGGTCCGGGAACCGTCCTTATCGATGATCTCCTCAGCGGGCAGGAAGTCCAGGACGGATTCCTCCACAGCCATCGGCAGGAGGTCGGAGGCCAGCATGGGCAGGGCCGTCTTCAACTCCTTCTCGGGAACCCACGGCAGCTCAACCTCGCGGGCCACCATGCGCTGATTGACCATCCCGACCGAGACGGGTGCCTTGGGCAGGCGCTGCCCCCGGAGCAAGGATTTGACGGCGGCGGTGATGGCCATCGGGTCGATCACGTCGTTCTGGGGATCAGGCACCGCCAGGCTCTCGCGCTGGTAGGCCAACAGCGCGGGTCCCGTTCTTGTCAACCGCCTGACTTGGCTCACGCCGATTTCGGATCTTGACGGGGTGTGCTTCTGATCAGGTGTTTTCTGTTCGAAATGCCGGGATTTCACGCACTAAGGGCGTGGGTCGTAGGGTCGTGGGGTGGCATT
>Ga0116175_1002618_pt1 | contig 10728 bp, 12 predicted proteins | sample AD_UKC125_MetaG_FD_89802 | JGI IMG/M metagenome (GOLD analysis project Ga0116175, IMG submission 89802) | Active sludge microbial communities of municipal wastewater-treating anaerobic digesters from USA - AD_UKC125_MetaG | ecosystem: Engineered > Bioreactor > Anaerobic > Digestate | place: USA... | reverse complement strand
TCGCTTTTCTTATAACTTTTTTTAGAAAATAAACTGCCATCAGCAAGCACAATTGTTTTAACACCCGGCAACGCACTATAATTTATTTTACCGTAGAATTCAATTTCAACATCTCCAGTGTAAATCGTTATTTTAGGCAATCTGTATTCCCCTTCTTCTGAATTCTAAAAGCATTTCATCTGCTAAATCTCTTGCTTTCATCTTAACATCAAGAGGAGTAGAAGCTTGAGTAAAAACAATATCCCCAAACTGAATTTGAACTGGTTGAACTCCCTTAGGTAAAACCGTTTCTCCTTGATGTAAATATGCCAATCCAGTTTGTGCCACAATCCCTCCAGTTTGATAACTTGGAACACTTTGATAACTTGGAACACTTTGTTCAGCTTTCCCTGCTTGACTCCATAAATTTGACACTGCAGTCTTTATCTTATTAACTAAGTTAGTAAAGAAATTAGATATTGACTGTCCGACATTAGAAAGCCAATTCCAAATTGCATTCCAAATTCCTTTCATACCTTCCCAGAGAGAATTAAATAAATCAGCCCCCCATTGGTATGCATCTTTTGCTCCAGAAATAACAATCTTGCCAAAAGAAGTAACCAATTCTTGAAACAATAATTGAACTTTCTTGCCTCCAGAAAGAGAAGCGTCGTTATATTTTTTCCAGAAATCTTCACCAAACCCCCCACCTTGTTTGGCAAACTCCATAAGTTGTTTACCAGTTCTTTCACACCAATTCGAATAGCTGTTAAAAGCCTGAGAACTCCAAGATTTTATTTTTTCCCAGGAACTACTTGAAAAGTTACTTATTGCCTGCCCAGCACTTGAAGCCCAGCTCTTTACACTATTGTATGTATTAGTTGCCCAATTACTTATAGTATCCCAGGTATTCGAAGCAAATGATTTGATATTCTCCCAACCTTGAGAAGCAAAATTCTTTACTGCCTCCCAAGCGCCGTTTACCCAACCCTTAATTGAATCCCAGTTCTTCCAGACCAAAACCACTGCTGCAACTCCCGCTGCGATTAAACCCGCAGGACCTAAGAACGGAAGCATAGAGCTAAAAGCTCCAATTACAGTTCCCCCTGCTCCTCCAACCGTTCCAATAATTGCTACAATTTTCCCTAAAGCTCCAATTAACAACATTATAGGACCACCGACTGCTACCATTTTAGTAATAGCATTAAAAAGAGCAGGGTGAGTGTTTCTCCATTCATTGAACTTCTGTATAACAGAAATTAAATTTTCTACCAAAGGTTGCAAAGCAGGTATCAATACTTCAGCAATTGAACGAGCTAATCCAGCCATAGAAGCTTGTATATCTGCTAAACTATCTCCCAATTTATCTGCAGCTTGAGCTTGAGTGGTTGACATAGTTATACCTAATTTATCAGCCTTATTCATATATTCAGTCATACCTTCAGAGCCAAGAGTTAACATTTCCATCAATTGCGTTCCCGCTCTCGCTCCAAATAAATCTGCTGCTAATCCTGTTCTTGTCGCTGCGTCTTCTATGTTTGCAAATTTATCTGCTACTTCTAACATAATTTGAGTTACAGATTTCATTTTTCCATCTGTATCTAGAACTGAGATACCTAACCTCGTAAAGGCATCATTTGCGTCTTCGCCTTTTTGAGCATTGTCATCCATTCTTATGCTTAAATTTTTAAGAGCCATTTCAAGATTTTGCGATGAAGCTCCTATTTGTTCAGCTACATAAGACATTCTGGATAAATCTTCAACCGCTACACCAGTTCGAACTGACATATCACTCATAGCTGAACCAGCGTCTATCGAGCCTTTGACAATTGCAGCCAAAGACCCCGTAATCGCTCCGCCAGCTCCAAGCATAACATTAGAAAACTTGTTCAATGACTTCTGAGCCTTTTGTAAACCGCTATCCATCTCAGAGGTATCGGTCTGTATTTTAACTAATAAGGTTGCAAGCTCTTCAAGACCAGGCATATTATCTCCTCATATATTTAGCCAGTTTCAACCAATCGCCCTTTTCTTCTTTCTTGTTACCTGATAAACCCAAGGAGAGCAAATAGATTTTCTTTGGAGTAGAGCTCCAGAACTCTTCTTCGCTCATCTTTAATTCCTTACCAAATAGATATAGGCTCACCCAGTCTATTTGCCCTCCGCTATTTTTTTTTCTTCTACCTCAGGCATAGAAACGTTTACCGCTTCAATTATTTTATTAGTTACCGTTTCTAAATTTCCAGGGTAAACCAGACTCCCGACTTGTTCTTCAGTTAAATCAGGGTCATCGGAAAGCAATCCAACCCATAATAATAATCGTAATGACTTAAATGACAATCCCTTTCCACTTACCACTCTTTCATTTAGACTCTTGAAAAAGCTGTCTAAATCTCCAACCTTATCTTCTAATTCTGCTAAAGCGTTTAAGTCATAGATTAGGTATCGTGTTCTGTCTAACTCGATTGGTATTTTTTTACCTTTTAAGTCTATTCCCTTCATAGCTATGCACAAGTAATAGTAAAGGTAACAGTATAAGCACCAACAGAAGCTGTAACTGTATTTGCTCCAGTTCCAGAACCAGTGGTGTAATAGATATAAGCAATTCCATCAGCATCGGTATAAGAAACATCATCCGACAACGTCCCCGCAAGAGTACTTTCACTGGTAACTTCCCAATTAACTCGAGCAAAAGGAACGGGAATATTTCCAGCTCCAGTAGCTTTAACGGCTAATATTACAACCGAGCTTACACTTGCTGATATAGAGTCATCGGTAAAAGCAGCCAAAGCAGTAACCGATGGTTCAGGTGCTATTTCTGTAGCTGTCTCATGACAAATTAAATCAAAAATCAATCCATCATAAGCTCTGGCTATTGCGCTACCTGAAGCAGTAAATTCTCCGTAGGTATCAGGGAAGCTATGCCCTAAATCGGTAATCTTACACTTATAGAAAACTACATGAACATCACCGCTGGGATTGTCAGTAGAATAAGCTGAGCGCCCAATCAATTTAAAGTATTTAGGAATATTACCTTTTTTCTGAGTGAATGTTTTGCTTTTACCATCTACTGCATCTGTAGTCTCTCCACCGGTAAAAGTCGCCAGTGCATTGAATGAAATTTTCCCATATCTTAAGCTAAACTCCCAGTTGCTTATTTGAGAATAAACGTCGAGAACGTCGTCGTCTCCTCGAAGCTCCTCATTAATAAAAGTAGGATTGAAATCCACCGATTGAATGCCTGCAATATCAATCATCTCACCATAAACCACACCAGCTTCAGTATCGCTCACAATAGGGATTATTCTACAATCCCTTATCCCGTAAGTTCCAGTAGCATCGTTTAATGCCATTCAAGCACCTCCTAATAATTCCAGTAAAATCGATAAGTTATATTTCGCCTATAAACATTGCCTTCGTTTATATCTAATGCTCCTGCCTTATCCACATGATAAGGTAATTCCTTTAAAGCATTATCAAGAGCAGATTCTAAAGAATAAATGTCATCTTCCGCCCAAATATCGAATGAGAAAGTAAACTCAGTTTCTACAAACTCGTCATCTAATTTCTTTGTTCCTAACCCTATTTGATAAAAAGAAATACAAGGAAAGTTAACTTCAGAAGGGGGGAATGCATAAAATACATTTCCACCAGCAACATTCTTCTCTTTAATCTTATTTATAAAATCCCTCACAATATCTCCGGAGTTCATAGTTTTTTAATCGCCTCTAATACTGCTTGTTTAATATTTGCGTTTATATCCTTTCTATTCTCCTCATAAGCAGGGCGCAAATAGGGATGAGGTCTTACTCCTCCAGCCCTAAAAATAGCCCTGCTTACAATATATCCCGATTCAAAACCATGTTTTTTTGCCCAGTCCTCTAAAGCCCCCGGGGGAGGAGCTTTAGTTAGTCTTGTTTTTCTTAGCCCGAATATACCGGTTCCATATTCTACATATGGAGCATATTCAATCTTTGTTCCTACTATTGCATATAATTTTTCTTTGTTCACTTCCTTAGTTAAACTTGCTCTTAAGTTTCCTGTATCTACAGGACATTTTATTTGAGCAGAACGTAACACAGCCAAAGCGCTATCATCTAAAACTTTAACTACGCCCTCTCTTGCTTTTCCCTCTAATTTTTGCAATTTCTCTTGCAGTTTATCTAACCCTTCAATTTTTACTTTACCCATTCTAATTCAGCCTTCCAAATATGTTTTATATCGTCTCCATCAACCGATACAATATAGAACTCATCATTCCCGTGCATAATCACATTCCCCACTTCTGGCTTCCTTTCCTTGGTGTATAAAGTATGAGTTAAGCTCCTTTCTACTCCTTGAATTTTCGAGGTTACCGCTTCTCTTTTGGCTACTAAGAAAGAATAATATTCGGCAATTAGTTCTCTATTCGCTTCATTCATTTTTCCAAATTCATCAGTTGCATAAATAATCTCATACTCGCTTACTAAGTGTGGAGCTCTCATAAAATAATCCTTCTATACTTATCTAAAATGGGAACAATCACCGGAGGGAAGGAATCTATATATTCTACTGTATATCCAGATACCGATTCCCTGCTTACCCCTGAACTTCCTAATCGATTATAAATACTCTCGCAATTCATTATCACTGCAAATTCTAAATCTTCAGGAAGTTCTTCAAACCCTCCAACATATTCAATTTTAATTTCTTCAACGCTATCAAAATAAATTACTCCATATCTTTGATTTATAGAATATTCTTCCGCATCAGTTTCTAAATTTGTAACTTCAATAACTGGAGCATGATTGAGATAAATTATCGTTCCTTCTTTCTCTTCAGTATATTCACCGTAAGTAAAATCATAGCCTAAAGAAGTTTGAACTAATGCTAAAGAGAGATGGTATAAATCATACAGTAGCTCTTCGTCATCAACTGTTCTTAGTACTCTTTTTAGTTTTCCTATGTCCATTGCGCACCTCTTTATATTCCTCAGGAGCTACACTAATGATAGTCGCAAACCCAATGCGCTTTAATTCCATCGCTAACTGTGAGGGGAGGTCTAAAACCTCCCCCGCTCTTATGGTTACATTAAATCTAACTTTCACTGCCAGTTACCGGTTCTACCGTAGGCTCAACCCAGGAATCACCAAGAACAGCATTAATAGAGATTGGCAAAGATATAGTACTGGGGATTGTGCTTTCGCCTTCTACAGTTGCGATTGGTATAGTATATGTAACTTTAGCTTTGATATATCTCTTAGTTCCTATATATCCTACTGATTGAGTTACATCATCAACAACAGTGAGAACTTCTTCTACCATATCAGGAATAGGAGAAAACTCGCCAATTAAATCTCCATCGTCAACAGTGGTAAAACTCGCAAGGTCGTCGGTTTCTAAAAGCTCAAATTCTATAAGCGAGTTATCTTCGTCGCTTAAAACAACATCTCCGATATTAACTATAACCACTGCACTTTTATAACCACTTAAATCAACATAGTTAGTTTCTGTTTCTACTGTTTTAGAATTTTCTAAACTATTATTACTATCAGCGATTACCTGAGCGCCCAATAAATGAGCAACCGCAACTTTACTCTTGAGGTCTTTCATATAGCACCTCCTTAAGAAGCAGTTCCAGTTACGACAGCAGTCCCAGGCTCAACATTCAAATCTCCAAGAATTGCATCAACAGAAACAGGAACAGAAACTGTAGCAACAGCAGTTAAAACAACTCTAACGTATCGCTTAGAACCGATATAACCAACTACTTCGGTCAAGTCATCATTGGTTGTAGCATTTACCGTTACAAAGCTTCCTATTAAATCATCGGTAGCAACGTCAGTAAAGCTGATATCGGTTGTGCTATCAGATTCCTGTAACTTAGGAGTAACACTTCCGCCAGTAAAATTTCCAGCACCTATATTAACTAAAAACAAAGCGCTATTACAATCAGCCAAATCAACGTATTTACTCTTAGTTGTGGTAGTAACAGCCCCGGCACCAAGAAGATGAGCAACTAACACTCGATTTTTTAAGTCTTTCATTTCACACCTCCTAAGCAGCAGCAGTATAGAGCTTCAAAATTGCCTGAGGATTTACCACGTCTCCACCAACTCGTCTGGTAGTGTAGAATATTACAAATCCCTTAGCAGTTATTGCGTCCCTAATCATAGAAACCCCTGGCTTATCAACTATAGTGTATGCTTCAGCTATGTTTCCAAAGATAATGGGATAAACTGAAGCCTCAGCAGCCAGAGCTGGCATATCAGGAACAATAGTTATGGGATATCCACATAGAGTTGAAGGCTCAGCACCAAAAGGAGGTTGCCACAAATAAACAGTTTCGTCTGTATTTTTTAGTTTTCTAATCGCTGCTCGAGTAGATTTTCTCATTAAGAATCTTGCCCCAGCGTCAAATTCCTCAGGTAAGGTTTCAGTCAAATCAATTATAGCGTCAGCATCTATAACATGGTTTGCAGCAGTATGAACTATTCCTACCTCAGGATGAGTTAATAATCCTCTCGGTTTCCCTACTCCATTACCGTTGACAAAGGCGTCTCCTTCAGCTTTAGCAAACTGTTTCGCTATAGCGTTGACTAACCAGCCCTCTACGTCAAAGTCAGCATCATCGAGAAGTTTTTGAGTAACCTTAGGTTCAGCATACATTTCCTCAACCGTGATTCTCAATAGCTTCCATAAGTTATCAGCGTCAGTTTCTTCTCTAGTTGCTCTTTCAGAAGTCCATCCATAACCAGGGAAATCTGCCTCGGCAATAAATTCTCTCGTATCTCCTGCGCCTATTCTCTCAACAGTAGCGAGAGAACGTATAGGAGATATTTCCAGAACTTTCATTATAATCCGATTACTTAAGCTGGCAGGAAGGAAAAGCCCACCAGAAGGAAAAACATCAGTAGAAAGAAGTTTAACTTCTTCAGGCGCTAATTGCCCTTTCCTTGCCCAGTTAATAAAAGCTTTAGTTTCTAAATCGGCTTGAGGAGAAGGAGTGCCAGTAGGGCGATTTAATTTAGTTTCTAACTCATCCATTCTACTATCCATTTTCTCAAGCTTTTCCTTAGCTTCTGAAAGTTCAGTCCCGTATTTACCAATTACTTCCTTATACTCAATCCAAGTTTTTTGAATTTCATCTACAGCTTCTTTAATCTCATTCATTATTTTTCTCCTTTCATCTCTTTTAGTAATTTGTTTAATTGCTCTATTTCGAGAATATCATCGCTGGCGGGTTGCGTAGATTTAGAGTGGTCGCCCGAGTCCTCCTCTACGGCAAGTGCCTCCAATATTCCCTGAAGAGCAGTAATGGCGTCTCTAAGTAATTGCTCATTCTTAGAGGATAAAATCCTTCCATATTTATAATCTTTTTCTTCCCAGGGAGCGGTTCTGTCCATCTTGTGGTAATACTTCTCAATATTAGCCCTAATCCTTTCCTGGTCTGCTTCCGGAATATCTACACCACCCCTTGAACCCTGAAGAACTGCAGCAACAGCAAATATCCCTCTTGGAATAGCATATAATTTATCATCAATAATATCTCCAATAGGTAATTTATAAGCTCCAAAATTCTCTTTGTCTTCAGCATCGTACCAGCAAAAAGCTTTTTGATATTTTCCCCAATCCATCGTTTCTTTCGCACCACTGCCGTCGCTGGAAGCCCACTTCCTTACTCTTATTACCGCAGCATTAGCATCCCAAGCCTGTCCCTCATCAGCTAAAGGTAAATCTTGATAGGGAACAACCGTTTTTACATCAATTATCTGCGCGTCCGGATGCGCTGGAAAAGTCACATAAGATACCTCCCATAGTCTTAATTCTTTTAGATATCTAACTCCATCTTTCCAATCTTCCTTAACCGTATCATAACCGATGGAAAATCCAGTAGGCACTTCTTGCTCTTTATAAAACTTCATATCTGCAAGAGCCATCTGCCCATAAACGTTATTCAAATTTAAAATCCCTCTTGCCAATAATCCTTTACTATCTGAGTTTAAAAATACTGCCCCAGCCCGCTTAGTGGAGTCGTGGTCTAAAAGAAAAGGAACTCTACCTTTTTTATGATTTAATGTTCTATCAAATGCTCCTGGAACTATTACGTCCCCAACTAAATCAACCGTATTATAAATTGAAGCATAACCTTCAAACGTTCCTTGTTCGGTGATATCTTTAATATCAAACTTAAAATTTTTATAAAACATTTTTTTGCCCCTCCAAAACTGGCAATATTACGCAACGACACTGAGGATGAATGCTCTCATTTAATGAAGGCGCTTCCTCAATAGGAAATTCTTGCCCGTGTAATCCCATACATTCTTCACAGGTTCTCTCATCTAAAGCAGTCCACCACTGCCCCATTCTAACCCCGCTGGCATCGTAAAGAACTAAGTTACCCTTACGATAACCTCTGAGAGTTTCAGTTCGAGCTATCATTTTCGCTCTAACGTCTGAAGCCTCATCGAAAACACTTTTAACTCTTTTTGCTATTTGCTTCATATCTTCACCATTTTTTATTCCTTCCTCTATTGCGCTTCTAACATTCGATAATGTAGTTTCGTTTATTCCTTTAATCTGTGTTCCAGCCTCTTTTTCTACCCATTCTAAAACCTTCGAACGGTGCTGCTCATAATTAACGTTAATTCCTAAATCTCCCATCGCATCTTTGAACCCTTCTTCAGCGATGTTATTTAGTAGAGGAATAGCTATTTGAGCCAATCTCTTATTCCATTTAGCCATATCAAAAGCTACTTGCTTAACTCCTAAGGATTTCAAAACATCTTCTTCCTGCTCATTAAAAATTTTTCTCAATTCAGCAACCCACTTTTTTTCAAATGGTTGCCAAATTGAACGATTTTTTCTTTCCCAGTTTTGAATAATCTTATCTTCAGAAAGGTAAAAAGACTTTCTTCCCATCTTGCTTTGAATCTCGCTAATCGGATAAACAGTAAGAGGAAGATATAGCATATCTGCTTCTCTAGAATTAAATCTTCCATAGCCAAGTAGTTCTCTTGCCTCATTGATGGTTAAAATTCCAGTTTTAAATCCGTTTATTCCTTGCTCCCATAAGTCTTTTCTATTCTCTCGCAGCGCTTCAAGCTCATCCAAATCCATTTCAAAAAATAAAGTGTTGTCTTTATATAAACTTCCTAATAACCAGTAATTAAATTCACTAACAATATATTTCATAAGAGGTAAGATTGTCTCTTGATACAAAGAACGTCTTGCCTCTTGATAGTTAGAATAAGTAAGATTTTCAGAATCGCCAACTAATTGAGGAGGAACTCCAAGGGTTAAAGCAATTTCTCGGGTATCTAACTTAATTGCTTGCAACCAATCTAAATCCTTATTCGATAAACCAATTTCTTTCCAATCAAAAGCCCCAGTCAGTAATAAAATTCTTCCCGCTCCTTCAGGTCCCGAATACTCATTAATAATAGCTTGAAGATGTTTTCTTTGGTCATCAGTTAGACTCTGCTGAGATATTAAAGCGCCACTTGGCCTTGCTCCTCTAAGTAGTAACGATAAATTCCACTTCATTCCTTCATTTTTATGGTCCACAAATAAAGCGAGGGGAGAGATGGGGGAAGCACCTAAATAATCATCGAGCGGAGAAAAAAACTTCAAATGCAAAATCCGCTCTGGAGGATAAATGAAATTACCTGCTTGCGAACTATAATTATACTCTACCACCTCTCCTCTCTCAATTTTAAGACTCACACAATCAGGGCGTAGTAAATATAATTCAGTAGGCGGCTTTTTCTCTGGTCCAACGGCTAAAATATAAGCATTGCCAGACAGGAATAAATGAGAAATCAAAACCTCAATAAATTTATTAAAGCTTTGTCTCGGATTAGCCTTATCAAGAAACTTATTAGCTGGGTGTTCATCAACTTCTTCAACTTCTCCATTGTTATCTTTATACAAAATCCAAGGGATAGCTGAAGAACCTTGAGCAATTAAATTGATACATCTAAAAACCGTAGAGTTTCTTAAATATCCCTCTACTGCGTTTTGTTCATAGCTTAACCCCTGAAAAATACTATTCTGCAATATTTTTGTAATTTCCGCTATTTTAGAAAGTTGTTTTTTCTCTCGTCTGAAAAACTTCATCTTTCACCTCACAATATAAAAGCATCTACCAAAGAATTTTCCTTGCTTGCAACGGCATATCTCATAGCATCCATTGCGTGGTCATTAAACTTCACCGGCTCTTCCAATATTCTTCCTTCTTTGTCCTCTCTCCACTTGTAGGAGCGAATTTCCTTTATTGTGTTTGTAGAATCTTCCAAAATATGCAACTTATACTCTTTTACCTTATTTATCCCAAATTTAATGTCCTTGTTCGCAGGATAGATATTAAACCCCGCTTTGTAGATTTCATCTATCCTCTGTGGCTCAGCAGAATCAGCATAAATAGGAGTATCCTTACTTACCCTACTCTTTAACAGCTCAATCAAGTCACTATTGGTTAAGTGAGATTGATAAATCAGTTCCTGAATCCACGCTTCATTTTCCTTTATTCGCACTTCTACTAAAGCAGTGGGATTGACGTAGCCAAAATCTAACCCGTAGATAACCTCATCATAATTTTCAGGGAAATCATTTACCACATCCCAGTTAGAATAAATCAAGTTCTGCAATACTCCCCACTCCCCCAAGGCATAAATCCGATAGTAATTCTCATCCACTTCCGCCAATCCTTCTAACTGCTCTATGTATTCTCTTGAAAGGAATGGGTTCATCTTATAATTACTTTGGAAC
>Ga0116175_1002615_pt1 | contig 10742 bp, 8 predicted proteins | sample AD_UKC125_MetaG_FD_89802 | JGI IMG/M metagenome (GOLD analysis project Ga0116175, IMG submission 89802) | Active sludge microbial communities of municipal wastewater-treating anaerobic digesters from USA - AD_UKC125_MetaG | ecosystem: Engineered > Bioreactor > Anaerobic > Digestate | place: USA... | reverse complement strand
TTGAATACTGTTTGCGGGAACATTTAAGTCTATTGGTGTTTCCATATCAATCTTAATCGCTTTTACGGCAACCAGATAACGGAACAAGAACAGGCCTGTCCCTGTATCCAGAGCATAATCATAGTCAAAATCAGCAATTATACTCCGTATGGATTTTGCACTGTTAACAAGCCTGAACTGAAGCGCTGAACCAAGTTCAACAATATCATCCTCGGTAAGTCCTATGTCAGGCAGCATATGTATTGATGAAAGCGCCCATTCCATGTTTTTGGCTTTATCACGGTTTATGTCTTTCTCCGTCACAATAGCCCAGTCCACGCCTTTTATTTGCAAGTATCTGCGTTCCATTTCCAACTTTTCGAGCGCTGTTTTCCTTTCAAGCATTTTTGAAGATTTAACACTTCTGGCAGCATATGAGGTTTTCCCATTTTTTAACCTAACAGTGATTAGGAACGTTGTGGTGAGGACATATGGACAGCCAGATTTTTTGTCAATAAATAAATCCTTGCTGATGTCCTGCTTATCCTGGACAACTTCATCAAAATCCAGCAGCGGATAAAACTCCCGTATATCGGTTATTTTATTTCCTTCGTCAAATTCTAAAAGGTAAAAGTACCAGGTTTCAATATCCGCCATAAAATGATGAACTCTCCCGGTTTTAATGCCTTTGACACGGCTACATCTTCCCCTTGATGAAAAATCAGTTACAGTAAGCCAGGGTTTATAATCCTTTCCTTCCCCCTGTCCTCGTCCTTCCTGTATCCATTTTTTTAATTTATCTTCATCCCAATCTGTTTTTCGCTTAGCCATGCAGATACCTCCTGAGTTAGGAATTAAGTATAAAGGATTACGGAACAAAGGAGAATGATATCGTAATGTAATTCATACTCCACTTCCTTAAGTCCCTTATCCCTTGCCTCTAAAACCTTTTTTATAATAAAACTCTTATCCCTTTTCCCTTATTCGTCTATTCCCTGAAAAACAAAAATGCCATTGACTACAGTTGGACACCTCTACGGGTGACTGTGTCAATGGCACTTAGTCCCTTTCCCTTAAACCTATTCCCATTATATCATGGACCAACTTTATTTTAAACGTTAAATCAAACTTGAAATTAAGTATAGTGGTTAGATAAAATTCTATATAATACTTGCATGAGGAGGTATTAAAGTATTTTGAGAGGAAGTATTTTTAGAACCATAAAATTGCTTATGCTAGCGAACATATTCTTAATACCCTTTTCAATTGCCGTTCAAAGTATTGTCATACGATTTATTATCGGCCTATTAATAGGTTTTTCATTCATTATACTACTATCCTTTACCAGCAAAATACAAAGGATGTATGAAAAGGGTAAATTGAAGTAATAAAAAAGGCATTAGTAGGTTTTCCCCTATCAATGCCTTTTTCATTGATTCATTGGAGTGTACTGTTTTTAGTTTTGTAGTTTTTTATATAATCCCAGTATGCCTTTACTTCATTCCGTTCTAACATTTCAAAGATGCTTTCAATTTCATCAAGAAATTCCTTGTATGCCTCTATGATATTAGGTTTCATCTTTATTTGTAGGTGCAACAAGGAATAATTGCAATATACTAAATCCCGCAATACAAGAAATTCTGCTATACTTATTTCAAATTTAATCTCCTTCTTATATGGTTCGGCCATCAAGATTAATAGTTTTGACATTATCATTTCCGTATTATTAATATTTTCACAAATAGCAAAGTTATTTATAATTTCTTCCTCATACTTTAATATCTCATAGTGTCTATTTACCTGCTGCAATAATGGCAATAGCAATTTCTTAGGAATATTAATCTCAATACTTTCCTCATTAAATTTCGAATAAATTTCTTCCGCTTTTAAAAGCATATTATAAGCCCTCCCTATCATTATGAAATTCCTGTTCTGAACTTTATTTAATATAAAGAGGGCTATATACTAGTATAAAGTTTTATAACCGGTTAAACGAACAACATTTCATTTTTGGGCAATATGTATCAACCTCACGCTATCAACTAATCTTTTTCTTTATTAGCATAATGCAAAAAAGTTATGTCTATAATTCCTGTTGCTTTAACTTTTGTTTGTTGCTTAATATTTTTTCCTTATTAGTTCTGGTGTCATCTAATAAAAAGCCTGCCCAATCAAGTCCAAGTTTGTCAATATTTTCATGCCAATACAACAAACGGCTCAAGTAATAACTTATCTTTTCGCTAACTGGCTTCTGAAAATGCCGTCAATTCATAAAAAGCCAGACCCAAAGCATGTGTTTCTACATGAACAGTGGCTCCAGCATGACCGATTGCGTGACATAAAGCACCGTATTCACTGTCATTAATTTCTTTAGCCACAGCATGCGAATCTAATATTGCTCTTTTTGCAATGGGCATTTTGATTCTACCCCTTGCCCAATTCTCGCAGAGTTCTAAACAAATTCTAGGTCTACGTTCATCGGGATATTTTGATTCAAATTGTTTCAACGGCACTTTTGCACAATCCATCGCCCACATTACAAGAGTTCGATGATTTTGTAACTGGATTAATTTTATTAAATCTTGTAAGCACCTACTATCACACGAAAACAGTACTTTATTTCTTTTCTTTAATTTAATTTCTACATCCGAAAACACAATTTTAATAATCCTCCCAGCAGATATCCCTACTTCTATAGTTTCAAATCTAAGTTTAATTTACTCAAGTCTTCCTTTTAATCATCAATGTTTCTAAAATAACATTTGATATCATATCTTATTGCCATCTATATGAAATATATTGGATTCACAAAACTGTCTTATAGGTATATCATACAATTATAGTTATTAACTGTTAGATTTAAGTCTTTTAATCACTTCAACATAATCTTCAATGTCAAGTACTTGTTCTATTTTAATATCACCATTATTTACCATTTCTGATAACTTTATAATTTTTAACTCTTTTTGATTCACAAATCCTAAATTTTCAATTATTTTTTGGCCATCATCAGTAATATAATCTTCTAGTTCCCCTTTTTTTAGTATAAAATATTACTTGCTTTTAATTTGTTAATGTAATTGTAAACTTTGGTTTTTATATCTTCATAATTCTCTAATATTCTATAATTTACTTTTTTTGGTTACTTTGGGTCTCACATACTGCCATATCTCTTTTAACTTGTCATTATATTCTTCAGTAGCACAAATTTCGTCTATAACAGTACATAATGATTTTGCATCCATACTTTTATCAGGTTTTAATAATTTCTCTCTTATATCTTTGCTCTTTATCCACGGCTCATCAATTGGTATTATTTCATTTAATGACTTTCTAATATCATTCAATTCTTCCTGAGAAAACTCATTTATATATTCATCGATATCTTCTAATCCATTATGGAGAATATCAAAATCAGCAATAACATAATATTCAATTCCTAAACAAGATAATACCTCCATATACGGCTTGAAAAATGATTTTCCCCCTACTTTGGCTACACTAATATTGTTATAATCCAAAAAACCTTTTTCTTGATAATAATGCTCTGCTATTAATGGTATTAAATATTCCTCGCCACCTTCTACCAATATAACTTTGTCTGCAAAAAATATTTCTGCATTCTTAGTAGATATTATATTTTGAAGTTTTGCAAGTTCTTTATGCTTACCTGTCTCCATTTGTATACGTTTTGTTTTTGTTTTTCCATCAACCTTCTTAACTATTATTATATTGCCTATATCAGTGTTTCTTATAAACTCAGATGAATGAGTCGTAATAATGACTTGATTTCTATTTGTAGAATTAAGGTTAACAAACTCATCAAATTTATTTGAGACAACCCTTCTAGCCTGCGGATGTAAATATATTTCTGGCTCTTCAACCACAAGCAGTGAAGAGTTTTTATGAAATTTACTACAATAATAAGAAAATAGTGATATTACAACTGCACTCTGAATGCCTGTCCCTTTATCCTCAAATAAACCTTCAACGCCATCATTAACAAATATATTTATTCCTATATATATATCATCTTTAGTATTTTGGAGAAGTTGGAAGGATATACTGTTATGATAAATAGCCTTTTTGATTTTTTCTTCTATATCTGATGCAGCATTAATAAAGATATTATCAGTAATTTCTTTTATCTCACTGAGTTTCTTATCTATTTCTCTTTTTTGGCTAGGATTGCAGTTTTCCCAGATATCTTTTATTAATCTTCCATACCAACTCCACGTGTTAATCCTAAGTTCTTTATTTATATCTCTAACCGCTGATAAAATTGCACTTGTAATCAGTGAATTCTTCAAATCATTAGAAAACTTTGAGCATCTATAATATTGGTTACCATGCTTTAAAAAAATTGAATATGTTTTTGAATAATTACCTTGCTGATTATCCATATCATAATTAATGTTTTCAATTTCAGCATTTTTCATAACTGAGAAATATTAACTCTTGAGCATTTTTAAATATATCAAACAACTCTTCTGTGTCCTTACAGTATCTTCTATTACTTAGAGTATCAAAATTTTTTATTAGTAACTCAGGATTTTTGTTTGCGTTAAAAAAATCCTCTAACAAATTTTTGTCTCCTACAGACGCTAACCATGCTCCACTAACACTTTTAAACAATTCTTCATTAATGTCATTTCCCTCTAATTTTACTGCTATAAAAAACGCTTTTTTAACCTTTTCATTTCCATCTTCATAATATGTAAAAAAATCTTTCTCATTTATATCTAAATATACTGGGTTCTTCTCTCCTAAAACTAAATCTAATGCTTTAACAATATTACTCTTGCCAGAATTATTTTTACCTACCAATACATTCTTCCCAGGTCTAAAATCAATACTTTCTTTCTCCATACTTCTAAAATTTCTTATCAAAAGTTTTAATACAAACATATCCTTCCTCCTGTATTGATAATGCAAAAGCATAACCAATTTCATATTTATTATATATCTTACAAGAAGAATTTTCCACAAAACCTGTCAACAAAACTACGTTTTAGCAGCCAATATTAATAAATCCAATCTCTCAAGACACCATTATAGGTTTTTAAAAATCCAATTAACGCTAAAAAAATTGGCTACAAAAAAATATATCCCATTTTTCAACCTTAACTTGAACCCATAGGCCTTATTTTTCTATAATTTTTTGTAAATCACAGAAAGGAGTTTAATGAACATATGAAGGATAATTTTGATGCCACTAATATAGAAGAGTTGCTTCAATTCTTTAGAAAACACCTATTAGAAAATGACAAAAGTGCAGGAACCTGTGAAACTTACTGTACTAATGTCCGTCTTTTTGCAGAATATATTACGGAAACTTTTGCTGAAAACTTTGACCCACGGAAAATAAGCCCTTTGGATGTAAGAGAATATAGAAACTATCTGTTAAACGTTAAAAACCTGTCTGTCAATACAGTTAATAACCGCATTTCTACACTGAATGAATTCTATAAATATCTCACCAATGAAAACATTGTATCTACAAATCCTGTAGAAAAAATAAGAAAGATAAGAATGCAGTCACCTCCTAAACGGGTTACAATTGACGACTTGATGTTTAAACGGCTGCGCAGGCAATTTGAGCACTATGGCAGAGAAGTAGAAAAAGTCATTTTCTTTTTGTTATTTTTAACAGGAGTCCGCGTATCGGAACTAATAAACATTAAAGTTGATGACATTGTGATTAACCCTCGCAGTGGTACACTAAAGGTCCAATCAGGTAAGGGTATGAAATATAGGGAGATACCACTTAACGCCACATGCAGGCAGGTTATAAGCGATTACATCGAATATCGTAAAGCCAAAGGCATCTACTCTCCATACCTGATTACCACAGAACGTTCTTCCAAGGCCTGCCGCAGCAGCATTAATAAAATTCTTAAAAAGCATGGAAAGAAAGCAGGCTTTCCTGAAATTAGCCCTCACGTGGCAAGAAGATATTTCTTAACAAAAGTTTTAGAAGTCTCAGATATCAGTACGGCTATGGAACTAGCAGGGCATAGTTCCGTACAAACTACAATTCAGTACATACCAAGTACTGAAAAACGCAAGCAGGATGCCGTAACCAAAATAACGAATGATATTGATTAGTCACTTACTAATAACTTGCTACTCACAACCTTTTATAGAAGAGTGGTTGTCTTGAATCTGCCACTCTTTTAAATATTTTTAGTATTATATACTTTAGAAACAGTAATCCTATATTTTAATTGTACACCCTTCAGTCCTATCTATTAGAACTAAACGATGTAACCTCTAAATATTTACCATGTAACCAAAATTTTAACCCCTTATAACTATGCCAAACATAGTGATACCAAGGATGTAACCAAAGTAACTTTAATTTATACACTATCATATAAGAAATATTTATATATTTATTATTTATACTTTTACTGAATATCCAGACAAACTTTTATATTTTATTATATATAAAAATAATAGTTACAATAGTTACATTGTTGATATTACTAGGTTTAAGATAGTTACTTTTAAGTTACTTAATAGTTACAATCTCAGCAAAATGGTTACATCAGTATGTGTGAGTCTACTTTTTCACAGGTTTGGGGTACTAAGTTTAGAGTATAATAAATATATAATTCTTTCTATGCTTTTAGTATCAAAGCATAGAAAAGAACCTCCACTGTTTAGGGGAGGCTCTTACACTTATTCTACCAGCGCAGAAATATCAAGAATCTCTTTTAACTTAGCAATATCAAGTGTATAGGCTTTTACTGGTTTATCAACACCCTTAGGTGTATTGAAACGTACTGTCTTATAATCAGAGAAATACTCTTTGGTTCGTAATTGCTTTCTGAACTGCGGAAGAGATAAAACTTCCACATCTAATACATTATGTTCTCTTACATACTTTGTAATTTTATCATATAAAGGACTAATATTCAGCGCCAACTCAGTACCCTGATTTATAACCTGATAATCACTACCCTTTACGAGTACCCCTGCTTCTTCCATACGGCAGATAACCTCTAGAACTCTCTCTATGCTTCCTTTAGCCTCATTTTGTCCATCCAGTAGATAATCATTCACGCCACTTATAACGGCATCAAATAGTTCTTTCATACTATATCCTACACTTTTCTCAAAATTCATGTTTAGTGAATCGTATACATCTTTGAGAAGAAGCAATCCCTGCATGCAATTTGCAATAGAATTCTTAACCCTTGATGGTAAACTTAAATTTATCTTGTCTTCGATTGCTCTATGCCTTCTTATCAAATCATTAGGCTCTATTTTTAATGCTTGGTTTAATAGACTTCTTCCAAGCATTCTTAGTTCTCTTGAACGCCGTTTTAGCATTTTAAATCGTCCTTGAATAACCTCATCCCTAATATTCGCTTTAGAGTACAAGACTTCCAGACTGCGTTCCTTTATAGCAGTTTCATCGAAGCCCATTTCCCCTACTAGAATTATTGGGGCAAGAGGTAGATATTCGTTAAGTATCAAATCAGGCCTGCCTCTATAGGCAGGTGTTCTGTCATAGGTATTTCTTAACAGGTCAGAAATTTCATCCATTCTGTTCTTATTTAACTTGGTTGGCTTATATTCAGTTATAATCATAGGGATAAGATTGCTGCTTGCTGACATTTTTGCATTTACAAATCTTGTTATCTGCCCGCTGCTTATAGTGCAATTTGTTGCAGCAAACATAGGCATAATAACATTTTCAACTGTTTCACTTTTCCCCGAACCTGATTCGCCTGTAATAATTAAGTAGTTATGCTTTATTCTCCCGCTTTGCCATAATTTTTCTTTCAAAAAACAACTTGCACAAAAACCGATAATAGTCGCTGTAATAGGAAGAATATTAAAATTAAAAAGAAGTTTTGATAATTGCGCTAATCCAATATTATCTATAGGTTGTACTTCAGCAAGTCCAGTGCCGATACACTTTGAGTTTTCCATGATTACAATATCATCAACAATATTGTCATTTTTATCAATGGCTTTTGTGTCTGATACAAAAATGTACTGTGACTCTTTTTTCACAATACCTATATAACTTACACCTGTCTTAACAGCATAAGGTTTCCTGGAGACGATATCCTTAATAATCTCAAGGTCGTGGTCATTTCCCTGGTATATAAGGTCTATGCTGTTGCGGTTAAGGGCACTCTTAAACTTACTGGTAGAAGAAAAATCACTGGTATATAAAATCTTTGTTATCAACTTGTTGCTAGTGGTATGAAATTCCACTTTAAACTGTGCTTCATTGTCCATTTGTACCATTTCAATTGAGATTATAATAAAATTAGTCAGTGTTACTTTATCTCCGTTTGCTTTTATTTTAATATATCGGTTATCCTGCTCAATAATGCTGCTGCCAACTCTGCTTAGCACCTCATCAATATAGATAACAGGTGCTTTTTCTTGATTTATAATACTGTTTTGTTTCATACAAATCTCTCCTTTGCCTTAATAATTAAGTTTTTTAACCTTTGCAAAGGCTTGTTTGTCCTGGACATTTTTAGTATAACACATAATTTTTTCAATCTTTTTTGAGGGCAAATCAAAGCCTTTTCAAAAAATCTGACATATTATGAAACAAAACAGTATCAATTTCAAATTTTAATTTGTTTTTTTACTTGTTGAATTAAATTTTAGTAACTTATTACTTCATACGTAAAAAATAAAAAAGGATAAGTTATTTCAACCTATCCTCTCCAAATTTTCTTCTACTCTAGTTATTAAACTTCAGAATTATTTTCCTTTTAGTATAGACCTAATGGCATATACACTTACAATAGTTATACCTATTAACCCAGTTATTATAACATATACCATGGCTTACTTCCCCTCTTGGCAAATCAGGGATAAAGTTTCCCCTATCCCTGCTGCTTTATCACCCTCCACTCTCTCATGTTGTCTTTAATAATAAACGCTGTAACTATAACAAACGGTATGATTGCAAGCCACCTGTATTCGAAAAAAGTTTTCTGGTATAAATAATAAAGCATAAAAAATACTATATATGCAACTGCGGTTGGTATTACTATATTAAGCATAATTTTTATTTTCTTTTTCATCGATAATCATCTCCTCTGATATATAAATTTATAAAATAATTGTAGCGCGCAAACAGGTATATGTCAGGTCCATTTTCAAAAATTGTAATGGATTTGTAATTATTTTTTTGAATTTTATCGCTTCGAAACACCATTAAACTCTTGATACATAAGCCTTTCCCCTTCTCAACTAATATACATAATAATATAGGGGTTTAGGACATAAGGTACTAAAGGGTAATAGAGGTAATATGGCTTATAGGAACGATAGTAACCTAATAGGAGTTTCTTTATTCTATTCTATGTTAAACACCATTTTCTCTAATTCGTCTATAGTATTGATGCCTGAAGCCTTTCTAATCCAATTCAATAAAATACCCTCATTTTGCTGGTTTATAATTGCATGGTGTAAATGGTCAGGTAAGGAATCAAATTTATGTAAAAGGATTATTAGCAACGAATTTCGCATTCCCTCCTTAATCCCTTCATCCTTAATCCTTACCCCCACCTCACTATCCATCAGCCATTCCTTTAGAACCTTAACCGCTTGTTTTGTAGCCCTTGATATAATTTCTGATATTACTGTTAAGTACGCCATTCGTTCTTCTTCATCCTTTATTTTCCCTATGATGGACATAACCTTCGACAACGCTTCATTAAAAGGTAAGGAATGCTGCATAAATGCTAGAAATACAAGGTTCAGTTTATCAGCCTCATCAATCGGAGAACCTGAAGTAATTTTTTGACTAAGTTCCTCATGCACTCTTTCTCCATCAAGGCCAGATACATCTACTATTTGAGCATTATAATACACTGAACCAAAACTCTTCTCAAAATTGCCATTTTGCCTGCTTCCAAAATTCAAAATAACGGTTTTTATCCGCATCCTATATCTCAACACTATACTCATATCATAGGTCAGCATACTAATAATATCGGGCTGTATTCTATCGGTCATAATTTCAACGTGAAGCAATGTATCATCTTTAAGTGAAAACATCAATAATGGTAGTTTATAATTCTCTATCCTTTTTACTTCCACTATTTCTTTAACCTTTGCTAATTCTAAGCCAATCCCCTTGAATGACACCCCTTGAAATGTCCTATTAAAACATTTTTCATTAAAACTCTCTTCCTGAAAAGTTACTCTCATATCAATCACCTCTTATCCTTACATTTTACCGCATCAAATTTTCTCAAAAATAAAAGCACATTCTCCTTAATTATTGCCAGTATAAACCTGGCTGTGAAAAGAGAATGTGCTCTCCGTCTGTTTTTCTAAAATTATTGTAGCGCATATAGATAAAGAAAACAATCTATTCTAATTATTATTGATAAATTACCAAATTTACCTTAGCCCAATTATCATTTCACCCTGCCTAAAACTTTTACCTCTTTTAATTTGACTTCCCATCTACCCATGGCTATAATGCTCCAAAATTCGTCAAGGAGTGGTCATTATGATAAACTTAGAAATTTTGAGACTGGAACTAAATTATCTCGGACAGGTTGTGAAGAGCATTTTGGGGAATAAGGCTTCAAGAGAAATAAGTGAAGCATTCACAGCATTAATCATTTGTTTCCTTTATCCTAACACCTATGATTCTTTATCCCTTTCTTACCTCCAAACAATTGAGCAGTACATAAATCAGATTCAGCAGGAAATAAAACCAGACGAATATCAACTCTTAATGAACAATATTTCCACCATGAGAGTTT
>Ga0116175_1002610_pt1 | contig 10755 bp, 15 predicted proteins | sample AD_UKC125_MetaG_FD_89802 | JGI IMG/M metagenome (GOLD analysis project Ga0116175, IMG submission 89802) | Active sludge microbial communities of municipal wastewater-treating anaerobic digesters from USA - AD_UKC125_MetaG | ecosystem: Engineered > Bioreactor > Anaerobic > Digestate | place: USA... | reverse complement strand
ATGAAAAGATTATATGTTGCTTATGGTTCAAATCTTAACCTAGAGCAAATGAGCTACCGATGTCCTACTGCCAAGGTTTATGGAAAGGGAATGCTTTATGGCTACAGGCTGCTTTTTAAAGGTGTACCTGGAAATGCCTACTTAACCATTGAACCCTGCAAAGGTAAAAAAGTGCCAGTACTTGTATGGGAAGTAGAGCCTAAAGATGAAATAGCCCTTGATAGGTATGAAGGCTATCCTAGTTTTTACTACAAAGAAGATATACCAGTGGAACTTGAAACTGGAGAAATTGTAACTGCCATGGTTTACATCATGACCAATAAGATTAAGGATAGAATTCACTTAAATTCTCCAAGTCAAAGTTATTTAAGAACTGTAAAGGAAGGATACAAAAGTGCTGGATTTGATTTGAGTTTCATTGATGAAGCCATTGAAATCAGCACAAAGAGGAAAAAGTAAGCCCCACACTTGCCCTGTAAGGCCTTTTTAAAGAGGTCATGGGGCAATTACCCTAGGGGTTTTATCATCTTTAAACAGGAAGGGGTGTTTTAAATGGATAAGTTTTTTACCCAAAAATACTGCGATAGATGCAGGAAGGACTTAAAGAATGGAAGGATTATGTCCATGTTTAATGAGGACTGCATCTGCATGGAATGCAAGGAGAAAGAAACCAAGGATAAGAATTATGAAAAGGCAAGGGATAGAGAAATGAAAGAAGTAAGGAAAGGGAATTTAAACTATAAGGGTATTGGAAGATAGAAAAATCAGAAGGAAGGCCTAAAGTAAGGGCCTTTTTTCTTTACTATAAATTGGAGGTGATAGCATGGCGACACGAGGAAGAAAGCCAAAGCCAACTGCACTAAAGGTCTTGGAAGGGAATCCTGGAAAAAGACCTTTAAATGAAAAAGAACCAAAACCTGAAAGAAAAGCTCCCGAATGTCCGTCATGGCTGGAGCCTGAAGCTAAGAAAGAATGGGAGCGAATGGCTAAAACTATGGAGGCCATTGGAATACTTACTGAAGTAGATATGGCAGCCTTTGCTGGATACTGTCAAGCTTATGCTAGGTGGAAAGAAGCAGAGGAATTCCTATCAAAGCATGGCACTATATTTAAAACCCCATCAGGATATATTCAACAAGTGCCACAGGTATCCATTGCTCAGACATATCTTAAGGTTATGAAGGACTTCTGTTCTGAATTTGGACTTACTCCTGCTGCTCGTACAAGAATTCAGGTAAATACAGAAGAGACTGATACCGATGATCCAATGGAAAACTTACTGAGGGTTAAATAATGTTTGATGAAAAGAAAGCAGAACGAGCAGTTAAATTTATAAATAACCTTAAACACACCAAAGGTGTATGGCATGGAGTTCCTTTCGACCTTTTACCTTGGCAAGATAAAATCATAAAAGATATATTTGGAACTGTAAAAGAAGATGGCTATAGGAAATATAATACAGCTTATGTGGAAATTCCAAAGAAAAATGGGAAGAGTGAACTTGCTGCAGCTATAGCCCTATATCTTACCTGTGGTGATGGAGAATGGGGTGCTGAAGTTTATGGATGTGCAGCTGATAGGCAGCAGGCTTCTATCGTATTTGATGTAGCAGTAGATATGGTAGATCAATGTCCTGCTTTAAAGAAAAGAATAAAACCAATTCTATCTCAAAAGAGATTAGTGTATATGCCTACAGCTAGTTTTTATCAGGTTCTATCTGCTGAAGCATTTACAAAGCATGGGCTTAATGTTCATGGAGTAATTTTTGATGAACTACATGCCCAGCCTAATAGACAACTTTATGATGTAATGACCAAAGGAAGTGGAGATGCGAGAAAGCAGCCACTTTTCTTTTTAATTACTACTGCTGGAACTGATAGGCATTCTATTTGCTGGGAAGTTCACCAAAAGGCAGATGATATAATAAGGGGCAAAAAGCATGATCCTACCTTCTACCCTGTTATTTATGGAATTGAAGATAGTGATGATTGGACAGATGAAGCTAATTGGTATAAAGCTAATCCATCCTTGGACCATACTATTGATATAGAAAAAGTAAGGATGGCTTTTATAAGTGCAAAGGAAAATCCAGCAGAAGAGAACTTATTTAGGCAACTAAGGCTTAATCAATGGGTAAAGCAATCTGTAAGATGGATGCCAATGCATTTATGGGATAAGTGCTCCTTTGAAGTAAATCCTGAAAAACTAAAAGGAAGAGAGTGTTATGGTGGACTTGACCTTTCAAGTTCCATCGATATAACAGCTTTTGTTTTAGTTTTTCCACCTGTTCCAGATGACGATAAATACTATGTACTTCCATACTTTTGGATACCAGAGGAGAACTTAGATTTAAGAGTTCGAAGGGACCATGTTCCTTATGATCTTTGGAAACAGCAAGGCTACCTTCAAACCACCGAAGGGAATGTTATACACTATGGCTTTATAGAGAAATTCATAGAAGAACTATGGAAGGACTATAACATTAAAGAAATTGCTTTTGATAGATGGGGAGCTGTGCAAATGACTCAAAACCTAGAAGGTGCAGGATTTACAGTAGTTCCCTTTGGGCAAGGGTACAAAGATATGAGCCCACCTACAAAGGAACTTATGAAATTAACACTGGAAAAGAAAATAGCCCATGGTGGACACCCAGTACTATCTTGGATGATGGATAATATTCATGTAAGAACCGATCCTGCTGGAAATATAAAGCCTGATAAGGAAAAATCCACTGAAAAAATAGATGGTGCTGTTGCTTTAATTATGGCCCTAGATAGGGCAATAAGAAATGAAGGAAGTAAGTTTGACTTAAATGAGTATTCAACAGAGGAAATGCTAGACAAACTTTGGGGTTAGGGGGTGATGGTATTTGAATGTATTTAATAATGAAAAGGTGATTAAATGAGTACAAGAGTAGTTAGGGGGGTGATGATATTTGAATGTATTTAATAAGTTAAAGAATATATTTAGTCCTAAAGCAGAAACTGTGGAATTAAACGATAGAAGGCTTTTAGAAATATTGGGAGTTGAAAATAGCGAGCTTAATTACAAAGGTAAAAATGCACTAAAGGAAGCAACTGTGTTTTCCTGTATTAGAATATTGGCTGATAGCATAGGTAAACTTCCTACTAAAGTATATAAAAATAATAATGGAAGGCAAAGTGCGACAGAACATTCTCTAACCCCAATTTTAAAGATTAGACCTAATCCGTGGATGAGTGCCAGGGATTTTTTTAAAGCCTTAGAAGTTCAGAGAAATATCTATGGGAATGCCTATGCTTGGATAGAGTTTGAAACAGTTGGAAGAAATGCAGGTCATGTTACAGGAATATACCCCTTAGATAGTTCTAAAGTAGAAATATATATTGATGATATAGGACTACTTCCTCATAAAGGTAGACTTTGGTATGTCTATACAGATAATAAAGGTACTCAGTATAGGATTGACCCTGATGAAATGCTACATTTTAAAGGACTAACCAGTGATGGGATTGTAGGCATGACTCCATTAAATCAACTTAAAAACACCATAGAAAATGCTGGAGCTGCTAGTGAATATTTAAATAACTCTTTTAAAACAGGACTTCAAACCAAAGGAATCATCCACTATATAGGAGATTTAAATCCAGAAGCTCAAAGAGTATTTCGTGAAAGATTTGAACAGATGGCCAGTGGACTTAAAAATGCCAACAGGGTGTCCCTTCTTCCCATAGGATATCAATTTCAGCCTTTAAGTTTAACTATGGCAGATGCCCAGTTTATAGAAAACACTCAGCTTACCGTAAAGCAAATAGCTGCAGCCTTTGGAATAAAGAACCATCAGATTAACGATTTAGATAGAGCAACTCATACCAATGTAGAATACCAGCAAAGGGAATTCTATGTAGATACACTAATGGATATTCTAACTGGCTATGAACAGGAATTAACTTATAAGCTATTCACCAATAAGGAATTAGAAGAAGGCTACTATATTAAGTTTAATGTAAATGCCATTTTAAGAGCAGACCCAAAGACTAGATATGAAGGATATCGAATTGCAATTCAATCAGGCTTCTTAACAGCTAATGAAGTTAGAGCTTTAGAAGAATTAGAATCTAAAGAAGGAGGAGATAGACTTTTAATCAATGGAAATATGATGCCTATTGAAATGGCAGGTGAGCAGTATAAAAGAGGTGGTGATGAAATTGGGAAAGAAGAATAAAAGGTTTTGGAACTTTAAAGCCATAGATAAAACTACTGGAGAATTAACCCTCTATGGTGAAATATCAAATGAAACTTGGTGTGGAGATGAAGTAACACCTAAAGAGTTTAAAGCTGACTTAGATAATCTTGGGGAAATAGACACACTAAATATCTACATTAACTCTCCAGGAGGTGATGTATTTGCAGGTCAGACTATTTACTCTATCTTAAAAAGACATAAGGCACATAAAAATATATATATTGATGGGTTAGCTGCAAGTATTGCTTCAGTTATAGCTATGGCAGGCAATACTATTTTTATGCCTAAAAATGCCATGATGATGATTCATAATCCTTGGACTGTAGGCATGGGTAATGCAGATGAGTTTAGAAAACTAGCTGAAGACTTAGATAAAATCCGAGAAAGCCTTATTGCAGCTTATGAAAATCACTCGGTACTAACAAGAGATGAGATTATAGAGATTATGGATAGTGAAACTTGGCTAACAGCTACAGAATGTGAAGAATATGGATTTTGTGATGTGGTAGAGGAAGAAAAAACACTAGCAGCTTCTATTGATAAGGATGTATTGGCTAGATACAAAAATACACCTAAAGAGTTAATAGAAATAGAGAATGATTTGGAAGTTAGAAAACAAGCATTATTAAAACAAAAATTATTAATCGAACTAGAGCTTTAGGCTCTTTTTTTATTTCAGAAAGGATGGGATGAATTTGAGTAAAGAATTAAGAGAACTACTTCAAAACCTAGAAGAAAAGAAGTCGAAGGTAAGAAACTTAATAGCTGAAGATAAGGTAGTAGAAGCTGAAAACTTAATGGAAGAAGTAAGAGCCTTACAAAAGAAAGTGGCCCTTCAGCAGGAATTAGAAGCAGCTGAAAAGTTTGATATGGAAGATGGCACACTATTAAATGATAACAGCGACACCGATAAAGACCTAGAAGTAGAATACAAAAGAGTATTTTTAAAAGGTTTAAGAAGGCAGAGAATCACAGCTGATGATTATAGCATTATTAATGAATATAAAGCTGCTATGCATGAAGGTGGAGTAAGCACTGACTCTGATGGGGATATGGGAATTATTGTCCCAGAGGATATACAAACAAAAATTAATGAGATTATGAGAAGTATGAATGATTTATCTAAAATTATTCGAGTTGAAAAGGTAAAGGCATTATCTGGTTCTAGAGTTTTAGAAAAAGATGAGGATATGGTTCCTTTTCAAGTGGTAGATGAATATGGAGAAATTAAAGAAATTGATAATCCTAAATTTACACCAGTAACATATAAGCTTGTGAAAAGAGCAGGTTTTTTACCAATTACTAATGAGCTATTAAAGGATAGCGACCAAAATATTATAGCCTATGTAACAAGATGGATAGCCAAAAAGCACGTGGTGACAAAGAATAGTTTAATTATAGAGATATTAAAATCTCTATCAAGTAAAGATTTAAAAGACATTAAGGCTATTAAGAAAGTATTAAATGTAGATTTAGATCCTGCATTAAGTCTATCCAGTAAAATCATCACAAATCAAGATGGATTCCAATGGCTAGATGAACAGGAAGATGGTAATGGCAGACCACTACTTCAAGATGATATTACTCAACCTGGAAAGAAACTGTTCAAGGGTAGACCAATTGCAGTAGTAGCCAATAGAACATTGCCTTCCACTGGAACTACCACTGTAAAAGCTCCATTTATAGTTGGAAACTTTAAAGAGCTAATGGTTCTATTTAATCAAGGAGTTTATGAACTAGCTTCTACAACTACTGGTGGAGATGCTTGGAGAAGAGATACAACAGAACTTAGAACTATTACAAGGGATGATTGTGTGAAATGGGATACAGATGCAGCAGTATTTGGAAAGCTTACTATCTCAACAACTGGAGCATAGGGGTGGGATTTTCCACTCCTTTTGGAGGTGATAAGCCTTGCTAATTACACTAAAAGAAACTAAAGAATATTTAAGAGTAGATGGAGACGAAGATGATAGCTTAATAGAATCCCTAATAAATGCTTCCGAAGAGTATCTTAAAAATGCCACAGGTAAGACCTTTAATAGTACAAACCCTTTAGCTAGGCTGTTTTGTCTAGTCCTAGTAGTAGATTGGTATGAGAACCGAGGTTTAACTGCTGGAAAGGTAGGAGATAAAATAAGGCCTGTAATTGACAGTATGCTAGCACAGCTTAATTACTGTTATCCAGAGGAGATGGTGGAATGAATCCAGGAGAACTAAATAAAAGAATTACCTTTCAAAGATTAACTACCACCACCAATGAGAATGGCTTTGAAGTTGAAGAATGGGAAGATTTTAAAACTGTATGGGCAGCTGTTACCAATCTTCATGGAAGAGAATACTTTGAAGCTGCAGCTGTGCAAAGAGAAAACACAGTTAAGTTTACTATTAGATACACAAAAGACATTAATACTTCTATGAGGATACTCTTTCAAGGGAAACAATATAACATCACCGCCATTGATAATATAAAATACAAAAATGTGTATATGGAAATTAAGGCATTGGAGGTGGATAAGAGTGGCTGATATGAAGTTAGAAGGAATGGAGAATTTGTTATCTGAAATAGAAAATCTAGGTAATGCTGGTTCTAGAATTGAAAATAAGGCATTAAGGGAAGCTGGAGATGTAGTAAAAGAAGCCATTCAAAAGGAAACACCTATAAGAAGTGGGAAGTTAAAGGAAAGCATAAATGTATCTAGGGTGAAGAATAAGGATGGAGCAAAGCGTGTCGAAGTAGGGCCTAATAAGGATGTATTTTATAGTCGCTTTGTGGAATTTGGGACAGTGAAGATGAAGGCCAATCCTTTTATGGCTAAAGGATATGAAGTTTCTAAAGAAAATGCCATGGAGACAATTGAGAAAAATTTAAAAGAAGGATTAGGACTATGAGTATAAATAAAGAAGTTTTATCAGCTTTAAAAGATATTCAGGTTCCAGTAAGATTTCAAACTTATACAGGTAATGAAGAAACATATATCACCTTTTTCACTTATCTAGATAGGCCAGAACAACACGCTGATGATTTAGAAATTGCTACTGGTTACTACGTGCAAATTGATATATGGAGTAAATCAGATTACACTGAAATCGCAAAAGAAGTACACCAAAGTATGCTAACAGCCAATTTTACTAAATTAAACTTTTATGATTTATATGAAGAGGATTTAAAAATATACCACAAAGTAATGAGATTTTTTAAGGAGGTTATGTAGATGGCACAAGTAGGATTAAAAGATTTACATTTTGCTATTTTAAATAAAGACACCATAGAGGAACTAACTTATGCTGTTCCTGAACCAATGGTGGGAGCTATAAATGCTACGATAAACCCAACGGTAAATACTCAAGAAGTCTATGCCGATGATCAGCTTTGGGAATCTGTATCTGCATTAGGAAAAATTGATGTGGAGGTAGAAACAGCAGATTTACCTTTAGCAACAAGGGCCAAGTTATTAGGAAATAAGATTGTGGAAGGGGTACTTGTAGAAAATAAAGCAGATATTCCACCACATATTGCCCTAGGATTTAAGAGTTTAAAGTCCAATGGAAAGTATCGCTATGTGTGGCTTTTAAAAGGAGTGGCTCAGCCTATGGCAGAAGATTATACTACTAAAAAGGACAATGTAGAGCATAAGACACCTAAACTTAAACTTACATTTATGCCAAGACTAAAGGATGGAGAATGGAAACACACAGCAGATGAAGATGGTGCAGATTTCCTAGGAGCTGATACTTGGTTTGAAAAGGTTCCAGGAGATACTACAACACAGGAGGTTTAATATATGGAGATTATATTAAAGAAGGATAAAAAAGATAAGACCTACACCACTGGTTTTATATCTGCAAGGATGGTTAGAAGAACCATTGAAGTATCCCAAGGAGTAGATTTTGATAACATTTCTCCAGAGGAATTAGATAAACTAATTGACTATATAGTAGAGCTATTTAATAATCAATTTACTAGAGATGATGTCTATGATGGCCTTCAATCTAAAGATTTAATTCCTACTATCACAAAATGTATTAATGAAGTAGTAGGTGAGATGACGGAAGTAACAGCAAGTGAAGGAAAAAACCAGTAGAGGGGAATGCCATGGATCCCCAGGATTTTATAGACCAGTTGTATCTAGCACTTTTGGATAAAGGTTGGACATTAAATGAAATTGACTCCATGGATATAATCTATTATTTGAAACTAATGACTAAGAAACTTGGAGAGGAAAAAGTATATATTGATGAAATTTTGTAATAAATCAATTAAAAGTAAAAAAGTTTAATTGTAATCAAAACATAATTATGCTATAATTAAGGCATAATATTAATAAAGGAGTTGATATTATGCCTGAAATTAGACCGATAAAAGATTTAAGAAATACAACTGAGATTTCTGAGATTTGTCATAAAACTAAAGAACCAATTTTTATCACAAAGAATGGCTATGGAGATTTAGTAGTTATGAGTATGGAAACATATGAAAGAAAGTTAGCTAAAGTAGATTTATATAAAAAATTAGCCGAAGCAGAAAGTCAAATTGAAAACGGAGAAATGCTATTAGATGCTGAAAGTGTTTTTAAAGATTTAAGGGGAAAATATGTCAAAGAATAATTATAGTCTAAAATTTACCCCAAAAGCCAGTGAGGATTTAGATAAAATATATAGTTATATTTCTAAAGAGCTATACGCTGAAAAAGCTGCTAAAAATCTTTTGGAAAAAATAGAAATGAGTATTATGCAACTTAAAGATTTTCCGTTTTCATGTAATTATGTAGCAGATGAGTTTTTAAAAAAGAAAGGCTATAGAAAGTTAATAATAGATAATTACATTGCTTTTTATTTAGTAAATGAAAAAGAACAACAAGTAATTATAATGCGTGTTTTATATGGTAGGCAAAAATATCAAGATTTACTTTAAAAAATAATCTAATTAAACAAAAACAAAGCTCTTTAATAAGAGTCTTGATGTTTAATTGCATCAATAAAATCAATGCCCTACGGGGTCAAGGTCTCTATATATTAGAGGCCTTTTATAATTTTAACAAGAGGCACCTAAATTCTAGGTGTATTTTTTATGCCCAAAGGCAGGTGAAATAAGTGGCAAAGGAAATAGGGAAATTAAATGTAGTGGTAGGCCTAGACTCTACTGGATTTCAAAATGGAATAAACAGCTTAAACCGAGAGATGAAAAAAGTTCAATCGGAGTTTAAACTAGCAAGTGCTGAGATGGGAAGGCATGGAAAAGGACTAGATAGTCTTAAACTAAAATCTGATAGTTTAACAAAACAAACGGAACTTCAAAGGCAAAAAGTAAAGGCTTTAGAAGAAGCCCATCAAAAGTCAGTAGAGACAAAAGGAAAAGATGCCAAAGCTACACAGGATTTAGAGATAAAATTAAATAAGGCAAAGACACAATTAGCCTATATGGAGCAGGATTTAAAGAAGGTAAATCAGGAAATAGAACTGCAATCCTCAGGCTTTTATAAACTGGGAAAAGCATTAGAGCCAGTTGGGCAGAAGATGCAAGATGTAGGGGAAAAGATGGAAGCTGTAGGTAAAGACTTAACTAAAAAGATTACACTTCCTCTTGTAGGCATTGGAACTGCTGCAATAAAAGTAGGCTCTGATTTTGAAGCTGGTATGAGTGAAGTAGGGGCTATAAGTGGTGCTACAGGTAATGATTTAAAATTGCTAGAGGAAAAAGCTAAGGAAATGGGTGCTACCACAAAGTTTAGTGCATCTGAATCTGCCGAAGCTTTAAAGTATATGGCTATGGCTGGTTGGGATACCAATCAGATGCTTGATGGATTAGATGGAGTTATGATGCTTGCAGCTTCCAGTGGTGAGGATTTAGGTTTAGTTTCTGACATTGTCACCGATGCCCTTACTGCCTTTGGAATGGAAGCAAAAGAAGCATCTAACTTTGCAGATTTATTAGCCAGTGCATCATCAAATTCAAATACAAATGTAGCGATGCTTGGGGAGTCCTTTAAATATGTGGCTCCTCTTTTTGGTGCATTGGGATATTCTGCAGAAGATGCAGCCCTTGCTTTAGGACTTATGGCTAACGCAGGAATTAAAGGCTCACAGGCTGGAACTTCTCTAAAGACTGCCATTGCAAACCTTGCTAATCCAACTGATAAAATGGCGGGAGCTATGGATCAATTAGGTCTATCTATTACAGATGCCAATGGAGAAATGCTTCCATTTAAAGATGTGATGGATGAATTAAGATTAAAGTTTGCAGGACTTTCTGAAGAACAACAAGCCCAATATGCAGCTACTATATTTGGAAAAGAAGCAATGAGTGGAATGCTTGCAATCATAAATGCAAGTCCTGAAGATTATGAAAAACTCACTCAAGCTACAAGGGAATACAACGGTGTAGCAAAAGAAATGGCTGAAACTATGGAGGATAATCTCCAAGGTGAAATCACTAAATTAAAATCTGCTCTTGAAGGTGTAGGAATACAGATATTTGAGATTTTAGTTCCCCATTTACAAACCTTAGTTGAAAAGCTGCAACTTGTAGT
>Ga0116175_1002600_pt1 | contig 10787 bp, 8 predicted proteins | sample AD_UKC125_MetaG_FD_89802 | JGI IMG/M metagenome (GOLD analysis project Ga0116175, IMG submission 89802) | Active sludge microbial communities of municipal wastewater-treating anaerobic digesters from USA - AD_UKC125_MetaG | ecosystem: Engineered > Bioreactor > Anaerobic > Digestate | place: USA... | reverse complement strand
TACCTGCAGTTGTATGCCGTCCCGGCTGGGCACGACGATCGTCGACTCGTCCATGGCCCCAGCCTGGCACCCCGTTCCGGCGTTGACCAGGGTGAGTCCGCCGACGAGCTTCGGGATGCCTCGACGCCGGCTAGCGACGGATGGGCAGCAAGCGTGTACGCTCGACGGTGATCCAAGGGGCATGGCGTCAGATAGACACGCAGCGCAACAGCAGTTGGTCGGCAACAAGGGCAGCCGACCAGCGCGTGGCTATGTGATGCCGCGAAATGCGGGGGGAAATGAACTTTTACACCGTTCTTCGGGTGTTGCGGGCGTCATGGGTGCTGCTGCTCGTGGGCGCACTCCTCGGTGCTGGTGCTGGATACGCGTATGCCGTGCGCGGCGGCCCGCAATACGTCGCGCGAGCCCAGATCTTCGCGGCGGTGTCCGCCTCGGGCTCCGCGGGTGAACTCGCCGCAGGGTCTAGCTACATGAAGCTCCAGGTGCGGTCCTACCCCGCGCTCGTGACGTCGGAGCGTGTCCTGGGCGAGGTGGCCAAGTCCACGGGAATCGACCCGGTCGCGCTGGCCGCCCGAGTGACGGTCGACGTGCCCAGTGACTCGATGTGGTTGGTCGTCAATGTGACCGACTCCAGCCCAGAGCAGGCCCGCAGTCTCGCCGACGCGCTCGCGACGAAGACCAAGTCCGAAGTCGAGACGCTGGAGATGCGGGGCAAGAGCACCGCACCTGTGACGCTGACCGTCGTCACTCCTGCCGACGCGCCTGTCCAACCGGTGGCTCGGGGGGTGACCACGGCCGTCGTCGGCGGCACTGTCGCCGCCCTTGTTCTCGCCTTCCTCCTGGGCTTGTTCGGCTGGGTGGTGCGTGAGGGGTCTCGCTCCGCACGCCGGCGATGACCGTGGCTGCCGCGGTCATCGTGGCCGCGCAACACGAACGGGACCGCAAGATTGACCTCTTCCTCGCCAAGGGCTTGCTGTTGTCGGCCACCGCGGGGCCGTTCTTGGCCGTTGTCGCCAGTCGGGTGGTCAACCGCTCGTACCAGACCTACGACGCCAATGGTGTGGCCCTCGCTGTCGGCACCGGCAATGCCTCGCAGCTGACCATCGTCGCGTTCGGTGTGCTCAGCATGGCGTTCGCTCTGGCGGTGGTCCTGCGCGGTCTGGCTGCCGGTCGCGGCTCGCTGACCTGGGCGGCGGGGCTCGGTGTCGTGGGCTTCATTGCGGCGCTGGGACGCGACCCCGATCGTTTCGTGATCGACTCCTTGGTCGGTGCCGTCGTCCTCATCGCGGCCGGTTTCGTCCCGTGGTCGCGCGAGGTGATGCGTGCTTATGGGCAGTTCGCAGTCACCGCGGCCACGATGATCCTGCTCTACTCCTTCTTCACCCCGCTGCCCGACACCTGGCTGCCGTGCCGTGCCGACAAGTGCACGATTGCAGGCCGTTTGCTCACCGGCGTCTTCTGGGCCGAGAACGGTCTGGCGATGTATGTCGTCGCACTGACCCCCACGGTGGCCTTCCTGCGCTCAGGAGCGTCTCGGATCTTCGGACTGGTCGCGATGACCACGTTGCTCTACCTCACCGGCAGCCGGGCGGGCTACGTCGCCTTCCTCGGGGCGGTGGCTGCCTATGCCTTGCTGCGACGCCTGCTGGTGTTGTCCTCCGATGATCGTTCACAGGTGGCGTGGACCACCCCGGGAGGCATTTTCGCCACCGTGCGCCCGCTCGTGCGGATCGCGGCCCTCGCCCCGATCGTGGGATCGCTGGCTTCCCTCTTGGTGCTCATCGTCTTGCCTCCGGAAGGCCTCACCGAGCGCGGCGGCGTGTATGCCGGGCTGCGCGAGATCTTCATGGACCAGCCGCTGCTCGGGCCTGGCTTGCAGGCGCTGCAGACGCTTTTCTACCAGGGCCACGCTCCCTTCCTCATGGGCACCGAACACGGACAGATTCCCTACGTCCTCACCCGCACCGGCGTGATCGGACTGCTGCTCTACACCCTGGCCGTCGCGATGCTGTGGTATCGCACGGTGTCCTGGGCAGGCGCCGTGCTCTCGCTGATGTTTGTCGGGTCATCCTTCTTCTTCGCAACCGAAGCGGTGCTTACCCTCGGATATGGCTACGGGTGGCCGTTGGTTCCCCTGTTGGCCATGGCCGGCGCCCTCCCGCGCACCGAGCGTGGCACCTGGACTGCGTCGTTGCCGGAGAGCGCGGATGTCGAGTCACGAGTCCTCCGTCAACGACAAGATGCCCAGTCGCTCACCGCGGCCACCGGACGGGCATTGCGCGCCAGCATCGGCCTGGCGTCCGGACTGGCCGTTCTCGGTGCGACGGCAGGCGTGGTGGCGGGCTTGCCCGGCGCAGGGCAGGTGACCGCGTCCGCTCAGATCCTTGTGCTGCCGGCGGCGATTTCGGGCCCCGGAGACCGCGCCGACATCGTCGCTCGTGACGCGGCGGTGTCCGCCGCGTCGCTGCTCGACGATGAAGTGGCCCGGTCCGTCGTCATGGGGACCCCGCCCGCGGTGCGCGGTGTGCAGACCCGTCGTGACGATGCCTCGGTGACGGTCCTGGTGACAGCATCAGAGCCGGGCGCAGCCTCCGCCATGGCGCGGCAACTGGCCACCACCGTGGCCGCGGCAGCGGCGCGCTATGGCACGGGCGTCGAGTATGCCGTGGTGCCCGGCCTCGAGGTGCCCCTCCCCTCCGTGCCGATCCCGCTGCGAGCGGCGGGTGGCGCAGCACTCGGGCTGGGCCTCTGGGTCCTCATCGCACGCCGCCGAGCGCTCCGTGCAGTGAACCTGCAGCGCAATGCAGCGGGTCAACCGTGACGCGCCGCGTGCTGGTCGTCGGGCCACCCCCTCACCTCAGTGGCGGTATCGCCACGGTGACTCGCGTTGTGACCGAGGCGGCCGCGTCCGGCGCCTGCGCTGACTGGGAGGTCAGCGCCCTGGACAGCGGTGGCGGACGGGGCCCGGCCGGCTATCGGCAATTTCCGGGCGCCGTTGCCACGGTCTTGCGCACCGACGCCGACTTGCTGCATCTCAACATGGCGAGCGGGGGCAGCGCGCTGCGCAAGACGCTGCTCGCCGAGGCGGCTCGCTGGCGCGGACTGCCGTACGTCGTGCATCTGCACGGCGGCGGCTTCGCGGGCTATCTCGACCGGGTCCACCCGCGCTACCTCAAGCGGCTGGCCCGGGCCTTTCGGGGCGCAGGCGCGGTCGTCGTCCTCGGCAACCACTGGCGTGACGTCGTGGCCGACCGGCTCGAGCTGCCCGAAGGTGCCATCTCGGTCGTGCCGAACGGAGTGCCTGACGTCGGGTGCGACCTCGAGGTCCGTGCCGCGGCCCTGCCGCGGACGCTGCTGTTCGTCGGAGAGGTCACCCGCCACAAGGGAGTCGATGTCCTGCTCACCGCCGTCGCGGAGTTGCTGCCCGATCGTCCCGACTGGCAGGTGGTGCTGTGCGGTCCCACGCCGGACGCGGCCCTGCTCGGGGAGGTTCAGGCGCTGTCCGTGGCGCTGGGCGGCCGGGTCCTCGCCACGGGAAATCTCGGCCCGACCCAGCGCGACGAGTTCTATCGGACATCGCACCTGTTTTGTCTGCCCAGCCTCGCCGAAGGCTTGCCCATGGTGCTCCTGGAGGCCATGTCGGCCGGTCTGCCGTGCGTGGCGACCGATGTCGGTGCGGTCTCCGACATCGTCGACGACACGGTCGGTGCACTCGTCCCAGCCGGCAACGCAGCAGCCTTGACTCAGGCCTTGGCCACCCTCATGGACGACGCGCAGACCCGGGATCATCGGGGCGGGGCCGCCCGAGCACGGTGGACCGACGGATACAGCAATACCGTCATGGCGACCCGGCTGACCCAGGTGTGGGACGAGGCTGCCGCGGTGGTGCGCACCCGGCATACCGGTGCATCGGCGCAGGTCAGCGTGATCATCCCGACCCTGGGCAGACCGTCGTTGCACGAGGCAGTCGCGTCGGCACGCGCCCAGGGCGTGCCCGTCGAAGTGATCGTCATCGACGACTCGAGCGGGACCTTGTCGGCAGGGGCCGTGCCGGCGGGAGTCGTGCTGCTCCATACCGCAGGTCGGGTCGGCGCGGCCGCTGCCCGAAATCTCGGGATGCAGGCCGCCACGGGCGAAGTCATCGCCTTCCTCGACGATGACGACACCTGGCGGCCCGGCCATCTCCAGGACGCTCTCGGGGTGCTGGCCCGGCGACCTGATGTGTCGATCTATGCGAGCCGCGGCATGGTGCACTATCCGCATCGGCGCTCGCGGGTCGAACCGGTCGAGTTGTTGGGTGGCCGGACAGTCGCCGAGTACTTCTACGGCCCCAGCGTGTGGTCCAGCCGCTGTCGGCGGATCATGACCCCGACCCTGGTCTTCCGGCGCCAACTTGCCGATCACCGGATGGACAGTGACCTGGCGTTCGGCGAGGACACCTGGTGGCTGCTCACGGCCGAACGACAGGGCGCCATCGTCCACCAGAGCGCTCACGTGGGAGTGGATGTCGTGGCGGCACCGGAGCGGGAGCGGGAGCGTGCCGGCGATTCCAGGACCCGCACCTGGTTGGGCCGGATCGACGGTTTGGATCCGGAGCTCGGCACGGGCTACCTGGTGGGCTCGGTGGCCCGGGAACAGGCGCGGTCGGGCCAGCCCGGGGCGGTGATCCGCACAGCGATCGATGTGGTGAAACGTCGCGGAGGTCGCTGGGTCCCCGTGCTGGCGGCGCAATCCGGTGCGGCTCTGGTGGTCCACTTCGACCACGCACTGAAACGGTGGCGAGGCCGATGACACTCCGTGCTGACCCGATTCCTGCCCGACTCCGGCGGCGCATCCGACCGGCATACCTGAGGGCCGTGCGCTTGTTGCCGATTCGTACCCGTCGATCGGTCGTCTTCGCGCTCAGGCACCGCCGCTGGCCGGACTTCACCCAGCCGGAAACCTTTACCGAGAAGCTCAATTGGCGCATCCTCAACGATCGGCGTCCAGCGATTGTCGAGGTGTGCGACAAGCTGCGGATGCGGGAGATCGCGCGGGAGCGCGTGCCGGATGAGCAGGAACTGCGCCTTGTTCCGCTGCTCTGGCAGGGCACGGATCTGCGCGACTGTGCCGATCTGGGCGGGCCGACGCAGTGGGCGCTCAAGCCGAACAACAGCTCTGGCGTCGTCATTCTCGGGCCGGACGGCCGCTCGCGCGACGAGCTCCGAAGAGCGACCCGGGGGTGGACGCGCAGCGAGCCCGGGCACTATCTGGGCGAATGGGGTTACACGCAGGTGCCGTTCCGTTATGTCTTGGAGGCCAGGCTCCCTGGTGAGAAGTTGCCGTCGGAGTTCAAGGTCTTCTGCTTTGACGGGATTCCGGCATTTGTGCAGGTGCATCGGGACCGCATGACGAAGAAATACTCGATCGCCTCGTACGACACTCAATGGCAACCGCTGGCCGATCATTTCGTCCTCGGAACCCCGCGATTCAGCCCGCGCCCGTCGAACCTCGACCAACTCCTGAACGTGGCCAGCCGGCTGGCCGCCGGATGGGACTTCATTCGCATTGACCTCTACGACATCGCGGGCCAGCTGTGGTTCGGAGAGTTCACCCCGTATCCCTCGGGCGGCGCCCCCTTCGCACGGCGTGGCGCAGATCTCGCGCTCGGGCAGATGTGGAGGCTGCCCGCTCCCGCCCACCCCTCGTGAGCGGCCATCGGGACGTGGACAACGGAAGAGATCGATCGGGGCTGGAGGCAAGGATGGTCGAGCAGAGCACGCGCTTCATCGCAGGTAGGGAGCGCCTGAGGCCCACCCGCGCAGGAGCCGAGGGAGCGGGAGGCCCGACGGGGCTGGCACCGGGCTGTGAGAGGTGGCAAGGATGACCCTGGTGTCTCGGACACGAGCGGCGTTACGACCGGCATACTGGCGCCTCGCCTCGGGTCTTCCCGTGCCGCTGCGCCGCCGCGTGCTCTTCCTGGCGCGACACGGCCGGTGGCCCAACTTGCGCGCACCTCGGACCTTCAGCGAAAAGGTCAACTGGCGGATCCTCAACGACCGGCGCCCCATGCTCGTGGAGTACTCCGACAAGATCGAGATGCGTCGGCTGGCGCGTGAGAGGGTGCCGGACGAGAGCGAGATGCGCCTTCCGGAGTTGCTCTGGTCTGGCAGCGACCTCGATGAACTGCCGGACCTCGACTCGGTCGGACCGTGGGTGCTCAAGCCGAACAATGGCACCGCCACCGTCGAGTTCGGGCCTGCGGGAAAGGCGCGCGCCGAGGTTATTCGGCGGGCGCAGCAATGGCGGGCGAGTTCGCCTGGACAACTCCTCGGAGAGTGGGCGTACACGCAGGTCCCGACGCGCTATCTCCTCGAGGCGAAGCTGCCCGGGGAGGGCCTGCCGACCGACTACAAGGTCTTCTGCTTCGACGGTGTCCCTCGGGTCGTCCAGGTCCATACCGGGCGCTTCTCGCACGGGCACAGCCTCAGTCACTACTCGCCGACCTGGGAGTGGCTGCCGGGCCGAGCGGCCAAGTACCGCAATGACCTCATGCCCGCGCCCGCGCATCTCGACCAGATGCTGGCCCTAGCCCGCAGACTCTCGGCCGGCTGGGACTTCTTGCGCGTCGACTTCTACGACCTCGCGGGCTGGGTGTGGTTCGGGGAGTTCAGTCCATATCCTGCGGCCGGCACCATGCGCTTCGTGCCACACGCTTTCGACGAGTACCTCGGGTCGTTCTGGACGCTTCCCGATCTGCCCAGGTGAGCCGCCAGATCCGGCTGGTGGGGCAGTTGCTCGGGTCCACTGTTCTGGCCCAGGTGGCAGTCCTGGCCGCGACAGCGCTGGCCGCGCGCGTGACGACGACGGGTGATTTCGCCGACTATGGCGTCGTCACGAGCATCACTGCCGTTCTCGCGACGTTCAACACCTGGGCCGCGGAGTCGAGGACCACGGTTCTCCGCGAGGAACCTGCCCACCAGGTGTCGCGGGCCGGGATGGCGATCGTGGGAGTGGTCACGGCACTCGTCGGTGTGGCTGCGGTGGTGGCCGCGATGATCGGGCAACCGCGGCTTGGCATGATGCTGGCTCTCGGGGGCGTCGGGGCTGCGATCACCGGTGGTCAACAGCTCCTCCAAGGGGTGGTCCTACGCCACCAGCGGCAGCACCTGTTGGCGCACAGCCGAGCCACCCAAGGGATCTCGAATGCAGCCCTCATCGTGCTCTTCCTCGGGCTCGGGTTCCCGGGTTTCGTCGTCCTCACCCTCCCGTGGCTTGTCTCGCTCGGCCTGGGTTTCCTCGTGCTGGTCCGGGCCACTCCTGACCGGGCCGTCTGGCTGGGCCGGAGCTCCCGTGCCGAATGGCACACGTTGCGCTCCGAGACGCGATGGCAGCCGGGCAGCAACGTCCTGGTCTCGCTGGCCGCCGCGTTGCCGATGCTGGTCCTGCCCATCGTCGACGCGATCGAGGTCGCCGGAGCCTGGGCCCTGGTGGCGCGTTTTCTCATGCCGGTGGCCTCCACTCTGAACAGCACCTTCGGGCCGATCTACATCGGCCACGCTGCCGGCATGGTCCGTCAGGGCGAGGTTGCCGCGTTGCGGCGCTACCACGCTCGCTGGACTCTGCTTCTCGCCGGAGGTGCGGTGTTGCTCTCGGGTGCGGCCGCGTATGCCGTGCTCGGGCTCGTGCCGCAGCTGGGCCCGCAGTGGTCGGGAGCCGGATCCGTGTTGCCGGCTGCCTTGCTCTACTACGGCTCGCTCTTCTGGTGCCTGCCCGTGTCCCAAACCCTGATTCTCCTCGGGAGAGTCGACACCCAGGCCTGGTGGAGCGTGGCTCGGGCCGTCCTGTGCGCGGTTCCGCTGCTCTGGGTGGCGCACGCGCCGCGAGCGGCGCTGACCGGGTGGGCCGTCATGGCCGCGTCGACCTTCGTCGCCCAATTGGGACTCCACCGACTGGCGCTCCGACTCCCAAAACAGACATAAAAGATAGTTCAGACAATCCCCATTAAATAGGCCGGAATTGGAGGATTCGTCACGCTTCAAGTGGCAGCCCTGTGGGTCATTTCGGTATCATGCGTTTTGCGCGCGCGTGTTTGCGACACGCTGTTTGGGCACGCACGCGCACCGGTCAGGAATAGGGACCTGACCAGTCGTCGATGCCTTTGGGAGGCGTCGGCCAGGGCACCCGGTGATAGGGCAGTCGCCGGGGTGAAAAGGGGCAGCGCAGTGACGACCTTGCTGGTGGCGAACGAGGGTGGGCACATCACGCAGCTGCACCGATTGGTGCCGCGGCTGGCCATCGATGACGACATCGTGTGGGTCACCACGCGCACCCCACAGACCGAGTCGTTGCTGGCCGGCGAAGTCGTCCATTGGTGTGGCCCCGCCGACCCGCGCGATGTCGGTCACGTGCTCCGCAACGCGCGGTCGGTGAGTCCGATCTTTCGGCGCTACACGGTCAGCCAAGTCGTCTCGACCGGCGCGTCACTTGCCCTGTCGGCCCTTCCGCAGGCTGCGATGCGGGGGATTCCCGCCTACTACATCGAGAGCGCAACCCGGGCCATGGGGCCGAGCCGCACCGGCGCCCTGCTCACGATGGTGCCTGCCGTCAAGCTGTTCACCCAGCACGAGTCCTGGGCAAGCGGGAGGTGGAGGTTCGCCGGCTCGCCGTTCGACGTCTACGCCACGGACGCAACGCCACGCAAGCCGCTCCGGCGAGCGGTTGTCACTCTGGGGACCCAGGGTCGATACGGCTTCCGTCGCGCCGTCGAACGCATCAGGCAGATCCTGCCTACCGATGTCGAGGTGCTGTGGCAGACCGGCAGCACCGACGTGTCCGGGCTGGGGATCGATGCCCGAGAGTCGGTGCCCTTTGCCGAGTTGAACCGGGCCGTGCACGAGGCCGACGTCGTGGTGACCCACGCAGGCACCGGTGCTGTGCTCGGAGCTCTCGACGCCGGCCAATACCCTGTCGTGCTGCCGCGCCGGCAGTGCTATGGCGAACACGTCGACGATCACCAAGTCCAGACCGCCTTCGAGGTGACCCAACGGGGGCTGGCGGTGGTGCGCGATCCAGCGCACCTCACGCTCGGCGACCTGTGCGATGCAGCGTCCCTTCGGGTGACCCAGCGCTCCCGTCCTCCGCTGCTCGACCTCAACGCCTCAGAGCGGCAGGTGTCGATGCTGGCCGGCTAGTGCCGGTTCGGACCCACATCGGCGTGGCCCGCGCTATCGCTCGCGCGGCCGTAGCCAAGGGGACCTCAGCGACCCCATCCGTCTTGGACGAACTGGATCCGGGACCATGGGAAGCCGTTGAGCACGGTGCCACCAGTCTCGTACTTCGACGCGTCGTAGATGGCCAACCACGGGTCGGGTCGTCCGGCCTGGATGGCCAGCTGCCCCGACTCGCCGATGAGCACAACGCCTTCGGAGACATTCGCCACGAGCATCCCATGGGTCTGGGCGGCTCGCGCCAACGCCTTGCCCAGTCGTGACATCGGCAGGCTCTCCACGTCGACCGTCGGGTCAAGCCGCATCCGGGTGCCTTCGGGGATGGCGTCCGGATGCGTGTCTCGACCGTCTGTGCGTTGAGCCGGCCAGACCCAGACACCCCGTTTCGTCTGCGGGAGGGCGATGGTCATCGCGTGCGGGATCACCCCCGCCCGAGCTTCCGCGAGGGTCACCATCCCAGCCGCATTGACCAGGCTCGACGCCGCCGAACCGAACGGGCCGTCGAAGTAGCCCCGGTTTGTGGACACGTCATCGATCCGGCCCCCCCAGCAGGCGGTCCACCGTCCATTGACCTTCGCTGCCTTCCAGAACTCCCAGAGCTTCCCGGCGGCAGGGTCGTAGATCGACATTCCGCCATCACCCCCGAGCCCGGGGGTCGCGTTGGTCGGCATGGGCACCCGCAGGAAGATCCCCCGCCCGGAGAAGAAGTCAGGATGTGCGGCATACGGGCATGACCCGAAGGCGACATCGACCGTGGGAGTGCCAGGCGGCACCGTGAGAACGGTGGAGTTCCATGCCCTGGTGTTCATCCCCGCGGACTTGGTCGGCGTGGACTGCAGCAGCGCCTGGAGGCGCGCGAGCCTGGCGGGAGAGCTCGGGTCCAGCGGGGCATTTCGGACGTCGAGGCGGAAAGCCGAGTTGGCGGCCTGCCGGTATGCCGGTGAACCGGCGGGAGTTGCCAGGGAGTTCGTGTGTGGCGTGCCCGCTGTCGGCGACGCTGGGGCCGTGGATGCACCGGCAGTCGTGCCGACGTGCGACCCAGCTGAGGTCGTGGGCGACGCGGGCGCGGAGGGTGGCGCTGCTCCGGTCGGTGCTGGAACACTCTCGTCGGCCGGTGGGGTCACCTCGGACGCAGTACCCGAGGGCACCAGGCCCGTCTCACTGGATGCAGTCCCGATGGGGAGCGCGCGAGCGGCGTCGGCACCCGGGTCCGTGGCCGAGCTGGAGTGCGCCCCGGACAGTGCCATGGACCGGAAACCAGCAGGGTGACCACCGGACGTCACGACCATCGCTATCGCGCCGACGCACAGCAGCGGCGCAATAGTCCGCGCGCGCAGATTTCGACGGGACATGGGGCGAGGCATCCGCTTATCGTGCCCTACATCCTGCGACTTGGCACGCCGACAGGTGAATTGCCGGATTTGACCGATGCACATTGTTTCGTCGCGCTGCACGCTTAGCCTCGATCTTTCATCGGGGCCTGGGGTGGTCGTGGTTGGTGTTGGTGTGTGGCCGTGGTGGCTGATTCTGTCGTGGGGGTGTGACAGGGGCCGGGATGTCGGTCCCGGTGGTCGTTGT
>Ga0116175_1002596_pt1 | contig 10809 bp, 9 predicted proteins | sample AD_UKC125_MetaG_FD_89802 | JGI IMG/M metagenome (GOLD analysis project Ga0116175, IMG submission 89802) | Active sludge microbial communities of municipal wastewater-treating anaerobic digesters from USA - AD_UKC125_MetaG | ecosystem: Engineered > Bioreactor > Anaerobic > Digestate | place: USA... | reverse complement strand
TATCTACCAAAGGCCGGGATCATATAACTCTCTTCGTCTATCTTTTTCCACCTAAAACACTGACCACTGTCAGCTATCTTATCAAGATCTATTTCATCTTCAATTTTAAAAATCATTTTCATCACACTCTTTAATCTACGCTGCGGGATTTCGCAATTGTGTCGCTATATTAAAGTATATATACAGAGATACTACATTTATGATTATACTATTTTTAGCTCACCCTTGGAAGAATCAAAGTATAGAATCATTTTTTTAAATAAAATTATCCTATTCATTGAAAACGTTTCCATACTTTGCTATTCTGTATGATGTATATGTAGAAAGGGTGTGTAATATGTCACGTTTTACCATTAAGGATATTGCACGTATTTGTGATGTGGGAACAAGTACCGTATCCAGAGCAATTAATGATGATCCGACTGTCAATTGGAAAACAAAACAGATGATTCTGGAAGCTGTCCAGAAATATCACTATGTTCCCAATAACAGTGCGAGAAATCTAAAACGTTCAGAGTCCAACAATGTTGCTGTTCTAGTGAAGGGCCAAAATAACAATTTCTTTCAAAGTATGTATGGCGTATTTGAAGATGAGCTTCAGAAATATGGGTATACATTTACCATGCGTGAGGCCGGAACTTATGATGATGAGATGAATATAGCCCAGGAACTAATCCGCGAGAAAAGACTAAAAGGTATTATATTTCTAGGTGGTATGATGGAGAATCCTGATTACGAACTTCGACATATAGACATTCCTTACGTTCTATGTACTGTAGCTCTAAAAGAGAATCACCCGGATTGCTCATTCACTTCTATTGATGATGAAAAAGAAAGTGAAAAGGCTGTATCATATTTATGTGAAATGGGACACCGAAAAATCGCCATGATATCCAGTCTGAAATCCGATATCGGTGTAGGAAATCTCCGTCAAAAAGGATATAAAAAAGCTCTTGCAAAATATGGAATTCCCTACGATGAGAATCTAGTAGGACATATGAAGGAAAACATTCCTGACTATTCTTATGAAAATGGTTATGAAGTCACAAAAGAGCTTTTATATTCAGGTAATGATTTTACAGCTCTTTTTGCTATTTCTGATACAACTGCATTTGGTGCCTATCGCGCTATTCTCGAATCTGGAAAGCGAATTCCTGAGGATATCTCTATAATAGGTTTTGATGGTATCGATATGACAAAGTTTATGTACCCATCTCTTACTACTATCAAACAGCCCGGCGCAGAACTTGCTACTGAATCAGTACAGATGCTCCATGCCGAGATAAACGATAAACCACATACCTATAAGGTCTTCGATGCAGCTCTAGTTGAGCAGGAGTCAGTAAGGCATATTTAGAATAAAGCTTTCTTGTAACAAAATAGCTATATAAACGTAAAAAAGCGTTGCTTTTCAGCAACGCTTTCTCTAACCATATGCAATTTATTTAATATTTAGATTAGATAAGTAGCCCTTTATCATTCACTTTTCAGGCTACCCATCATATTCTCAAGACCTGAATAATCGGTCTTATCACTTTCGTACATATATGTGCCTTTACTGTCCTTATAATAGATAAATGTCTCTACCTTATCCTTATCGCCGGTTTCTTCCTGGCTCAATGGTAAAAATTTAAGCATTGATCCATCACCAAATCCAATCACGATTTCCTTCTTGGTATCCGGCATAGTCTTCACGACTTTTCCCATGCCACTACCTATGATAGCACTGTGCAACATGCTGGCTACTGAATCATTTAAAATATATTTCGTACCATCCATCTCGCATGTTATCGAATCGTTCTTGACACCATATAAAAATGAATTCTGCATTCTATCCTTGTAATTATTGAACTTCGCAGTGAAATTAAGCGAATAGATTATCGGAGAAACCGCAATCACAAACAGAACTACAGCGATTATGATCACCGGCACCAGACTCTTGCCGAGCTTGCTCTTTAACCTGTTCCCAGTTCCCTCTGAGCTCTCATCATTAGTGGCAAATCCAAACCACAGATTGTTCTTTGCTTTTACCGTATCATTCATATCCTCACCCTCCCGTGTGATATTTTCAGATCCAAATAACGCAAACAAATCAAAATATATTTATAAAACTAAATGTTTCACTCAGTATATCCCACTTAATATTTAATGCAAGTTATGTTTATTCAACATTACTCTTTATCAATGAATTCAAAGTCATTATCTTAGCAATATTTGTTTTAAAATAATAGCCAGTCTTATGATTCAATATCTATATTATACAGATTTCATTATTTTCAGCGTTCATATCCATTTTCATTAATAGTTAAACATGATCGCACATAATCTAGAGGAACGTCCATGCGAACAGCAGTTTGTTGAATAGAGAGACCGCTTTCTATAAATTTTCGAACAACCATAGTCATATTTTCTCCAACTTCAATAATGTGCTTATCTGGATCGTAAAAACGTACTACACGTTGTCCCCAAGGATGTTCAAATAATGGATGAACATATTCTAACTCTTTAAAAGCTGATAATTTTGAAGCAAAGGTATCAATATCATCTTCTTCAAAATACAGTTCAATGGCGTTGTTTTGAAAAACAACTTCTTCTCTTTTTTATGAATAAAATCTATCCACGTATCAATAGTTTGTAATGCTATCCCACCTGTTAATGTAACATTTGCTCCGAAATCTGAAATTACATCTAAACCCAATACATCATAATAAAATCGCTTGGATCTCTCTATGTCCTTTACTGCGATTAATGTGGAAGTATATTTCATTTTTTCGTTTCCCCCGCTTTTGCAATTCAATTTACATTTATTATAGCTCTAAATCGCTCTGTTAATTCAAATTTTTACTTCACGAATGAGCCTTTCAATCAGTTCATTCACGATTTCCGGAGCATCCCATACAAATACATTATGCTTATCTTTAAAATACTCGACTTGTTTATCAAATAACCTTTGGTCGGCAGTAAATGCAGATTACCTTTTATATTTTCTCTTCAAATGCCCATCCATGAGACATTTCGGATAATAAAAGAGCCGTAGCAGAAAGCCACGGCTCTTGTTGCTCTACTCTATAGTTTCAACCATCCTGCTGCCTGAGCAATGGAGCTGATCAGAACCGCAAGCATTACCCACGGAGCAATGTACTTGATCACGACTGTGAACATTTTCTTTCCTCTAAATACAACGCCGTCCTGTTCTACCTCCTCTATAATTGCCTTGGGCTTGATTACAAATCCTACAAATATACAGGTAACAATTGCTACTACCGGCATTAGAACGCTATTACTTATGAAATCCATAAAATCCAATAGCTGCATTCCGATAATCTTTACATTTTTAAGGGGACCATATCCAAGAGAAGCTAATCCACCTAATACCATTGAGTAAGATACAATTATGGCTGCAGCTCTTCTTCTGGAGATCTTAAATGCATCCATAAGAATAGATGCTACAGCCTCCATCAGAGAAATTGACGATGTAAGTGCCGCGAAAAATACCATAAGGAAGAATCCTGCACCTACCCATCTTCCGGCTCCCATTCCCATAAACGCCTTGGGCAAGGTAATAAACATAAGTGAAGGTCCGGCTGTAAGAGCCTCTTTGCCACCACCTGAAAATGCAAATACTGATGGGATAACCATAAGTCCTGCTAGAACTGCTACCAGCGTATCAAAGAATTCTATCTGTCTGACTGAATTCTCCATGTTGTCCTCTTTTTTCATATAGGAGCCATATGTGATCATGATTCCCATAGCCAGCGAAAGTGAATAAAATAATTGTCCCATGGCAGCTAGCACTGTTTTTACCGACAATTCTTTAAAATTAGGTACGAGATAATACTTGATTCCTGCGGAAGCTCCACTTCTGGTACATACATAAATTGATATGAGTACCATTAGAACCAAAAGAATAGGCATCAGTGTCTTGCTGATAGCTTCGATACCTTTTTCAACTCCTGCCAGTATTACTATAACAATAATGATAAGACAGATGATAAACCATATAAGCGGTTCCCAAGTCTCAGAAATAAAAGATCCAAAATAGTTGGCTCCTGCCGCTTTCTTGTCATCACCTATCATATAAGCAAAAAAATATTTAAGTACCCAACCATTTATAATTGTGTAGTATGGGAAAATAATTATTGGCACAGCCGCCGTTATTATGCCCTCAAATGCAAACTTACCGCTTAGCTTTTTATATGCACCAATGGCACTTTGTCTAGTCTTTCTCCCAAGTGCAACTTCTGCCATCATAAGTGTGAATCCAAATGTACACGCAAGCACTACATAGATAAGTAAAAAACTTCCGCCACCATACTTTGCAGCTAGGTATGGGAACCTCCATATATTTCCCAGACCAATTGCAGATCCTGCCGCTGCCATTACGAATCCAAGTTTGCTTGAAAATGAACTTCTCTCTTTCATCTCTTTCCAAATCCTTCCTTTTATTTTTATAAGAGTGGATTATAACATATCATTCTATAATTTTCACCTATAAATTGAAATTCGTTCACTATTTATTTTATTTATTATAGAGCAAAAAACTCTCGATGGAAAATTACCCATCGAGAGCCTAATTATAACGTTTATAGTGTACTTATGCTAATACTATTTTACTTTTTTGTTTTGATCTATAAATTCTGATATCTTATCCGCGGAATTTATCATAACAAGTTCGCCATTTCCATCCTTTACAAAAAGGACAGGAACAGACATAACATGATACTTTGTTGCCAGATTTCTTCCATCCTCATCCTCAGCAAATGCTGATTCAAAAGGGATTTCTGCCTCTGTAAGCATCTTTTTTGTCACTTTGCATTTCGGACATGAATGCGTAGAAAGGACAATTACCTCTTTATCTTCTTTGTTTCCTGATACTGTAGCCTCTATTTTCATGCGTTGATTGCTCATATCTGCATCAAGATCATCCGATTTGCTACATCTATCAGCATTCATCTCTTCAGGTTCATATGTATTTCTATTTTTGAATTCCGACACTTTACCATCATTCCAGTTCTTGATTGGCCTATAGTACCCTGTTATCCTAGAATATACCTCTGCTTCTTTTCCACAGATCGGGCACTCGAAGTGCTCCCCTGATATATATCCATGCTCTTCACATACTGAATATGTTGGGCTCATAGTATAATAAGGCAGTTTAAAGTTCTCTGCTATTTTTCTGACTAAGTGAGCGCATGCCTTCCAATCCGGCAATCTCTCACCGAGAAATGCATGAAATACAGTTCCAGAAGTATACAGGGTCTGCATCTCATCTTCCTTTTCCAGCGCATCAAATACATCATCCGTATATCCAACAGGCAAATGTGTGGAATTCGTGTAGTATGGTGCCTGTCCCTCTTTAGCTGCAGTTACTATATCAGGGAAATCTGATCTGTCATGCTTCGCAAATCTATATGTAGTAGATTCTGCAGGAGTTGCCTCCAGATTAAAGAGATCTCCATACTTTTCCTGATAATCCTGAAGCCTGTTTCTCATATGTTTCATTATCTCTACAGCAAGAGCCTCGCCCTTATCTGTAGTAAGGTCAATATCAGTCCATTTCATATTGAGAAGCGCCTCGTTCATCCCAATAAGTCCTATAGTCGAAAAATGATTATTAAAAGCTCCCAGATATCTCTTGGTATATGGATAGAATCCATTATCCAGCAGTCTGTTTATAACCTTTCTCTTAATATCCAGAGAACGTGCTGCAATATCCATGTACTTATCCAATATGTGATAGAAATCATCCATATTTTTTGACAGATATGCTATCCTCGGCAGGTTAAGTGTTACAACACCTACTGAGCCTGTTGATTCTCCAGACCCAAAATATCCGCCGCTCTTTTTTCTGAGTTCCCTTAGATCCAGACGTAATCTGCAGCACATAGAACGTACATCAGATGGTTCCATGTCTGAATTGATATAATTCGAAAAATATGGTGTTCCGTACTTGGCAGTCATCTCAAATAGAAGTCTGTTATTTTCTGTATCTGACCAGTCAAAATCCTTGGTTATAGAATATGTTGGAATCGGATACTGGAATCCTCGTCCGTTAGCATCACCTTCTATCATAATGTCTATAAATGCCTTGTTGACCATATCCATTTCCGCTTTACACTCACCATAAGTAAATTCCATTTCTTTTCCACCTACAATGGCCTTCTGGTTTTCCATATCCTTAGGTACGGTCCAGTCCAATGTAATATTAGTAAACGGCGCCTGAGTTCCCCATCGAGATGGCGTGTTGACTCCATAGATAAATGACTGAACACATTGTTTTACTTCATTATAATTCAGATCATCTACTTTTACGAATGGAGCCAAGTATGTATCAAATGATGAAAAAGCCTGTGCTCCAGCCCATTCATTCTGCATAATTCCCAGGAAATTAACCATCTGATTGCATAAAGTGCTTAAATGATTTGCCGGAGATGATGTGATCCGTTCTGGAACTCCGCCTAGGCCTTCCTGTATCAGCTGTTTAAGAGACCATCCTGCACAGTATCCTGACAACATTGACAGATCATGAATATGAATAAAGCAGTTCTTATGAGCTTCTGCTATATCATCATCATAAACCTCTGATAACCAATAATTTGCCGTGATCGCCCCTGAATTAGACAGAATCAGTCCTCCGAGACTCATGGTAACTGTAGAATTCTCCTTTACTCTCCAGTCCTTATTAGGTCCTATATAATTATCTACTACCTTCTTATAATCTAAAAGAGTATCCTTGGTCTCACGGATATTCTGATGATTCTTTCTATAAAGGATATATGCCTTGGCTGTACGTGAATAACCAAACTTCATCAAGGCACTTTCTACCTCATCCTGAATCTCTTCGACATTTGGTATCTCCACTTTTTTCTCATATAATGATGTTTTTACAACGAGCTCGATAGCTCTTGCCATAGTCGATATTTCTCTGGCATCAAGCTCTTCCGTTGAAACAAAGGCCTTGGCAACCGCATTTTCGATTTTTTCCGGCTGAAAATCAACTACCTTGCCGTTTCTCTTTACGACCCTATCCACAATATGCATCCTCCTTGTTTTCAATATATTTCTTATATTAAAGCGCTATTCATAAGCAGCTTTTTTAATCTTTTTTATGCCTTTTTTGGCACTGTCACATAATTAGATCATTCGCGCAAATGTAATATATGTAGTTGTCGTCACCCGACAAATATAAGTATAAACACTATATCTAGTTTTTGCAACTCAAAAAAATCAAAATATTGGGGTTTCACGGTAAAAAACCCTCCGCTTGAATGGTATGAATTAATGCAAACTTTTACATGTTGCTTGAAATATAAGCATCGAGAATAAACCAGATTTCAATTTATTTCTTTAAAAATTCTTTTATAATTTTTTTAAAATATTTCACGAAAAAAGAGTGTGAAAAGTAAAAACTTTTTCACACTCTTTATTAATTGTTTATTCATTGCCGGTCTATTTATTTACTTATTAATTTAATAGTTCCTGATTCCATTGATGCCTGAACATCCACTAACCTCTGATTGGAACTGCCTCTGTATATCGCATTTTGTGCTTTAAGGTCATTAATAAATGGGCCATCTACCAAAACATCTACGTACTTCATCACTGCAGAACGCTTCTCATCCGACATTACTTCCTCGTACGTCCATCCTGAATAGCACCATACCGATAGACCTGTAGCCTTACTGGCACGTGCTATTTTCCCCGCCGCTTCCGGCTGGAATAGAGGATCGCCACCGGATAATGTTATTCCATCGATATACTTGGTATTTCTAATGATTTCTATTATATCATCTGTATCGCTTTCGTCCCCACCATTTGGATCCCATGTATCAGGATTTTGACATTCCATACAGTGATGAGGGCATCCTTGAAAAAATATCACCAGTCTGACTCCTACGCCATCAACTACACTGTGTTTTTTGATTCCCACCATTCTGAATTTCATGTTATCTCCAAAGATATATCTGTATTAGTCTTTTATTACATATTGCCTTATTACTTTATGATTTAGCTTTTTCTGATTTAGGTGTATTTATTCTTTTGATGTAATGCCTTTATTCAGATCTTTAAAATATTTAAAAGCCAGAGCAACAAATATCACCGAACTAATGGCCCATGTTATTGGATACACATAATATGTCATCTGAAAAGTCCTGTGAATCATCCCAGCAACTGCCAGTATCGACACTCTTATGACACACCACGCAACCAGCATTACTACCATTGGAAACATTGATTTACCCAGCCCTCTGAAAAGAGCCGCCATAATATGAGAAAAAGCCAGCAGAAAATAGAATAGACTTACAAATCTGGCTCTTTCTACACCAAATTTCACCACATCAGGCGTAGAATCAAATGCTGCAATCAATATAGGAGCCAAAATATATATTACTATTCCTATGATCTCTGCGATGGAAAGCGAACATATAGTGCCAAAAACAGCTCCCCTTTTCACTCTATTTAACTTACCGGCTCCACGGTTCTGTCCCGTAAATGTCGTAAGTGCCATTGCAAAGCTTGTAATAGGCAAAAATGCGAATCCTTCGATCTTCACATATGCACCTGTTCCAGCAATAGCCATGTCTCCAAAGAAATTTATATATGACTGAACTACTACATTAGCAAACCCTATGATTGAGTTCTGGCATGCTGAAGGAAGTCCAATTCCCATGATTTTTTTCAGCATACGCCTGTCTATCTTAACATCTCTCCATACCAACCTATAATCACTATCAACGTGAATCAGTCTATAAATGGCCATTCCCGCGCTGCAAAACTGAGCAATGGTAGTTGCAATGGCTGCGCCTCCAACTCCCATTTTAAAATATTTAATAAATAGTATATCTAGAAAAATATTTAGTCCAGATGAGAACATCAAATAATATAGAGGATGCTTACTGTCACCTGCTGCTTGCAGAATCGATACAAATGTATTGTACATTACCATTCCTGCAGCACCAACGAAATACAATCTGAAATATAGTACTGATAGCGGTAGCACATCAACTGGCGTATTCATCAACCTAAGCGCCTGCGGCGCAAAAATGATACCGACAAATGTCATGATCACTGATGATATCATCCCAATGGCTATATCTGTATGAACGGCTTTTTTTATATTTCCTTTATCTCTGGCTCCAATATATGTGGATATTACCACACTGGCGCCCATAGATAATCCAATGAAAAATCCTGTAATGAGAAAAACCAGGTTACCTGCCCCGGTAACAGCAGCAAGTGCCTTACTTCCTATAAAATTTCCTACTATAAGTGCATCTGCAGTGTTATACAACTGCTGGAAGAGATTTCCTATAAAAACCGGGAATGCGAACCTTATCATCTTGCCCGGTATAGATCCTTCAGTCATAAGTAACGTTGACTGTTTTGTCATTATTTAATAATCCTTTTCCTAAAAAACAAGCCGGAGAGCAAGTCTCCGGCATCTAGTTAAACTTTATTTACTACTTGTCAAAATCATTGTTCTGAGCATCTGAGCTCTGGCTATTGTTGCTGTTATTCTGATAATTCTGATACTGGTATCCTTGCATGAACTGTCCGGTGTACTGTCCGTTAAAATTCTGAGCGAGAGGGTCAGTATCACCAAATGTCATATATTTAAGATAGAAATAGCATTCCTGCATTGTAAGAGTAAAGTACGGATTGACATAGCATATTCCAAAAATTCCAGCTGTAAGACACGAAAGAATAAACCATCCGATAAATGAAAGCTGGAGTACAAATATATCCATCTTCCTACCGTCTGTCATCTTTCTAGACATCTCAAGAGCATCCTTGTAATTGATATTTGGATTCTCTGCTACGATATACGGTACGAAAAAATATTGATAAGATTTAACAATTCCTGGAATGATAAAAAGTAATGTCCACAGGAATATAAATAAACTTGTCATAAAAAGTACAAATATCGTATTGCCAAAATTAACCTTGTATCCTGAAAACAGATCATCCATCTGGGTAATTCCGGTATTTCTCTTCCTCATGATCAGTCGTATCGTTCCAACTGAAATAGGAAATGCTACCAAAAGTGTTGCCGCAATCGTTCCTACTCCGGGAATAAATATTGCAAGTCCCTCAAGAGCACCCATTATAACTCCTGCCAATAGGATATATCCTACATATCCCCAGTGATCCACTGCAAGAATGTTCTTTGCCCTTTGTTTTAGTTCTGAAATGTTCATTTTTCTTTCTCCTCTTTGAGATACAAGAAGTCAAATATAGTTACTGCTTCTACACAAGAATCATCCGTGTGAATATTTATTATTCTTACTTTATAATGCTTATTGCAACTGTGTCAACAATATTGATTAAAAATTATATATCAAAAGTTTCGGAAAGCAAAAACCCTGTGATATACAAAAATCACAGGGTTTTTAAATTATTCAGGTTAAAATCAAATCCCGAAAATAAATTATAAGGATTTACTGCTAATATTGCTGATCATTAATCGTATGTTCTATAGAAGAATTTTCCTCTAAAATCTGTAGTAGGAAGTGAATTTACAAAGGCTGCCGGATCGATATTGTTGATCAGCTTGATTACCTTCTTGACCTCAGACCTGGCTATAACAGAATATACCATTTTTCTCTTCTCATGCTTAAAGCTGCCCTCACTGTTCATGATAGTAGCTCCGTGGTGGCTATTTGAATATATTGCCTGGCATATTTCATCTGCATTATCCGTTACTATTAGAAGTGTCTGTTTCATATACGTTCTATATACAATATGTAATATCTGAGTTGATACGAACTGGAATATTATAGAATAGAGTGCCTTATCGAATCCAAACAG
>Ga0116175_1002593_pt1 | contig 10818 bp, 9 predicted proteins | sample AD_UKC125_MetaG_FD_89802 | JGI IMG/M metagenome (GOLD analysis project Ga0116175, IMG submission 89802) | Active sludge microbial communities of municipal wastewater-treating anaerobic digesters from USA - AD_UKC125_MetaG | ecosystem: Engineered > Bioreactor > Anaerobic > Digestate | place: USA... | reverse complement strand
GCGGCGCGGCTGCGCCAGGACGTCTCTGCCGTAACGATCACTCACCCGGACACCGTAGGACGCCGGACGCCCACCGCGGGTGACCCACGCCGAGCACGTGCCGGCTCGAATCTCTTGTGCTGCCCGCACATCAGCGGCCCGGTATTGTCGATGGTCTATGACCGGTACCGAACGTCTGCTCACCCCGTCGTGGCCCAGCTGCGCCGTCGGGGCATGGGCGGCCGCGTGGAAGGCGGGCGCCTGCTCCCCCGACGACGTCATAGACATGTTCGGCCGCGACGGGTACATCATCGACGACCGCACCGGACGCCTCGGTGCGATCACCGCCACGACACTGCTCCCGATCATCCGGACCGCGACCGCACTGAGCGTGCGACTGCCCGGGCCGGGTGACCCGCATGGCCTGCCGCCCGGCCCGGCCACCACCGCCGCCTTCGAGGCGGGCGAGGTACTGCTGCTCGACGATCCGGCGGGAACTCTCGCCCTGATACCCCGCGAGCACGACGGCCTGATCCGCTGGGCGGTCCACGAGTACACCGGCACCCTGCCCACCCCACCCTCGGATTCGGCTGCCGAACTCGAGTACGAACTACGCCAAGCGGTTTCCGAAGCAGCCGGACTACTGTCGGCGGCCGGACCACGCCTACGGGCGACCCCGGCCGACCTCCGGACCGAACTGCGCACCCTCACCGAACGCCTTCGCGTCGATGTCCCGCCCCACGAGGACACCCGGGTGTCCCGGATACTCGACTCGGCCGCCCAGATCGAGGCGATCGTGACGATCGCCCACTCCTCGGGCGCCGCCTTCGGCGACACCGCCGGCACGCACTCCTCCGGCGACGTCGAACTACGCCGGCTGGCCACCCTGACCCGCCGGGCCCGGGCCGCCGCCGTCAACCAGCTCATCTCCCGCCAACTCGCCGACGTCCACTGACTCACAGCCGTCCTCGCGCACTCGGTGACAGACCCGTCGTCGGGGACAGAGCCGCCGCCGTAATCTTCCCCGGCAGCACGCGGTGAGGCGCGGGTTCTACTATCGCTACACGCTCGCCCGGACCACGTCAGGAGCCGTGGCCGTTGTCCCCGACTCCCGGCGCGTCGAGGTCTCCCCCGCCGTCTGCGTAACGCTCGGAGAGGTCGGCGATCAGGGAGATGAAGGCCGGATCGGTGCCGACCGTCGCGGCGCGGACGAACCCGAGACCGCGTTCGGCGCACAGTGACGCGGCCTCGTTGTCGAGGTCCCACACCACTTCGACGTGGTCGGAGATGAAACCGATCGGGAATACCACCACCGATTGCCCGCCGCCGTCGGCGAGGGCTTCGAGGTGGTCACAGATATCGGGCTCGTACCACGGCACCTGCGGCGGACCCGAACGCGATTGCCACACCTGGTCGTAGTCGTCGATGCCGAGGCGAGCGGCGACCGCGGCTGAGGCGTCGGCGACCTGCCGGGAGTAGATGCCGCGACCGTCGATGACCGGGCCGTACCTGCGGTCGGCGTCGAGAGGTATCGAGTGGGCGGTGAACACCACCCTGGGCGCGGGATCGGCGGGTAGCGATTCGATCGCCTCGCGTACCGCGTTCGCGCAGGCGTCGAGGAAGTCCGGTTCGGCGCAGAACTGCGGCAGTTTGCGCAGCAGCATCGGGTCGACGGCGCTGCCCGGGATGCGCCGGGACAACTCGTCCACCGCGCCGGCGATGTCCTCGTGATACTGGGCCGAACCCGAATACCCACCCCACGCCGACGTCCCGAACACCAGTACCCGACGGTGCCCGTCGCGGTACATCTGTTCGACGGTGTCGGCGACCAGCGGATACCAGTTACGGTTGCCGAAGTAGATGGGCAGATCCCGCCCGCGCGCCGACAGTTCGGCATTCAGAGCGGCGATCATGTCGCGGTTGCACTGGTTGATCGGCGAACGGCCACCGAGATGGTAGTAGTGTTCGGCCACCGCCTCGAGCCGTTCCCGGGGAACCCCGCGTCCGCGGGTGACGTTCTCCAGGAACGGCATCACATCGTCGGGCCGCTCCGGCCCGCCGAACGACAACAGCAGCAGCGCATCAAAGGCTCCCACCGATATCGGCTATCCGAGGAAGTTCTCGGGGAACCACGTGTTGTGGCTGGCACCGCCGTCGACGTACACGATGGAGCCGGTGGTGCCGGGCAGCCAATCCGAGAGCAGCGCGACGACGCTCTTGCCGACGACGGTCGGGTCATCGACGTTCCAGCCGATCGGCGAGGCACCGTCCCAGTACTCGTTGAGCATGTTGAGCTTGCGCGCATCGTCTGTTGCTGTGCCCGAAATCGCTTTTGCGGCAAGCGTCTTGATCGGACCGGCGGCAACGAGGTTGGAGCGGATACGCTTGGCGTTGCCCACCTCGCGCGCCACGTACCGGTTCACCGATTCGAGCGCAGCCTTGGACACACCCATCCAGTTGTAGTCCGGCATCGCGGTGCGCGGATCGAAGTCCATGCCGACGATGGAGCCGCCCTCGTTCATCACCGGCAGCACGGCACGGGCCAGCGCCGCGTAACTCCACGCGGAGATCTCGAACGACTTGGCCACGTCGGGGCCGGGACCTTCGAGAAACGGCAACGCGTCCGGACCCATCAGGGTCTTGGGGGCGAAGGCGATCGAATGCACCACCCCGTCGATACCCTCGGGAGCCAGCTCGGCGACCTTTCCGGCGAGCGCACCGAGGTCCTCCTCGTTGGTGATGTCGAGCGGGATCGCCGGCGGCACCTCCTGCGGAAGCCGCTTGGCGATGCGGTCGATGAGCCGCAGCCTCTCAGGGATGCCGGTGATGATCACCGTGGCGCCCTGCTCCTGCGCCACCGCAGCGGTACGGAAGGCGATCGATGCATCGGTGATGATGCCGGTGACGAGGACGGTCTTGCCGTCGAGAATGCCAGTCATGCGTTGGTTCCTCCCCTAGTTACCCATACCCATACCGCCGTCGACCGGCAGCACCGCCCCGGTGATGTAGCCGCCCTCGTCGGAGGCCAGGAAGCTGATCGCGGCGGCCACATCCTCGGGCTTGCCGGTGCGGCCGAGCGGGATGGCCTGTTTGGCCATGTCGATGTAGCGGTCCTCCATCGCCGCGGTCATGTCGGTTTCGATGAAACCGGGCGCGACGACGTTGGCGGTGATGTTGCGCGAGCCGATCTCGCGAGCGATCGAGCGGGCCATACCGATCAGGCCGGCCTTGGATGCGGCATAGTTGACCTGGCCGGGGATACCGGACATCGCGACCACCGACCCGAGGAAGATCATCCGGCCCCACTTGCCGCGCTGCATGCCCTTGGTGGCGCGTTTGGCGCAGCGGAACGCGCCGGTGAGGTTGGCGTCGATCACCTTCTCGAACGACTCCTCCGACAGCCGCATCAGCAGCATGTTGTCGGTGATGCCCGCATTGGCCACCAGCACCTCGACCGGACCCTGGTGTGCCTCGACCTCGGCGAAGGCCTTGTCGACCGAGTCCGCGTCGGTGACATCGCACCGCACACCGAACAGGCCGTCGGGTGCGCCGGAACCTCGGTGGGTGACGGCCACCTTGTGTCCGTCGGCGGCCAGCCGCCGCGCGACGGCCAGGCCGATGCCGCGGTTGCCACCGGTCACCAGTACCGATCGCGGGGTTGCTGCCGGGCCGGTGCCGCGGCTGCCAGCGATTACCGACTCTGATCGCGGGGTAACTGCCGGGCGCGCGGGAACGTCAGTGCTGTCTGCCATAGATCTAGAACCTATCGGTCGTGAAGAGGAGGCCGGTCGGCGGTACCCGCCATTACGGTAGGCGCCGGTTGATGAGCAGGGCGGCGAACGCCGAGATGAGGGCGAGCAGTGTTCCGGCGATCAGCCACGGCCGCGAGTTGTCGCCGCGACGGGTCTCGTAGCCGATGTCCTTCTGCAGCTTCTCGTAGACGCGGTTCAGTTCGTCGAGGCTGGCGGCGGTGAAGAACTCGCCGCCGCTGATGTTGGCGATCTTGCGCAGCGACTCGTCGTCGACCGGTACCGGCACCTGGTCACCCTCGAGGTCGACTGTGCCGCCCATCGTGCCGAACGAGATCGTCGAGACGGGGATCTTCTCCTCTTTGGCCTTGCGGGCGGCGGTGAACGCCCCGCGCGGATTGTTGGGGTTGTCCGGCACCGTTTCCTTGCCGTCGGAGAGCAGGACGATGCGCGCGGGGGGCGCGACCTTGTCACCCCCGAGGACGGTGTTGAGTGTCTGGATCTGCTGGATCGCGGCGAAGATGCCCTCGCCGGTGGCCGTCTTGTCGGCCAGTTGCAGCTTGTCGACGGCGGCTTTGGTGGCGGTGTGATCGGGCGTGGGCGAGACCAGCGTCGAGGCCGTGCCCGCGTACGAGATCAGGCCGAGGTTGATTCCCTCGGTCAGTTCGTCGGCGAATTTCTTGGCCGCCGCCTGGGCCGCCTTGATCCGCGACGGCGCGACGTCGGTGGCGTTCATCGACCGCGACACGTCTATCACCAGGATCACGGTGGCCTTGTTGCGCGGCACCTTGCGGTCGGCCTGCGGACCGGCCAGCGCGACCGTCAACAGCAGCAACGACACCACCAGCAGGGCGATCGGCACATGCCGCAGTGGGTTGCGCTTGACCGGGGCGACCCGGTTGAGGACGTCGAGGTTGGCGAACCGCAGGGCCCGCCGGGTCCGCAGCCGCTGGATGTAGACGTAGATCCCGGCCAGTGCCGCCACGACGAGCGCAAGCAGCAACCACCAGGGACTGGACATGTTGGACATCGGTTCAGCCCACCCCCGCTGCCATACCGCGGCGGCGAGCCCCGACGAACCGGACGGTGTCGTTGACCCAGTCCCGGTCGGTGCGCAGCGACATCACCGATCCGCCGCAGCGGCGAATGGTGCGGCCGACGTCGGCCCGATGGGCGGCCGCGGCCGCGGCGTAGTCCTGGCGCACCCGTTCGGTGATGTTGAAGTCGCGGACTTCCCCGCTCTCGGCGTCGGCGAGGGTGACCTCGCCCACCGCGGGCAGTTCGAGGTCGCGCGGGTCGAGTACCTCGACACCGAGCAGTTCGTGGTGCGCACCGATCGCCCGCAACGGCCGGTCCCAGTTGATGGGGCCGAGGAAGTCACTGATCACCACCGCCAGGCCGTGTCGGCGCTGGGGCCGGCGCAGGGCGTCGATCGCCCCGTGCAGATCGCCTCGCACGCCGGGACTGGTGCGGGTGGTGGTGGCGATCGCCTTGAGCAGTGCCCGGGCGTGGGCCCGCCCCGACGCGGCGGGCACGCGGACCAGCCGGTCACCGGTGGCGATGATCGCCCCGTGCCGGTTACCGCCGCCGGCGGTGAGGTGCACGATGGCGGCGGCCGCGGCCACCGTCAGATCACGCTTTGTGCAGCGGGTGGTGCCGAAATCGATACTCGCCGACGCATCGACGACCAACCAGGTCTCCAGTTCGCGGTCGGCGATCATCTGCCGCACGTGCGGCTCGGTGGTACGTGCGGTCACCGACCATTCCATGCGACGGATGTCGTCGCCGGGCTGATACGGCCGCGCCTCCCCCGGCTCGGATCCCGGGCCGGGTATCAGTCCGAGGTGTGATCCCTGCAGCACGCCGTCGAGTTTGCGGCGGACGGTGAGTTCGAGGGTGGTGAGCGCGGCGGTGAGCTGCGGGTCGTTGAGCAGTCCTGCGTCGAACGACGGCAGATCGCTATTGGCCGCCATAGTGGTGTGCCGCCTGATCGTTGGGGACCTGGCCGTTCTGCTGCGCCGGTGACGCCTGGTTCTGGGGATACCCGGTCGGGGTGGCGGCCTGGGTGCCCACCTGCGGGAGACCGACCGTCTGCAGGACCCGGGTGATGACCTGATCGGCATCGACCTCGTCGGCGAGCGCGTCGTAGGACAGCACCAGCCGGTGCCGCAGAACGTCGGGGATCATCTCGACCACGTCCTGCGGGATCACGTAGTCACGGCCCCGCACCAGTGCCAGCGCCCGTGCGGCGGCGACGATACCGAGGGTGGCGCGCGGCGAGGCACCGTAGGACAGCCAGCCCGCCACGTCGGTGAGACCGACCTCGGCGGGGCGCCGGGTGGCGTTGATCACGCGCACGACGTAGTCGACCAGCGCGTGGTGCACGAACACGTTGCCGGCGACCTTCTGCAGCCGGACCATGGTCTGCGGGTCCAGGATCGGCGACACGGTGGGCACCGAATTGCCCATCCGGTACACGATCTCGCGTTCTTCCTCGACCGACGGATAGCCGACGAGGACCTTGAACAAGAACCGGTCGCGCTGCGCCTCGGGCAGCGGGTACACGCCTTCGTTCTCGATCGGATTCTGAGTGGCCATCACCAGGAACGGGTCGGGCATCGGGTAGGTGGTACCGCCGATCGACACGTGCCGTTCGGCCATCACCTCCAGCAGCGCCGACTGCACCTTGGCCGGTGCGCGGTTGATCTCGTCGGCGAGCAGGAAGTTGGCGACGACCGGGCCAAGCTCGGTATCGAACTTCTCCTGCCCCTGCCGGTAGATGCGGGTACCGATGAGGTCGGTGGGCACCAGGTCGGGGGTGAACTGGACGCGCGAGAAGCTGCCGCCGATGACGCGGGCGAAGGTTTCCACCGCGAGGGTCTTGGCGACGCCCGGTACACCTTCGAGCAGGATGTGGCCGCGGGCCAGCAGACCCACCAGAATCCGTTCGATCAATTGGTCCTGACCGACGATTACCCGCTTGACCTCGTAGATCGTGTGTTCAAGCAGCGCGGTGTCTGCGTCGCTGAGCGTGGCCGCACCTGCTGCGGCCGGGTCGGTGTGTGACTGCGGGGAGGTCAACCGTTGGCTCCTGTTCTGGGGTGTCGCACGGCTCTGCTCGTGTGTCGGTGCTCCAGCCTAGTCATGCCGACTGAATTCTCGCCAAGAAGCAAGGTTTCGGCGACCCGCGATGTACCTGGTTGATGGAAGCGCCGGTCTGGTGACGGCGGAGCGTTCGTTGTCTGGACCAAGAAGCGGGAGGGAGCCTGCGACCGAGTGCGACGAGGGAAGACAACGATCAAGCGGAGCTGTCAGCAGACCCATTCAGAGCAGGCGTACGACCATCGGCATGGCACCGTCGGTGCGCAGGGGCGAGACCTTCACGATGGATCCGGACTGGGGCGCCTCGACCACCTTGCCGTCGCCGAGGTAGAGCGCGACATGCTGACTGGCGTTGGGGCCGTAGAAGACCATGTCGCCGCGCTTCATCTGCGCGAGCGGCACGTGGGGGCCGGAAGTGTACTGGTACCCGGTGTAGTGCGGCAGTTCGATGCCGACGCCGGCGAAGGCGTAGATCATCAGCCCGGAGCAGTCGAAGCCGATCTTGTTGTAGTCGCCGTAGCTGTCGGCGACCCCGCCGTCGCGGATGCCCTGGGTGGGTCCGTTGGCGTCGCCGCCGCCCCACGCGTAGGGCACGTTGAGCTGCGAGAGTGCGCGGTTGACGATCACCTCGATGGCCTGGGGTCCGCGCAGGCCGGGGCGCAGGACACCTCCGCCGCTGGATCCGGTGCTGCCGAACAGGGTGGCCGCCGACCCGGTCTGGAGTCGGGAGACGATGTTGTTGGGACTGCTGCTGCCGAGGTCGGCACCGCCCAGGCCGAGTTCGTCCAGGAGCGCAGAACGCGGGAGTTGCTGTTGTCCGATGAGCGAGGCGAGGACCTGCTGTCCGGTGTCCAGCAGGAGTGCGGCCGCGGCGTCGGCGGCCATCTTGATCGCCGGGTTGTCGGTGCCGAGCAGTCCGACGACCACGTCGCCGACGCTGTTTCCGCCCCCCACCGAGACGGTTCTGTCTGCGGGAACAGGTGTGTCCAGATCTGCCTTCTTGCGTCCGGCTTTGCGGAGTTCGGCGAGTTGCCGCTGGATCCCGTCGCGTTGCCGGACGAGCGTATTGCGTTGTTGCTGCTGTTGCGCGAGCTGCGTCCGGACCTGGGTCACCGAGGTGATCGCGTCGTCCTTGCGGGCGGCGGCGCCGGTGGTGGCGACTGAGGCCTGCCTTCTGGTGGCCTGGGCCGCGGCGAGGCGGTTGGCCCGTTGATTGCGGGCGACCTGAAGGCGCTTGATGATGCCCTGCTGGTGCCGGCCGATCTGGTTGACGGCGGTCATCTTGTTCAGGATCGCGTCGGGGTCATCGGCGGAGACGTATGTGGTCATCGAGCCGCGGTTGTTGCCGTGCCGCTGCACGGTGCGGATGAATTCGTTGAATTCTTCCTGGGCCTTGTCGACGGCGTCGATGGACTGGGCCAGTTCACGCCGGGCGCCTTTGGCGGCGGTGTCGGCGAGCTGTTGCGCGGCGACGGCGTTCTGGTAGTCGACGATGGCCTTGTTGACCTGTTCCTGCCGCACGGCCACCGCGTTGTCGAGGTCGGCGATGTTCTGGTCGACACCGGCGATCTGGTTGATCAGTCGCGCTTCATGGGAGGTGGCCTGCTGCGTCTTCGACGGCGCGCCGTGGACGATGCCGACACTCATGCAGGTGCTGAGCAGGACCACGATCGCGGTTCCCCAACGGAGCAGTCGCGGCGCAGGTGCGTTACGTCGCGTCGCCAATGATCTCCCCGCCTTTGTCCACCGGTCCACCATGTCACATGTGCAACACAACACCCATGAGACACTCCGTTAACAATAGGACGGTACGTCACATCTGTCGCAAGGCAAACTATCTTAGACAAATTACTTCCGCGTAACTTTCGTGCAGCATGCCGTGCGCAGGGCAAAGACGATCGACCGAGACCGGGATCAATGCGGCAACGCCGACGACGAGGATCCACCGGCCGGCCCCGCCCCGGGTGCGGCACCCTCGGGAGCGGCCTGGGCGTCCTGCTCACCCGGCCCCGCTGCGTCGGCCTGCGCGCCACCCCGACGGCGACCCAGGACACGGGCCGCGGCACCGCCGATGACCACAATCAGGACCAGTATCAGCGTGACCACGGTCCAGTTGATCGACGGCTCGGTCATCTTCTCGTACATCTGCTTGGCGGCCTGGGTCTGATCGGTGAACTTCAGGTTGTCGGTGGCCTGCTCGAGCGTGACGCGACTGAACTCGTTCGACGCGCTGCCGCCCGCGTTGGGGCCGATGACGATCACTGTGCCCGAGGTCTCCTGCTGCAACGCCGTGGCGATGTCGCGGTAGTTGGTGAACACCGGCTGACGTTCGGTGAGCACGACGAAGTGGACGTCGTATCCGTCCTTTTTCGCCTGTTCCACCACCTCACGCAGCGCCGGCACCTGCTCGGCGGGCGCGGAGACATTGTCGTCGGCCAGGTCCTTGCGCAGCGGGCCGAGTTTTATCCCCGTGCCCACCTGTGTATTCCTGGGATGGGGCGCCGCCAGGGGTCCGATCGACAGGTGCTGCGCCGGGTCCGACCCGTTCGCGTGTGTCCCAGTGCTCTCGGTCCCAGTACTCACTGCCACTTCCTCGGTGTCGTCACGTTGCGCGGAGATTAAGATCGCGTCCCCGGGCATCCCGGGCCGCGACCGCAGCCCTTTCCTGAGTCAAAATGTAGATGCTCGGGCGGTACGTGACACACACCGCACATCCGGTCGGCGTGTTCGACGATGACCGAGTTGTAAACCGTACGCGCGTACTGTTATGATGATGAAGTCGCCGCCCGCCGACGACCACGCCCCCGATCACCGTGTCCGCGTCATCCGCCTGCGAGTTGCTCCACCTCTCTTCGGTAGACAAACAGTTGGCAAATGACCGGCCAGACACGGACAACGGTGGCAAGCTCGATTCAGAGGCCCCCTCCGGGGGGCCGGGGTTCCCCACGGGGAGTTCGGTCCACGCGCCCAGGCACGGACTTTGCACGACGCCGACGCAGCCCGTCGGCCGGATCGACTTCGGAAGATCTACCAATACGCACCGACGCAGCCCGTCGGTCACGAGGAGAGTGGAATACAACGTGAGTATCAATTCATTCGGCGCCCGCGGGACCCTGGAGGTCGGCGACGAGTCCTACGAGATCTTCCGGCTCAACGCGGTCCCCGGCACCGAAAAGCTCCCTTACTCGCTCAAGGTGCTCGCCGAGAACCTGCTGCGCACCGAAGACGGCGCCAACATCACCACCGAGCACATCAACGCCCTCGCCAATTGGGACCCGAGTGCCCAGCCCAACATCGAGATCCAGTTCACGCCCGCCCGCGTGATCATGCAGGACTTCACCGGTGTGCCCTGTGTGGTCGACCTGGCCACCATGCGTGAGGCCGTCACCGCCCTGGGCGGCGACCCCAACAAGGTCAACCCGCTCTCGCCCGCCGAAATGGTCATCGACCACTCGGTGATCCTGGACGTGTTCGGCCGTGCCGACGCCTACGAGCGCAACGTGGAGCTGGAGTACGAGCGCAACTCCGAGCGCTACCAGTTCCTGCGCTGGGGCCAGGGCGCCTTCGACGACTTCAAGGTCGTCCCCCCGGGCACCGGCATCGTGCACCAGGTCAACATCGAATACCTGGCCCGCACCGTGATGGTGCGTAACGGTCAGGCCTACCCCGACACCTGCGTGGGCACCGACTCGCACACCACGATGGAGAACGGCCTGGGCGTGCTGGGCTGGGGCGTCGGCGGTATCGAGGCCGAGGCCGCCATGCTCGGCCAGCCGGTCTCGATGCTCATCCCGCGTGTCGTCGGCTTCAAGCTGACCGGCGAGATCCAGCCCGGCGTGACCGCAACCGACGTGGTCCTGACCGTCACCGACATGCTGCGCAAGCACGGCGTCGTCGGCAAGTTCGTCGAGTTCTACGGCAAGGGCGTCGCCGAGGTGCCGCTGGCCAACCGCGCCACCCTGGGCAACATGAGCCCCGAGTTCGGCTC
>Ga0116175_1002588_pt1 | contig 10826 bp, 13 predicted proteins | sample AD_UKC125_MetaG_FD_89802 | JGI IMG/M metagenome (GOLD analysis project Ga0116175, IMG submission 89802) | Active sludge microbial communities of municipal wastewater-treating anaerobic digesters from USA - AD_UKC125_MetaG | ecosystem: Engineered > Bioreactor > Anaerobic > Digestate | place: USA... | reverse complement strand
TTGCCACCGACACCACCAGCGCCTTCGGCGGCATCATCGCCTTCAACCGCGAAGTGGATGCGGAAACGGTAGAGGCGGTAACCGGCCAGTTCCTCGAAGTGCTGATGGCACCGAAGTTCACCGACAAAGCCAAAGAAATCATCGCCGCCAAGAAAAACGTGCGCGTACTGGAAGTGCCGCTGCTGGCCGGTGCCAACCGCTTTGAATTGAAACGCGTTGGTGGCGGTTTGTTGGTGCAAACCCCCGACATTCACCGCATCCGCAAGGAAGATTTGAAAGTGGTGAGCAAACGCCAACCGACCGAGCAGGAATGGCATGATTTGCTGTTTGTGTGGAACGTGGCAAAATTTGTGAAATCCAACGCCATCGTGTTCGGCAAAGGCGGCCAAACTTACGGCATCGGCGCCGGCCAGATGAGCCGCGTGGATTCCACCCGCATCGCCGCACGCAAAGCGCAAGACGGCGGCTTCGACCTCAACGGCGCCTGCGCCGCATCCGATGCCTTCTTCCCGTTCCGCGACGGCATCGACGTGATCGCCGAGCAGGGCATCAAAGCCATCATCCACCCCGGCGGCTCAATGCGCGACGAAGAAGTATTCGCCGCAGCCGATGAGCATGGTATTGCGATGGTATTAACCGGGGTGCGCCATTTCCGTCATTAATCGTTGATGATAAAAAATGCCTGTCTGAAAAGTTTTCAGACAGGCATTTTATTTATTGCTCAAACTGTTCACGTTCTTTACGTTTCTCATGAATAGCATTAGCCATTTCTCTTTTTCTATCGGCTTGTTCCCGTAAACGATCAATTTTATCTAAATCTCGATAGCCTCTCCGTTCAGCTGAATCCGCTACCCGATCTTGATGGTTTGCACCTTTTTCGAGAAAGTCGACAAAAATATTTTCTATAAAGCGAAAAAATCCCATGTAATGTATGCTCTTATCAATATACTCCAAGCAGTTGTTATTTGCTTCGGGTAGTGCCGGCATCGCTGCGTTTGGCACGCCACTGGCCATCAGAATTGCGTGAGCGCACTTGACCTGATGTTGGCCCAGTTTTGACTACAGGGCCGCCGGTTTTATTTGCAGGTTGATTAGTGGGTAATTTGTTAGACATTTTGATCCCTTTCATGTGATTAATAAGATTGTTAGTGAACTTAATATGAAAAAATAAGTTCTACTCAAACAATTATAGATAATTTACTATTTTGATATTTGTCCTAAATGTCTATAATGGTTACCCAATTTGTTACGAAAGGTACCCAAAATGGAAATTAATGAGAAAATTCGCATGCTGCGGGAATTCAATCATTTTTCTCAAGAGGAAATGGCTGAAAAATTAAATATATCAACTACTGGTTATGCCAAAATTGAGCGTGGCGAAAGAGGGCTGAATGTAGCAAAATTAGAGAAAATTGCTTCAGTTTTCGGAATAGAGGTGGCTGATTTGGTATCAGTGAATGATAAAAGTATTGTATATCTGATTCATGAGAATAGTCATCATCACAACAATAATAATTATGGGTCTGAGGAGCTTGCCCATGAAATCGATAAATTGAAATTACAACTTGCCCATAAGGATGAATTACTTGGGCAAAAAGATAAAGAGATTCAAGCTTTACAGAAATTGGTGGATATTTTAACCGAGCAGAAAAATGCTTAATAGTGACACCTGTTTTCAGACAGGCATTCTTTCTTTGTAGGGATAGGGATGCCCCAAAAGGTATCGTAATGGCATTAACAGGAGTACGTTATTTTTGTTATTAATTGTAGATGATTATAAGAATGCCTGTCTGAAAAAACTTTTCAGACAGGCATTTAGCTTATTCAATCCAATTACAAATCAAACGATTGAATCAGATTGACATGCAGGCGCACATCTACATTGCCGCGGGTAGCGTTGGAATACGGGCAGACTTCATGAGCTTTTTCAATCAGTTTACGCGCGTCTTGTTCGTTTAAGTCTTTGACAGTAATGGTAATATCCAAATCCAGTGCAAACGCGCCGTCTGCTTTTTGGCCGATACCGACCGCCACCGAAGTGGAAGACTGTTCAGGCTTCAAGCCTAAAGAGGGGGCAACGTGGTTCATGGCGCTGTCAAAGCAGGCGGCGTAGCCCATGGCAAACAGTTGCTCGGGGTTGGTGCCGACTTTGCCGCTTTCGTTTTGAAAGCCGACCAAATCGAAACCGATTGAGCCGTCGTCTACTTGGGTATGGCCGTCGCGGCCGCCGGTGGCGGTGGCTGAAGTTTTGTAGAAGATTTTCATGGTGTTTTTTCCTTTTCTGAATGAATATTGATGAGGGTGAGTATATTGCTTTTGGGTGTGGAAGCGGTATATCATTCCTCTAAAATTATTGCCTATTTCTCTAAAATATTATGTTATCTACGGAACAGCTTAACCGCCTGATAAATGCCATTCCGCGCAACGGGCTATATCATTCCCCCATCAAAGGCTTGCTTATCCATCATGCTGACCATCCTTTTTCTTACGAGGGTGTGATTCAAGAACCCAGCATCTGTATTGTGTTGAGCGGCGCACGGGAAGTGCAGCTGGGTGAGCAATGTTATCTGTTTGATAACCGCCATTTTATGTTTTGCCCCGTTAATATCCCCATGTGCGGTACCATTCGGCAGGCCAGCCCTGCTCATCCTTTTTTGGTGGCGTCGATGAAAATCGATTTGCCGGCTGTCGGCAAAATTTTGCTGGAACAGAGCGCACTTTTTATAGAAGATGAAAAAAACGACGCCCCTGCTTTCGGGCAATGGCGGCTGGATGGGGAATTAGAAAACGCTTTTACCCGCTTATTAATGTTGCACGAAAATCCAAGAGATATTGCTTTTCTTGCGCCTTTAATCCAGCAGGAAATCTATTATCGTCTGCTCACGGGAAGTCAAGGCGGTAAATTGAAACAGATGGTACGCTTCGGCTCGCATACGCAAAAAATCGCCAAGGCCACGGAATATCTGCAAGCTCATTTTGCCGAAACCGTGGCCGTGGAAACGCTGGCGGATTTATGCGGGATGTCGCTTTCCGGTTTTCACAGCCATTTCAAAAAAATCACCACTCTCTCGCCGTTGCAATACCAAAAATCCCTGCGCCTGATGGAAGCCAAGCGGTTGATTAGGCAGGAGAGTTGCGCTGTTTCGGAAGCGGCTTATCAGGTCGGCTACGAAAGCCCAAATCAGTTTAGCCGTGAATATAAAAGGATGTTTGGCGCAAGCCCGAGGGAGGATGTGAAGGTATGAATCAATAATGCCTGTCTGAAAAAACTTTTCAGACAGGCATTTTGGTTTACCGCAACGATTTTAAGAAAACCAAACAATCTGCGCACTATCCACCGCCAGCGGTATCGTTTGACCGCTTTGTAATGCGCTGCCGAGTTGCATGGCGTGCGGCCAGTCGAGGTTGAGCAGCAGGCTGCCGTGTTGCGGGTGGTTCAGGCGTAGGCGGCAGGTGTCGGCTAGGCGGATGACTTCTTGGATTTCGGCGCCTTGGCCTTGGCTGGTCAGCAGGGCGGATGGCGGGATGTAGTGATCGTCGCGCACGTTGAGGCAGCCCAACAGGTGGGCGGCCTGGCGGCTGGCGGGGCGGGCGAGCAGGGCGGTGGGGCTGCCGTGTTGGATGATTCGGCCTTGGTGCATCAGCGCGATGTGGTCGGCCAGTTGGAAGGCTTCTTCGGGGTCGTGGGTGACCAAAATGGCGGGGATGTTGAGGCGGCGGATGTGCGCCAGCGTTTGTTGACGCAGGCTTTGGCGCAGGTGGGTATCGAGGCTGGAAAAGGCTTCGTCGAGCAGCAACAGGCGCGGTTCGGCCACCAGTGCGCGGGCGAGGGCGACCCGCTGTTGTTCGCCGCCGGATAGGGCTTGGGTGGGGCGTTCTTGTTCGTTTGCCAAGCCGACTTCGGCCAGCATGGCGAGTGCGCGGCGGCGGGCTTCGCTGCTGGCGACGCCTTGCATTTTGAGCGGGAAGGCGACGTTTTGCCAGGCGTTTAAATGCGGCAGCAGGGCGAAGTCTTGGAACATTAAGGCGATGCGACGTTTTTCCGGCGGCAGCGGGTTGAGCGACGTGCCGTGCAGGCGTACTTCGCCGCTATCGGGCATCACCAAGCCGGCGGCGATGTTTAACAGGGTGGATTTGCCGCAGCCCGAAGCGCCGAGTATCGCCAACAATTCGCCGTCGGCGACATTCAGATGGATGTTGCCGGCCACGGTTTTGCTGCCGAAGGCTTTATGGATGCCGATCAATTCCAGCATGGCGGCTTAGGCCTGCAAATCGCTGTATTCGGGATGGCGCTTGATCCAGGTGGCGACAAACGAGCAGGCGGGCACCACTTTTTTGCCGTGCTCGCGCGCGTAATCCAGCGCATGGCGGGCAAGCGCGGAAGCAATGCCTTGACCTTCCAGCTGGGGCGGCACGATGGTGTGGCTGAAAATCAGGGTGTGTTGGTCTTGAATGCGGTAATCGAGATGGGCGACCAAGCCGTTTTGCTGGTGTTCGAAGCGTTGTTTTTCCGGCAGATGGGTGATGGTAAGGGACATGGCGGGTTTCCTGTTTTTGGGTGGATTCAAACCATAGCAAGGGAGGGGTGGGGCGTCAATGGCAAATGCCCGAGACCTTGGCAAAAACACCATCTGCAGTGCATTTCTGCGTTGTGCGCTGCTACGCCTTGAATTGCATCCACATCTGGTATTTTTGCAAAGGTCTCTGCCTGTCTGAAAGGTTTTAGCTGTGCAAAAACCTTTCAGACAGGCATTTACTGTTCAAACATCAAACATGATGCACAATCAGTTTTCGGCCTTGATGTTCCAATACCTGCACGTCCATATCAAACAGCACTTTGATATTTTCCGGCGTAAACACTTCATTCGGATGGCCTTGCAGCGCCACTTCGCCGTTTTTCATCGCCACCACAAAATCGGCATAAGCCGCCGCCTGATTGATGTCGTGCAACACCACCACGGTGGTGCGCTGATGTTCGTGGGTGAGGCGCTGCAACAGCTGCATCAGGCTGCGGGCGTAATACATATCGAGGTTGTTGAGCGGCTCGTCGAGCAACACATATTCGGTGCTCTGGCAAAACACCATCGCAATCATCGCCCGCTGGCGCTGGCCGCCGGATAACTCGGTGAGATAGCGGTGGGCGAAGGCTTGCAGTTGAAACTCATCCAGTGCGTTTTCGACGATGGCTTTGTCTTGCTCGGTCGGCCTGCCCTGATGATAGGGATAGCGGCCGAACATCAGCAAATCGCGCACCGAAATACGGCTCATGATACTGTTTTCCTGCGTGAGAATCGACAGCGTTTTCGCCAGCTCGGCAGTGGGCGTGCTGCTCACGTCTTGGCCGTTGTAGCGGATGCTGCCGCTATGTAAGGCTTGCAGCCGCGCCATAAACGACAGCAGCGTGGACTTGCCCGCGCCGTTGGGGCCGATCAGCGCAGTAATGCCGCCGTGCGGAATATCGAGGCTGACGTTGTTTAAGATGGTCTGGCTGCCTATGGTGTGGCTGACATTGCGGATTTCGATCATGGTTTATTAAGAAAATTAAGGGGTTTAACGGTAAATCAAATACAGGCCGACCAATAAAAGGCAGGGATAAAGCAGCAGCCATAATCGATGGTATTTTTTCCATTTTATCGGCAGCGTTTCGCTGTTGAGGGCTATGCTGCTGGTAATAGCTTGCATGAAAAACGTGATGGCAAGGAAGCCGATGCCGGTGAGAATAGCGCTCGGTGACATGTAATCTGAACAGCCGATGCACTGCGCTGCGTAGAGCTGGTTATCCTGCTCTAATTCGGCGGCCATCCACAGCATAAACAAGCCTATTAGGCTCGGCAGAAAAAATAAGCTGTTTTTGATTAAGTGTAATCTTGGTTTCATTATTTTTATGTGTTTAATATCGTTTGAACGGATTGGGATGAGTGTGAATTGTATTTTAATCGATATACAGGCATGAGCGTTTCGGTATGCTAAATAATCGTTTCAGGCTAATGTGTGGGCTATTTTCCATTGATACTGATTATCCCTCTACAACCTCTGTGATCAGGATATAACGATGAAAACAGCAACTTACACTTTTTTAGCCGCTTCTTTGCTGGCCTTGTCGGCCGGGGCGTCGGCGCAAGGCGATTTTACTTTAAAGATGGACAATGCCGCTGCCGATGGTGGTTTTACTGCGGAACAGCTGTTGAGCAAACCTTACGGCTTCGGCTGCTCGGGTGGTAATCTTTCGCCCGCTTTTTCGTGGAAAAATGCACCGGCCGGCACCAAGAGCTTTGTGCTGACTATTCACGATAAAGATGCGCCGACCGGTATTGGTTGGATGCACTGGGTGGTGGCAAATATTCCGGCTAAAGTGAACAGCCTGCCTGCGGGCATTAGCGCTAAGGGCGGCAAGCTGCCGAAAGGTGCGCTGCAAACCCGTACCGACTTCGGTGTGCCGGGCTATGGTGGCGTCTGCCCGCCGGAAGGCAGCAAACACCGTTATGTGATTACGCTCACCGCCCTGAAAGTCGATAAGCTGCCGCATGTTACCGCCAGCTCTACCCCTGCGTTGGTGGGTTTCTTCACTAAAGCGAACAGTTTGGGCGAAGCCAGTATCACCATTGAAGCCGGGCGCTAATACCGGAGTTATAGCGAAAGCACTAAAAAACTGATACGGCGTTATCTCGCTTTAGCTCAAAGAGAACGATTTTGTAAGCCGCTGAAAGCGGCAACAGAATCGGTTTCGTATTAACTGTACTGTCTGCAGCTCGCTGCCTTGTATCAATTCTTTATTACTTTCGCTATAGTTCGCTCTAGGGAATCGTAATCCGCCCGTCCCGCCGGTACGATGCTGCGCTGGTCGCTCCTGCGGTACGAACGGCAGAGGGCGGAAAGCCGAAGCGCTGTTTAAAGCGTGCGGCAAAACGCGAGGCGCTGTGATAGCCTGCTTCACCGGCGATGTGGGCAATCGGCCAGTCGGTTACCTGTAATAAGGTGAGCGCCCGCATCATGCGGACATCGGCTAAAAGCTGGCGGAACGAAGTGTTTTGTTGCGCCAGTTGCCGCCGCAATGTCGGCTCGCTCATGTTTAATTGTTGTGCCGCTTGTGCCGCCGTCCATGCTTGTGCTGTGTCGGCGGCAATCATTTTGCGTATCTGTCGCACCAAACTGATTCGCTCGTATACGGTGAATCCCCATCCCTGATGCAGTAACCACGCCAATAAGCTGTGTAATGCGGTTTCGGTAACGGCGGCGGGCATGTCGGCTTGGCTCAGCGCCCAAGCGGCGTGTTCAAATGAAGCGCTTGCTTTGTCGTTGCGCCCCAGTAGGGCGGCATCTGCTATGGCTGCGCCGGTGCCGTATTGGTCGGCAAAGCGTTCTACCACCGTCTGATCAAAGCTGACCCATTGCGCTTCGTATAACCCGTTTTCATCCGGTTCGTTAATCACATCGAAGGTTTGGTTGCCTGTTACGGCCACCATTTGCCCGGCCGACACCAATAATTCCCCTTTCGCCCAGCGCAGGCGTTTGCAGCCGCGGCGGATGAAAATCATGCTCGGTTCCAGCAAAGCCAAACGGCTGTACAGCAGTTTGCTGTGCTGAATAATGTTGCCGGTGCTGCCCAGTTGCGGGCGGGTATCAAGCTGGCGTTGGGGCATGGCGCTATCTTTATTAAGGGTGGGCGGGGAAGAATAAATCCATTCTACCTTTTTCGTTTCAACACCAGCCACAAAAACACCAGCCCGCCGGCAAATTCCACCACCACGCTTAATACGGCTTTCATGCCTAAAACGTGCTCGAACACGGTTTGCCCTGCCACCAGCAGCAAGGCTGCGGTGAGGAACACCATCGGCAGGCGCGTGCTGTGTTTCATGTTGGGGGCGAAGTGGTTGGCCAAGGCTGCCACCAGCAGGCCGAAGAAGCTGACGGGGCCGACCAGCGCGGTGGAGGTCGCTACCAATACCGCCACCCAAGCCAGCAGCCATAAGGTGTGGCGGGTGTAGGGAATGCCGAGGTTGATGGCTTGGTCGCGGCCGAGCAGGTGGACATCCAAGCGGTAGCGTTCGCGCCAGATAAACACGCTGCTGATGAATAAAATCACGGCGGCAATCGCCAGCATCTGTTGGTTCACGCTGTTAAACGAGGCGAAGGTATAGGCCTGCGCCACGGCAAATTCTTCGGGGTCGATCAGGCGTTGCAGCAGGGAAGAGAGGCTGCGGAACAGAATGCCGAAAATCACGCCGATTAATATCATCCGCACCAAATCGCGCCCGCCTTGGCGCAGCAGCATTTGAAACAGCAACAGCGAGCCGCCGACCATCGCCGCCAGTTCAAAACCGAATTTGCCTAGCGGCGGCAGATGGGTATAGCCCACACCGCCCAATACCGCCACTAAGAGCGTCTGCAAAAAGATATACAGCGCGTCGAAGCCCAAAATCGAGGGGGTGAGAATCGGGTTGTTGGTGAGGGTTTGAAACAGCAGCGTCGATACGCCCACCGCATAGGCTACCAGCAGCAAGGAAGCGAGCTTGGTGGCGCGCAAGGGCAGGATGAAATCCCAGTTGCCGTTGGCGTTTAGGGTGAGAAACAGGGTGCAGGAAACCAGCAGCAAGCCCGCCGCCAGCCACATGGAACGATAGCTTTCAGACGGCATGGGCAGGTTTCCTCAACAATAAATACAAAAACAATACCGTGCCCACCACGCCGAACACGGTCGCGACAGGCACTTCAAACGGAAAGCGGATCACGCGGCCGATGATGTCGCACAGCAATACCATCGCCGCGCCCATCAACGCCACCGCGGGCAGGCTTTGGCGCAGTTTGTCGCCCATCAGGCGGCTGACGATATTGGGTACCACCAGCCCGATAAAGGGAATATTGCCCACAGTCACCACCACCAGCGAGGTAATCAGCGCCACAATGATTAAACCCGCCCACAAAATGGTATTGCGGTTTAAGCCGAGGTTCACCGCCACGGTTTCACCGAGACCGATAATGGTGAGCTGATCGGCAATCAGATAGGCGCACACCGCCAAGATGCCGGTGAGCCACAGTAATTCATAACGCCCCAGCAACACGCCGGAAAAGTCGCCCTGCTGCCACACGCTCAACAACTGCATCATTTCGTTTTCATAAGCGATAAACACCGCCACCGATTCAATCACGCCGCCGAAAATAATGCCCACCAAGGGCACCATCAACTGCGCGGTTGGCGGCAGGCGGCGGATCAGCAGCATAAACAGCAACATGCCCGCCATCGCCGCCGCGGCCGCCACCGACATTTTGGTCATCAGCGCGGCGGCAGGGAAAAACAAGGCCATCATCAGCAAACCCAAAGCCGCACTCTGGCTCGCCCCCACCATCGACGGCTCGACAAAACGGTTGCGCATCAGAATCTGCATAATCATGCCCGCCACCGCCAGCGAGGCGCCGGTAAGCACAATGGCAAAAGTGCGCGGCAGGCGGCTGGTGAGCATCAACTGCATATCGTCGGAAAAGTGCAGCAGTTTAGACCAACTGAAGTCGGCCACGCCGATGGAAAGGCTGGCGGCAAACAGCAGCATCAGCGCAGCGAGGTTTAGGGTGAGAAAGGGTAAGGTTTTTTGCGGCATGTGATGGGTGTGGTTTCAGACAGGCATATAAGGGTAAATAATCAAGAGAATGGGCATATATTAAAGAGTAGAGCCATCCTATTTCGACAGTTTTAAAATATTCAGCGCGCCGCGTCCGACTAATAAAAACACCAACGTGCCGACCAGCAAATCGGGATATTTTGAATGGCTCAACAGGGTCAGCACACCGGCAGCGATGACGCCCAAATTCACCAGTACATCATTGGCGGTAAAAATCATGCTGGCCTGCATATGCGCTTCACGGCTTTTGCTCTTTTGCAGCAGATACAGGCACAGCGCATTGCCGGCCAAAGCCAGCAGCGAGATGCCTATCATCAGGCGGAAGTCGGGCAGGGCTTCGCCGCCCAAAAAGCGTTGCAGCACTTCAAAAAAGCCCCACACCGCCAACACCAATTGCAAAATCCCCGCCGCTTTGGCGGTGTTTTTCTTGCGCATCACCGTTCCGCCAACTGCTAATAGGGCGAGACCGTACACAAAAGTATCGGCCAACATATCCAAGCTGTCGGCCAGTAAGCCCATCGAATCGGCCCAAATGCCGGTAAACGCTTCCAACACAAAGAAAAACAGGTTAATCGCCAACACCTGCCACAGCAGTTTGCGCTCGTTTTCCGGTGTCTGTTTTACTTGGGTATCCGCATCTTGTTCAGCCGTTTCCAGCAGCGAAGTATCAAAATTCAGGCTGTCGAGCCGCTGCAAAATCGGCTGATAATCACCGTGGTGCCACACCGTTAAGCGGCGGTTGGCAATATCGAAATCCAGCGATTGGATGTCGGATAAATCGGCCAACTTCATGCGGATCATCGCTTCTTCCGAAGGGCAATCCATTTTGGCAATGCGAAATACGGTGCGATACATGGCTGTTTCCCATTAAGGTTTTTCAGACAGGCATTATAGTGGGTGTGGATAAGGAAGGGGTGTTTGAGCGGTGAAGTGTGAGGTAAGCCTGCGGCTTACTGCCCTCTCCCTAGCCCTCCCCCACGGGGGAGGGAACAGGTTGCTGAGTCGTCTGACATTGTTAGTTGTTTATCTCACATTTTTTGCTACGCAATATGAAAGATGCTGGGTAGCTCAGAGATGTAGTCGCTTCTGCAAGGTACAACCTAAACATAGTTTACATTTTACCTTCAGGACATGGTTTACACTTTCAGGGTTGCGGGCGGGGAATTTCACGCCATTGGGTGAGCCGTTCCACCTTACCGGTTCGGTCATTCA
>Ga0116175_1002586_pt1 | contig 10828 bp, 8 predicted proteins | sample AD_UKC125_MetaG_FD_89802 | JGI IMG/M metagenome (GOLD analysis project Ga0116175, IMG submission 89802) | Active sludge microbial communities of municipal wastewater-treating anaerobic digesters from USA - AD_UKC125_MetaG | ecosystem: Engineered > Bioreactor > Anaerobic > Digestate | place: USA... | reverse complement strand
GCGGCCTCGCGGGCGAGCGCGGCCAGGTCGGCGGCCACGAAACCGGGGGTGCGGGCCGCGATCGGGGTCAGATCCAGACCGGGTTCGGTGGGCACCCCCGACAGGATCGCCGACAGCAGCCGGGCCCGCAGGGCGGCGTCGGGCAGGCCGATGACCAGCTCGCGGTCGCACAACTCGGGGTCGCGCAGCCGGCTGTCGGCGCCGGCCGGTTCGGCGGTGGTGCACACCAGCACCACCGAACCGTCCCCGATCGCGGTGCGCAGTTCATCGAGGATCAGCGTCGACACCGGTTCGGCGGCGGCGGGCAGCAAGGCATCCACATCGGCGATGAGCAGCACGCCCGACCCGTGCCGTCCGCGCAGGGCGGCGATCGCCGATGCCACCGCCGACAGCCGCGACGAGGCCTCCAGCGCACCCACCGACGGGCCGTCGACGACGGCGAGCGGGCGGCCCGCACACACCGAACGCACCATGGTGGCCTTGCCGACCCCGGGCGGTCCGGACACGATCACCCCGAGCCTGGGCGCGGCGCCGAGCGCGCGCAGCACCTGCGGTTCGTCGAGGGTGATGGCGACCCATTCGGTGAGCCGCGCGACCTGGGTGTCGACCCCGACCAACTCCGACACCGGACGCACCTGCCCGCCCTGACCGGCGCCCTCGTGGCCCGATGTGTCGGCTTCGGCTTCGGCTTCGGCTTCGGCTTCGGTGTCGGTGTCGGTGGACACCCCGGTGCGTGGTTCGACGAGCTGCCAGCCCCGGGTGAGGCCACCGGTCGCCGTCGGTGACGGATTTCCCGCACCGGCGGCCGCCTCCGCCGAACTCGCCGCGCGCAGCGGACCGGTCGTCACGCCCGATCCTGTCGCGGTGTCGGCGGCCACGCCGTCCCCGTCCCACAGCACCGCGGTGTTGGTCTGCACGCTCACCGGACCCGACGGGTCGACGGCGCTCACCGTCACCAGTTCGTTGGTCCAGGTGATGCCCACGGAACGGGCCAGCGCCCGCACCGCGGTGCTCGCCGTCAGCTCCGGACCGAGATCGCGAGGCAACAGCGAGACCGCATCGCCCACCGACAGGACCTTGCCCAGCAGGGCCCGGCGCAAGGTGGTCTGATCGACGGACCGGCTGGCCAGCGCGGATCCGGATACGACGACACGGTTGCCGCCGTGCACGCTGACCGGCGCCAGCACCACGCCCGCGTCCTCGCGGACCCCGGCGTTGGAGAAGGTGATGTCGTCGAGCAGCACGGTGCCGGTCGCGATGTCGGGTGCCTGCGCGACGACCGCGGCCGTGCGCCGGGCCCCGACGATCGAGACGGCGTCCCATTCGCGGAGCGACAGCGCGGCCAGCACCTCGGGATGTACCCGGATGATGCCGCGGCGGGCGTCGGCGGCCGACGGATTGACCCGCGCGGTGAGGGTCAGTTGGGGGGCGGTCATCGACGGTGCGGGCCTTTCGTCTGCTCTGCGGTGGCTGCTGTTCCGGGATCGTCGCTACGGGTCGGTCGGGTCGTGCGGGGTGGTGTCCCCGGGCCGGCGCAGACCGAGCCGGGCGTGGGAGCGGGAGATCGACGGCCGCATTCGGCGGCGGCCACCGCCCTCGATGCGGTCGGCGCGGCGTTCGGCACGACGATCGGCCGGTCGGGCGTCCCATTGTTCGGGCCGGGCGGCCACCCAGCGCTGATTGCGCCAGGCGAACGGGATGTGCGCCAGATACGCGGCGATCAGGACCACCATCAGCACGTACGGGTAGGTGAGCAGCAGCGCGCCGGTCACCGCCACCCCGATCAGCAGGATCGCCAGCGAACTCGGCTGCACCTTGGTGGCCTTCGTCGATGCGGTCGGGATACGGCTGACGGCCAGCGCCGCGACCACCACCATCCAGCCGCCGACGGCGGCGTCCGACGTCCACCAGCCGGTGCCGAACTGTTCGTGCAGTCCGACCGGCAGCAGCACCAGGATGGCCGCGGCCGGCGCGGGCACCCCGACGAAGAACTCCTTGGTGTAGGCGGGCGCGTCGTCGTCGTCGAGCAGTGTGTTGAACCGGGCCAGCCGCAGCACGATCGCGCACACGTAGATGAGTACGAAAATCCAGGTGAGGTTCGGATTGCCGACGTCACCCAGCAGCGCCAGATAGACGATGCCGCCGGGTACCACACCGAAGTTGATGACATCGGCCAGCGAATCGATCTCGGCACCCATCCGGGTGGTGGCGTTCATCATCCTGGCCACCCGGCCGTCGACCGCGTCGAGGATCGCCGCCACCACCACCAGCGCCAGCGCCATATCGATGTGGCCGTGCAGGGTGGAGCGCAGCGCGGTCAGCCCTGCGCAGATCGCCAGGACCGTCACCGCCGACGGCACGAAGATCCGGCCGGCCGCGGCCTGCCTGCGCAACCTACTCGTCTCGGGTTCGGGGTGGCGCGAGTAGCTGTCGAGTCGCTGCGCATCCAGATCCGGGGTGTCCAGGTCCTGTTCGGGGTCGCGGGGGTGACCGGATTCGGCCGCCGGGGTCGCCGGCTTGTGGGTCACGGGCTTGTTCCGCGCCCGCCGCAACCGGCCGCGTGAGCCGCGCGTGGTCGCATCCGCCGACGCCGAGCGCCGGGTCGGACCGGACCGGCGCGGGGTGTCGCTCATGCCGCGGTCGCCATCACGCCAGGGTCGCCAGCACGGTCTCGGCGCCCACCGTGCGCTGACCGACGCGGACCGCGGGCACGGCTCCGGCGGGGAAGTAGACGTCCACACGCGAACCGAACCGGATCAGGCCGTAGGTGTCGCCGACCCGCAGCGTGTCGCCGGGTTTCGGATCGCACACGATGCGCCGTGCGATGAGACCGGCGATCTGGACGACGGCGAGCTCGGCGCCCGCGGCGGTCCGCAACCCGAGGACGGTGCGCTCGTTGTCGGAGCTGGCCTCCGGCAGATCGGCCGAGAGGAACTTCCCGGGGGTGTGCGTCACCGAGGTGACCGTCGCCGACACCGGTACCCGCTGGACGTGCACGTCGAATACCGACAGGAACGTCGACACGCGCGGCAGCGGCCGGTCGCCGAGACCCGCCTCGATAGGTGGCACCGCCTCGTCGACGAGGGCGACGGTGCCGTCGGCGGGTGCCACCACGATCGACGGGTCGACGGGCGGAACCCGGGTGGGGTGCCGGAAGAACGCGGCGCACGCACCGGCCGCGAGCGCCGCGGGCCGCGCCACCCACGGGTGTTTCCGGCCGAGCAGCGCGATCGCCGCGGGCGCCGCCACGAACGGCACGCCCTTCGGGTGGATCGGTGGGATGGTTTCGCGGACCAACTGCATCAGGTGCTCGGCACCTGTGGGGGACGTGCCGTCGGGGCGTGGTCGCCTGGCCACATCCACCTCCTGGGTGTTGTCGATCGGGGTGTTGTCGATCGGGGTGTCGCTGATCTGGGTGTCGCCGATGCACGGTTCGTCGGTGCATCCGTCGTCGGTGTCGAGCGATTCGTCAACAGCTTAGTGGTCGCTCGTCCCGGCCCGGTCACCGTCGGTCGATCGGGTGGACGTCAGTCCAGCACCAGTACCTCGACGTCGACGCCGTCGGCCAGGGCGGTGATGTCGGTGGCCACGTCGATCAGCGCGTTGGCCCCGGCGAGGTAGCGCAGATGGTGGCTCGACGGCGGGCCGATCGGGTCGACCACCCAGCCGTCGCCGTCGCGTTCGAGTACGCCCCGCAGGAACTGCCGTTTGCCCGCCGGGGAGCCGACCGACCCGCGCAGCCGGGCGGTGACCCTTGCGCGGTGCGGCGGCAGACCCATCTTGGTGCGCAGCGGTGGCCGGATGAACACCTCGAAACTGACCAGCGAACTGACCGGATTGCCGGGCAGGGTGATGATCGGTACCGCCTGCCCGGACGGATCGGTGACGTGTCCGCAGCCTTGCGGCATGCCGGGCTGCATCGCCACCTTGGCGAATTCCACCCCGCCCGTGGCGATGAGCGCGTCCTTGACCACCTCGAACGCCCCGGCGCTGACCCCGCCGGAGGTGACGATGAGGTCGGCCTCGCCCGCGATCTCGGCGATCCGGGTCAGGAATCCGTCGACATCGTCGGGAACGAAGTGCACGGTCCGGGCGAGCGCCCCGGCCTCGGTCGCGGCGGCGGCGAGCATCGGGGAGTTGGATTCGTAGATCTGTCCGTGCCGCAGTCGGTGGCCGGGGGCGACCAGTTCCGAGCCGGTGGAGAGCACCACCACCCGCGGCCGGCGCCACACCCGGACCGTTCCGGCCCCGATCGCCGCGAGCAGCCCGAGCTGCGGCGCGTGCAGCTCGGTGCCGGCGCGGATCGCGACCTCACCGGCCACGATGTCCGAGCCGGCCACGCGGATGTTCTTGCCGACGGGTATCGGGGCGGTGAAACGGATCTGCTGCGGGCCCTGGTCCACCGGGGCGAAACGTCCCCGGACCGGCCCGCTGGCGGTCTGTTCCACCGGCACCACCGCGTCGGCGCCGCCGGGAAGCGGGGCGCCGGTCATGATGCGGGCGACGGTGCCCGGCGTCAGGGTGAGCCGGTCGGTGCGGCCGGCGGGGATGTCGGCGGCCATCGGCAGCGTGACGGGATGCTCGGTACTGGCCTCGGCGAGGTCTGCGCCCAGTACCGCGTAGCCGTCCATCGCCGAGTTGTCGAACCCGGGCAACGACACGCCGGTCACGACGTCGACGGCGGTGACCAGGCCCAATGCGTCGGTCACCGCCACCTCGACGGCCTCGGGTGGGCCGAACAGCCCGTGGATGGCCTCCTGGTGGTCCCGGACGGATCGCAGTGCGGGCATCGGCCCTCCTCGGTACTGGCGTCGTGAACCCCGCTGACCGCCTGTCGGTGGGGTGTATGTCCGGCGTGCGGGCCGCCGGTGGCGGCATTACCGTCTCACTATGAGTTATGGGCTGCTGCTCGATATCGACGGGGTGATGGTCACCTCGTGGCAGGCGCTGCCCGGTGCCGCCGACGCCGTCGCAGAACTCGCCCGCCGGGCGATCCCACGGATGTTTCTGACCAACACCACATCACGCTCGCGCGCCGAGATCGCCGAGGCGCTGGCCGACTGTGGTTTCGATGTCGCCCCGCGGGAGATCCTCACCGCGGCCAAACTGACGGCCGAATATCTGGGTGCGCACTATCCGGGAAAGACGGTGTGGGTGCTCAATCAGGGGCCGATCGCCGAGGACATGACGCAGGTGAATCTTGTCGACGATCCGGCGCGGGCCGAGGTGATCGTGCTCGGCGGCGCGGGGGCGGTGTTCACCCACGAGGCGCTGTCGACGGTGTTCGAGCGGATGGTCTCGGGGATACCGGTGGTGGCGATGCACCGGTCGATGACCTGGTCGACGGCCAGGGGCCTGGCCATCGACACCGGGGTGTACCTGGAGGGGCTGGAGAAGGCATCCGGGCGCAGGATCAAGGCCATCGGCAAGCCGTCGCCGGTGGGTTTCCGTACCGCATCGGAGCTGATGGACCTGGACCCGGCGCAGGTGGTGATGGTGGGCGACGACATGCACAACGACATCCTCGGCGCGCAGGCCGCCGCCCTGGTGGGGGTGCTGGTGCGGACCGGGAAGTTCCGCGAGGATGCGTTGCGGCAATTGCAGCGCGACGAGTTCGGGCCGGTGCCCGACCACATCATCGACTCGCTCGCCGACCTTCCCGATCTGCTCACCAGGCTCTACCGCTGATTCAGGCGGCTTCGGCCGCCCGCTTGATCTTGGCGAGGGTGGCGGCCATGCCCTGCTTGAGTTCGATCTCGAAGCTGTCGTTGCCGCCGAAGACCTTGTCGACGAGGAAGGCGCTGACCTTGCTGGTGCCGTTCGCGGCGTCGCGGCGTTCGGTGACCGTCACCCCGTCCGCCGACTCCTCGATGGTGTACGACCACACGGTGCGGTTCTCGGCGATGCGGAACGCCAGTTCCTTGTTCGGGACGTACCGGACGATCTTGGAGGTGGTGGGCCACACCAGCGGGCCCCGCCGGTTGACGTTGATGGTGCGGGTGCCGACACCGACCGGCTCGCCCCGCACGATCATCTTCTTGCACTGGGGGCTCCACTCGCCCATGCGTTTGAGATCGGAGATCACGCCCCACACCTTGTCGGCGGATGCGTTGATGTCGATGCTCTCTTCGAGCAGCGGAGTGGCCATGAGGGTCCCTTCGGTTGTGCGCGCACGGGTGCCGGCGGCGTGTGGTAGCTCACTGTAGAGCCCTTATTGTCGGTGCGTCAATAAGGGTCCGGGGTGGTCGCGCCGCCGGCGCCGCGGGCATCAGGCGATCGTGACCATCTCCCAGTCGCCCACCTTGCGGGCCAGTGCGGCCAGATGGTCGTCGGGATGGCCGAGGGTGTGCCCGATGGCGGTGAGCCGGCTGACGTAGTGGCCGACAGGGTACTCGGCGGTCATGCCGATACCGCCGTGCATCTGGATCGACTCCTGGCCGATGATCCGGGCTGACCTGCCCACCTGCAGCTTGACCCGCGAGGCGATGGTGGCGTCGGCGCTGCCCTCGGCGAGCGCGGTGACCGCGTACTGGCTCATGCTGCGGGCCAGTTCCAGCCACATGTACAGGTCGGCCGCACGCTGGGTGAGTGTCTGGAACGTCGACAGCGTGACACCGAACTGCTTGCGCGTCTTGAGGTATTCGGTGGTCAGCTCCAGGCACCGTTCGAGCGCACCGATGGCCTCGGCGCACTGCGAGATCTGGGTGATGATCTCGACATCGGAGATGATCGGGGATGCCTCGCCCGAGCCGAGCCGCACGGCCGCCGCGCCGTCGAAGGTGATCTGGGCGCCGCGCCGACGGTCGTGGGTGCGGTAGGGTGTCCGGCTCACCCCGGCCGCGGTGGCGTCCACCAGGTACAGCCCGACCTCGTCGCCGGCACGTGCCGAGACAACCAGATGGTCTGCGCAATCACCATGCGGTACAAGAGTTTTGGTACCACTGATAGTGCCCTCGGCAAAGCTGGTGGCCACCGCCGACACCGGCCAGCGATCGCCCTTCTCGTGGTGCGCGAACGCCCCGAGGGTCTCACCCGAGGCGAGTGCGGCCAGCAGTTCGTGGCCGGGGGCGGCCGCGGAGATCAACGCGCCCGGAACCACCACCGAATCGAGGTACGGCTCGGGGGCCAGTGCCCGGCCGAGTTCGGTCAGCACGGTCGCGACCTCGATGGGGCCGGCTCCGGCACCGCCGTCCTCCTCGGAGAACGACAGTCCCAGGATGCCGATCTCGGCGAGCGAGTTCCATACATCGCGCTTCCAGCCGAGTTCGCTGTCGGTCACCGTGCGTACCGTCTCGACGTCGTAGGTCTTGGTGAGCACGTCGCGCACGGTGTCGCGCAACATCACCTGTTCTTCGGAAAGCTCAAAATCCATGATTCACCTAAGTTTTCGAAAGTCTGGAGTAAGTGGTGTGCGGTGCTCTACAGGCCGAGCACGGCCTTGTCGATGATCTGTCGCTGCACCTCGTTGGAGCCGCCGTAGATGCTCACCTTGCGGAAGTTGAGGTACTGCGGAACGCTGCGCTGGGCCCATTCGGCGACGTCGATGTCGGCGGGCCCGGTGGCGTCGATCGCGGACGACGGCAGTGAGTCGGGGCCGGCGATGTCGGCGAGCAGTTCGGTGGTCTCCTGCTGCAACTGTGAGCCGCGCAGTTTGAGCAGCGAGGACGCCGGATTGGGTTTGCCGTCGGCGGACGAGGCGACCACGCGCAGCTGCGTCACCTCCAGGGCGAGCAGGTCGTTCTCCAGCGAGGCGATCCGGGCGGCGAACTGCGGGTCCTCGAGCAGGGTGCCGGTGGCGGTCCTGGTCTCACCGGCGAGCTTCTTGGCCCGGGCCAGCTTGACCTTGGTCTCGCCCACGCGGGCGATGCCGACGCGTTCGTTGCCGAGCAGGAACTTGGCCTGCGTCCAGCCCGAGTTCTCCTCACCGACCATCTGTTCGGCGGGCACCCGGACGTCCTCGAAGAACACCTCGTTGACCTCGACACCGCCGTCGATCAGCTGGATGGGACGCATCTCGATGCCGGGGGTGGACAGCTCCACCAGGAACATGCTGATGCCGGCCTGCTTCTTCACGTCCGGGTTGGTGCGGGCGAGCACGAAGATCCAGTCGGCGTACTGGCCGAGCGTGGTCCACGTCTTCTGGCCGTTGATCACGTAATGGTCGCCGTCGCGCACCGCCTTGGTCTTGAGCGAGGCCAGGTCCGAACCGGCTTCGGGCTCGGAGAAGCCCTGGCACCACCAGATGTCGACGTTGGCGGTCTTGGCGAGGAAACGTTCCTTGAGTTCCTGCGAGCTGAACTGCGCGATGACCGGGCCGATCATCGAGTGGTTGAAGGCGAGCAACTCGGGGACGTGCGCCAGAGCCATTTCCTCCTTGAGGATGTGGTGCTGGATGGGGCTCCAGTCCTTGCCGCCCCACTCGACGGGCCAGTGGGCGGTCGCCAGGCCGTTCTCGTTGAGGATGCGGCACGACGCGATCATGTCGTCGGGGTAATTCATCTTGCCCGCGGCGTTGCGGTCGCGGAGCTCTTGGGGAACCTTGGCGAGGAGGGTTTGGATCTCTGCGCGAAACGCCTGTTCTTCCGGGCTGAACTCGAGTTGCATGTCTGCCTTCATACCACCGACGGGTCAGGTGCGGGCCACGACCGCCGCACTTGCCCGCCGCACCGATCCCGGCTGGGCGCCGTCCACCCCGCCCGGGCGCGGACGGGTACTTTCGTCCCTGCCCGCCGGGCGGTTGCCACGATGCGCCGGGTGGTCGGTCACCGGTGGCGGTCGGCCGGGTGTTGCCGGTGGACCGGGGCAGGGCCCGCGGCCGTCGCGCGCGGCGGTTCACTACTCTGCACATATGAAGAAGGTGCACGCATTCGGCGATGACTGTCTGGGCGAGCTCGACGCGGTGGCGATCGCCGCCGAGATCAAGGCAGGTACGTTCTCCGCCACGGAGGCGGCGGAGGCCGCTCTCGCCCGTATCGACGTCGTCAATCCGCACCTGAACGCCGTCGCCTTCGACGACCGGGAACGGGCCCGCACACGCGCCGCCGACGACGGGCTGGCCCCGGGGGCGCTGCGCGGTGTTCCCTCGATCATCAAGAACAACACCGATTTCGCGGGCATCGCCACGCTGCACGGTTCGGCCGCGGTGGCCGATCGGCCCGCCGCCGCGAACGAGCCGTTCACCGACCAGTTCGTCGGTACCGGTCTCAACGTGCTCGGCGCGTCGACACTGCCTGCCTTCGGGCTTACGGCGACAACCGAATTCAGCGATCGGCCGCCCACGCTCAATCCGTGGGACACCGACTATTCGTGCGGTGCCTCCTCGGGCGGCTCGGCGGCGCTGGTCGCGGCGGGGGCACTGCCGATCGCACACGCCAACGACGGCGGCGGCTCGATCCGCATCCCGGCCGCGGCGTGCGGCCTGGTGGGGCTCAAACCGACCCGTGGCCGGGTCGCCGCCGCCCTGGAATCACGTTCGGCCCCTGTCGATCTCGTCTCCAACGGGGTGGTCACCCGAACAGTCCGGGACAGTGCGCACTTCTACGCCGACATCGAACGCCGATCGCCCGCGGCGGGGATGGAGCCGATCGGCCTGGTCGAGGGGCCGTCGGACCGGCGGCTGCGGGTGGCGGTGCTCGTCGAACCGCTGACCGGACAACTACTCGACGCCGACACGCGGACCGCGCTGACCACGGTGGGCGAGAAACTCGGTGACCTCGGGCATCGCACCGAACTGATCCCGATGCCGCTGGACCGGTCCTACGCCGACGACTTCATCCAGTACTGGGGCCTGATGGCGTTCTCGCTCGAACGCTTCGGCGGGCGGATCATCGGAAAGGGCTTTGACCGCAAGAAGATCGATCCGTTCACCCACGGCCTGGCGCGGATGTTCGTCAGGCACATCTGGCGCACCCCGGCGGCGATCCGTGGCCTGCGCAAGGCCGACGCCGTGCTTGCCTCCACCTACGACCGATTCGACGTGGTGCTGTCGCCGACCCTGGCGCACACTGTCCCGAAGATCGGATACCTGGACCCGGCGGGCGATTTCGACGAGGTCTTCGATCGTTTGATGCAGTACGTGGCGTTCACCCCGGTCAACAACACCACCGGTACCCCGGCCATCAGTCTGCCGCTGGCCACGGATTCGGCCGGACTGCCGATCGGCATCCACTTCATGGCCGACAGGGGCAACGAACGCACCCTCCTCGAGCTCGCCTTCGAACTCGAGGCGGCCCTGCCGTTCGCCCGCATCAACGCCTGAGCCGCGCCCAACGGACAGGAATGCACCCCGGCCGGTGGGCCGGGGTGCATTCCACTCTGGCGATGTGCGGCGAGAATCTAGTGCTGCACTGCCTGTTCGGCGCCGACACCGGTGAGGGAGCGGACCTCCATCTCGGCGTTGCGGGCCGGGTTGCCCTTGTCCTGCGGGGTCGTCAGGGTGCCGACGATACCGAGGATGAAGGCGAGCGGGATCGACACGATACCCGGGTTCTCCAGCGGGAACCAGTGGAAGTCGGTGCCGGTGATCATCGACGTCGACTTACCGGAAACCGCCGGGGAGAAGATGATCAGGAAGATGCACGAACCCAGTCCGCCGTAGATCGACCACAGGGCGCCGCGGGTATTGAAGCGCTTCCAGTACAGCGAGTACACGATGGTCGGCAGGTTCGCCGACGCGGCGACCGCGAACGCCAGGGCGACGAGGAAGGCGATGTTCTGGCCGTTGGCCAGGATGCCGAGCACGATGCCCAGGATGCCGAGCACGACGACGGTGTACCGGGACACGCGCACCTGGTCGTCCTCGCTGACCTTGTTGCGCTTGATCACGTTG
>Ga0116175_1002577_pt1 | contig 10847 bp, 9 predicted proteins | sample AD_UKC125_MetaG_FD_89802 | JGI IMG/M metagenome (GOLD analysis project Ga0116175, IMG submission 89802) | Active sludge microbial communities of municipal wastewater-treating anaerobic digesters from USA - AD_UKC125_MetaG | ecosystem: Engineered > Bioreactor > Anaerobic > Digestate | place: USA... | reverse complement strand
GAAGCCTTGATGCTCCTGTCTGACTTGCAGAAGGAGTTGTAACAATGATGACTCGAAATCTTAGAAGATGACAGAAAAATCTTCGTATCTGTGAGCTTATTGACTGATAAACTAACATAAAACAACTCTTCGGAGTTGTTTTATTTATATTTCAAGTGATAATTTACTATAGTGTTACATTTTTCTTACAAAAACCTAACAAAAAACTTGCAATTTTGGAGTAGGATGGTATACTAGATATGGTAGTTTGAATTATAATATTATTAAGACTGCACCAAATGTAGTAATAAAACGTCAGGTTGAATTACTATAACATCAAACTTATTACAGGAGAATATATGATGAAGAAAAAAATCATAGGATTACTTTTGTTTCCTTTGACCGTCTTGTTGGCTTTCTTCTTAGTCCAAGAAGCTACGATCCATGCAACCGAACATGCGGATGTCATCACGAAGATGTACTTTACCGATAAGGATGGAAATGAGCTCCCAGCACAAGATATCCGTCAGTGGCAACAGTTCCGTATCAATGTGGACTTTAATCTGCATAACAACGAGGTAAAAGCAGGGGATACAACAGTCCTACAATTACCAGATGTAGTCGCATTCCCGTCAGGTGTTGCCTTTGATTTGTTGGATAAAGATGGAAATGTTGTTGCTAAGACAACCATTGATCCGACAACGAAAAAGGTAACTGTGACTTATGAACCTTACGTTGAAACGCATTCGGATGTAAAAGGAACCTTGTATTTCTACGTTCGTATGGACCATGATGTCGTTAAAGAACCAAAAGAAGTACCGATTGATATCACCGTAGATGGCAAAATCTTCCCAGCTGGAAAAGTTAATTTCCAAGGAATTGGTCAACCGACTAAGGAAGATATCAATAAGGTAGGTTGGCAAGATTCAACTGATCCGAAAGTTGGTTATTACTCTATTGCCATCAACCGGACCAGCAAATATATGACTGGTGTGAAGGTAGTAGATATTTTGGCAACTCAAGGAGTTCGCTACAGACAAGATACTTTCCGTGTTTACAAAGGGGTTTGGAACTTCCGTGATGGAGATTGGCATCTAGATAATGCAGTTAATATTACTGACCAAGCACCTGTTGTTTTTACAGAGACCTCCTTCTCCGTAAATCTGCCTGATTTAAATCCAGATGAGGGCGTACGCATCGCCTACACAGTTGATCTTCCTTATGAACCTTCAGATGGAGAAGGATTTGGAAATTCAGCAACATTGACAACTACCAACGGTATTGATCAAACACATAATTCAGGTTACACTTTCTACCGTGGTGCTGGTAAAGCACAAGGTTATGTCTTCAAGATTCAGATCAAAAAGACAGATGAAGAAGGTAACGTGCTAAAAGGTGCCAAGTTTGATGTCATTCGAGACCGTTCAGGTGTTGTCGTTGGACAGTTGGAAACTGACGAAAACGGACTTGCTGAAGTGGGCAATCTCTTGAAGGATAACTATACAATCAAAGAAACAGAGGCGCCAGCTGGTTATATTGCTTCTGGAGAAGTAAAAGTTACTCCGGATGATTTTGACTCTACCTTGCTTCTTGCTAGTAAGACAATTGTCAACAAGAAGGTGACGACAACCACAACCACAACTACAACCACCACAACAACGACAACTGAAGCAACCACTACAGCTGTTGTTCCGACTACGACCGTTCAAGAGGCGACAACTACAGCTGTTGTTCCGACTACGACCGTTCAAGAGGCGACAACTACAGCTGTTGTTCCAACTACGACCGTTCAAGAAGCCACTACGACAGCAGCAACAACAACTGTTCAAGAAGCTACCACAACAGCAGCTGCAACGACCACAACAGCAGCTGCAACCACCACCACAACAAGTACAACAACTGAGGCAACAACGACTACCACCACTACTGCGGAGCCAACTACAACTAGTACGACAACTACGACAGTGGAACCAACGACTACGTCAACGACCACAACAGTAGAACCAACCACTACTGTGGCTCCCACTACAAGTGCGACGGTAGAGCCGACTACTACAGCTGTAGCGACAACTACGACAGTAGAGCCGACTACTACAGCTGTAGCGACAACTACGACAGTAGAGCCGACTACTACAGCTGTAGCGACAACTACGACGGTAGAGCCGGCTACTACAGCTGTAGCGACAACTACGACGGTAGAGCCGACTACTACAGCTGCAGTGACTACCACAACAGTGGCTCCAACAACTACGGCTGCAACGATCACAACAGTAGAACCAACCACTACTGTGGCTCCCACTACAAGTGCGACCACAACCGCCGCTACTACAGTAGACGTACCCGATACGACTACAGGTGTAACTCCTCCACCAGTAGGTAAAAAAGGTAAAACCTTGCCGAAAACTGGTGAAGAGAGCGGTTTGACTACCAGTCTTGTTGGATTTGCTTTGATGAGTATTGCCGGTGTGGCAGCTGTATTGTATCGCAAATCTAAGAAGGCTTAACCGAAGATAGATTATAAAGAGAGAGGGATCTCTCTTTGTTTGTAATCTGACCATCATAAAACTCTATCCTCCTTTGGAAAAAACAGGGTAAATCTGCTACAATGGAAAAAAGAAACTGACGAGGAGCCCCAATGAAGACCTTTCAAATTCTACTATTCGGATTCTTTTTGGTATTTAACACCATTTACATCCTCTACAATCTGGCCACTGGTTTTGACTGGTCGCAGGCACTGATTCCCTTTGTATTCGCCCTTTTTAGTGGACTCACCCTCCGCTCCCTCCTCAAAGAAGGCCAGCAGTCCAAATAAGGGCTGCTGGTTCTTTATGGTATAATAAGAGCTATGAAGAACGAGAAGAAAAAAACAAGTCAGATTATCGAATTGCCAGAAGTCCTGGCCAACCAGATTGCTGCTGGGGAGGTTATTGAGCGGCCCGCCAGTGTGGTCAAGGAACTGGTGGAAAATGCCATCGATGCCGGTTCTAGCCAGATTACTGTCCGTATTGAGGAAGCTGGTCTGAAAACCATCGAAATTACAGACAATGGGGCTGGGATTGCGCCAGATGAGGTCCAGTTGGCCCTGCGTCGCCATGCAACCAGTAAAATCAAGACCCAGGCCGACCTCTTTCGGATTCGGACCCTTGGTTTTCGAGGAGAGGCCCTGCCCTCCATTGCCTCTGTCAGCCACCTCACTGTACAGACAGCCACGGCAGAGGCTCCCCATGGTTGGTTTTTGCTGGCCCATGGGGGGGATGTCGTAGAGGAAAAGGCCATCAGTCGGCCGGTTGGGACCCAGATGACGGTGGAAAATCTCTTTTACAACACGCCTGCCCGCCTCAAATACATCAAGAGCCAGCAGGCAGAGCTGTCCCATATCATCGACCTGGTCAATCGCTTCAGCCTGGCCCATCCTGAAATCGCCTTTCACCTCATCAATGAGGACCGGACCCTGATGCAGACAGCAGGAGCTGGCAATCTCCGCCAGGCCCTGGCTGGAGTCTATGGCATTGGGACGGCCAAGAAGATGGTGGAAATCCATGCGGAAGACCTGGATTTTCAAGTCTCTGGCTATGTCAGCCTGCCCGAGCTGACCAGGGCCAACCGCAATTACATCACCACCCTCATCAATGGCCGCTATATCAAAAACTTTCTGCTCAATCGGGCCATTCTGGATGGCTATGGCAGTAAGCTCATGGTGGGGCGCTTCCCCATCGCGGTCATCGACATCCAGCTGGATCCCTATCTAGCAGATGTCAATGTCCATCCGACCAAGCAGGAAGTCCGCATTTCCAAGGAAAAGGAGCTGATGCAGCTTATTTCCCAGGCCATTGCCCAAGCTCTACGGGAACAGGATTTGATCCCAGATGCCCTAGAAAACCTGGCCAAATCCAGCACCCGGACCAAGCCCCAGGCTGAACAGACCGTCCTCCCCCTGCGGGAGACCAATCTCTACTACGATAGGGTCAAGCAGGATTTCTACCTCAAGCCGGAGACGGTGGCCGAGCCAATTAAACCCTTGGAGGACAAGCAAACCAGTTCAAGGTCAGCCAGCGTACAATTTGCCCAGCGAAAGGAAAGGCATTCGGACAACCTTGACCATCCAGATTTGAGCCAAAAGGAGCTTGTCAAGTTGGTTGACAGGTTGGACCAGGAGGAGGCTTCGACCTTTCCTGAGCTGGAATATTTTGGTCAGATGCACGGGACCTACCTTTTTGCCCAAGGTAGGGAGGGGCTCTTTATCATCGACCAGCATGCGGCCCAGGAGCGGGTTAAGTATGAGTATTACCGGGAGAAAATCGGTCAAGTTGACAGCTCAGCTCAGCAGCTCCTAGTGCCCTACATCTTTGAATTTCCGGCCAATGATGCCCTGCTCCTGTCCCAGAAGATGGACCTCTTGTGTCAAGTTGGTGTCAACCTGGAGGAGTATGGTGTCAACCAGTTTATCCTGCGGGAGCATCCTATTTGGATGAAGGAGGAGGAGATTGAGGCAGAGATCTATGAAATCTGCGACATGTTGCTCCTGACCAATGAAGTCTCCATCAAAAAATACCGAGCAGAACTGGCCATCATGATGTCTTGTAAACGCAGCATCAAAGCCAATCATGCCCTGGATGAGGCTTCAGCGCGTGATCTTTTACGTCAATTAGCCCAGTGTAAAAATCCCTATAACTGCCCTCACGGGCGGCCAGTCTTGGTTCACTTTAGCAAGTCCGACATGGAAAAAATGTTCCGCCGCATCCAGGAAAACCACACCAGTTTGCGGGAATTGGGGAAATATTAAGAAGAAAGAAAAATTATGTTTGAATATCTCAAAGGTCGCTTGACCAAAATCACTGCCAAATACATCGTTGTGGAGGTGGCTGGTATCGGCTACATTCTCCACGTTGCCAACCCCTATCGTTACAGCGATGCTATCCAGCAGGACATCACCATCTACACCCACCAGGTCATCCGCGAAGACGCCCATCTTCTGTACGGTTTTGCCACCGAAAGTGAAAAAGAGGTCTTCCTCTGCCTCATTTCCGTCTCCGGCATCGGCCCAACCACAGCCCTAGCCATTATCGCCGTCGATGACAACGAGGGTCTGGTCCGAGCTATCGACCAGCAGAACATCACCTACCTGACCAAATTTCCCAAAATCGGTAAAAAAACGGCCCAGCAGATGGTGCTGGACCTGGCCGGTACATTTGTGGATACCAGTGTTCAGTCAGGTGCCGTCAGCCAAACAGCTGCAGCCAGCAACCAGGCCCTAGAAGAAGCCATGGAAGCCCTCCTAGCCCTAGGCTACAAGGCCAATGAAATCAAGAAAATCCGCACCTTCTTTGACGGCACCAACGAAAGCGCAGAAAATTACATCAAATCCGCCCTCAAAATGCTGATGAAATAAGAAGATACAAAGGCGTAAGCGACTTATTCGCTCGAACCTAAAATAAAATCGATTTTAGGTTCTCACGTCACAAAAGCTACACCCCTAGCATCTTCCATTCTTATTCCCCGTTAAAACTGAAAGGAAATCCCATGACCAAACGTTGTGGCTGGGTCAAGATGACCAACCCCCTCTATGTTGCCTACCATGATGAGGAGTGGGGGCGCCCCCTCCATGATGAGCAGGCCCTCTTTGAATTGCTCTGCCTCGAAACCTATCAGGCAGGCCTTTCCTGGGAAACCATTCTCAACAAGCGGACCGCCTTCCAGCAAGCCTTTCATCACTATGATTACCATCAGGTAGCAAAGATGACCGATGAGGACTTGGAAGAAATCCTGCAGAATCCAGCCGTTGTCCGCAACCGCCTGAAAATCTTTGCGACCAGAGCCAATGCCCAAGCCTTTCTTCAGGTGCAGCAAGATTTTGGCAGCTTCGATCACTATATCTGGTCCTTTGTCGATGGCAAAACCATTCAAAATGACCTGCTGGATTACAAACAGGCCCCAGCCAAGACTACCTTATCGGAGCAGATTTCCAAGGACATGAAAAAACGAGGCTTCAAATTTGTCGGCCCCGTCGCTGTCTATTCCTTCCTCCAAGCCGCAGGCCTGGTCAATGATCATGAAAGAACCTGTGATTTTCACAGCCCTCACTAACAACTACCGCTGAGTCTTCTCAACGGTATTTTTTGACTTCTTCTTCCAACATGATTAGCAAGTCCTGCTCATCCGTCAAGCGCAGGAGGGCCAACCCATTCTCAATCAAGGCATCATCCCCACGGCAGATACCGAGGCGGATATAACCTGTACCTAAGTAAACATAGTGTTTTATTTGTTTAGCCAATTCAATGGCTAAATTGATGATTTTTTCGCAATCACTTGTTTGTCCCGCGTGAAAATAGATATTTGACAGATTGGTCAACAAGGCGATTTGGAAAGGTTTAATATTGCGATAATTCTTATATTTTTTTAAGCTTTCAAGAATTTTATCAGTGATATCTGGGAGAACCTCGATAGGAAAATGGTGAAGAATTGTCCGAAGCAATCGAAGGTCGCTTTCGTACCAAGTATCTTGTTTTTCTAAATACTCCCATATTTTTTGTGTTGCTTTATATAACTTTTTGGAACTTGCAATACTTTCTCCTTGATATAGCAAAATATAGATAGATAACATGTCAGATAAATGCTTGATTGGGACATCATAGTGGAAAGTTAGATAGTTCTCGCATTGATTCTGCAATTGTTCAAAGGTTTCCAAATTTGGGTAGGGTGGAAGATTTTGCAGCGAATAGAGAATGGACTGTCGTTCACTTGGTTGAAATTCATGACAAATATACCGAAATTCTTCAATAGACATGTCAATTTGATCTAGGAAAAATACCATTGTTTCAAATTTTGGTATAGAAATTCCAGTTTCAAAATTTGCAAGGGTAGAGCGAGCGATTTCATTTCCACAAACTTCTGCTTGTGTCAGCCCTTTTGACTGCCGAATTTGTTTGTATATTTGACCAAAATCCCATCTCATGAGAACACCTCGATTTTTGAATGTCACAAAACACTACATTTTATGCGATCGCTTTCTTTTTACTATACCATAAAGTTAAAAAAAGAGGAAGATAATATGAAAAAATATTACCTGTTATCACTATTGATATTTGTTCTTAGAGCTCTATCTGAAAAAGGTATTTTCATTCCTCCTTGGGAATGGTAGTGTGACAATTTAGAAGGAAGGTGAGTCCGACGGATTAAACAGTTTTTGATTGTTGATAATAATTATTTACAAGTATAGATATGAAAAAGAAAAATATTGTAAAGTGTATCACACTTGGCTTCCTGGTGGTATTGCCTCTATATACTGTTTACGCAGAAGGACCGTCAATAGACATAGGTGTTCCGACTCTCGAATCGCAATACTCGCCCGAGCAAGTGACGGCCTGGAACGCTGAAGTGCCAAAACCTGTTGTTGGAGATTGGAAGGTTGAGAATGCTGGAGCAGCAAATGAAGCTAGAGTCGGCAGTTGGTCATGGAGGGATGGTGTAATCTGTATCACAGATGCAAAACTTTCTGGAATAATCAATCACGGACATGCGGGTATTGTGGCTGCAGCACCATACCATTATGCAGTTATTGAGGCAAATCCAGGAACAGGTGTGAAACCGCACTATGGAAGTTGGGTGACAAGGTATTCTGGTCAGGTTTGGCAAGTAGGAGTTAAATCAACATCTGTCGCTCAAGACCAAAAGGCGGCTCAGTGGGCAGCTAGACAGATAGGGAAGCCTTATAATAGGGAATTCTATAATGTATGGACACGAAGTAAATTCTATTGTTCTCAACTGGTTTGGGCAGCTTACCGAGACACCGCAGGTCCTAGTGCCGATATTAGTCTCAATTCCTATGGTGCAGCTATCCATCCATTTGAATTGCGAGACCATCCAAACACAGCCCTCATTTACCGCAAATACTAATAGAGGAGAATATTTGTATGTCGGGAAAAATTATCCAAAAATCTATTCTGGGTCTATCGCTACTATTCTTATTTGGTTGTCAACAAACCGAGTCTCCAAAAGATGCTGATTTTGTCATCTTTAATCAGCAAAAATCTCTTGCCTTCTCTTTTTACAGTGATAAACTGAAGGAGATTGGTGAAGCTACTGAATTAAAGGATGGTAGGGTTCCCCGTTGGGACTATGTAAAGGAGACTGATGAGGCTGTTTATGGGAAAACAACAGAAACAAGCCACCCAGGCTCTCCTTTAATTTATCGTTATGATAAAACGAAGCATTCATTTAAGACGATTGATGATGGGGATGCTTATGCGATGGGTTTTGATGGAGAATTTCTATATCGAACGGATGTATTTACGGATAAGGTCGTCTTTTATAAGCATGATGAGCTCCTTAAAGAGGTCCTGAAAAAAGAATTCTCGGCAGAAACAGCACTTACACTCACGAACGGTATTCTTCCCATCGGCGATAAGCTCTATGTTTTAATCGGAAGTGTGGACAAGGACAGTGGGCAACACGAGAATCGTCTTTGGGTTTTGGACAAAAACTTAAATAAATTAGAAGATATTGCTATTGACTATACCGATCAAGATAGGGGAGGTTTCCTTAGGATGGTCAATGTTGGTCACAAGCTTTATATCGTAGAGCCAAGCAGAGGCCTAAGGAATGATGGTGAGCCAGGTCCAGGAAACACAATTGTGACTTATGATATGGAGAGTAGGGAGTTGGGTAAAATCAAAGTTGACACGCCCTATCCCTATGACATTTTTTACGACGAGGAGCGAAACCTCTTAGTCATCTACCACTATACCCTCTATGTCAAAGATGCCAAATGGACCTTTGTTAACTTGGATGACAATAGTCAACGAACCATTTCCTTAGCAGAGGGTTTTGATCAAGACGCGTCCTTTACCCAGCACAATGGAGACTATTATTTCCTCTTTAAAAATAAATTAGTCAAGTACAACTACGACAATGACAAAAAGACAGAATACGATTTGAAACAATATGGTATCGAAAATGCCTCCGTCCTTGTCTTTGAAAAATAAATGTGGAAGTTGAGCTAATCAACTTCTTTTTCTATCCTTTCTTTCCCTTTTTCTGTTACAATGAAAGAAAAAAATCGAATAGATGAAGTAGGAGGTTCTATGAGAGCGGAGTTGATAGCAGTGGGGACAGAGATTTTGACGGGGCAGATTGTCAATACCAATGCCCAATTCTTGTCCGAAAAATTCGCGGAGCTGGGGATTGATGTCTTCTTCCATACCGCCGTGGGGGACAATGAAGAGCGGCTCCTGTCTGTCTTGGAAACAGCCCGCCAGCGCAGCAATCTGGTGATCTTGTGCGGCGGTTTGGGGCCAACCGAAGATGACCTGACCAAGCAAACCCTGGCCAAGTTTTTGAATCGTGATCTGGTCTTTGATGAAGAGGCCAGTCAGCGACTGGATAACTTTTTTGCCACCCGCCCCCAGTATGCCAGAACCCCCAACAATGAGCGCCAGGCCCAAATCATTGAGGGCTTTACCGCCATTCAAAACATCACTGGCCTGGCTGTCGGTGGCTTGCAGGAAGTAGACGGAGTGACCTATGTGGTCTTGCCTGGTCCGCCTAGCGAACTCAAACCCATGGTCAATGAAAACCTGGTCCCCCTCCTCTCCACCAACCACACCAAATTGTACTCGCGGGTTCTGCGTTTCTTTGGCATCGGGGAAAGCCAGCTGGTGACGGTCCTCAAGGACCTGATTGAGAGCCAGACGGACCCGACCCTAGCTCCCTATGCCAAGACAGGTGAAGTCACCCTACGCCTGTCCACCAAGGCCAAGAGCCAGGAAGCAGCAGATGTCAAGCTGGATATGCTGGAAGCCCACATTGCAGCCATCCCCACCATCGAAGGCCAGCCTTTGGGCGATTTGATCTATGGTTATGGAGAGGACAATAGTTTGGCCAGTGTCGTCTTCCAACTCTTGAAGGACAAGGGGCGGACTCTCACAGCAGCCGAAAGCCTGACAGCAGGTCTCTTCCAATCCAGTCTGGCTGATTTTCCAGGAGCTTCCCAGATCTTCAAGGGCGGTTTTGTCACCTATTCAATAGAAGAAAAGGCCAAGATGCTGCAGATTCCGCTGGAGGAATTGCGGACACAAGGTGTCGTCAGTGCCTTTACAGCTGAAAAAATGGCCGAGCAGGCCAGACTCCTGACAGGCTCAGACATGGGAATCGGCTTGACTGGTGTTGCTGGTCCAGAAGAGCTGGAAGGTCAGCCAGCAGGGATTGTCTTCATCGGTTTGTCCACCAAGGAAGGAACCCATTCCATCCGCGTTGTCATCGGCGGCCGCAGCCGTTCGGATGTCCGCTATATCGCAACCCTCCACGCCTTTAACTTGGTGCGCAGGGCTTTATTAAAAAGCTGAAATCTGTTATAATAGATAAGCTATATCTCAGGTCGAGAAAGGAAATTATTTTGGCAAAAAAAGCAAAGAAAACTGAAGAAATCACCCAAAAATTTGGAGATGAACGCCGCAAAGCGCTGGATGATGCGCTGAAAAACATTGAAAAAGATTTTGGTAAGGGTGCAGTCATGCGCCTGGGCGAGCGCGCTGAGCAGAAAGTGCAAGTCATGAGTTCAGGTTCCCTGGCTCTGGATATTGCTCTGGGTGCTGGCGGGTATCCAAAGGGCCGGATTATCGAAATCTACGGACCAGAGTCTTCTGGTAAGACCACCGTAGCCCTTCATGCCGTAGCGCAAGCGCAAAAAGAAGGCGGCATCGCAGCCTTCATCGATGCCGAGCATGCCTTGGACCCATCCTATGCCGCAGCCTTGGGTGTCAATATTGATGAGCTCCTCCTCTCCCAACCAGATTCTGGGGAGCAAGGATTGGAAATCGCCAGCAAGCTGATTGACTCTGGTGCAGTTGACCTCATCGTCGTCGACTCCGTAG
>Ga0116175_1002576_pt1 | contig 10848 bp, 11 predicted proteins | sample AD_UKC125_MetaG_FD_89802 | JGI IMG/M metagenome (GOLD analysis project Ga0116175, IMG submission 89802) | Active sludge microbial communities of municipal wastewater-treating anaerobic digesters from USA - AD_UKC125_MetaG | ecosystem: Engineered > Bioreactor > Anaerobic > Digestate | place: USA... | reverse complement strand
TTTCCAGGTCGGAGTCCACGAGAACCTCCATGGTTCGAAGTTGGGTCGCAACTCCGATCGTGGAGACCCTCGCCCAGCATTAACAGCGGCCACGCCGAGGCCCCTTGGACTTAGTCATCTAGTGGGGGAGTGGTCGTTCGCGAGGTCACAGGGGCGGACGAGGCGGCTGGCTATGACATCCGCGCCTTTCCGACCGGTGCTCGTGAGGTGGTGATTCCTTGGCCCCGAGTCGCCAGGTGGCAGGTGCGCTGCGACTGCGGCTGGGGAGGCTCGAGTCAGCCGGCGGTGACGAATCCGAAGTACAACGACCGGGACTGGACTGACGAGTTTGAGGAGGACTTCCTTTCCGAGTGGCAGGCTCACGTTGCTCCGTTCGTAGCACTCAGTGAACTCGGTCGGCTCGTGGATGAGCACCGCATCCTTGGCGGTCGCATCGAGGAGAATGTCCGACTTGCCCGAAGCGCGGGTGCTTCGTGGAGCGACGTGGGCCGAGCGGCCGGACTGAGCAAGCAAGGCGCTCAGCAGCGTTGGGGCGCGGCTACAACTAGGGCCGTCAGCCGCTGAGCGCTCCTACTCAGTCACCCGTGTCGTTGGTCACCAGTTCGGCAAGGACCCGTACCACGGCTGGTAGGCACGATCAGCTGGTCAATCTCGATCTCGCCGCGCACATAGGCCTCCTGCGCGGCCCGGTGCGCCTCGCTCGATCGGCCACCTTCCATCTCCTAGCTATGCCGAGCCTCGTCGACGGCGCGCGGCCTCGGCCGCAGTGATCGTGGTGGTCTTGCTATTGGTGACGCTCATCGCGTGCACCTCCCTTCGTCGGCCAGTCGATCACGCAATTCCGGGCAGGCGCAGGGGAGAGGTCGCGGGATCAGATGATTCATCTGATCCCAATACGCAGACTACGACTTGACATAATCAAAATTATCGGCATTGAAACAACGGGAGTAGAAGTAGATGCAACTACTCCCGCCCCTCGACGTGGACCGCGTTCGTGCAGGTCAATCCCACATTGGGATCGACGAGCGGGACACGCCGGTCCGGCATCCCGCCGTATCGACGCAGGTCGCCATAGGTTTCCTGCATTAGATGCAGGATTCCACGGATGCGAGGTGTGTCGTGCAGGGAGTTTCGGGCTTCGTCCCTCGAGTGCTGCGAGACGCCGAGGTCGGGCTGTTCCGAGCCGAGGACCGCGTATTCGACGCGATGCTCGACGGCTGGAAGGCACAGATGCTCGCTCGCGGGCTGACGACTCAGACGATCGAAGGCCGATGCCGTGTCCTGCGCCGGTTCCAGGAGTACGCCGGCACGTTCCCGTGGACGTGGCGGCCCGTCGACCTGGACGACTACATGGCCGAGCGCCGCTCGGGCGAGAAGCCGATCAGCCTCACGACACTGCGCGCGGACAGCAACGCGATCGCGATGTTCTGTACCTACACCTCCTCGCCAACCTACGGTTGGGGCGAGTTCTGTGAGCAAACCTTCGGCGACGTGCCCGCCCAGATCGCCTTCGACTGGAACACCCCGCGTCACACGACCGATGACGCGGTTCCGCCACGACGGCGCGCGTTCAAGCAGAAGGAACTGCAGAAGCTCTTCGACTACATGGACGACCTGGTCGACCGTGAGTACGCCGCCGGCAGCAAGCGCTGGCTTCCCGCGCTGCGCGACTCGATCGCGTTCAAGGTCTGCTATGCCTACGGGCTGCGTCGGCGCGAGGTAACGATGCTCGACCTGCACGACTTCGGCCCCAATCCGCACGTGCCCGCGTACGGAGAGTTCGGGGCTGTCACGATCCGGTGGGCCAAAGGCACCGCTGGATCCGGGCCCCGACGCCGCACTGTGCTGACGGTTCCCGAGTTCGAATGGGTCGTGGACCTCCTCAGGTTCTGGATCCACGAAGGCGGACGCGCACGGTTCCCCACAGCCGACCGCTCAGCCGCCCTGTGGCCCAGCGAACGGGCCGACCGGATCACGCTGGGCAGCCTTGGCGACTCGTTCGCGGCGGCGCGTGACGCGGTGGGCCTTCCCAAGGAGCTCGGCCTGCACTGCCTGCGCCACTCGTACATCACCCACCTGATTGAAGCCGGCTACGACCCGGCGTTCGTCCAGACCCAGGCCGGGCACGCCTACGCCTCGGTCACCAGCGTCTACACATCGGTCGGTGACGATTTCAAGCAGAAGACGATCCAGAAGATGATCGCCCGCCGCATCGCGCGACCCGAGGAGGCGAATCCCGATGGCTGAGCAACGTCGCATCGGCTACAAGTGGAACCTGCGAACCGTGATGGCACAGCGGAACCTCTGGAAGAGCACCGAGCTCATGCCGCTACTGAAATCGCGCGGCATCAACCTGTCCGAGAGCCAGGTCTACCGACTCGTCACCGGCACCCCTGAACGGATTCCGGCACGCACGTTCGCCGCCCTGTGCGACATTCTCGACTGCGAGCCCAACGACCTGTTCGAGCCCTACATCGAGATGCGCGCTGCCAAGACCGCGGACGCACCGAAGCGACCCGAAGATCTCGGCGTGAAGCCGGGCAACCCGATTGCTCGGCGGGTCCGGATCGTCCAGGACGACGACGATGGCTAGACCCCGCAAGAAGAGCGATCCGAACCAGTGGCCTGTCCCCTGCGGCCGCTGCGGTGAGCATCACCAGGTCGTCGCCAACTGGCCCGACGGCGGCGTGTGCGGCTACTGCTACCAGCAAGCCAAACGCACTCGGGGTACCTGCGCCTGCGGCCACGAAGGTGTCCTCCCCGGCCGGATAGAGGGACAGCCGGCATGCCGGCGCTGCTCCGGCGTCAAGCTCAACGTTGACTGCAGGACCTGCGGCGCCGAGGACGAGCTCTACCGCGGCAGCCGATGCTGGTCGTGCGAGCTCGCGGTACTCGTCGACGGCCTGCTCACCAACCCCGAAACCGGCGTGATGGCCGCCGAGCTGGTCCCGGTGGCCCAGGCGCTGAAGTCGATGAAGCGATCCAACAGCGGAGTGACCTGGATCAGACAGCGCCACGTCACGGCATTCCTCAAGGACCTGGTGGTCGCACCGACGATCACCCACGAGAAGCTCGACGAGCTGCCGGGAGCACACCGCACCCGGAACTACATCCGCGGCCTGCTCGTCGAGCACGGCGCCCTGCCGCGGCGCGACGAACTCGCCATCCGCTACGACCGATGGGCCATGAGTGCACTCGAGCGTGTGAGCAGCGACGATCATCGCGACGTCGTACGCCGCTACATCCGCTGGCATCACCAGCGCCGTATGAAACAGATCGAGACCGTGCCGCACGGCACCTTCCTACGATCGAAGCAGACCGTCACCGTCACGATCGAGTTCCTCAACTGGCTCCACGATCACGGCATCACACTGGACGAGCTCCGACAGGAACACCTCGACGCCTGGCTGGCCGATGGGCCGAGCACCCGCAGGTTCGTCGACCGCTTCATCCCGTGGGCGATCAAGTGCCGGCTCGTCGACCCCGAACTCACCATCGCGCGCCATCGTCGCGGCACCAGTCCGACGCTGCCCAAGTCCGAGCAGGACGTAGCCGTCGAGCGCGTAGTGCACACCGACGAACTCACCGCGCGAGATCGGGCTGCAGCGATCTTGGTCATCGTCTTCGGCCAGCACATCGAAGACGTCATCCAGCTCACCTGGGACGACGTCGCCGTGACCGGCGACGTCGTCACCGTGCGCCTGGGGAAGACCGAGTTCGCACTCCCCTCCCCCTTGGACGAGCCCATGCGCCAACTCGCTGCCACGCCGGGAAACGACCTCACCGCGTCCCACCCGAACAGCACCTGGGTGTTCCGCGGCTACTCCCCCGGGCAACACATCCACGGCTCCAGCCTGCGGGAACGGCTCAAGACGGTCTTCAGTACGCGCGCTGCACGGCTCGGGACCCTGCACGAGTTGACCAAGCTCGGGCCGGTGCCGATCATCGCTGACGCCTTGGGCTACCACCCATCGACGATCGAACGCCATGCCGTCGGCTCCGCAGCCGTGTACTCGCAATACATCGCGGCCGCACGCGACCAGCGGATGACCTCATGAGCCAACCACCGGCGATGACCAGGTACCTCCCCGATCTGGAGCGTCCCTTTGTTCCTGGAGGAAAATGCCTACGTGTTGTCGAACAACTCGCGTTACGTCAACCAGCGGGCTGGTCCCGGAAGCTCACACTCATGCCGAGATCAGGACGTCGTCTATCGCCCAGCCGACTGATGACAGGCGAGCGTCCATGCGCCCGCGTAGACTCCGCTTGCGTCTCCAGGCACGCCCGCGGGGGTGGGGCCGTCGGCGCTCCCGGCACGGCCGGACAGGGCTGACAGGGGTCCGATGAACGGGGGCCGCGGCACCGAGTACCACCGAGGAGGGAACGCCACGTGGACACCAAGATCCTGCTTAGCGCGCTGCAAGAGGTCGAGAAGCGCGCCGAGCGGGTCAGCGAGGACGACGTGCTCGCGACGTATGTCAACGTCGAATCGCTGACCGCCGCCCTGGGCGCGAAGGACAACGGCATCGTCTTCGGCCGCCGGGGCACCGGCAAGACCCACGCGTTGAAGTACGTCGCGCAGACCGAGCGGGAAAAGGGCAACCGGGTCGTCTACATCGACATGGAGCAGGACGTCGGCTCCACCGAGGGCCGCTACGCCGACCCCAACCTCAGCATTAGCGAACGGGCGACCCGCCTCGTGGTCGACGTACTGAGCATCGTCCACACCCAACTACTCGAAGCCGCGTTCGCGGGCAACGTCAAGGTGCAGATCGACGTGCTCGACCGGATGCTCGATAACTTCCAGGAGGTGCTGGTCGCCACGGAGACCGAACAGGAGGACACTCGAACCGATCGGTCGGCGCAGGGATCGAAAGTCGATGCCGCGGTTGGATGGACCCCCGGAGGGATGCCGTCGCTGAATGTCGGCGCGGGCTCGACGCGCGAGACCGCCCGCGAGGACGGCGTACGGACCCGGCAGACGGGCGTGGTCAGGCACCGCATCCACTTCGGCGGCGTCACGCAGTCGATGCGCCAGGCCATCGAGGCAGACGACGCCACGCGGTTCTGGCTGCTCATTGACGAGTGGAGCGGCATCCCCATCGACCTCCAGCCTTACCTTGCCGAGATGCTCCGAAGGTTGTTCTTCGGCATCCCAAAGGTCTCCGTGCGCATCGCCGCCATCCCGCACCGCTCGGAGTGGCGCATCGCGGGTGAGCGCGGCGACTACATCGGCGCGGAGGTCGGTGCTGAGCTGTTCCCACTGCTCGACCTCGATGAGTTCGTGGTGTTCCCCGCCCGGAGCCGCGAGGAGCAGGCGCAGCGATCCCTGTCGTTCTTCCGAGCCCTGCTGTTTCGTCACATCTCGACCGCCGTAATCGGCATGGGCGAGGACCCGCCCGAGTCCGAGGCCGAGCTGATCAGCTCGCTCTTCACCCAGGTCACCTCGTTGCAGGAAGTCATCCGCGCGGCCGAGGGTGTGCCACGTGACGCACTCAGCATCGTCGGCCGCGCAGGACTTCGCGCGGGTGGGTCCAAGATCGCAATGGCCCACGTCCGCGAGGCCGCGTCTCAGCTCTACACCACGACCAAGGCAGCGCAGCTCAACGGCATCCCCGTCGCGCGCGCTCTACTTGACCGCATCCTGAGCGACGTGATCTCTGGCCGGAAGGCGCGGGCGTTCCTCATCAAGCAGGACCAAACGGAGAACGCCCTCATTCAACAACTCGTGGACGACCGCATCTTGCACATCATCAAGCGCGGGTGGTCCGGCAAGGACAGACCAGGCGAGCGGTACGACGTCCTCCAGATCGACTATGGCTGCTACGTCCACCTGCTCGGTACGCACGCCGCACCGCAGAGCCTGCTCGGCGGGGACGACGACGACGAGTTCTCGGCCGTCGTGGGTGGCGTCGAGGTGCCGGAGGAGGACTATCGCGCCATCAGACGCGCGATCCTTGACCTGCCGACCATGCTCGCGGATATCGCTGTCGGTACCCACGCTGCCCCAATCGCAGACTAGACGGAACGCCACGGCTCCGCGGGGGACATCAAACAACAGGAGTAGAAGTAGATGCGACTACTCCTGTCCGTCGACGTGCACGGCGTTCCTGCAGGTCTACTCCCGCCTCATCAACTCCCGCCCCTGCCAGTTGACCGATGCGCCGACCCGCCGGGGCCTGAGCACCCTCGCGAGTGGGACGGGCCAACATAGGATCAGGGTATGCAGCCCAGACTCATGACCGGGGCAGAGCCCAAGTTGCCCAAGGGAATTGCTGTCTCTGGCTTGTATCTCGTGGCATCGCTGGAGGCAGTGCTTGATGACGGCGCTACTTCCGGCTTGCTACTTCGCCTCCACTCTTACCCCCGCGACCCCGGGAGGGAGGGATACTGGGCACCTCCGAATCTTCAATTTCGGGTAGATAGCGACGACGAACCGCCGCAAACTCCCAGCGCTATAGCACAAGCCTTCGCGCGCTACCAAGCGGAACAGCAGTCCGCCATCGAACATGCAGTCGTACTTCTAGCTGAGTCCTTTGGATTGCGCGGCGTTTGCCTTTCACTAGTAGATGACGGACTCTGCTTCGAAGTCAAGCCCTCAATTAATGAGCCTACCGTAATTAATGCTTTTCGTACTCTCCGCTTTACGTTGCGTAGGGTATCGCCGGGTAGTGAGGCAAATTTGGTGGACCGCGAGGTTCGGCACGGCTTCGTCACAATACCGTTGACGACAGGTGGCCACTCCAAACAGTCCGCGGTCGAAGACCTAGAAGAGAACAGTGACGGAGAGCTTCTCTATCTAGGAAAGCCGTTGATTAGCGCACTTCAGCGCATGCTTGGCAATCCCTCCGAGCTGCTTCGACTCTCCCTGACGGCGCTAAGAGTGGATCGCCTTTCCACGGTGAGGCGTGACTCCGGCATCATCGCAGTCGCCGACTTTGCAGGGTACGGCGCAATACTGAACGGCACCTTCACGGGAATGTTCAATGATCCCGATGCGGCTCGTAAGGAATATCAGACCAGGGTGTTGGGCACACTTGAACGATCGTTAACGTACCCTGGAACAACTCAAGTCCAGACCGTCGGAGACGGGTTCGTAGCAGCCTACCCCGTTGGAACGAGGTCTGAGCAACTGGCCGCGAAACTGGTTACCGTGATCTCTAGATGGACAGAGACAGTCCGAATAGTTGATAAGGACTTAAACGGAGCCCTCGCGAAGTCAAACAATCTCGCCCGCCTAGGCTCCCGAATGGCCTTGACTTCTGGCCGATATGAGTGGGGACGAATTAACGGTCTGGAGTCCTTTGCGCCTGCCTTCACTGGGTCGGCTGTCGTGGAAGCGGCGCGGCTAGAACAGGCGCTAAATACGTACATGACCCAAGCGTGCGGTGAAGGGTCTCTGCCAAAGGCGTCTCATTTGCTAGCCATTGGTGAGCCCTTGGTCGGTCACGCCGACATGTTAAGGGAGAGTCTTAAGGCTCTAGGCTGGCTCTTCCGCTACCCATCACACGATCTGCGTGCAAAGGAAGTCACTTTCGCAGTAAATCGCATTCTAGTGTGGAGTCCCGACCATGGCTGACCTTAGTGAACGTCTTGAGTCCATGCTCAAGGAAGCGCGTGAGGAACTCACGCGCGCTGACAACAAAGCCTCGATACTATTCGCCGGGGGTGGGGTTGCAGTAGGGGCTCTAATGGCCGCACTGCTCGCCGGAGTCTGGAGCCCGACTCTACTTTCATCTTCCGCCCGGTACTTTTGGTGGCTGAGTGTCGCCTTGCTCGCCGTGGCTCTCGCACTCCTCGGCCTGGCGGTCTTTCCGACCACGTTACCGCCATCGCGGTCGGACCAACCAATAGCCTATTACGCGGATGTTGTTCGCGTCGGCAGAGACGACCTCATCGATGCCCTCGCGAAGGAAAGTAGTAGCGATGCGGTAGCGGATCAGTTGTTCAGTATCTCTACCATAGCTTTACGCAAATATCGCTACATACGGTGGGCGATGATGGCATTCTGCGCCAGTGTAGTGATTAACCTATTATCGCTGGCCGTCAATGCATTATGACTACACTCGCCGATCAACCTAGCTGGGGAAAGCCAGTGGCCGGACCTATCACCGTCTGGTGGTCGCCCACATGCACCGTTCACGAACTGCGGCGTGCCGGCGCCGGATTCCTCCCTCCTCAGCCCGCGCTTCCTAATGACTTCTGGGACCAGCCCGACAACCTCCAGGCCGTCATCGATTATCTTCAGGAGGATCCCCATGGCGACCAGACGGACTTGGCGTGGAAGGTGGCGGAGCCGGTCACGGAGGAGGAACTTCGCGCTGTGCACGACCCGACATATGTCGCCGCGACCCTGTCCAATCCCGACGCGGTCTCCGTCCGAGCGGCCCTGCATGCGGTGGGTGCCGCGCAGGCCGCGACATTCGACGTGCTCAACCAGAGGGCACGGGCGAGTTATGCCCTGGTGACCCCCTCGGGCCACCACGCTGCATACGCGGGGCGTGGGCGCCCAGGCGACGTCGTCGAGTTCTGCTCCGGCGCCGTCGCTGCGGTCACCGCGTTGCGGCATCGCCGAGTGACTCGCGTTTCGATAATCGATGTTGACGTGCATCACGGCAACGGAGCCCAGGACATTTTCTGGACGTCGCCAGACGTGCTGACCGTGTCCTTACACGGTTGGCGCAACTGGGCTCCTGGAACCGGGGGCCAAGACGCAGTCGGCGGCGGCGACGGCCTCGGGACCAACATCAACCTGCCGCTGCCGTGGGGATCCGGTGGCCCGACGTACGAAGCTGCAATGTCGGAGGTTGTCGCGCCGGCGCTCGACGTCTTCAGGCCAGACCTCATCGTCGTGGCGGCCGGCTACGACGGGGGCTTCACTGATCCGTCAGGCCGGATGTCATTGTGTTCACGTGACTTTCACAGCATTGGGCAGACCCTCCGCCGCTGGGCCGACAGCAACGACTGTTTAGGGGTGGTGCTCACCCACGAGGGTGGCTATTCGCCAAGTTACGTACCGATCCTCACCGCGGGCTTCATCAATGGCCTCGGCGGCGGCCCGCCGCCGACGGACCCGTTCCTCGCTCACTGGCGGCCGAACTTCGCCCCGCCGATGAGCAAGGAGGCCGAGGATGTCATCGATCGAGGACGGTCGGCTCTGGCGCTGCTGGCGAGTCGTTGATCGCTCGCACGAATGCTTCGATAGCCCACCGTTCGTCGAGCGACAATGGTCGCCTCTGAGCGTCAAGAGTTTGAGACACCTGCTCTCGGGAACGCGCTCCGGGAATTGGGACGACGTCAGGGCCAAGCGAGGTCAGCCAACTCAGGGCCAGGTCGACGGGTGACGCCCTAAGATGCTTGGCGAGCCGACGGAAGTCTTCCGCTGTAGCGCGGCTAACTCGGCCGATATCAGGGGTATGGGCCCGTGCGTCGTCGATCGGGAGCGACGCGGGGTCGCGATCAGCGGCGACCAGGCCGCGGCCGAGGGGACTGAACGCCAGCAGCGTCGTACCGAGTTCGCGGGCGGTGGGCAGAAGTTTCCCGGCTGCCATGGGCGCAAGAACGGACATCGCCGCCTGTACGTAAGAGACCGGCGCTGCCTGAGCGGCCCGCCGCAGCACCTGGGGGTCGCTCGTGCACAAGCCGATCTCCGCCACCTTGCCTACTTCAACCAGGTCGGCCAGAGCAGACATGGAGATCTCGATGGCGACGTCAGGGTCAACCCGGTGGAGCAGCAGGATGTCCAATCGTTCACCTCCAAGACGGCGTAGTGACGCCTCACAGGCCCGCTTCAGGTGGTCCGGTTGACCGCAAGCAAGTCGCTGACCTGGGCGACCGGTAAGGCCGACTTTCGTCACGACCCGGAATGGATGCTCGGGGCAAGCCTCCCGCACTGAGGCGACGAGCTCCTCGCCGCCGATGTAGGCATCTGCAGTGTCCACCAACGCGACGCCCTGTTGTGCTGCGTGCGCCAGAACGGCGGTGGCACGCGTCGGGTCGACTCGTCCGTATCCTCCGGTGAGGGTCATGGTGCCGAGTCCCGGCGAACGGGCGCTCATCACGGTGCCACGGCCTGGGAGGCATTCGCGCCGCGAACAAGGATCTCCTGTCCAACCTGGACGACGTCGATACCCGCAGCCACTGCAGACCGCGCGGCGTCAACGGGAAGGCAGACGATTGGCTCGTCGTGGAGATTGAAGGAGGTGTTCACCAGGCCCATGCGGCCCGATATGCGCCAGTACGCCGTGAGTAGTTCAGCCAGGTCCGAGTTGGTCCTTTCGTCAACTAGTTGGGGGCGTGCGGTCCCGTCACGATGGATCGCGGCCGGCATCTCCCTGCGTGCTAAATCGGTGCAGGCTACCGCTGTCGTCATGAAGCGCATAGGTTGGCGTAGCGCGTCCCAGTCGGCGAACAAGAGCGGTGCCCATGTCGACAGGACGATGGGCGCGAACGGCATGATTTGCGATCGGCCCAGGCGGACATTGAGACTTCGCAGAGTGGATTCGCAGTGGGCCGGAGCCAGCACGCTGCGGTGACCGAGAGCCCGTGGGCCGTACTCGCATCCACCTACGAACCTTGCGACGGCGTGGCCAACAGCGAGCGCGCGCGCCATCTGGACGTGGGCGGGCCCTGGCGCGGTGGAACGCCGGTAGCCCGCAGCGAGGAACGGTGTCACCGCTTTGTCTGAAGCGTAGGCGGGCCCGAGCCCGAGGTCGCCAAGCGGCACTGGGCGCCGATCCTGCCGTTCGGCGTAGGTCCAGGCTGCGGCGCCGAGTGCGATCCCGGAATCGGTCATCCCGGGATGGACGTGCAGCTCGCGGAGTTCGGCGAGCTGTCCGAGACGTCTGT
>Ga0116175_1002575_pt1 | contig 10853 bp, 7 predicted proteins | sample AD_UKC125_MetaG_FD_89802 | JGI IMG/M metagenome (GOLD analysis project Ga0116175, IMG submission 89802) | Active sludge microbial communities of municipal wastewater-treating anaerobic digesters from USA - AD_UKC125_MetaG | ecosystem: Engineered > Bioreactor > Anaerobic > Digestate | place: USA... | reverse complement strand
TCGAGGGTTTTTTGTTGTCAGCAGCAGTTTCAGTCAAACCAGATGAGGATCGTGCAGTGAGCGCACCAACAGCACGCAGCGGGGCGGGCGAGGCGCCAGTCTCAGATATCGCAGCAGGCGCGGCGCGAGGCCGGCAGCCGTCGCCCGCGGGTGGCAACCTCCGTGCCATTTCCCAGAATGTCGTCGCGCCCGAGCGGGTCAGCGGAGCGCAGTCGGTGGTCCGCTCGCTCGAGGAACTCGGCGTCGACGTGGTCTTCGGTATCCCCGGTGGTGCGGTGCTCCCCGTGTACGACCCGCTGCTCGATTCCACCAAGGTCCGGCATGTCCTGGTCCGTCACGAGCAGGGCGCGGGTCACGCCGCGACCGGTTACGCGCAGGTCGCCGGCCGGGCCGGTGTCATGATGGCCACATCGGGCCCGGGTGCCACCAACCTGGTCACCCCGCTGGCCGACGCCCAGATGGATTCGGTTCCGGTCGTCGCGATCACCGGCCAGGTGGCCCGCCACCTGATCGGTACCGACGGGTTCCAGGAAGCCGACATCTCCGGTATCACGATGCCGGTCACCAAGCACAACTTCCTGGTGAAGGCCGCCGCCGACATCCCGAAGGTGATCGCCGAGGCGTTCCACATCGCCGAAAGCGGCCGTCCCGGTGCGGTTCTCGTTGATATCCCGAAGGACATCCTGCAGGCCCAGACCACGTTCTCGTGGCCGCCGCAGATCGATCTGCCGGGCTACCGCCCGGTCACCAAACCGCACGGCAAGCAGGTGCGGGAGGCCGCGCGGCTCATCAACGCCGCCAAGTCCCCGGTGCTGTACGTCGGCGGTGGCGTCATCAAGGCCAACGCGTCGGCCGAACTGCTGGAGCTGGCCGAGCTGACCGGCATTCCGGTGGTCACCACGCTCATGGCGCGTGGCGCCTTCCCCGACAGCCACCAGCAGCACCTGGGCATGCCCGGTATGCACGGCACCGTCGCCGCGGTGGCCGCCCTGCAGCGCAGCGACCTGCTGATTACCCTCGGTGCCCGGTTCGACGACCGCGTCACCGGCCAGCTCGACTCGTTCGCACCCGATGCCAAGGTCATCCACGCCGACATCGACCCGGCCGAGATCGGCAAGAACCGGGCCGTCGACGTGCCGATCGTCGGTGACTGCCAGGCCGTCATCATCGACCTGATCGAGACCCTGCGGGGCGAGCGGGCCACCGCTCCGGCGGTGCCCGACATCAGTGAATGGTGGGCGTACCTGAACAAGATGCGCAGTACCTACCCGTTGAGCTACGACCGTCAGTCCGACGGTTCGATGTCGCCGGAGTTCGTCATCTCCTCGATCGGCAAGGCGGCCGGTCCGGACGCGGTGTACGTCGCGGGCGTCGGCCAGCACCAGATGTGGGCCGCGCAGTTCATCTCGTACGAGAAGCCGCGCAGCTGGCTCAACTCCGGTGGCCTGGGCACGATGGGGTACGCGGTGCCGGCGGCGATGGGCGCCAAGATGGCCTCTCCCGAGACCGAGGTGTGGGCCATCGACGGCGACGGCTGCTTCCAGATGACCAATCAGGAGCTGGCCACCTGCGCCATCGAGGGCATCCCGATCAAGGTCGCGCTCATCAACAACGGCAACCTGGGCATGGTCCGGCAGTGGCAGACCCTGTTCTACGATGAGCGATACTCCAACACCGACCTGTCGACGCATTCGAAGATGATCCCCGACTTCGTCAAGCTGGCCGAGGCACTCGGCTGTGCGGCGTTCCGGGTGGAGAACGAGGCCGACGTCGACGAGGTGATCGCCCAGGCCCGCGCCATCAACGACCGCCCGGTGGTCGTCGACTTCATCGTCGGCAAGGACGCGCAGGTGTGGCCGATGGTCGCCGCCGGTACCAGCAACGACGAGATCATGGCGGCCTTCAATATCCGGCCGCTATTCGACGAGGAGGACTCGGCGTCCGATCCGGTCGACATCCACGAAACGATGGCCCGCCCGGACGCGGCGGCCGACAACAAGGCCACAGACGGCAAGAAGGGTGACCAGTGAGCACCACACATACCCTCAGCGTGCTGGTCGAGGACCTGCCGGGTGTTCTGGCCCGCGTGTCCTCGCTGTTCTCGCGCCGCGGATTCAACATCGAGTCCCTCGCGGTGGGACCGACCGAACTCAAGGGTGTTTCGCGGATGACCATCATGGTCAGCGTCGAGGACTTCCCGCTCGAGCAGGTCACCAAGCAGCTCAACAAGCTCATCAATGTCATCAAGATCGTCGAGCAGGATCCGGCGGCGTCGGTGGCGCGTGAGCTGATGCTGATCAAGGTGCGGTCGGATTCGGCGGTCCGCAGCGAGGTTCTCGAAGTGGTGAATCTCTTCCGCGCCAAGGTTATCGACGTCTCACCCGAGTCGCTGACCGTCGAGGCCACCGGTACCTCGGAAAAGCTGGAGGCGCTGCTGCGGATGCTCGATCCGTACGGCATCCGGGAGATCGCGCAGTCCGGTGCCGTGGCGCTGGGCCGCGGTCCCAAGAGTATGTCCACCAACCGCTGAGCAGCCCCTGCTCATCGGCCCCATGCTCTTTCGCTTCGGGCCGATCGGCTAAGACTGATAGCAACCACCCACTCCGTGAGAAGCGCAGAGTTTCTCCGCGGGCCACATATCGAAGGGAATCCACTGTGGCGATCGAACTTTTCTACGACGACGACGCTGATCTGTCGATCATCCAGGGCCGCAAGGTCGCCGTCATCGGCTACGGCAGCCAGGGACACGCACACTCGCTGTCACTGCGCGACTCCGGCGTCGAGGTCGCGATCGGTCTCCGCGAGGGCAGCAAGTCGCGGGAAAAGGCTGAGGAGCAGGGTCTGAAGGTGCTCAGCAACGCCGAGGCCGCCGCCTGGGCCGACGTGATCATGCTGCTGGCCCCCGACACCAGCCAGGCCAAGATCTTCACCGAGGATATCGAGCCCAACCTCAAGGACGGCGACGCGCTGTTCTTCGGTCACGGCCTCAACATCCACTTCGGCCTGATCAAGCCCCCGGCCAATGTCACCATCGGCATGGTCGCCCCGAAGGGCCCCGGTCACCTGGTGCGCCGCCAGTACGTCGACGGCAAGGGCGTGCCCTGCCTGATCGCCGTCGACCAGGACCCCAAGGGCGAGGGTCAGGCCCTGGCGCTGAGCTACGCCTCCGCGATCGGCGGTGGCCGCGCCGGCGTCATCAAGACCACCTTCAAGGAAGAGACCGAGACCGACCTGTTCGGCGAGCAGGCCGTGCTGTGTGGTGGCACCGAGGAACTGGTCAAGACCGGTTTCGAGGTCATGGTCGAGGCCGGCTACGCCCCCGAGATGGCCTACTTCGAGGTGCTGCACGAGCTGAAGCTGATCGTCGACCTCATGTACGAGGGCGGCATCGCGCGCATGAACTACTCGGTGTCCGACACCGCCGAGTTCGGTGGCTACCTGTCGGGTCCGCGCGTCATCGACGCCGACACCAAGGAGCGGATGCGCGCCATCCTCACCGACATCCAGGACGGCACCTTCGTCAAGCGTCTGGTCGCCAACGTAGAGGGCGGCAACACCGAACTCGAAGGTCTGCGTAAGGCCAACGCCGAGCACCCGATCGAGGTCACCGGTAAGAAGCTGCGCGATCTGATGAGCTGGGTGGATCGTCCGATCACCGAAACCGCCTGATTCTCAGCGCTTTTCATCGCACCGTCCGGGTCTTCATCCGATTGGATGAGGACCCGGACGGTTGCTTCTATGGGTTCGGATAGGAACGTGGATCTTCCGTTTCGATGTCGATCTCACAGGGGTCCTCGCTTTCGTAACCGGCGGTACCGGTAACGCAACTGCACCCATCGAACACACCAGCGACTCGTCGATTGTGTCGCCGAACACGAAAACAACCACACTCGTACCCGGCACAAGCTAGTGGTTGATGCGCTTACCAGGCCCTGAAGGACCGGGCTTGCGCGCTACGTTTCCCGGTCATCGCGTCTGGACGATCTTCGTCCGCAAATGGTAGTGTATCGACCCCGTGAGAGGTAGCGTAGTGATTCCGTGAGAGGTGGCGTAGCCGCAGTGACCTACCTGGACCGGACCGTTGACCTCGAACTTGATGAGCTGTTGCCAGCCGCACCGGCGATCGCGCTCGACGGACCCAAGGATGTGGGCAAGACGGACACCGCGCGCCGTCGCGCGACTGCGGCTCTGTACCTCGATGACCCAGCCCAGCGTGAGGTGGCCAGAGCGGATTTCACACTCGCGTCCTTGCCCGAGTGGCACAGTTCTGATCGATGAGTGGCAGAAACTACCTCAGGTCTGGGATTCGGTTCGGCGACAGGTCGATACCGGAGTGCCGGTCGGCCGATTTCTGCTCACCGGGTCGGCGACCGCAGGTGACGCCGGGGGCACGCACAGTGGCGCGGGTCGAATTCTGTCGTTGCGTATGCGGCCGATGGGTTTGCACGAGCGCGGAATCACGGTTCCGACGGTCTCGCTGTCGACTCTTCTCGACGGGAGTGGCGTGATCTCCGGGCAGACGACATTCGGGATCGGTGATGATGATGAACCCGATCCCGGGATGGTTGCCGGCGAACAACGCGATCAGCCGACTTCAGCAGGCCCCGAAACATCAGCTCGCCGATCTCGCGCTCGCCGCGCGCCTGTTGAACCTATCGGCAGAATCGCTGCTCGGACCAGTCGGTGCGCATATGGCCGGACCATTGTTCGAATCGCTGGTAATGCTTGGTATTCGGGTGATGGCACAGGCGGCGGAGGCTCGCGTCAGCCACCTTCGCCTCGCCGGAGGCGACCGCGAGGTCGATCTCGTCGTCGAAGGTGCCGATGGTCGTATCTTGGGCGTCGAGGTGAAGCTCGCGCCTGATGTGACCGCGCGAGATGTGCGTCACCTCATCTGGCTCCGAGAACGGCTGCCGCATCGAATGGCCGACCTCATCGTTGTGACGACGGGCACGACCGCTTATCGGCGATCCGACGGTGTGGCGGTGGTGCCGCTCGCGCTCGTGGGTCCGTGAGAGCCGGGCCGGGCTGGTCAAGCGCCTCGTCGCGAACGTTGAGGGCGGCAACACTGAGACTCGAAGGTCTGTGTAAAGCCAACGCCGAGCACCCGATCGGGGTCGCCGGAAAGAAGCTGCGCGACCTGATGAGCTGGGTTGATCGCCCGATCACCGAAACCGCCTGATTTGGGGCGCTTGTAAGTCAGAACGGCCTTTCCGCAGGTGAATCGACCGGCCGCCGCGTGGCGGCGGCATCGCCTGTTGGTATGTTGGCCGATACGGCCAACGGCGACAGGGAGCGTGTGGTGAGTCCGAAGCAGCGGCCGGTGTTCTTCGTCTCCGACAGCACCGGTATCACCGCGGAGACACTGGGCAACGCGCTGCTCGTACAGTTCCCGGATTTCGACTTCGAACGGCATGTCCTGCCGTTCACCGACTCGGTCGAAGCGGCCCGCCGAGCCGTCGGCATCATCCGTGCGGCGGCGGACGGGTCGGCGGTGAAGCCGATCGTGTTCGTCACCGTCCGTGCGGCCGGTGTCGCCGAAGAGTTCCAGGACGCCCCGGGGGAGATCATCGACCTTCTCGGGCCGCATCTGACGCACCTGGAAGAGGCCCTGGACACCATCCGCACCGGGGAGGCGACCGAATACCATCGCGTCGGTGACCTGGCCCGCTACCACGAGCGCATCGACGCGGTGGAGTACACCTTCGCCCATGACGACGCCCAGTCCCTGCGGCACATCGACCGGGCCGACCTGATCATCGTCGCGCCGTCGCGCTGCGGCAAGACTCCCACCGCGATGTACCTCGCTCTGCAGTACGGCCTGCGGGTGGCCAACTACCCACTCACCGACGACGACACGCCGGGTGTGATGCCCGAAGCGATCGCACCGTACCGCGATCGGCTGTTCGGGCTGACCACGACCGCACAACGGCTGAGCCAGGTGCGGGGCGAGCGCAGGCCCGGCAGTGGCTATGCGTCTCTCGCGCGTTGCCGCACCGAGCTGCGCGACGCAGAAACCCTGTACCGGGACAACGGGATTCCCTTCATAAACTCCCACGCCATGAGCGTGGAAGAAATGGCCAGCATCATTCTCACGACGATGAAACTGCGCCACCGCTGATACGGACGGCACACCACCCGAAAGGCTCCTCGATGTCTACGATTCTCTGGTTCACCGAAATCGGCATGTCCGATGTTCCGCAGGTCGGCGGTAAGAACGCCTCGCTCGGCGAGATGGTCGTCAACCTCGCCGATGCGGGTGTCCGGGTCCCCGGAGGCTTCGCCACGACGGCCGACGCGTACCGGGACTTCCTCGCCGAGGGCGGGCTGGATGCGACGATCCGGGACATCCTCACCGGACTCGACGTGGAGGACGTCACCGAACTCGCCAAGCGCGGTGAGCAGATCCGCCGACTCATCCTCGACCACCCGTTCCCCGAGCCGCTCGAGCACGACATCCGCGCCGCCTACGACAAACTCGTGGCCGCCGACACCCACCCGGACGAGGTGACCTGGGCGGTCCGTTCCAGCGCCACCGCCGAGGATCTCCCCGATGCATCGTTCGCCGGCCAGCAGGAGACCTACCTCAACATCGGCGGCATCGAGAACATCCTCGAAGCGGTCAAGTCGGTGTTCGCCTCGCTGTACAATGACCGCGCAATCGCCTACCGCGTCCACCACGGCTTCGTCCACGACGAGGTCGCCCTGTCCGCGGGTGTGCAGCGGATGGTGCGTACCGACATCGGTGCCTCGGGGGTCATGTTCACCGTCGACACCGAATCGGGTTTCGACCGGGCCGTGTTCATCACCGCCGCCTACGGACTCGGTGAGGCCGTGGTGCAGGGCGCGGTGAACCCGGACGAGTTCTACGTCTACAAACCCGCCATCGAGGAGGGCAAGAGCGGCCGCGACGCCATCTTGTCGCGCACCGTCGGCGAGAAGGCCGTGGCGATGCGGTACGCGGAGGGGACCGGTATCGATTCGGCGACCCGCTGGGTGGACGTCGACGCCGACGAGCGGCTGCGGTTCTCCATCGACGACGACGAGGTCACCGAACTCGCCCGGCACGCCGTCGCGATTGAGAAGCACTATGGCAGGCCGATGGACATCGAATGGGGTCGTGACGGCCTCGACGGCCGGCTCTACATTCTGCAGGCGCGGCCCGAGACGGTGGTCTCCCGGCGCGGCGAGGCCGGACAGTCGTTGTCGCGGTTCGAGATCGATCGTGCCGCCGCCGACGCAGCCGACGTCCTCGCCGAGGGCCGCTCGATCGGGCAGCGGATAGGGTCCGGTCCGGTGCGGGTGCTGCGCTCGATCAAGGAGATGGACCGGGTGCAGCCCGGTGACGTGCTGGTCGCCGCGATCACCGACCCGGACTGGGAGCCGGTGATGAAGCGCGCCGCAGCGATCATCACCGAGCGCGGTGGCCGTACCTGCCATGCCGCGATCATCGCCCGCGAACTGGGCGTACCCGCGATCGTCGGGACCGGCGATGCCACCACCACGCTCACCGACGGCCAGGACGTCACCGTGTCCTGCGCCGAGGGTGACACCGGCCGGGTGTACCGGGGACTGGTGCCGTTCCAGGAGCATCTGACGTCGCTGGAGGACATGCCGGAGATCCCGGTGAAGCTGATGATGAACGTCGCCACCCCCGACCAGGCTTTCGCGTTCGCCGCACTGCCCAACAGTGGGGTGGGGCTGGCGCGGATGGAGTTCATCATCAACCGGCAGATCGGGGTGCATCCGAAGGCGCTCATCGAACGTGACACGCTGGCACCGGAACTGCGTGATCAGGTCGACCGGATCACCGCCGCATACCCGACGCCCGCAGAGTTCTTCACCAGCCGTGTCGCCGAGGGGGTGGCCACGATCGCCGCCGCCTTCGATCCGAAACCGGTGATCGTGCGCCTGTCGGACTTCAAGTCCAACGAGTACGCCAACCTGCTGGCCGGCGACATCTACGAGCCCGACGAGGAGAACCCGATGATCGGGTACCGCGGTGCGGCCCGCTACGTCTCCGAGGGTTTCCGGGAGTGTTTCGCCCTCGAATGCGAGGCGCTGCGCCGGGTCCGGGACGAGATGGGCCTGCGCAACGTCACGATCATGGTTCCGTTCGTGCGGACCGTCGAAGAGCTCGATGACGTGCTGGAGATCATGGCCTCGCACGGTCTGCGGCGCGGCGAGAACGGTCTGCGGGTTGTCATGATGTGCGAGGTTCCGGTGAACTATCTGCTCGCCGACGAATTCCTCGACCGCGTCGACGGCTTCTCCATCGGCTCCAACGACATGACCCAGCTGATCCTGGGCGTCGACCGGGATTCGGCGCTGGTGGCGCACGACTTCGATGAGCGCAATCCCGCGGTTCTCAAGGTGCTGGCCTCGGTCATCGAAACGTGCGTGCGCCGCGGCAAGTACGTCGGCATCTGCGGCCAGGGCCCCTCGGACCACCCGGACCTCGCGGCGTGGCTGGTGGAGCGGGGGATCGAGTCGATGTCGCTGACTCCGGACACCGTGGTGCAGACCTGGCTGTCGCTGGCGGGCGCCGAGTAGCGAACCCCCGGGCGACGTGCCCGCGATGCCGAACACCCCGCGTCACGGACGCGGGGTGTTCGGCATCGGGTGTTCGAGGTTGCGGCGTGGCGCCGGTCAGATCGTGCGGAACCCGCCGTAGGAGGGCAACGCCGCGACGCGGGTGAGGATGGGGCCGATGTTGGTGCCGGTTTCGGTGCCGATGCAGCCGAATGTGTAGTAGGCGTTGACCATTCCGACCAGTTTGTCACCGACGACGACGGGGGAGCCCGAGTCGCCCTCGACGATGCAGATCTGGCTGTAGTGTTCGTGCCCCTTCGAGAACCAGGCGATGCCGCAGGTGTTGCCGGTGGTGCGGCCCTGCTTGCAGGCGATGGTCGGGAATGACAGCGGCCGGGCGTCGATGCCGTTGATGGCCACACCCTGCACCTTGCGCAGCGGGGTGACCAGCTTCTCGTCGAACTCGATGACGGCGATATCGATGTCCTGGGCGGAGTAGGTGATCACGCCGGCGATGCCACGGTCGGTGAACTTTTCCGACAGCACGTACTGCCCGCGTTCACCGCAGTGCCCGGCGGTGATGCCGATGAGCTTGTTGGTCTTCTTGGCGCGGCCGATGGTGGTGAGGGTGCAGGACGAGGCCATATCCTTGCTCTTCATCACGTAGATGCCCGATCCGCCGCCGAGAGGGATCTTCGCCGGTGCCGCATTCGCCGCACCCGACCCCCAGGCTGCCAGCACCATCGTGGCCAACACAGCCACCAGTGCCGTCAGTTTTCGCGCCATTCCCGCTCCAGCTTCGTCTCAGTGCGCACCACCGACCGTCGGCAGTGATGTGTTCCCGGAGCTCATGGTGCCCGGTTGTCAGGCCCGATGGGCCCGATAGGGTCCGAGTGGTTCCGTCGTGTTCCGATCCGCGACGGCTGAGTCCGTGTGGTCCCATGTGAAGACAGACCCTACGGCATGTAATACCGACCACAATGTATACAACAATGTGCCGACGCTCCATGTGTGGCAGATCCGCTGGCCCGGCCCGTTGTGGCGACCTCTAAGCTGGCGGGTGCGCACCTAGCATTTCGCCCGGTCGGCACCACGGTGTCCGGGGTGGATCCATTCCGAAAACTGGAGAAGAGAACTGTGACCTCAGCAGGACGTCCGGTCGTCTTGATCGCTGACAAACTGGCCCCCTCGACCGTCGAGGCTCTCGGCGACGGTGTGGAGGTCCGCTGGGTGGACGGTCCCGACCGTCCCAAGCTGTTGGAGGCCGTCGTCGACGCCGACGCCATCCTGGTCCGATCGGCCACCACCGTCGACGCTGAGGTGCTTGAGGCCGGTAAGAACCTCAAGATCATCGCCCGCGCCGGTGTGGGCCTGGACAACGTCGACGTGCCCGCCGCCACCGAACGAGGCGTGATGGTCGTCAACGCGCCCACCTCGAACATCCACACCGCCGCCGAGCACGCGATCGCGCTGCTGATGTCGGCGTCGCGGCAGATCCCGGCCGCCGACGCCACCCTGCGCGAACACACCTGGAAGCGGTCCTCGTTCAACGGTGTCGAGATCTTCGACAAAACGGTCGGCGTGGTGGGCCTGGGCCGCATCGGCCAGCTCGTCGCGGCCCGTTTGGCCGCCTTCGAAACGCACATCATCGCCTACGACCCGTACGTGTCGGCGGCCCGCGCGGCTCAGCTCGGCATCGAGCTGGTCACCCTCGATGAGCTGCTCGAGCGTGCCGACTTCATCACCGTGCACCTGCCCAAGACGCCCGAGACCCTCGGTCTCATCGGCGCCGACCAGCTCGCCCGCACCAAGAAGGGCGTGGTCATCGTCAACGCCGCCCGCGGTGGCCTGGTCGACGAGCAGGCGCTGGCCGACGCCATCACCTCCGGCCAGGTCCGCGCTGCCGGCCTGGACGTGTTCAACTCCGAACCGTGCACCGATTCGCCGCTGTTCGACCTGCCCCAGGTCGTGGTGACCCCGCACCTGGGTGCCTCCACCAGCGAGGCGCAGGACCGCGCCGGAACCGACGTCGCCAAGAGCGTACGGCTGGCCCTGGCCGGACATTTCGTGCCCGACGCGGTCAACATCACCGGCGGCGCTGTCGACGAAGAGGTCGCCCCGTGGCTGGAGGTGGCCCGCAAGCTCGGTGTGCTCATCGGCGCCATCACCACCGACGTACCCACCTCGATCAACGTCGAGGTGCTCGGTGAACTCGCCGCCGGCAACGTCGACGTGCTCGGCCTGTCGGCGCTGCGAGGTCTGTTCTCGGCGGTCCTGGACGAGCCCATCACCTTCGTCAACGCCCCCGCGGTTGCGCAGGC
>Ga0116175_1002571_pt1 | contig 10860 bp, 6 predicted proteins | sample AD_UKC125_MetaG_FD_89802 | JGI IMG/M metagenome (GOLD analysis project Ga0116175, IMG submission 89802) | Active sludge microbial communities of municipal wastewater-treating anaerobic digesters from USA - AD_UKC125_MetaG | ecosystem: Engineered > Bioreactor > Anaerobic > Digestate | place: USA... | reverse complement strand
TTCCTGTGGGACAGCAGCGTGCGCCACGGCGTCTTCGACGACAACCCCTACGCCGCCCGCTCGCTGACCATTCCCGGCTACAGCATGGACCTGACGCGCGAGATCGTTGGCTCCAGCCGCTACATCAACGAGCGCCTGGCACCCCAGGGCAAGGCGGTGAAGATCCTGCAATGGTCGGGCGACACCGCACCCAGCGCCCAGGCGCTGGAGATCGCCTATCGCGCCGGGCTGCTGAATCTCAACGGTGGCGACACCTCCATCAACCGCGCTAACCCCAGCCTCACCGCCATTGGCTCGCTGGGCATACGCAAGAACGGCTATCTGCAGGTCTATGCGCCCATCACCAACGAGAACATCTACACCAACCTGTGGACCGGGCCCTTTTACGGCTTCGAGCGCGCCATAGACACCTTTGAGATGACCGACAAACCCCGGCGCATCAAGCCCGTGGGCATTTACTACCACACCTACTCGGCCAGCAAGCCGGCCGCGTTGCGCGCCCTGCACAAGGTATATGACTGGGCGCTGGCGCAGCCGCTGTACCCGGTGCAGGCATCGGACTTCGTCACCAAGGTGCAGGACTTCTTTGACTACGCCATCGCCCGTGACGGTAATGGCTGGCGCCTGCGCAGCAGCAATGGCGCGCTGCGTACCGTGCGCCTGCCGGCGGCGCTCGGCCTGCCGCAACTGTCCGGCAGCCAGGCCGTCGCCGGCTGGCGCCAGGGTAGCGAAGGCAGCTACGTGCACCTGAGCGGGCCGGCGGCCTTGCTGCAAACCAGCCAGCAGCCCGACACCACACCCTACCTGTCCGAGGCCAATGCCCGCCTGACCGAATGGCAGGCGCAGGACGGTGGCCGGCGCGTGCAATTCAAGCTCCAGGGCCATGTGCCGCTGGAGTTTGCCCTGGCCAACGCCCAGTCCTGCCAGATCCGCGCCGACCAGCGCCCCCTCACCGCCTTGCGCCCCGCGGCGCAGGCCTCCGTTGCCGTGCAACAGTTCAAGCTGCCCGATGCCGCTGCCACCATCCAGATCCTCTGCGTCGATCGCTGAGCGCCCAAGACTCGCGCCCACCTGGCTGATCGCGACGCTCACCGGCATGGTGTGCGGTGGTCTGTGGCTGCTGTATCCGCGCCAGGATCTGGAGCTGCGCCTGGCCACCAGCGGCGAGAGCGAGCTGTCCACCGCCTACCTGGACAACCTGCTGCGCAGCGACCCCGACAACCCGCGCCTGCGCCTGCTACTGGCGCAGCGCCAGATAGCGCACGACGACACCGCCAAGGCCCGCATCACGCTACAGCCGGCGCTGGACTCATCCGACCCGGCGCTACACAAGGAGGCGCTGTGGGCACAGGGCGAGCTGCTGCGCCATGAATACCAGCAGGCGCTCAAGCTTGCCAGCGATCAACGCCAGGCATCCTACGAGGCGCTGCAGCAGCACATACGCCTGCTGGCCGGGCAAAGCTGGCCCCTGGTGCGCCAAAGGCAACTGGCCGATCTGGCCAGCCAGTACGACGAAACCCACATCGCCCTGGAGCTGAACCGCCAGGAGGCGCCGCCAGGTCCGCGCGAGGCGGCGCTGTTCTACGAGCGCCAGGCCAGGGAGGCACTGGCACGCGGCGACTACGCCGGCTGCGCCCAGCTCTACCTGTCCGCGCGCATCAGCACGCCCGATCCGGAGCAGGCCAAGGCCTACTACAACGCTGCCGTAGCAGCGCTGCGCTCGGGCAACCAGCCCGCTGCGGCGCTGGCATTGGCCGAGCGCGAACTCGGCCCCCTAGCCGACGACGCCGCAACCCTGTACATGCTGACCCAGCTGGCACGCGCCGCCGGTCGCCCCGACATTGCCGAGCACTATGTGCGCCGCCTGCTGCGCATGGCGCTGGAGCAACAGGCCACGCAATGGGCCAACGCGGCCCAGGGCTGGGCCCTGCGCCCCGTCACCTGGCATGCCCCTGCTGCCACCATGCCCGAGACGGCGGCGTTCGATGACGGCGCCAGCCTGCTCATGCACCCGGCCCAGCGCCTGGCGCTGGCGGTGGTGGACAAGCCCGCCGCCCCGCGCCCGCCGGCCCTGTCCTTCGATGACAAGACCTACACCCTGGGCTATGAAGTCTTCCTGGAGAACCGCAAGCTGGATGACGCCTGGGCCATCGCCAACGCCGCCGTGCGCCACAACCCCGGCGACATGCGCTGGCGCGAGCGCCTGGCGCAGGTCTCGGAATGGACGCAGCGCCCCGGCGTGGCCCTGGAGAACTGGCTCATCCTCGCGCGCCAGACCCAGCAGGAGGTCGCCTGGCAGGCCGTGCTGCGCCTGGCACCGGGGCAGTTCGACGATGCCGCACTGACGCAGGCGCTGCGCCACCAGCTGCGCAGCCGGCCCCAGGATCTGCGCCTGGTCCGCGCCCTGGTCGATGCCCAGGAGCGCCTGGGCGAGCCCCAGCCGGCCATCGACTACCTGCGCCAGCATGGGCACAGTCCGGCCCTGCTGGAGCTGCTGGCCCAGCTGGCCGAGCGCGCCGGCCAGCCCGAGCTGGCCCTGCACACCTGGCGTCAGCTGCTGACCGAGCCGACGCAAATCACGGCCGAACGCGCCATGCACGCCGCCGTGCTGGCGCTGCAACAGCGCCAGCCCGATCTGGGCCTGCAATGGCTGCAGGCGGTGCAGGATCATCCACCCGCCTCGGCCGAAGCCGCCGTCGAGCTGTGGCGGCTGACCGGGGGGCTGGCCGAGGATCGCGAGCGCAGCCAGCTGGCTATAGCCGCCTACCGCAAGCTGGTAGGCACGCAAGACGCCAGCATCGGTGACTACGACGCCCTCATCCGCCTGCTGCAGCCCAGCCAGCCGCTGGAGGCGGCCCAGGTGGCGCTGCTGGCCTGGCGCAAGCTCGACGAGCCGCGCCACCTCATCCATGCCCTGACCCTGTTCTCCAGCCACAACCAATGGAGCGCATTCGCGCAGGCGCTGGGGCAGCTCGACCCCGCTCCCGGCGCCACCCGCAACTCGCTGGCCCGGCTGCGCCGCCTGCCCCTGTTTTTGCGCCTGGTGGGTGGCTACCACCACAACGCCGGGCGCCTTGCGCAGGCACGCCAGTTCTACGAAGACGGCTTGAAGGCCGACCCTGGCTCTTCCGACATGCGCCAGGCATTGCTGTGGCTGCTGATCGACAGCAACGACGCCCGGGCCATCCGCGAGCTGCTGGCATTGCATGAGCCGGCCTGGAGCGGCAACGAAGACCTGCACGAGGCCCTGGCCGGTGCCTACCAGGCGCTGTCCCTGCCCCAGGTGGCCTTGACGCGCTATCTGACACCCCACCTGGCCGAGCACCAGGACGACTTTCTGTGGCTCATGAACTACGCCGACGCGCTGGATCAGAACCAGGAAAGCGACCGCGCCTGGCGCCTGCGCCGCCATCTGCTGTCGCGGCAATGGCAGGCGGCGCGCCAGGGCCAGAGCGGCCGGCGACTCAGCCCCGCCCAGGCACGCCAACAATGGCTGACCGAAGAAGGGCTGGATGCCACCCGACGCATTGCCCGCGCACGGCTCATCCTGATGCAGCAACCGGGCGACCCGGCGCAGCAGGTGCTGCGCGAGCTGCTGCGCATGGACAGCGACGCCCAGGGCAACTACTCCAACGCCGCGGCCGAGACGGCCATAGGCTGGCTGCAGGATGCCGGCGAGTACACGGCCGAGCGCGGCTTCCTGCGCCACCAGTACGCGCGCAGCCAGGGCCAGCGCGCCAATCGTCCGCTGTGGGCCGAGATCACCGTCGCCCTGGCCGAGGACGACAAGGCCGCCACCGGCCAGCTGCTGCAGCAGTTTGACGAGCGCCTGCCGCGTTACGACCGCATCAACGCCGCGGCCGTCGTGGGCGATGTGCGCCTGGCGCAAAGCGCCGCCTTCGAGACACAGGGCGAGCAGCCCGACGACAACCCGCTGCACCTGCAGCTGTCAGACAACCTGCTGGCCTTCAGCGACCATGCGGGCGCGCGCCTGGCGCGCCGGCAGCTGGGCGCGCTGGACGAAGACCAGACCGACGCGCAGTTCCACCTGGCCATCAGCCCGCGCCTGTCGCTGGAGCTGGACCTGTCGCGCATCCAGCGCCGCGTGGCGGCGTCCGATCAACTGCGTGACGTGGCCAACGAAGACATTGCCGCCCTGCTGCTGCGCTTGCGCCACACCTATGGCGAAACCCGGCTGCGCGTGGCCAACCGGCGCGGCTATGCGAACACCACCCCCCTGAGCCTGGAACACGAGCAGCGCCTGGACAACCGCCTGTCGCTGCGCGGCGAGCTCGGCTGGCATATGCCCAGCGAGGAAAGCCTGGCCCTGCGCATGGGCGGCATGAAGACCCGCGTGGCCGCCCAGCTGCGCTACCAGGCAACGCGCCAGGACAGCCTGCTGCTGTCGCAATCGAGCGAGCAATACCGCCTGCAGACCGGCGCCGAGGTCGGCCGGGGCCGGCATACCGCCGTCGAGTACACGCATACCTACCGCCAGGACGCCCCAACCTGGGAGCTGGGCGCCTTCTGGTCCAACCACCGCTTTGAACGCCGCCACCCGATGTTCCTGGGCCAGGAAGGGCTGGACTTGCAGCAGCGCTTCATGCCGGTGAACGCCGGCAACATGGGCGTCGACTATTTCCTGCCGGACAGCTTCCAGTTCTACGGCCTGCGCCTGTCCACCAACATGCGCTACGAGCAGGACTACACGCGCGCGCTGCGCCCCTACGCCAGCTTCAGCCTGACGCAGCACAGCCAGCTGGGCATGGGCTACGACCTGCGCCTGGGACTGGCCGGCAGCTGGCTGGGCGCCGACCATCTGCGCCTGAGCTACGGCCTGGGCAAATCCGGCGTGCAGTCCCTGGGGCTGACACGCACGCTGGAACTGTCCTGGCGACTTCACTTTTAACCTCGAGGAGAAACCACCTTGCTCCACCACCGCATCTCTTTCGCACGCCCATTGCGCACCGTACGCCTGCTGGCCGCCACCGGCGCGATCGCCCTGCTGGCCGCCTGCTCCACCCTGGATCGCGGCCAGCCGCCGCAGCTGGAGCGCAAGGCCAGCTGGGTAGTTCTGCCCTTTGCCAACCACACCGAAACCCCGCTGGCCGGCCAGCGTGCCGAGGCCATCGCCCAGGCGCTGCTCAGCGCCCAGGGCGTGGGCCAGAGCGTGCGCCGCGCCCCGACAGACCAGCAGCAGGAGGCACTGTTCAACGCAGGCGACAACCAGCGCATGCAGGACGCGCTTGCCTGGGCGCGCGAGCAAAAGCTGCGCTACGCGCTGGCGGGCAGCGTGGAGGAATGGCGCTACAAGGTCGGCGTGGACGGCGAGCCCGCCGCCGGCATCACGCTGCACATCCTCGACGTGGCCAGCGGCGACATACTGTGGAGCGGCTCGGGTGGCCAAAGCGGCTGGAGCCGCGAGGCGCTGTCGGCCGTGGCGCACAAGCTGATGCGCAAGCTGCTGGAATCGGGCCTGGCCGGCAGTCGCTGAGCGCGCCATGCAGCAGCATCCCCATCACGTCCATTCCCAGCGGGTCATCGGCGGGGTCGATGGCGAGGCAAAAACCGCGACGGTGAGCGGCATGCCCGTGCATTTGCTGGGCAAGCTGGCCAGCGGGGCCACCCATCCGGCCGTCATCGTTGCCGAGACCCTGCTGCTGCCGTTGCTGGCTATTGGCCTGGGCCTGCTTTGGGCGCCGCAAGATCCGCTGCAGGTGCAGGCCGGCTTTCCCTGGCCCTGGCTGGCCCCGGTGGTGCTGGCATTGCGCTATGGCCCGATGGCGGGTCTGGGCGGCGCCAGCATGCTGCTGCTTGCGTGGCTGGCGCTGAACGTCGGCCATTGGGACATCTTTCCCCAGCTGTATTTTCTGGGCGGCCTGATTCTGGTGATGCTGGTGGGCGAGTTCTCCAGCCTGTGGCAGGCACGTACCCGCCGCGCCGAAACCGTGCAGTTGTATCTGGACCAGCGCATGGAGCACCTGACACGCCAGCATTACCTGCTGCGCCTGTCGCACAACCGCCTGGAGCAGGAGTTGATCGGCCGCCCCATGTCCATGCGCGACGCGCTCTCCGGCCTGCGCCAGACGGGGCTGGGCCAGGCGCAGGATCCCCAGGCATTGCTGCGCCTGCTGGCACAGTTCTGCCAGCTCGAATGCGCCGCCATCCACGTCGTGCACGAAGGGCGGCTGCTGGCCCAGGCACCCGCGAGCATTGGCGCCTATGGCCCGCTGCAAGAGGGCGACCCGCTCGTGTTGCAGGCCCTTGAGACCGGCAGGCTGTGCCATGTCAGCCAGATCCAGAACGGCGAGCAGGAGACCCGCTATCTGGTCGCCGCGCCGCTGGCGGATCTGGCCGGCGAGGCCTACGGCCTGCTGGTGGTGCAGGACATGCCGTTCTTCGCCCTGCAGGAGGAAAACCTGCAGACCCTGCAACTGCTGCTGGGCTACTACACCGACGGCCTGTCCATGGATGCCCTGTCCCAGCCCCTGCTGCAGCAGTTCCCGGACTGCCCGCCGCTGTTTGCCTTCGAGCTGCAGCGCCTGGCCCATATCCACGCCAACGCCCGGGTCTCCAGCATCATCGTGGCCCTGGAGTGCCAGCAGCGCGCGCTCGAACAGGACATGCCCGCGCAGCTGGAACGCCTCAAGCGCGACCTGGACGAAACCTGGCTGATCACCACCCCCGCGCGCCAGGTGCTGGCCGTGCTCATGCCGCTGGGCGACGGGGCCACGGCCGAAGGCTATGTCTACCGCCTGGAAGGCTGGATGCAGCAGAAGAGCCGCCAGTCGCTGGCCCAGGCCGGCGTCTTTGCGCATGTGGTGCCGCTCGACAGCGCGCAGCCCGCGCGCACCCTGCAACGCCTGCGCAACATTGCCCATGCTTAACTTGAAATGGGGCTGGGCTGCGCTGGGTCTGGAGCTCAGTGCCTGGAGCGGGGCCTGGCTGCTGGCCGAGCGCTCGGATGCGGCCCTGCTCAGCTATTTGCTGCTGCATGGCGCGGCCAGCCTGTTGCTGTCCCTGGCGCTGCTGCCGCTCTTGCCCCAGCGCCTGATCAAACCGCGTTGGGCCACGCTGCTGCTGATGGCGGCCTTCAGCTATGCCGTGCCGGTGGCCGGTTTTGCCGGAGTGCTGCTGGCCTTCATCATCCTGCGCGTTTATCGCCGTGGCGCGGAGGCCGAGGCCTTTGGCTCGGTGCAACTGCCGGAGTTTGACCAGCACCAGCTGCGACAAAGCCAGTTCCGCCATGCCGGCATGGGCTCTTTCCTGGGCAACACCAGGATCCCGGTGCAGGCGCGCATGCGCGCCATGGCGGGGCTGCAATATGTCTCCGGGCGCACGGCGTCGCCCCTGCTGCGCAGCGCGCTCAGCGACCCCAGCGAGGACTTGCGCCTGCTTGCCTACGGCATGCTGGACAACCTGGAAAAGCGCATCAACCGGGCCATAGACCATGAGCTCAATGCCCTGCAGGCCGGGGCCGCGCACAGCGGCCAGCGGCTGCACAGCCTGCAGCGGCTGTCCGACCTGTACTGGGAGCTGGTCTACCACGACCTGGTGCAGGGCGACCTGCGCCAGCACGCCATCGAGGAGTCCCTGCACTACTGCGAGCAGGTGCTGCAGCAGCAAGCGGACAACGCCGCGCTGCAGCTGCGCCGTGGCCGCCTGCTGCACGAGCTGGGGCGCCGCCAGGATGCCGAGCAGGCCTATGCCCAGGCCCGGGCTCTGGGCCTGCCCGCCACCCGGGTGCTGCCCTACCAGGCCCAGCTGGCGTTCGAGCGGCGCGACTACGCCCAGGCACGCGCGCTGATGCGCGAGCTGCACCAATGGGGCGCCCTGCCCAGGCTGCGCCCCGTGATCGACTACTGGAACCATTCATGACCCACCCCAAGGCACAGTCGGCCGACATCGCCCTGCTGCTGGAGGGCACCTTCCCCTACGTCAGCGGCGGGGTGTCGAGCTGGATCAACCAGATCGTGCGCGCCTACCCGGAATACCGTTTTGCCATTGTCTTTCTGGGCAGCCGGCGCAACGACTATGGCGCATTCAAGTACCCGCTGCCCGACAACGTGGTGCATTTTGAGGAACATTACCTGCACGAGGCCACCCAGTGGCACCCACAGCCGGCCGCGCGCAGGGGGGAGGCACAAGGCCAGACGCTGGTACTGCAGCTGCTGGAGGCCTTCAGTCATGGCCCGTCCAGCCCCGAGGCCATGGCCGCCTTCGAGGCCGTGGCCCGGCAGATGATGCCCGACGGCAGTGTGCAGCTAGGCGATTTTCTGTACAGCAAACGCGCCTGGGACATCATTTGCGACATCTACCGCGAGCATTGCGCCGACCCCTCGTTCGTCGACTTTTTCTGGACCGTGCGCATCATGCTGCAGCCCCTGTGGCTGCTGGCGCGGGTGGCACAGCAGCTGCTACCGGTGCGAGCCGTGCATTGCGCCTCGACCGGCTATGCCGGCTTTTTGGGCGGCCTGCTGGCGCAGACGCGTGGCCTGCCGCTGATCCTGTCGGAACACGGCATCTACACCAAGGAACGCAAGATCGACCTGTTCAAGAGCGAGTGGATACGCGACAACCGCAATGTCTTTCAGCGCGACCCGACGGAGCTGTCGTACTTCCGCCAGATGTGGATCCACTTCTTCGAATGGCTGGGCCGTTATTGCTATGCGCATGCCGATCCCATCCTGGCGCTGTATGAGGCCAATCGCCAGCGCCAGATCAGCGACGGAGCCAGACCCGAGCGCACCGGCAACATCCCCAACGGCATCCGGCTGGAGCGCTTTGCGCCCTTGCGCGCGCAGCGCCCGGCCGAGCCGCCACCGGTGCTGTGCCTGATTGGCCGCGTGGTGCCCATCAAGGACATCAAGACCTTCATCCGCGCCATGCGCCGCGTGGTCAACCAGCGCCCCGACGCCCAGGGCTGGATCGCCGGGCCGGCCGAGGAAGACCCGGCCTACGCCGAGGAATGCCGCAACCTGGTGCGTAGCCTGGGCCTGCAGCAGCAGGTGCGCTTTCTGGGCATGCAGCGCGTGGAAGACCTGATGCCGCAGATCGGCCTGGTGGTGCTGTCGTCCATCAGCGAGGCCCTGCCCCTGGTGCTGCTCGAGGGCTATGCGGCGGGCGTGCCAGCCGTGTCCACCGACGTGGGTTCCTGCCGCCAGCTCGTCGAGGGGCTGGACGAGGAAGATCGGGCACTGGGCGCCTCGGGCGCCGTGGTGCCGATTGCCAAGCCGCAGCAGCTGGCCGATGCCGCCCTGCGGCTGCTGGGCGACAGCGCCGCCTGGCAGGCCGCCAGCCGCGCGGCGGTGGCGCGCGTGGAGCGCTACTACACCGACACCCTGATGTTCGACCGCTACCGCCAGGTCTACGAAAGCGCACTGGCGCGCAACCCGGGAGCCGCGTAATGGCTGGCATTGGCTTTGAGCTGCGCCACATGCTGCGCAAGAACACCCTGCTGAGCCTGGTGCAGGCCTACGCCTACGCGGGCGTGATCGGCTCCGGCCCCTGGGTGCTGTCCATCATCGGCATCCTGCTGGTGGGTATTTTCAGCGCCAGCGTGGTGGTTCCCGCCACGCTGGTGACGCAGTTCCAGACCTCGGTCACCTACCTCGTCGCCTGCAGCCTGATCTATACCGGGTTGGCGCAGCTGGCGTTCACGCGCTACATCGCCGACCGGCTGTTCGAAAAGAGAAAGCGCGTGGTGATGCCCAATCTGCACGGGCTGATGCTGCTGGTGCTGCTGGGCGCGGCCGTGCTGGCCACGCTGGCGCTGTTCGTGCTGCTGCCGGGCCTGGGCCTGGCATATCGGCTGCTGATGCTGGCCGGCTTCATGCTGCTCAGCGGTGTCTGGGTGCTCACGGTGCTGCTGTCGGGCATGAAACGCTACAAGGCCATCGTCGGCCTGTTTGCGCTGAGCTACGGCCTGATCGTGGTCAGCGCCCTGCTGCTGCGCCCCTGGGGCCTGGAAGGCCTGCTGGCGGCCTTCGTGCTGGGCCACTATGTGCTGCTGGCCGGCATGTGGCTGCTGGTGGTGCAGGAGTTCCAGCCCGCGCGCCAGCTCATCGCCTTCGATTTTCTGCGCGCGGACAAGCTCTACCCCTCGCTGGTCGCCATCGGGTTTCTCTACAACCTCGGGATCTGGGCCGACAAGTTCATGTTCTGGTTCTTCCCGCCCACCTCCCAGCCCATCATCGGCCAGCTGCGCGCCTCGCTGATCTATGACCTGCCGGTGTTCCTGTCCTACCTGTCCATCATTCCCGGCATGGCGGTGTTCCTGGTGCGCATCGAGACCGACTTCGTCGAGTACTACGACAAGTTCTACGACGCAGTGCGCGGCGGCGGCTCGCTGGAATACATAGAAAACATGCGCGACGAAATGGTCTACGCCATACAGCAGGGCCTGGGCGAGATCGCCAAGATCCAGGCCCTGGCCGTGCTCGTGACCTTTGTCGCCGGCCCCTGGCTGCTCGATGCCCTGGGCATCTCGCGCCTGTACCTGCCACTGCTGCATGTGCAGGTGGTGGGCGCCGGCCTGCAGGTGGGGCTGATGGCCGTGCTCAACGTGTTCTTCTATCTCGACCAGCGGCGCACGGTGCTGCTGCTGTGCGCCATGTTCGTGCTGCTCAACGTGGTGCTGACCGGCCTCACGCTGGTGTTTGGCGCCGCCCTGTATGGCTACGGTTTTGCGCTGGCGACCCTGTTGACCCTGGCCGCGGGTGTGCTGCTGCTGTCCAAGCGCTTGCACCGGCTCGAATACCAGACCTTCATGCTGCAATGAGGCGCCAGTCGGCGCATGCACAATCGCGGGTTTGCCACTGCCCCTGGATACTGCATGCCCGATCGCCGCCCACTCCTGGA
>Ga0116175_1002569_pt1 | contig 10868 bp, 10 predicted proteins | sample AD_UKC125_MetaG_FD_89802 | JGI IMG/M metagenome (GOLD analysis project Ga0116175, IMG submission 89802) | Active sludge microbial communities of municipal wastewater-treating anaerobic digesters from USA - AD_UKC125_MetaG | ecosystem: Engineered > Bioreactor > Anaerobic > Digestate | place: USA... | reverse complement strand
CGAGGGCACGCCGGACACCCCGCACAAGGGCCGCTGGTGGGAGATCATCCAGAAGCACGGCGTGACGTTGCTGTACACCGCGCCCACTGCGATCCGCACGTTCATGAAGTGGGGCCGCGAGATCCCGGACGGGTACGACCTGTCGTCGCTGCGGCTGCTCGGGTCGGTCGGTGAGCCGATCAACCCCGAGGCCTGGATGTGGTACCGCGACGTGATCGGAGGTGGGCGCTGTCCCATCGTCGACACCTGGTGGCAGACCGAGACTGGCGCCATGATGATCAGCCCCTTGCCTGGGGTGACGGAGTGCAAGCCCGGGTCGGCGATGGGGCCGCTGCCCGGCATCGGCGCCGTCGTGGTGGACGACCACGGTGAGCCGGTTGCGGCTGGCGGTGGCGGTTACCTCGTGCTGAGCGAACCGTGGCCGAGCATGCTGCGTGGGATCTGGGGTGACAACCAGCGCTACGTGGACACTTACTGGAGCCGCTGGTCTCACTACTACTTCGCCGGCGACGGCGCCAAGCTCGACGAAGACGGCGCCGTGTGGCTACTGGGCCGGGTGGACGACGTGATGAACGTGTCCGGGCACCGCATCTCGACGACCGAGGTGGAGTCGGCGCTGGTGTCGCATGAGGCTGTGGCTGAGGCGGCTGTCGTCGGGGCTACGGACGAGACGACCGGCCAGGGGATCGTGGCGTTCGTGATTCTGCGAGGCGGCGTCGAGGACGGGCCGGAGTTGGTGCAGTCGTTGCGCTCTCACGTGGCTACAGAGATTGGGCCGATCGCCAAGCCGCGACAGATCATGGTGGTTCCGGAGTTGCCCAAGACGCGGTCCGGGAAGATCATGCGGCGGTTGCTGCGGGATGTTGCTGAGAACCGGGACCTCGGGGATGTGACGACGTTGGCTGACCCGACGATCATGAACCTGATCAAGGGTGGGCTGGGTTAGGCGCTCGCCTCGACAGAAGGGCTAGCTCATCTCCCGCGGGTCCAGCCGCGTCAGCCCCTCGATTCCATCGAAGGCCGGGTCCGGGCTGATGATTTCGGGGATGCCGTGCCGTAGGGCAGTTGCCGCGTGCACTGCATCCCGGCCGCCCATCCCATGGCGGTCGATCAGGCTGAGCGCGACGTCCAGGATCTCCCGATCGAAGGCGTACAGCCGGCAGCTCTGCGCCACCCGTTGCGCCTGTCGAATGGCATTACCATCACCCATCCGCATGCGGTGGAACACCACTTCCTGCACCATCTCCACGGTCGCGCACAACTCGAGCTCCTCGTCGTCGATGACTGCCCGGCAGGGTTTCTTGAGTTCGTGGTCCTCGCCCAAGGCGTAAACGAACACGGCCGAGTCGATCAGGGCAGGCCTCATTTCAGTGCGTCCTTCAGCACGGCGGCCTTGTCGAACTCGGGGTCCGACGTTGCACTGGTCCGCATCCGCAGAAGCGCGCGCCGGGCGGCCAAGCGTCGCGTAACGTCCTCTTCGAGCAGCAGGTCGATGGCATCCCGGACGGTCGCGCCAACGCTTTGCCGGCGGCGGGTGGCTTCCTTCTCCAGTCGCTCATATCGATCATGGTCGAGCAGGATCTGCATACGTCTTTCAAGAGCTGACATACACATACATTCACATGTGCGGATAATGCTTGCAAGTGTCGAACAGATGTTCTACACTAGAAGCAGTCGAGGAGGTGATATGCCGGTTCCCAGCCACCCTGATCTGCGCTCAGCAGTCGCTGCGCTGCCGGCGGGTCACCCTTCGACCTGGAACGTCGAGCAGGCCAGGGAGGGCATCCAGCAGCTGGTGGCGATGGAGAATCAGCTGGCTGCGTGGAAGCTGGCGGCGATCGCCACCTTCGACGCTGCTGATGGGGCCCGGGCCGATGGGCATCGCACGACCGGGGACTGGCTGGGCAAGACCACCCGGATGTCGCATGCCGGTGCCGAGGTGCACACCGCCCGCGATCTGCGGGACGTGCTGCCTCTGACAGCCGAAGCACTCGAGGCGGGGCAGATATCCGCCGAGCATGTCCGGGCAATCCGACGGGCCTACCGGGTCTTCGACGACTTCGCCGAGGTCGAGCAGACCCTCGTGGAGTACGCCAAGATCTCCACCGCCCGGCAGCTGCGCACCCTCGTCGACGTGATGGTCCAGCAGTACGCCCCCGACGGCTCCGACGAGGACGCCGAGAAAGCCCTGGACAAACGCGAGCTCTACGTGTCACAAGGCTTGGAGGGCTGGTGGCACCTGAAAGGCCTGCTCGACCCCGCCACCGGCGAGAAGCTCAAAGCAGCGTTGGACGTTTTCAGTGACCCGTGCGGGCCGGACGACGACCGGGACGCCCCCGCCCGCCGCGTTGACGGGTTGCTGGAGATGGCTGAGCGAGCGATGGACCCCCGCGCGGTCGGTCACGGCCACGTCACCATCACCCTCACCCCCGAAGAGGCCGAATCCAACCTGGGCGTGACCTGGCCGTCCGGATCGCTGGCCTCCCGCACCGACCTCGCCCTGCACGCCTGCAGCGCTGAGGTCTCGTATGTGGTCGGCCACAAAACCGACGTCGCCTGGCAACCGCTGGCCGTCGGCTTCGCGCAACGGTTCGCCACACCCGCCCAACGCCGCGCCCTGATCGCCCGCGACGGCAACACCTGCGCCCACCCGGGCTGCACCGTCCAGGCCTGGCGGGCAGTGGCCCACCACATCATCCCGTGGGATGAGGGCGGTCCGACTGACCTGTCAAATCTGGTGCTCTTGTGCCGGTACCACCATCGGCAAGTCCACTACGGCCGGCTGAAGGTGATCTTCAAAGAAGGCCGAGCCACCACCGCACCTGGACCCCGAGCACCACCCTGACGCGCCGATTCCCCCGCGGGAGCGGGTGACCTCACCTTGATACATGCGAGACCTTGATTCTGAAGGGCCCTGCCGCCGAGGCGTGGTCCGCGACGAGGAGATGGCATGCGCGTCAACGTGGACAACTTCGTACGGGCTGAGACTGCGTTCCAGTTCGATCGGTGTGTCGTCGCCGGGAAAGCCAGGCTTGAGCGACACGAACGCTTTGATCCGCTCGCCTCCGATGTGGCCATCAGTTCGTCGAACAGCACAGCGCCCGGGATGTCAGTGGGATCGTCCAGCACGATGATGTTGCGCAACGTCGGCAGCTGGTCGCGGACGGGCGCGATCTTCTTGCAGTACAAGGCGGCCGTCGTGACCATAGCGACGCCTTCGCCTATAGCAACCCGCTGCCTTATGGGTTCAGGCCGGAATGCGCTGAACAACGGTGCGAACACACTGCGTGCCTTGAGCGTGCCGAGTACTGCTGCGTACAACTCCGGCACCCGCCCGACCAGGCTGAACACCCGATCGCCCGGCCCGATGCCCAAAGAGCGCAGGGCATTGGCGAAGCGGTTGGTGAGGCGAGCCAGTTCCGCGTACGTTACGTCCTGCTGCCCGTGTTTGGTCAGGCAGCGCAGAGCGACGTGGTCCCCCCGGCCGTGTGCGACATGTCGGTCGACTGCTTCATACGCGATGTTCAACCCGCCGTCCGGAAGCCCGTCGAGCCAGCCGTGTGCGTCGTCCCAACTGAACGGCGCGCCATACTCAGGCAGGTTGGGTTCAACGAGAGGATCCGCAGGATCCTTGCGGATGACGGGGAGTTCCGAAAACCCACCCAGATCTCCGGTATACACCTGGCAGATGTCCCAAGCAGCCGTTTCAGATCACCTGAATGGCGCTACCTTCAGCCCATGACCTGGCTACTGGCGCTGGCGGCGATCACCGGCGCGGTTGTGCTCGGCGTGCTGGTGGCCCGCTGGGTCCGCGGCCGAGCGCGGATGGGCACCGAGTCGCAGATGGCGACGTATCGGACGCTGCACGTGGCAAGCCAAGCCGCACCGAATCTGCGCGCCGGACTCACTCAAGCTGGGTCGCAACGCGCCATCAAACACGTGCGCGCGCTGCTCGGGGTGCCCGCAGTGGGGATCACCGACCGCTTCACCACGCTGGCCCTGGACGGGGTGGGCGACAAGCACCGGGAGCGAGTGATCGAGCACGCGCAAGCCGCTTTGGACGCGGGCGAGGCGGTGGTCATCAGCGCCGACCAGGCGCGCCAGGTCTCCGAGATGTTCCGGGCCGGCATCGCCGCGCCGCTGACCAGCGAGGATGTCGTGATCGGTGCGCTGGTCGCGTACACGAACACACCTGCGGGCCCTGCTCTGATGCGCGCGTTGGAGGAGGTCGCCGGCTTCCTCTCGGGGCAGCTCGAACTCGCCGAACTTGATCGCACGCGAGCGCGCACGGCGGAGGCCGAGGTCAAGGTGCTGCGCGCGCAGATCAGTCCGCACTTCCTGTTCAACTCGCTCACCGCGATCGCGTCGTTCGTGCGGACAGACCCGGATCGTGCCCGGGATCTGCTGCTGGACTTCGCCGAGTTCACCCGCTACTCGTTCCGCTCGCACGGCCGCTACACCGCTCTGGCCGAGGAGTTGCGCAGCGTCGAGCAGTATCTGCTATTGGAACAGGCCCGCTTCGGTGACCGGCTGCAGGTGAAGTTGCGCGTCGACCCCGAAGTGCTCAGCGTGCGCATCCCGTTCTTGTGTATCCAGCCGCTGGTCGAGAACGCCGTGCGGCACGGGCTGGAGAACCGCGATGCACCGGGCACGATCAGCATCACTGCTCTGGAACGGGGTCCGGAATGCTGGATCAGCGTGGAGGATGACGGTGTGGGAAACGAGCCGGACATCATCCGCCGCAGCCTGTCGGGCGAGCCGGGCGACCATGTCGGTCTGGCCAACGTCGACGAGCGACTGCGGCGGGCGTTCGGAGACGATCACGCGCTAGTGGTAGAGACCGCCCCCAACGCGGGTACCAAAGTGACCATGCGGGTGCCGAAGTTCGCCGAGGCGGTGGCCGATGAGTGATGACGGCTTGGTCGTGCTGGCCGTCGATGACGAGGCGCCGGCACTGGCCGAACTCGCCTATCTGCTGTCCAACGCCGACGGGGTGGTCGAGGTCCGGCAGGTGCAGAACGCCACCGACGCGCTGGAACTACTGCAGGGCGACGACGTCGATGCCGTCTTCATGGACATCCGGATGCCCGGCATGGACGGCTTGGCGCTGGCACGGATCATCGGCCGGTTCGCCGCGCCGCCGCCGGTGGTATTCGTGACGGCCTACGAGTCGCACGCGGTGGACGCCTTCGACATCGCTGCGGTGGACTACCTGCTCAAGCCCATCCGGCCGGAACGGCTCGCGCAAGCGGTCGGCCGTGTCCGCAAGTACCTCGACTCGGAGCTCGAGCAGAAACGCAGCGGTGCCCATGCAGTCGATGAGGACGAGACGATCGCCGTCGAACTCGGTGGCGTCACGCGCTACGTGAAGCGCTCCGACATCGTCTATGTGGAGGCGCAGCGCGACTACGTGCGCCTGCACACACGGGAGGCGGGGCACTTGGTCCGAATCCCGCTGGCGGCGCTTGAAGAACGCTGGGAACCTGCTGGGTTTCTGCGCGTGCACCGCCGGTATCTGGTCAACGCGGCGTTCGTGGTGGGTCTGCGATCGGTCGGCGGTCGCACGACGGTGGATCTCGGTGAAGGCCAGGCGGTCCCGGTCAGCCGCAGGCACGCCGCAGCCGTCAAAGAGGCGCTTGTCGCCAGCCGTCGGCTGGATCGCTAAAGGCGACCGCTAAGCGGCGCACACCGTTCGTCCGCATCACCCGACCGCCCGGCGCATCTGGCGTGGGGTTACGGCGCGCAATCGCTACTGTGCAGAGCATGGCGGAGCGTCCGAAGCGGGTCGTCATCACCGGCCCGCGCCGTGATGTCCGCCGCCGCCGTCCGCGGCCCATCACTGACGAGATCGCCGACCAGACCCGGGTTGGCAAGGTCTACCTACGCTCACTGATCCGCACCCAACTGCTCCTGGGTCTGTCCACGGTCGCTTTGGTCGTGTTACCGCTGGTCCTGATGCCGCTGGTCTTCGGTGCCTTCCCGGGCGTGCGGGAACTGCGGGTCGGGCCCATGCCGTTGTGGTGGGTACTGCTGGGGGTGCTGGTCTACCCGGCGATCCTGCTGGTCGGCTGGCGCTACGTGCGGCAGGCCGATCGCATCGAGACTCAGTTCACCGACCTGGTGGAGGGTCGCTGATGCTGGCCGCCGCTGGAATGGCGCTCACTGTCCTGGTGACCATAGGACTGGCCGCATACTCGTCGCGGCTGGCGCGGACGACCGGTGACTTCTACGTCGCGTCGAGATCGGTGCCCGCCTGGTGGAACGCTTCTGCCATCTCCGGGGAGTACCTGTCGGCCGCGTCATTCCTCGGCGTCGCCGGGCTCATCATGGTCGGCGGTGCGGATGCCGTGTGGTTCCCGGTCGGATATGCGGTCGGCTACGTCCTGCTGCTGGCACTGGTGGCCGCGCCGCTGCGTCGTTCAGGCGCCTACACACTGCCCGACTTCGCCGAAGCCCGGCTGCGCTCGCGGCGGGTGCGGTTGATCGCCAGTGCCCTGGTCATACTGAACGGGTGGCTCTACGTGCTGCCGCAACTGCAAGGTGCTGGGTTGTCCCTGCAGATCCTGCTCGACACCCCCGTGTGGGTGGGCGGGCTGCTGGTGTCCATCACGGTGCTCGTGGTCATCGTCGGCGGTGGGATGCGCAGCGTGACACTGGTGCAGGGCTTCCAGTACTGGCTCAAAGTCGTGGCCATCATGCTGCCTGTCCTGTTCCTGCTGGCAGCATGGCGGGCGGACGGAGCGCCGAGCGCACTGGCTGACACCCCGCCGACGTTCGCCGAAACCACGACGGTGACTGTGAGCACCGACGTCACCGTGCAGGTGCCGCAGGCGGTGATAGTCGACGTGAACGGTCAGCCGCAGCAGTGGCCAGCGGGGGAGCGCACTGTCGAGCCGGGGACCGTGACCTTCCCGGCCGGGGCCGAAGTCCCGCATCTGGACACCACACCGATCCTGACCGGAAGCAGTTGGGGGCAGGCACTGCAAGGGGGACAGGAACACGCGCTGTACCGCACCTACGCGCTGATGTTCGCACTGTTCCTGGGCACGATGGGGCTGCCCCATGTGCTCGTCCGCTTCTACACAAACCCGGACGGCCGGCAGGCCCGGCTCACGGCACTCGTGGTGATCGGACTGGTCGGGCTGTTCTACCTCGCGCCGTCGGTCTACGGGATGCTCGGCCGGCTCTACACGCCCGAACTGCTGATGACCGGACGCACGGATGCGGTGGTCCTGCTGTTGCCGCAGGCATTGGTGCCGGGAAGCATGGGCCACTGGCTCACCGCCCTGGTCAGTGCCGGTGCTGCCGCCGCGTTCCTCGCCACGGCCACCGGATTGACCGTCACCGTGGCCGGAGTGTTGAGCCAGGACATCGTCAGCCGCTGGGTGCCCAACCCGATCGTGGCGTTCCGGATCGCTGCCGCGGCCGCAGTGATCGTGCCGTTCCTGCTCGGCCTGTTCGCTGCCTCGCTGCCGCTGGCCAGGGCCGTGTCCCTGGCCTTCGCGGTCGCTGCCGCAACGTTCTCACCGTTGTTGCTGCTGGGGATCTGGTGGTCGCGGCTCACTGACGTCGGAGCGGCAGCCGGGTTGGCAGTCGGGGGGATCATGGCCACCGTCGCCATCGCCGTCTCAACGCTGGTGCCGCTGTCGGGCTGGCCGGCGGCACTGCTGTCACAACCGGCCGCGTGGGCCATGCCCGCCGCGCTGCTCACTATGGTCGTGGTGTCGCGGCGCACACCGCACCGGATCCCGCGCGGCGTCGACCGCATCATGATCCGCCTGCACACCCCGGAGGCCGTGGCAGTGAACCAGACCTGGAGCGCGCGGTGACCGAACTCGTCGAGGTGGCGCGAGCGGGCGGGTCGTTGGCCGCTGCAGCCGATGCCCGCACCCGCCTACTCATCGATGGTTTTCTGCACCAGGCCGGGCCGCCGCCTGCCCGGTTCGCCTGGGTGCTGCTGGGCAGCCATGCCCGCGGGGAGTTGCACTGTGCCAGCGACCAGGACCACGCCTTGTTCTGGGAGAAGGCGCCTACGGGAAGTTACGCGGCCGATCTCGCTGCCACCGTTATCGATGGCCTTGAACAGTTCGGTATGCGGCGATGCGACGGCGGCTACATGGCCGACAAGTGGTCCTATAGCGTCGCGGACTGGGCTGACATCCTGCGGGAACGGGTGAATGCGCCCACCCCGGACGCCATCGTGGACGCCGATGTCTTCCTCGACATCCGGCCGCTCACCGCGGGCGTCGATGTGGCGCCGGCCCTGGCGGAACTGGCGTCGGAGTCCCCACGCCTCCTGCACGGGCTGGCTATCGCCGCCAACTCGTTCCCGACCCCCTTGCACGCCTTCGGCCGACTGCCGAAGGGCGAGGTGGACCTGAAGAAGACCGGGTTGGCACCCACCGTGCTGCTGGCCCGGCTGTACGGTCTGAGGGCGCATTCGACAGCGGTGTCGACCGACCAGCGGCTGGCCGAGGCGGCGCCGGTGCTGGGCGAGGAGTTGAGCGACCGGCTGCGGTCGGGATACGCACTGCTGACGGACTTGCGCCTACGCAATCAGTTGCGGCAGATCGAGCAGCGGGAGTACGTGACCGACCGGCTCGATCCCGACGAACTGCCCGACGACGAGCACGAAGCGCTGCGGGAAGCGTTTCGCGCCATCCGCAGCGCGCAGAACGTGACGTCCGTGACCTTCCGGACCGACCTATGACGAAGCTCAAGGTGCTGGCCCTGATCGCCGTGGCCACGCTGGTCCCGGCGCTGACCGTGGCCGTCGTGCTCGCGGACATGCCGCCCTCGGACCGCACGGCGCTGCTGGACTCCGTGCGCGGATCGCTGGTCGTGCTGGCGCTGGGGCTGATCGTGCTGGTGGGTTTGATCGGCTGGATCGCATGGAGCACGTGGCGTTCCGAACAGCGCCGGGATCAGCGCACCGCCAACGCCGTGCAGATGATCATCGACGTCAACCCGGACCATCGGTTGCCGGGCGACTCGGCGACCGAGCGAGCCGTCAACGACCTAGCCGAACGACATGCCGGTGCTGAAGCGCGACTACAGGAAGAACTCACGGCCGCCCACAGCGAACTGCGGCTGGAGCGCGACAGCCTCATCTCGGTGCTGTCCGGACTCGATGTCCCGGTCGGCGTCGTCGACGACCGCGGCCGGATCCTGCTGGTCAATCCCGCCGCGCGGCGCACGCTGGCCCCACGCAGCCGCACCCCGTTGGTGGCGGGTCGCAGCATTTTGGGTGTGTTCGACGCCGAGGACTTCCTGCCGGTGCTGACCCGGGCCCTGGCCGGAGAACGGCCCAAGGCGGTCGTGGGCGATCAGCAGCTGCGCCTGGTGCGGCTCACCGGACCGGACGAGCCGGCGATGGTGCTGATCGCCGGGAACGAGGCACCTCCGGACGCTGCGGGAACCGTCGTGGGTTTGAGCGTGGACATGGCCCGCCCCTCGCGCCCTATGGTGTCGCGAGAGCAGTGGCTGCAGACGCCCCTTGCGGACATCACGTTCACCGTGGTCGACTGCGAGACCACTGGACTTCATGTGGATGCCGGCGACCGGCTCGTTGCTATAGGCGCGGTGCGGGTGGACGCGGCTGATGTCCGCGCGGACGACACTTTCGACACCCTCATCAACCCGGGCATTCGGATCCCCGAACTCTCCACGACGTTCCACGGCATCACCGACGAGATGATCCTCGACGCGCCAGCGCCCGGGGCGGCGGTGGCCGATTTCGCGGCGTATGCAGCGGACTCCGTGCTGGTCGCCCATCACGCCGGCTTTGACTTGGGGTTCCTACGACCGGCGGCTGCTTCTGCCGAGGTTGCGTTGGAGCCGCTGTTCCTGGACACCATGCTGCTGTCCAGCGTGCTCGACCCGGACCCGGAAGCCCGGCACGGCCTGGACTACGTGTGTCAGCGCTACGGGGTCGAGGTGTTCGGCCGGCACACCGCGCTCGGGGACGCGCTGGCCACCGCGGAGGTGTTTGTGCGGATGATTCCGCAACTGGCCCAGCGCGGGATCGTGACGCTGGATCAGGCCCGGCAGGCCTGCGCGGACAGCGAGCTGGCAAAGCGCGTCGAGGCCGGCTGACCAGGAATGCTTACTACGCGAATCGGTGAGCACTCTGGGCATCGGTGAGCATCCCGGGCGCCAAAACCCGGCCCGCGGCGCTAACGGATGCCCGGAATGCTCACGGATGGGTCGGCGGTGCTCAACCAGGCCGACGGTTCGGCTGCCGGTCCGGGTACACCACCGGCAACGGCGGGGTCCGAGGTCCGCTCCATGGCGCCGGCACCGCGTCGATTTCCGCCGCGATAGCGAAAGCGAGGGCCTCATAGTTGGCCCGCCAGCCGCGGAAGTGCAGGTAGGCCTCGTTCGGATCGCGCTGGCAGGTGTATCCGGCATCGGTGACCATCCGGCACGCCTCCAGCCAGTCCTCCACAGTGACGGCCGTCGGCGTCTCCGGCAACGGGTCCGGGTCGTAGGGGATCCGCAGCACTTTGCCCAACTCCTGCAAACACACGATCCCCTGCCGCAACGCGACCCGGGCCGCGCCCTGTGACTGCTGCGGGTTGAGCGACAGGTGCATGGCGGCGGTGTCCATGATGCACAGCAGCGAGATGAGCCAATTGCGGTACGGCCGGGCCGAGCGCATGTGGATCAGGACCGGGAAGTTCGTGTGGCTCTCACCCACCTCGGCGGCCCAACGCTCCCACGCCGGCCAGAGCGAATTCAGCCGGTCGATGTTGCGCACCAGTGCATGCCGGCGCAATAGCTCCGGTGCCCAGTTCGGCTCCCCACCTCGACCGAGCAGCACGGTGGCTTCGCTCTCCCGCCGCTGGTAGGCCGAGTAGAACGTCGGT
>Ga0116175_1002566_pt1 | contig 10878 bp, 9 predicted proteins | sample AD_UKC125_MetaG_FD_89802 | JGI IMG/M metagenome (GOLD analysis project Ga0116175, IMG submission 89802) | Active sludge microbial communities of municipal wastewater-treating anaerobic digesters from USA - AD_UKC125_MetaG | ecosystem: Engineered > Bioreactor > Anaerobic > Digestate | place: USA... | reverse complement strand
CTCGGCTGGTCGTCGACACGATCACAGGAGGTGACAACTGTTGTTGCCGAAAGGCTTCCGTTCACCCTCATCATGGCGGCGTCGGCGCTGATCTCGGCCGCCGTCATCGCGATCGGTCTCGGCGCGGTGATCGGGATGCGCCGCGGCGGTCTGCTCGATCGTGGATGCTCCGCCCTGGCAACGATTCTGGCGGCGACCCCGCCGTTCGTGGTGTCGCTGATACTGGTCAGTGTGTTCGCGGTAGGCCTGGGCGCGTTCCCCACCTCCGGTGCGCGCTACCCGGGGGAGGGCTACAGCTTCGGCGGGATCATCAGCCACGGGGTGCTGCCCTACATCGCCCTGACGGTGGCCATGGTCCCGTGGCTGCTGTTGTCGATGCGCGCCGCCGTGGTCGAGGCGGTGACCTCCGACGCCGTCCGCGCCGCACGCTCGCGCGGACTCGGTGGCGCGGCACTGCTGCGCGGGCACGTCGCCCCCGTCTCGGTACTTCCGACGCTGGCGCTGCTCGGTACCCGGCTCCCCGAACTCATCGCCGGTGCCGCCATCGTCGAAACCGTGTTCGGCTGGCCGGGACTGGCCGAGTCGCTCGTCGACTCGGCTGTGGCGCTCGACTTTCCGCTGATGGCCACGCTCGCCGTCGGATCCGCCGCGCTCGTACTGGTCGGGTCGGCGCTCTCGGACGCGGCCGCGGTGTGGATCGACCCCCGGATCGGACTGACCGCATGACCGCCACCCTGCCCACCGCCGCACACCGGTCCCGCGTACGCGAACTCGCCGGACACTGGCCGTGGCTCCTGCTCGCGAGCATCGCGCTCGTCGCCGTCATCTGGCCGATCGCCGCCGGTGAGCAATCGGCCGACTTCGCTCGCGCGCTGCTGCCACCGGGTAACGGCACACTGCTCGGCACCGATCACTCCGGTTACGACATCGGGGTGAGGACGGCCGAAGGCCTGCGGATCTCCCTGGTCATCGCGTTGGCCTGCGCCGTCATCTCCACCGTCATCGGCCTGACCGTCGGCATCGTCTCGGTGTCGGTCGGCGGCTGGTTCGACGCTTTGGTCATGCGGGTCGTCGACGGCATCAACGCCATGCCGCACCTGGTGATCGGCGTGGTCATCGCGGCCCTGTGGCGCGGTGAACCCGTCGCCATCATCGCCTCCATCGCGCTGACCCACTGGCCGGCCGTCGCCCGGGTGGTGCGTGCCGAACTCCTCGACAACCAGAACGCGGGCTGGATCGAGTCGGCCCGGCTGGCGGGGGCGTCGCGCTGGTTCATCGGCACCCGGCACCTGCTGCCCGCCGTCATCGGTCAGGCGCTTGTCGCGATGACGATGCTGCTGCCGCACGCCGTCTGGCACGAAACCACCCTGTCGTTCCTGGGTGTCGGGCTCTCGCCCGACGAGGCGAGTCTCGGGACGCTTCTCGGCCAGGCGCGCGGAGACGTCCTGACCGGTGCCTGGTGGGCGCTGGCGGTGCCCGGCGTTGCGCTCATCCTCGCCGCGCTGTCCTTCTCCGCGGCCGGATACGCGCTGAAACGACGCTCGGCACCCGAATCGGAGGAGGTGTGGTGATGACCACCGAACAGACCGACGGGGCCGGCGCCGCGGTGCGTTCGCTGACCGTGGACATCTACTCGCGGCGGCGTGGCCACCGCGTCGGGGTGCGGGTGCTCGACGCGGTGACCCTCACCGTCGCCCCGTGTGCGGTGACCGCGCTCATCGGTGAATCCGGCTGCGGGAAATCCATGGTTGCCGGTGCGCTCAGCGGGCTGCTGCCGCCCGGGGCGCGGGCCGACGGCCGGATCGGCATCGATGGCCGCGACCTGGACGCCGGGGATCAGCAGGCGTGGCGAGACCTGCGAGGCTCCGTCGTCGGCTCCGTACCGCAGTCGGCGGCAACCTCGTTCACACCGGTCAGAACCATCGGTGACCAACTCGACGAGGTGATCGGCGTACTCGGCTCGGCGTACACCGCACGCGAACTGTGTGACAGGGTCCGGCTTCCGGTCGACGCGCTGGGCAAATACCCGCACGAGATCTCCGGCGGGATGGCCCAGCGGGCCGCCGTCGCCGCCGCCATCGTCTCGGACCCCGCGGTGATCGTCGCCGACGAGCCGACCTCCGCGCTCGACCCCGAACTGGCCGAAGGGATCTGGCGACTGTTCGGTGAGCTCGCCGCCGCCGGTGCGGCAGTCCTGGTCATCACCCACGATATGGAATCGCTGCTCCGGTGCGGGGTCGCCTCGTCGATGGCGGTGATGTGTTCGGGCATCATCGTCGAACAGCGTGCCACCGCCGACATCGAACGTACCGACGATCCTTATGTGCGCTCGTTCTTCGCCGCGGTCAGTTGATCGCGGAAATCGGAGACCGGGTGACACCGCAAGCAGGAGAGCACATGACGACAACCACCACCACGGCGGCCACCGACCGACTCGCGCTGCGCGACGGGATCAGGGCCGTCGGTGTCGGCGTCCGGCTCGGTGGCCGGACCATCATCGACGACCTCGATCTGCACATCCCCGCCGGACAGTTCACCGGCATCACCGGCGAGTCCGGAACCGGCAAGACCACCCTGCTGCGCGCCCTCGCCGGACTCGTCGCACACAGTGGGCGCATCACCTACGACGGCTCATCGACGGCCCGCACCGGAGCGCTGGCGATGCTCGCCCAACACCCCCGGCAGGTGTGCAACCCGCGCTGGACCCTGCGCACGATCATCACCGAGCCCGCGGCCATCGCGGGCCGCGACAGTGACGCCGTCGCGCTGGCGGAGCGGGTCGGCCTCATACCCGACCTCCTCGACCGGCAGCCCGGCCAGGTCAGCGACGGCCAGTTGCAGCGGGCCTGCCTGGGCCGCGCCCTCGCCCAGCAACCCGACTACCTGCTGTGCGACGAACCCACCGCCATGCTCGACCCGGTCGCCGCCCGCGGTGTGGTCGCCATCCTCGCCGAACTCGCCGCCGACGGCGTCGGCATCGTGCTCGTCAGCCACAACCTCGGTCTCGTCCGCGCCCGCTGCGCGCACACGCTCACGCTGGGGCGGACGCGCCGAATCGGCTGACCCGGACAGCGCTACAGGGCAGGATGGGACCCACGACGCATAAGCGTCCGCTGATGTAGTGAGAGATGGAGAATCTATGAAGGTCACCGGTGCGGTCCTGCGAGAAGTCGGCAAGCCCTGGCAGATAGAGGAATTCGAACTCGGCGACCCGGTCGAGGACGAGGTTCAGGTTCAGTTGGTCAGTTCCGGGCTGTGTCACTCCGATCATCATCTGCGCACCGGTGACAGCCCGGTCCCGCTGCCCGTCATCGGTGGACACGAAGGTGCGGGCGTGGTCACCAAGGTGGGCCCGGGCGTCACCCGGCTCAAAGAGGGCGATCACGTGGTTACCGCCTTCATTCCGGCCTGCGGTGTGTGCGAACCGTGTTCGCGCGGACTGCAGAACATCTGCGACGAGGGCGCCCGGCTGATGACCGGTCTGGCCATCGCCGACAACACCCACCGCGCCACCACCTCCGACGGTCGGCCGCTCACCCAGATGTGCCTGCTCGGAACATTCGCCGAACACATCACCGTCAACCAGGCATCACTGGTCAAGGTCGAAGACGACATCCCGCTCAAAGAGGCCGCCCTGTTGGGTTGCGGCGTCGCCACCGGCTGGGGATCGGCCTCCGAGATCGGCGGCACCAAGGCCGGAGACACCGTCGTCGTGGTGGGTATCGGCGGTGTCGGTATCAACTCGGTCCAGGGTGCCGTCGCCTCCGGCGCGCGCTTCGTCATCGCCGTCGACCCCGTCCCGTTCAAGCGGGAGATGGCCGAGAGAATGGGCGCCACACATACATTCGCGTCGATGGAGGAGGCCCTGCCCGCGGTCGGCGACATCACCTGGGGGCGGATGGCCAATACCACGATCATCACCGTCGGGGTCATCGAAGGTGCGATGATCGCCCCGGCGCTCGCTCTCACCGCCAAGGGCGGGCAGGTCGTGGTCACCGGTATGGGCCCGGCCTCCGACATCGACGTCAAACTGAGCCTGTTCGAGCTGACCCTGTTGCAGAAGCGGGTCCAGGGCGCGATCTTCGGCGGAGCGGGGCCGCGCACCCAGATTCCCAACCTGCTCAACGAGTACCGGGCCGGCAAACTCAATCTCGCCGACCTGGTCACCACCCGCTACAAGCTGGAGCAGATCAACGAGGCCTACGACGACATGCTCAACGGCAAGAACATCCGCGGCATGATCGAATATTCGTAAGAGTTGCGACGGGCCTGGTTTTCTTGCCCCTTGTTCCCCGTTCTTCCTCCCTCCTTCGCGCGGGCTCGTTCCTCGCCCGGTTCAGTCGGTCGTCCAGAACGGGGGCGGGGCAAGAAAACCAACCAGCCTGGGTGGCCAAACATGTGGTCGCCCGGCATCGGCCTGTTGAGGGGTGGTGGTTCGCTCGAGGTGGTGGTGTTCTCAGCGGCCGATATCTCGCGATCCACAATCTTGGCCGCCCGATCTGATCACAAATACTACTCGGAGTGTTCCCAGAAGTAGCGGAGCAGGTCCTCGTCGAGATGCGTTCCGCTGGTATCGATGACACCGTTGGCTCCGTGAATCTGGCTGTGCAGCTGTTCCATTCGCTCATCGAGCTCCTGGGCGATGGCGGCGGCGTCGGTGAGCTCGTCGATGAGCGGCTGCGGCACCTCACCGTCGTACTTGTAGAAGATCTTGTGTTCGAGGGTCGCCCAGAAATCCATGGCGACGGTACGGATCTGCAGTTCGACGGTCACATCGACCGGGCCGGTCGACAGGAAGATCGGGATCGAGACGATGGCGTGCAGGCTCTTGTAGCCGTTCGGCTTCGGGTGTGCGATGTAGTCCTTGATCTCCAGCACCCGCACGTCGTCCTGGGAGATCAGGGTGTTGAGGATCCGGTAGGTGTCGGCGATGAAGCTGCAGGTGATGCGGATGCCGGCGATGTCGGTGAGTTGCTCGCGGATCACCGACAGGTCGGGATCGATTCCCTTGCGGATGGCCTTGCGCAGCATACTTTCCGGTGTCTTGACCCGGGATACGACATGCTCGATCGGGTTGTAGTGGTGCAGGTGCTGAAATTCCTGCCGCAAGATGGTGACCTTGGTGAGCATCTCGTCGACCGCGAACTGGTGCTCCATCTGGAGCCGGGTGATGTCCGCCCGGAAGCGGGCCATGAACGCCAGTCGCTGGGGACTCATCAGGCCCGGTTCGGACAATTCGGGCCCGGATGCGCCTGAACTCACGATTCACCTTCCGTCACGGGGAGCTCCGGCCGTCGGCCGGGCGTCACCAGATTCGTACGCGTTCGGCCTCGGCCAGATACAGCTCGTGGTCCTCGGTGACACCGAACGCGTCGTAGAAGGCGTCGACATTGCGCACCACGCCGTTGCAGCGGAACTCCGGCGGCGAATGCGGGTCGATGGACAGTCGCCGGATCGCTTCGGCGTCACGGGTTTTGGTGCGCCAGATCTGTGCCCAGCTGAAGAACACGCGCTGCACGCCGGTCAGCCCGTCGATGACCGGCGCACTCGCGCCGTCCAGTGCGAGGTCGTAGGCCACCAGCGCGATCGACAGACCGCCCAGATCGCCGATGTTCTCACCGATGGTGAACTCGCCGTTGACCGCGTACTGCGGATCGAGCCCAGTGGGGGTGAACTCGCTGTACTGATCGATGAGCTTCTTTGTGCGCTTGCCGAACTCGGCGCGGTCGGCGTCGCTCCACCAGTCCACCAGGTTGCCGTCACCGTCGTACTTGGCGCCCTGATCGTCGAAACCGTGCCCGATCTCGTGACCGATGACCGCCCCGATCCCGCCGTAGTTGACGGCGTCGTCGGCGGCTGGATCGAAGAACGGCGGCTGCAGGATCGCGGCGGGGAAGACGATCTCGTTCATGCCGGGGTTGTAGTAGGCGTTGACCGTCTGCGGCGTCATGAACCATTCGTCATGGTCGACCGGCGCGCCGATCTTGGCGAACTCCCGATCCTGCTCGAACGACATGGCCCGCGCGTAGTTGCCCACCAGATCCCCACGGTCGACCACCAGCGCGGAATAGTCGCGCCAGCGCGCCGGATAGCCGATCTTGGGAGTGAACTTGCCCAGTTTGGTGAGTGCCTTCTCCCGGGTGTCCGGGGTCATCCACTCCAGGTCGGAGATGTTGCGCCGGTACGCCTCCACCAGGTTGGCGATCAGCTCATCCATCCGGGCCTTGGCCTCGGGACCGAAGTGCTTGTCGACGTACAACCGGCCGACGGCGAACCCCATCGACTCCTCGACGAACTCGACGCCCCGCTTCCAGCGGTCACGGATCGTCTCGGCACCGGTCAGGGTGCGGCCGTAGAAATCGAAGTGGGCGTCGACGAACGGCGTCGACAGGAACCGCGACGTGGCGCGCAGCAGTCGCCAGGACAGCCACGCCCGCCACTGCTCGAGCGGGCGTGCGGCCAGCAGTCCGGCGGCACCGGAGATGAACGACGGCTGACCCACGACCACCTCGGCGAAGGTGGCCTCACCGCTGGTGCCCAGGCCGCCGAGCCACGACGGCACATCGTAGCCGGTCGCGGCGTCCGCGAACTCCTCCAGCGTCATCAGGTTGTAGGTGAGATCGGCGTCGCGGCGGCGCACCACATCCCAGTGGGCGGCCGCGATCGCCGTCTCCAGATCCAGGACGTCTGCGGCGCGGCCGGCGGCATCGTCGATACCGGCCAGATCGAGGACCCGCTCGACGTGCGCGACATAGGCGGTGCGGGTGTCGGCGTGCTTGTCGTCGCGATAGTACGACTCGTCGGGCAACCCGAGACCGGACTGGGTGACGTGCACCAGATAGCGGTCGGACTGTTTGGCATCGGTGTCGACGTAGAAACCGAACAGCCCGGCCACACCGTGTCGCTGCAGCCGGCCCAGACGGGCGGTCAGCTCACCGGTGGTCTCGATCGCCGCGATCGCCGCGAGCTCACCCGCGATGGGGCCCAGGCCCAGGGCGTCGATGTGGTCGGTGTCCATGAACGAGGCGTACAGGTCGCCGATCTTCTGTGCGTCGCTGCCGCCGGGCGGGTCGGACCGGGCGCAGTCGGTGATGATGTCGCGGACGTTCTCCTCGGCGACATCGCGCAGATAGTGGAAGGCGCCGTCGACCGAGCGGTCCTCGGGGATGACATGCGAGTCGAGCCACTTGCCGTTGACGTGGGTGAACAGGTCGTCGCCCACCTTCACCGAATCGTCGACCCAGGACAGATCGAGGCCGGAGGGCAACGGGAGTCCGGAGTGCAGGTCTGGGCCGGTTTGCGAAGTCGTCACCAAACCATCCTGTCATCGGTACCCCGTGCTGTCACTTGTCCATGGTTGTGGACTATTCGCCGAGTCGGCGGTTCATCGCCCACACCAACACCTCCGCGTCGCTGATCGCCGTGATCGACTCCCCGCCGACATCGCCCGCGCGAACCGCGTCACCGGCGCCCAGAACCGCGCCGGCCAGCCGGACACTGCCGGTGGTGAGGAACAGATGGGTCAGGCGGGCGGCCGGCAGGGTGGCCGACACGCCGGCGGGCAGCCGGGCGGCGAACAACGTCGCCGACCGGTTGGCGATCCGGATGGCCGAATCGTGTGCCGGGTCGCCGGAGGCGACGGCGACCAGGCCGCCGCGGGCGAGTTCGCCGCTCACGTCCTGCTGGGCGTAGGAGGGGGCCGCGCCGGATTCGTCGGGAGCGATCCACATCGCGGTGAACCGGACGGGTTCGCGCAGCCCGGCGGTCGAGTCGTTCCGCTCGGAGTGCGCAATCCCGGTCCCCGCACTCATCCGCTGGGCCAGACCCGGGTGGATGATGCCCGAGTGTCCTTCCGAATCCTGGTGCACGAGCGATCCCTCGGTGACCCAGGTGATGATCTCGGTTTCGCGGTGCGGGTGGGTGTCGAACCCCCGGCCCGGCGACACGAATTCCTCGTTGTTCACCAGGAGAGTGCCGAAATGGGTGTTGTCCGGGTCATAATGGTCACCGAACGAGAAGCTGTGCCGGGAGGTGGCCCAGTCGGTCGTGGTGGTGTCCCGGGTGTTGTTCCGGATGATCCTCAATCCACCGGCTGCCGGTCCTCCCACCGCACGTGCTTCGGGAACGGATCCGTCCGGGGTCGATTCTTCCTTGGTGGATCTTTCCGGGGTGGATCTTTCCGGGGGGAGGTGTGGCGACGGGGTGGGCATGAAGTCAAGTATGTAACGTGGCAGGTAGATGCCCCGAAAGTGATGGTGAAGGGCTACGTCTGCAGGGGGTGTGAACGGCTTCATGTCAACGCCGATTGGTGGGGTCATAGCCCTGAGATACGATCGTGACGGTTCTGAACCCCGAATGGTAGCTGGCACACCTGCGGTATGCTTGTTACAAGAGTGAAAATTGTGACTATGAGGATCTGGGCAAAACGCGTGCCGGCGGCTGTGGCGGCTATCGCCATGGCCTTCGGGGGTGTCGTCGCATGCTCGAGCCCCGAACTCGACACGACGGCGGCGGGCGTCGCCGGGCTCTACGCGTCGGCCCTGGAACGCCAGAATCCGGCCAAGGCGGCAACCTACACCACCGCACCCGCGCAGGCCGGCGAGTCGCTCGCGGCCACGCTGGCGGCGATGAAGGCCGACGACATCGACGTCGAGGTCGACAAGCCCGTCCAGTTCAGCGACGGCACGGCCTCGTTCTCCCTCAAAACCACCTGGAAGTGGCAGAACAAGCGCACCTTCACCTCGGTGACGTCCGGAAACGCGCGGCACCTGTCGAGCGGCTGGCGCGTCACCTGGGACCCCGACCTCATCTATTCGGGCCTGCCCAACGGCGGCGCCCTGCGCCTGATCCGTACCGACGCCACACCCTCACCGAAGGTGCGCAGCAGCAGCGGCAAGACCTTCATGTACGAGCAGCAGGTCAACGACCTCATCCTCGACCCGGCCAAGACCCGCAACGTCGTGTCATCGACGAACGCGCTCGCCACGATGCTGGAGCCCATCGCACCCCTCATCACCGCCGATGTGATCGCCGAAAAGCTCGCCGCCGCACCCGGAAAGCCGATCGTCGCGGTGACCCTGCGCGACACCGACATGGGACTGCTCGCCGGTGCCCCCGACACGATCGCCGGGGTGTCGGCCCGTAACTACGGCAAGCTCGTCATGGCCGACCGGCGCCTGTCGTCCCCGCTCGAGGTGGGACTCACCAACTACTGGCAGGCCATCCGCGACGCCACCTCTGGCTGGCAGGTGCAGATGACCGCGCCGGGCAGCAGTCCGCGCAAACTCGTCGGCGAGCAGGGCCCGGCCGGGCCGGACGTCAACACCACCATCGACGAGAACGTCCAGTTGTCCCTCGGTGACGCGGTCGTCGAGGTGGGGCAACCGGCCACGATGCTCATCCTCGATGCGAGCACCGGCGGAGTCCTCGGCTTCGCGCAGAACTCGTACGCCGCTGAACGCGGCATCAACGTCGACAGCACCTACCCGGTCGGCGCCACCCTCGACCCGGTATGGGAGTCCATCGACGCCGCGTCCGGTTCGGACGGGCAGTCACGCGGACGACTCCTCGACCGCAGCGGTCTCGGGGTGCGGTTCACCGTGCCCGGCGCCAGCGCGCTCGTCGGCGTCGGGCCGACGGTGACGGCCATCGACTACAAGTCCGACACCACCGCGGTCTCGAAGATGAATATGGGTGCCTTCGGTGTCGCATTGGCCCGGAGCCGCCAGAACGCACCGCCCGTCGCCCCGTACGTGATCAAGGGTGTGCCCACCAAGGTGACCGGCGGAGAACTCGGCGAGATCGGTTCGACGATCACCGAGCCCGTGCTCGAGGCGATGGCGAAGACGGTTGCCACCGGCGACGCCAGCGACCTGGCCAACGCGCCGGGACTCAAGGCGCTGGTCGGAACCAACGGACCGCAGGGGCCGGGCTGGTTCCTCGGGTTGCAGGACGGCAAGGTCGTCGTGATCTACACCGAGGGCGAGAAATCCGGCACGGCGGCCCTGCAGGTGGCCCAGAAATACTTCCGGATCAAATAGTCGCCCCGGTTGGCGGGCGGACCAGGTTCACGGGGTTGCCCGTGTAGGGGATTCGCGGCGCGGGGGATGCCGGTCGCTCAGGCGGTTCGGCGGCCGATCAGCGCTGCGACGGCACGCCAGCCGAGCAGGAACAGGCCCAGTGCGATGCTCGCTACGATCACGAAGCTGACCGCGACACCCTGATGGAACAGCCAGCGCAGCAGCATCCCGATCGCGACGGTGCACACCCAGATGGTGATCGCCTGCGGCAGTCGTTCCGGGTGGAACAGGCGTTCGTCGGAGCCGGCCGACTCGACGCTGGTGTACAGGTAGACCAGGGTCCAGCCGACGGCGGTGCCCACCGCGAACGGCCACAACGTGTCGAGAATCCCGGCCGGGGACAGGCCGTGCTCGTGATCAGCGCGGCCGATGATCACGAAGACCACGACCGCGACCAGATCGAGCAGGGCGGTCGCCCACACCGGGACCGTGTACCGCCGCCCCTCGCGCGGATGCCGGTCCGGCTCCGCCCCGGAGAAGGTGCCGGGCCCAGATGCAGCGCTCATGACCTGTACGGTAGCGCCCCTCGCCACCGATTGTCGTTCCGCGTACCAGCTGCTGTTCCCCGGGCTGGTTGTTCTCAGGGCCGGTTGTTGTTCTCGGGCCGGTCGTCGTCCTCGGTGGTCCGAGCGTGATCCGGGTCCGGGCCAGGGGGGGCGGGGGGCGAACCGCGGGCATGGCGATCGTCGGGCTCCTCACCGCGGGCGGCCGTTTCGTCGGCCTCGAGTTCGGTGCCGATGTCGCCGTCGGGCCGGATCGCCGAGCGGAACATGAAGTAGATGACCACCCAGCCGACGAT